>OMNT01003108.1_pt1 | contig 12490 bp, 9 predicted proteins | sample 1672551 | NCBI WGS metagenome assembly OMNT01 (sample SAMEA3136698, study PRJEB25190) | human gut metagenome
ATCAGAGATGGAATTAAATGGCATGATGGGGAACCATTTACGGCAGACGATGTAAAATTTACAATAGAAGCGATCATGGATCCGGACAACGGATCGGAGAATGCACCAAATTATGAAGATGTGCAGGAAATCACAGTCACGGATGACCAGACGATCGCCTTTAAACTGGCAGAACCAAATGTGGCATTTCTGGAATATATGACAATGGCGATTTTGCCAAAACATCTTCTGGATGGAGAAGATATGCAGGAGTCGGATTTCTTCCGTCATCCGATAGGAACAGGTCCATATAAACTGGAAAGTTGGGATGCAGGGCAGTCAATTGTCATGGTGAAAAATGAAGATTACTACCTTGGCAGTCCGAAAATCGATAAAGTAATCTTTAAGATTGTAGAGGATGACAATACACAGGCAGTACAGTTACAGTCCGGTGAGATTGATATGGCTCTGTTAGATCCGAAAAATGCACAGAGTTTTAAGGATGCAGAAGATTATACCTGCTATGATATGACGACTTCGGATTATCGTGGTATTATGTTTAATTTCGGCAACGATTACTGGACGGAAAATAAAGATATTATTCCGGCAGTATGTTATGGTATTGACCGGCAGGCAATTATTGATGCAGTGCTTCTGGGTCAGGGAATGCCGGCTTATGGTCCATTGCAGAGAAATATCTACAATGATGAGAATGTGGAACATTATGATTATAATCCGGAAAAGGCAAAAGAGATTCTTGAGAATGCAGGATGTACCATGGGTGATGATGGCTTCTATGAAAGAAACGGGGAAGAGATCGGTTTTGTGATCAGTGTTATGTCAGGCGAACAGGATCGAATCGATATCGCCCAGGCAGCGGCACAGCAGTTGCAGGAAATCGGCATCGACTGTACGGTAGATATCCCGGCGCAGATGGACTGGGGTGGACAGATGGCCTGCCTGATCGGCTGGGGAAGCCCGTTCGATGCGGACGATCATACATATAAAGTTTTCGGCACGGACAAAGGGGCGAATTATTCGAGCTATTCCAATGAAAAAGTAGATGAGTATCTGTCTCTTGCCCGCCAGAGTGACGATCCGGAAGTGCGGAAAGAATATTACGGAAAATTCCAGGAAGAACTGGCAGAAGATCCGGCCTATGCATTCATCTGTTATATTGATGCAAATTATGTGGCAGATTCCGGTATTCAGGGAATTTCCAAAGACACGGTGCTGGGCCACCACGGCGTTGGTATTTTCTGGAATATTCAGGACTGGACAATCGAAGAATAAAAACAAAAAAGCAGACGAAGGAGGTATGGTTACCTCCTTTTTGTCTGTACAGGAGAAAAACGGAATGAAGGAACGATTAAAAGTGGAACATCTTTCCGTCAGCTTTTTTACGGATGAGGGGGAAGTACAGGCGGTCCGCGATGTCAGCTTTTCCCTGAGTGCAGGTGAGGTGCTCGCTGTTGTAGGCGAGTCAGGCTGCGGAAAAAGTGTGCTCTGCAAAAGCATTATGAAGCTGCTGCCGGAGAATGCAAAGATCAAAAACGGAAAAATTCTGGTCAATGGAGAAGAAATTGCAGGATACGGGGAGCGAAGAATGCGGGAACTGCGGGGAAAACTGTTCTCGATGGTTTTCCAGAATCCGATGACTTCCTTAAATCCGACGATGACAGTCGGAGCGCAGATTGCAGAGGCAGTGCGGGCGCATCAGAAAGACATGGGAAAAGAAGAAGTGGAACAGAGAGTGACAGAACTGATGCAGCTGGTGGGAATCGAGCAGGCAGAAGAGCGGAAAAAGGCATATCCGTATCACTTTTCCGGCGGAATGCGGCAGCGGATCGTACTGGCGATTGCGCTGGCGGGCAATCCGGAAATTCTGTTTGCTGATGAGCCGACGACAGCGCTGGATGTGACGATTCAGGCACAGATTCTGGACCTGCTTCGGGAAATTCAGAAAAAACTGGGAACGGCGACGGTCTTTGTCACACATGACCTTGGCGTTGTAGCGCGGATCGCAGACCGGGTAGCGGTCATGTATGCAGGAAAAATCGTAGAGATCGGGACCGTGGATGAGATTTTTTATGATCCCCGTCATCCGTATACGTGGGGACTGCTGCGTTCCATACCGGCGTTTTCGAGGGGAAAAGAAAGCCTGCCGTCTATCCCGGGAATGCCGCCGTCTCTTCTCCATCCGCCGAAAGGCGATGCCTTTGCCAGCCGCAATGCTTATGCGCTGGAAATTGATTTTGAGGAGGAGCCGCCGATGTTCCGGGTCACAGACAGCCATTATGCGGCAACATGGCTGCTGGATGAGAGAGCACCGAAGGTTGTGCCGCCGATAGGAGGAAACACAGATGGAACATGAGATTTTGCTGGATGTGCGTCATCTGACCCATATTTTTCCACTGTCTCGGAAAACAGCAGTCAAGGCAGTCGATGATGTATCGTTTCAGATTCGAAGAGGAGAAATTTTTGGACTGGTAGGAGAATCCGGTTCCGGAAAATCTACCGCTGCACGCTGTGTGATGAATATTTATCAGCCATATGCCGGCCAGATTTATTATAAAGGGATTGATACCTGCGACAGAGGCCAGTTCCGGAAAAATAAAAAAATGCTGCAGACGACACGCCAGATGATTTTTCAGGATTCCGGTTCCAGTCTGAATCAGAGGATGAAGGTCCGCGACATTATTGAGGAGCCGATGCGCGTGCAGAAAATCCGGCCGCTGCGGGGAAGCTATGAGGAGGAAGCCAGATTCCAGATGAAATACGTGGGGCTGGATCCGGAATATCTGAAAAAATATCCGGGAGAATTATCCGGCGGACAGCGGCAGCGCGTTGCGATTGCACGGGCTCTGACGATGGAGCCGGAGCTTCTGGTAGCAGATGAGCCGATTGCATCGCTGGACGCGTCGATCCAGGCGCAGATTGTGAATCTGTTCCGCCATTTGCAGAAGGAGCATGGCTTTTCGATCCTGTTCATTGCACACGATCTGGATATGGTCGAATTTTTGTGTGACAGAGTAGGTGTGATGTATCATGGAAAGCTGGTGGAAACCGGTCCGGCAGGAGCCGTGTTTCAAAATCCGCTGCATCCGTATACAAAAGCGCTGATCGCGGCCATTCCGATTCCGGATCCGCGAAGGGAACGGGCGAGAGCCGTTCCGGATTTTGCCAATATGGAATTCTCCCGGAAAGGAACCCTACAGGAAGTGGAAAAAGACCATTTTGTGCTGATGGAGGGAGGCGATGCGACATGAAAAGCCGGAACAGAGTACTTTATTATGGGAAAAAGGCAGCGGCATTTCTGGCAAGTGTTCTGCTGCTGTCTGTGCTCGTATTTTATATTTCAAGGCTTGCGCCGGGAGATCCGCTGGTATCATATTACGGAGACCGCGTGGAAAAAATGACGCCCGAAGAAAGAGCGTGGGCCGAAGAAAAATTGGGATTGAATGATCCCATTTCCGTACAGTATATTCGCTGGGCAGGCAATGCGCTGCATGGGGATTTCGGAATTTCGTACAAATATAAAATGGATGTAACGCGCGTGATCGAGGGAAGAATTGGAAATACGCTGGTGCTTGGCGGCATTGGGTTTCTGCTGATTTTCACCCTCGCGCTGCTTCTTGGAATTCTCTGTGCATGGAAGGAAGACACATGGCTGGACCGCATCATCTGTAAGGTGGGAACCATCACGGGATGTATTCCGGAATTCTGGCTGTCGCTGCTTCTGATTCTTGTTTTTTCCATGCAGCTCAAATGGCTGCCGAGTTCCGGTGCCTACTCTGTTGGAAAACAGGCAGATTTTTCTGACCGTGTCTGTCATCTGATCCTGCCGATGACGGTCGTAGTGCTGAGTCATTTGTGGTATTACGCATACATGATCCGCAATAAAATTCTGGATGAAGTGCGGGAAGAGTATGTGCTTCTGGCAAGAGCCAAGGGGCTGAAACGAAAGACGGTTCTGTTCCGGCATTGCCTGCGGAATACGATTCCGTCGTATCTTGGCATCATGGCCATTTCTGTTCCGCATGTGCTGGGGGGAACCTATATTGTAGAAACGGTTTTCTCGTATCCCGGTATCGGAACGCTGGCGTATGAGAGCGCACGGTACAAAGATTACAATCTTCTGATGCTGCTTTGCCTGATGTCCGGAATCGTTGTGATTCTGTGCAATATGGCGGCACAGATCATCAACGAGAGAATTGATCCGCGGATGCGGGAGAAACATCGGAGGTAATGATGCTGTGACAGAAAAAACACAATTATTTCAATTTGCAGGAGAGAGGCCTGCAGAAAAAACAGAAGCAGAAAAAAAGAAAAAATGGTATCAGGACCGGCCGGTGGCAGCAGAGCTTTTTCTGGGTCTTCTTGTGCTGGGCTGCCTTTTCTGTCGGCAGATCATGACGAAGGATCCCTCATATATGGATCTGAAAAACTGTTCCGTCATGCCGTGCCGGGAATTTCTGTTTGGAACCGATACGATGGGAAGAGATATTTTCTCGATGATCTGGTACGGCGGCAGAATATCGTTGGCGATCGGTCTGCTTTCTACGCTGATTTCCACTGTGATTGCCGTTCTCTTCGGCGCAGTCAGCGGATGTGCACCGGCGTGGCTGGACGCGCTTCTGATGCGGCTGACCGAGATCTTTTTGTCGGTGCCGAATCTTCTTCTTGTCATTTTTCTTCTGGCCGCTGCGGGAAAATCCAATGTGATTACGATTTCTGCCGTGATCGGAATGACAAGCTGGACAAGCATTACAAAGGTTGTGCGGACCGAAGTACGGCAGATCCGGAACAGTGAATACGTGATTGCGTCGCGCTGTATGGGAGGCAGCTTTTTCTATATTTTATGGCACCATCTGGCACCGAACTTTTTTTCGTCTATTATGTTTATGGTGGTTATGAACATCCGAAGTGCGATTGTAGCAGAATCCACACTGAGTTTTATGGGAATCGGTCTTCCACTGGAGGTGATTTCCTGGGGCAGCATGCTGTCACTCTCGGAAAAAGCGCTGATGACAAAGGCATGGTGGATCATTCTGATCCCGGGTGTTTTTCTGATTGTGACGCTGCTTAGTTTTACAAGCATTGGAAATTATCTGCGGAAGCAGGCAAACAGAAAACAGAGAAATCTGTGAGCTGTTCAGAGAGGCTGCGGTCAGTGGGGAATCCCTGCAGACTGCAGCTTTTTTGTCTTGCAATCAAATACAGGGATTGCTATAGTGAAAAGCAGAAAGAGTATTTTTAATACCTAAAAAACAGCGGGAGGAGAAGGAAATGCTGAAGAGTCAGGAAATGCGGAAACTTGCACCGGAGATGGATCCGCTCCGGATTGGAACAGGATGGAAAAAAGAGGATCTTGAAAAACCGCAGATTATGGTGGAGAGTACGTACGGGGACAGCCACCCGGGAAGCGGCCACTTAAATCTGCTGGTCGAGGAAGTGCGGAAAGGCGTTGCGGAAGCGGGGGGCTTCGGGGCGCGGTATTTCTGCACCGACATCTGTGACGGCGAGAGCCAGGGAACGGACGGCATCAACTACAGTCTTGCGAGCCGCGAGATGATCGCCAATATGATCGAGATCCACGCGAATGCGACACCGTTTGACGGCGGCGTCTATCTGTCGAGCTGCGACAAGGGTATGCCGGGCAATCTGATCGGCCTTGCGCGTGTCGATATTCCGGCGGTTGTTGTGCCGGGCGGAACGATGAATGCGGGACCGGAGATGCTGACACTGGAGCAGCTTGGCATGTACAGCGCAAAATTTGAGCGCGGTGAGATCGACGAGGAGAAGCTCGACTGGGCGAAATGCAATGCCTACCCGAGCTGCGGTGCCTGTTCGTTTATCGGAACGGCATCCACGATGCAGATCATGGCGGAGGCACTCGGCCTCGCCCTGCCTGGAAGCGCTCTGATGCCGGCGACAAGCCCGGATCTTCTGGCATATGCACAGGAGGCAGGCAGCCAGGCGGTAAAACTGGCACAGATGGAGCATATGCGGCCAAGCGATCTTGTGACGAAAGAGAGTTTTGAGAATGCGATTCTTGTCCACGCGGCAATTTCGGGAAGCACAAACTGCCTGCTGCACATCCCGGCCATTGCGCATGAGTTCGGCATCGAGATTACCGGCGACACATTCGATCGTCTGCACCGCAACGCGCGGTATCTGCTCGATGTCCGCCCGGCGGGAAGATGGCCGGCAGAGTGCTTCTATTATGCGGGCGGCGTTCCGGCGATTATGGAAGAAATCAAAGATCATCTGCATCTCGATGTGATGACAGTGACCGGAAAGACACTGGGTGAAAATCTGGCGGAGCTTCGTGAAAATGGATTTTATGAGAAGTGCAGCGGATGGCTCGCAAAATTTAATGAGCGGTATGGAACTTCGATTACAAAAGAAGATATTATCCGCCCGTATGACAAGGCGATCGGAACGGACGGCAGCATCGCTGTTCTGCGCGGAAACCTTGCGCCGGAGGGAGCCGTCATCAAGCACACGGCCTGCCCGAAAGAAATGTTCCACGCCGTCCTCCGTGCCCGACCGTTCGACAGCGAGGAGGAGTGCCTCGATGCCGTGCTGAAACATAAGGTTCAGAAAGGCGACGCCGTCTTCATCCGCTACGAAGGCCCGAAAGGCAGCGGTATGCCGGAGATGTTCTATACTTCCGAGGCAATCAGCAGCGACAAAGAGCTTGGAAAGAGCATCGCGCTTATCACCGACGGCCGTTTCTCCGGCGCCTCCACCGGCCCGGTCATCGGCCACTGCAGTCCCGAAGCTGTAGACGGCGGCCCGATCGCACTCGTCGAGGAAGGGGATTTGATTGAGATTGATGTGAAGGAACGAAAACTTAACATCATCGGAATCGCAGGAGAACGCAAGTCCATGGAAGAAATTGATGCGATCTTAAAAGAACGCCGCCGGAACTGGAAACCGCGCGAGCCGAAATACAAAAAAGGCGTACTCCGTCTTTTCAGCCTCCACGCAGCAAGCCCGATGAAAGGGGCGTATCTGGAATACTAAAAATACTTGCGTTTTTCTGGGATGGTCTTTAGAAGTTAAGGCAGAGCAAAAAATGGAGGAAGGAGCAACAGAAAAACAAGTGAAAGAAAATACCTAAAAAACAAACTGTTCCTGTATAATGTTGCATCTCTTCAGAAAATGGTCGGAAGTCCAGATTCTGTCCAGAAGAATGTGGTGCTGGAGAACAATTCGCTGTCGGCGGAGCAGATTACCGGTGTGGAAAACCGAAAGAGCAAGGCAGGCGAAGCCGTTCTTCCGGTACTGCGCAGTGTTTCGCTGTTTCTTCTCGGGCTGCTTGGCGTGCTTCTGATTCTGCTGACGCTGCTTGTGATTGCGGCGGAGGCGGCGCGGATCATCTGCCTTGGACCGGCGGCAAAGAAACAGCAGAAGGAGCGGCCGGGCAGGCGGATCCGGAGAACGGAAGCAAGAATTTACCAGTATCTTTGTCTGTGGGGCATAGATGCCGGTCTTGGCTGGGAAACAGCAGCAACCGATGCAGAACTCGCCCGCAGATTTCCGGCGGTCGAGCCAGGCGAATATACGCGTGTCTGCCATCTGATCGAGAAACATATCTACGGCGAGAGTCTGCTGTCTCCTTATGAGGAACGTACGCTGAACCATTTTCTGGAAAAGCTGATGGAGCCGGTACCGGGCTGCAGCTGGAAAATGCGGCTGAAGCTGCGCTATGCGTGTCTGCGCCGTGTGAATACGAAGAAAAAGAAGAGAAAGCACAGCGCTTTCCAGCAAAAATAAGGGTTAGGAAAACAAATGAAAAGAGGGATTTTACCATGAAATTTGTAACATTTAATATTCGCTGTGATTTTGGCCAGGATGGAGCCAATAATTTTATCTACCGCAGACCGCTGATTCTGGAAAAAATCAGACAGGAAAAGCCGGATATCATCGGTTTTCAGGAGGTACTGCCGCATGTGGCTGCCTGGCTGAAGGAAAATCTGACGGAATATTACATTGCCGGATGTGGAAGAGAAAAGGATCTGACCGGTGAGGCAATGATCATTGCCTATCGGAAAGAACGTTTTCAGAGTGTGAGCCTGGAAACCTTCTGGCTGTCACCGACACCGTACGTGCCGGGATCCCGCTATCCGGTACAGAGTATGTGCCCGCGTACTGCGACGGATGTGGTATTTGAGGATATGGAGACCGGAAAAGTGTTCCGCGTCATCAACACCCATCTGGATCACGAGTGCGCCGGGGCGAGAAAGCTTGGCCTGGAGCAGATTCTCGCACATCTGAGAGCAGAGAAAGCATTTGCCGATGTGCCGGTGATTCTTAGCGGCGACTTCAATGCCGAGCCGGACAGCGAAGAGATGAAACCGCTGAGGGAAACTGCCGGTCTTGTGAATGCGACGGAAGGAATCGGCATTACCTTCCACAACTATCATCGCGATGATCCGAATGATCCGCAGTGCTCGATTGACTACATCATTCTCAAAGGGGACTGGGAACTGAAAAAGGTGGAAAAATGGACGGAGCAGAAGGACGGTGTGTGCCTTTCTGATCATTATCCGATCTGTGCGGAACTTATTTAAAATATGGATGCAAGAGGCGGCCGCCGGGAGAAAAAATCTTCTGGCGGCGTTTTTTTACGATAGTTATAGGAAAAACTTATAACAAGTCAAAGAAAAAAGGGAATATACAAACGCCGCATTTTCTGTTATGATAGGTTACGTTACAAAACCTATCAGATTAGTATAGAAAGAAAAATTACGAAATAACAGGAGATTATTCATATGGCAAGAGGAATTGACACAAAATGTATCCATTTAGAAGAAGACGAAGGACAGTGTAGCCACTACGGCGCACTCAGCTACCCGATTTATCAGACCGCAACGTATGCGCATCCGGGCGTAGGACAGAGCACCGGATTTGATTACAGCAGACTGCAGAACCCGACCAGAGAGCATTTGGAGAAGATGGTGGCTGCACTGGAAAACGGAATTGATGCGTTTGCATTAAGCTCCGGCATGGCAGCGATCTCTCTTCTGATGGAAATGTTCCGCCAGGGCGACCACATCATTGCGGATTCCGATCTGTACGGCGGAAGCATTCGTCTGTTCCACAACGTCAACGAGAAAAACGGCGTCGAGTTTTCCAGCATCGACTGCTGCCGTGATGACGTGGAGAGTTATGTGAAAGAAAATACAAAAGCAATCTACATCGAAACTCCGACGAACCCGATGATGAACGTAACCGACATCCGAAAGATGGCGGATATTGCAAAACGCCACAACCTGATTCTGATTGTGGACAACACCTTTATGTCCCCGTATTTTCAGAATCCGCTCGATCTCGGTGCGGACGTTGTGATTCACAGCGGCACGAAATACCTGAGTGGCCACAACGATACACTGGCAGGCTTTATCGTGACGAACCGCGAAGATATTCAGGAAAAACTGCGTTTCCTGATCAAGACAACAGGTGCAGGCCTTGCTCCGTTTGACTGCTGGCTGGTACTGCGCGGCATGAAGACGCTTGGCATCCGCATGGAACGCTCCCAGGAGAATGCAGAACAGATTGCCGCATGGCTGCAGCAACAGAAAGCAGTCACAAGAGTGATTTATCCGGGACTGCCGGATCACCCGGGCTATGAGATTATGAAAAAACAGGCAAGAGGCTTCGGTGCCATGCTGACAATCCAGCTCGAGAGCAAAGAGTTTGCCCTTGCCATTCTGGAAAAGGTAAGAATGATCCGTTTCGCAGAGAGCCTCGGCGGCGTGGAGACACTCGTTACGTATCCGACGACGCAGACACATGCCGATGTGCCGAAGGAAATCCGTGAGCGGAACGGAATTACGGAGAGCACCCTTCGTTTTTCCGTCGGAATTGAAAATATCGAGGACCTAATCGGCGAGCTTACGAAGGTCTTTGCAGAAATCGAGGAAGAGAAAAATGGCGGAAAGAAATCTTGATTTTGACAGAATCATCAACCGAAAAAATACAGACTGTTTAAAATATGACTTTGCAGTAAAACGCGGCATGCCATCCGATGTGCTGCCGCTGTGGGTGGCGGACATGGACTTTGAGACATCCTCCTACATCGAGGATGCGCTGGTAGAGCGTGCGAAAATGGGCATTTACGGCTACAGCGATGCGCAGACTCCGTATTTTGAGGCCGTTGCGGGATGGATGAAACGTCATCACAACTGGCAGCCGAAAGAAAAATGGCTGATCAAAACGCCAGGCGTTGTATTTGCACTTGCGATGGCAGTCAAGGCTTACACCGCGCCCGGGGATGCCGTGCTGATCCAGTCACCGGTTTACTATCCATTTTCGGAAGTCATTGCGGATAACGGCAGAAGAGTTGTCAGCAGCACGCTGGTGCTCGGCGATGATAACCGCTATCACATGGATGTGGCGGATTTCGAGGAGAAGCTGAAAGCTGAAAACGTAAAGCTCTTTTTCCTCTGCAATCCGCACAATCCGGTCGGAAGAGTCTGGACGAAAGATGAGCTGACGGCGATCGGCGATCTCTGCGTGCAGTACGGCGTGACCGTTGTAAGTGATGAGATCCATGGAGATTTCATTTTTAAGGGCGAGCATCAGGTGTTTGCTGCGATCAAAAAAGAGTACGAGGACATCACGATCACCTGCACCGCGCCGAGTAAGACATTCAATCTGGCAAGTATGATGATGTCAAACATCTTTATCGCCAACCCGGAACTCCGTGCGAAATTCCGGAAACAGCTCGATGCAGCCGGAACGAGCCAGCTTGGTGTGATGGGTCTGGTGGCATGCGAGACGGCATATAATAAGGGCGAGGAGTGGTATGAGGCAATGCTTTCCTATGTGAAGGCAAATGCAGAATTTACAAGGCAGTATGTGGAGGAGCAGATTCCGGGCGTGAAGATGATCGACCTGGAGGGAACATATCTCGTATGGCTCGATTTCCGCGAGACGGGGCTTTCTGTCGACGAACTGGAAGACCTGATCATCAACAAGGCGAAGCTGTGGCTCGACAGCGGCAAGATCTTCGGAGACTGCGGTCGCGGCTTCCAGCGGATCAACATCGCCTGCCCGCGCGCAACCCTGACCGAGGCACTGGAGCGGATTCGGGATGCGATGAAAAGCAGATAAAGCCACACCGATGAGATGCGTAGCATTTTGGAAGTTGGCTCTGAACAGTGACGAAAACATGTTGAAAAGGCGCAGCTTACGGAACATCTTTTTGGGAGATATGATTTTTTTTGTGTCTCCGGTAGAGAAAGAAGAAAGCTGCGCCTCCGCATATCAAAACGAGTACTTTCACCGGAATCTGATATACCGGATACACAGAGGTATAAATGCAATGATATTCTGGCGAAGAAACTTCGCTTTCCTCAGCAGGGCTCGGGCTCCAGGAAAAAGATGCCAGAATTCGAAAATATTTTTTATCAGAAGAAAACTGGCTATAAGGAAGATAAAAATCTGGGTTTCCAGGCGTTGTGATTTTCCGTTCCAGCGTCCAGGGTTCTTCCGTGCTGTTCCGAGTCCACAATTCTGCTTTTTCTAATTCAAAAAGATACATCAGTGGATCTGTCTCCAGACGGATAAAGTCTTCTTTCGCAGTTCTTACCTGGGTTATATTTTGAAAATCGAAAACTGTCTGATATAACAAAGAACGATCTGATTTTTCCTGATAGGTGAGTACATTTGCGGCATACAGAATCTCTTCCAAACAACAGGGAAATTGCATAAAGTCCTCCACACCCGGTCTCCATAATGATCATTGGCATTGCATATACAAGAACCCGTGCATCTGATACAAATGCAATTATCGCTCCTAACAACCCAAACAAACATCCCGTCAAAAAGAAGCTGACCATTCCCAACAATACAAGTTCAACGTGTCCTGCTGATTTTGTAAGAATATGGATGCCAAAATAAACCGTCTCGCTTTCCGATCCAAATTCGGGTGTAAGATACACTTGCATTGCATCTTTCCATAATGGATTTTGTCCTATCCCAATGTCTGTCAACAGATATAAGCTTATAAGAATAGCTACCGCAAGAAGTCCCCCAAGCAGTCCACTTGCGACAAAATGACTCCAGTAATAGGAATGAAACCCTCTTTTTTGTATAATCTGATAACAATATCCGTCCTTTCGCTCATCTATTATCGTTCCAGCATATGCTATTACTCCAATAAATGGGAAAAAAGTAATAAACAGATCCATTGATAAAATACCGATACGAACAGCAAATGGAGCCATCGAAATTGAGTCCAATTTCCAGTCAAACGTTCCATATCCATTATAATATTTTTGTAATGGATATATGATGTCAAGTGTAAGAAACACTACAAAAACAATTGTAACTACCCCAACAATGCCCCAAAACCGCTTACTGCAAAATCCCCTACGGATATCCAGCCACAGCATAGAAGCAGTGGAACCTTCTTTTTTCATTATTATTCTCCTGTGTTTGAATGTTGAATTACTTGTTACATTTTCACGTTAGCATATTCGATTGTGTATGTCAA
>OMNT01003117.1_pt1 | contig 12442 bp, 13 predicted proteins | sample 1672551 | NCBI WGS metagenome assembly OMNT01 (sample SAMEA3136698, study PRJEB25190) | human gut metagenome
CAATTAAGAATATCAAGCTGGAAAGTGACACTTTAAAAATCAAGTGTTTGGATGAGATAGATGAATATGAGAGGGCACATCAGCCTGAACCGGAACCACCTGTTGCATCGGTAGTACCCGGTAAAGAGCCGATTAATCCTACACCTGCACCGACTAAAGTAAAGACAAAGAGACGTAAGAATGTTTCCATCAGTCATGTAGCAGGAGCTAGAACATATTCGATAGAGACAGAGCAGGATATTGACAAGTTCCTTGCCGAGATGAAGCAGAAGCTCATGAATGAACTGGAAGAAGACACAATAATTACATTGAGCTGATAAGCTTGATTGGAGGATATAGCACATGAACAAAAATGCAATTAAAAAATTTGCAATAGATGCAAGAAATAAGCTGATAGCATCCGTTACGGACAAAGCTGGTATGCTTGGGATCACACCGGATAATTGCAGTGAAGCAATCACAAAAGGTGCTGATTTTGAGGTATACAAGACAGCAGCAGGAACAGAAGTAACACTTAACAAAAAACAGTGTGAGCAGAGAAGAAAACTGGTAGACCAGATTCATGCAAGAGGCTTTGAAGCGGTAGTGGAAGAAGTGGCATATACATGGTTTAACAGAATCTGTGCTATCCGTTTTATGGAAGTGAATGACTATATGTATCCTGTAAGAGTTCGTGTGCTTTCTTCTGAAAAAGAAGGAAAGAATGAGCCAGATGTGGTAACAATGGCGCCTGAAATTGACTGGGATTTTACAGATAAAGAAAGAGAAGAATACCTGAAAAAGGCTGCTGATAGACTTCTTTCTGCTGTGAACAGTGTATATACAGATCTTACGACATCTACTAAACACATGCTAAAGCTTACAAGGTTTCCGATATTTCAAAAAAAAGATCAGATTCAAGTTTATATAGACTTCCTCTTAGAAGATATTCAAGTGGCGACAAAATTTGTCGGGTTGAGAATGCAGGTGCTTGATTACCTTGGGGATACAGACGGAGCACAGATTGAGATGTCACGTTATCAAAGGGTGATGAAAGATTTCTTTACGAAAGCTCTTCCAAACAGAAGATATTCGGCAGCGGCTCTAATACATTTGAACTATCCGTACAATGCAGAAAATAGAGATTGCTGGTATCAGCTGTCTGAAGATTTAAAGCCAGCATTAGAACTGAAGCAAGATAAGAAAAAGGAACATATATATTTGGTTTCCGTGGAGGAGAAAGAAGATGGAGGAGAATAAGAAGTGCTGGGCATGTAAACGAACTCTTGTAGGTGATTCGAAAATGGGATTATGTCCGGACTGCATAAACAAGTATGGATCCGTTGGGGCAGCTGTTGTGGTGCTTTGTTTAGCTGTCGGTGGTGGACAACTTGTAAAACATGGCGGAAAAATCATTAAAGTGGCTACCAAAATAATAAAGCATTAAAGATAGTATTAGACAATTTCCAGTTTACAGAGCAAAAGGTCGACTAAGAAAATATTTCGACTGCATTTTTAGGAGTTAGTCTTGAAAAAAAGTACAGGAACTTGCAAATTCTGTGATTCCTTATGCGTAAATAATTAAGTTGCAAACATCGTTTCTTCGGAGATTGTTCTGTGTGATTTTTAAGGGAAGATACAGCAAAACGTGTCACTTTCCTCACTGCATCATAAATGAAACCAGCCTGAGGTTCTAGCAATAGAATCTCAGGCTGGTTTCATTATTATCTGCTTGAAGTGTGAGAAGTGATATACTCTCGAAGATTCAATATTCAAAATGATCCACACCGCCGGATTTTACCCTGCACCGTTTCTGGCAGAAACAAATTCCAAGCTTTGCGATGTTTTCATACTGTTCGTCCCGCAGGCTTGCCTCGTAGTCTTTTTCCTCGATTTGTTTGAGGGCATCTTCACAGGCTTTTGTCATCTGGTTGTACTTTTCCACAACCTTAAACTCCAGAATTGCGGCATGATGCCATCTGGAACGCTGCTTTACCACCAGATCAAACCGTCCGTTGCCGGACTCTCGGTTAGAAACCACCATATAGCCACTGAATCCGGAAACCAGTCCTGTCACAAAACCGTGATAATAGTTTTCCTGTTCGTCAAAGCAGCTGATGGTGTTGGTCAGCCAGGTGCATAGCAGATCTTCCAGTTTTTCCGCATCTGCATGAATGACAGATTCCAGAATGTCTGTCCGGCTGTCACGGTTGATATGATCGATAAACCACGAGCGAATGGTGTTCTTATAGATACTCTTGATCTCCACGTTGGGAATCACCATGTCATAGTAGGTTTCGTCGCCGACCGTTTCACAGGAGATGATTTTCAGATAGCCGGTAAACAGCAGAAAACTCCAGATGTAATCCTGATTAACATCAATTGTGCCGTAAGTCACGTCCTCAAAAATCTGTGTGTGAATCGGTGTGCCGTTGATAAGTTCCTCTACCATGGATTTGGTACGCTCGTTGGACTCCTCGATAAGCCGCTTCACAATCCGATTGGAACTGGTGTTCGACCAGTAGGGTTCGCAGGCAACCATATCGTTTTGCAGGTAGGAGTCAATACAATTGAGAACACTCCACGGGTTATAGATTTCCGTCAATCCGAATCGGTAACCATCATACCATTTTGCAATTGTTCCGGCATACTGTTCCAGGGAGAAGGCTTGTAAAATCTCTTTCATTTCTTCCTGGGTAAACCCGAAATACTGGGAGAACTTGTTCTTTGTGATAGAGTAAGTTTTCAGGTTGTTCAAGCCTGTAAAAATGCTCTCTCTGGACACCCGCAGACAGCCTGTCAGAACTGCAAATTCCAGCGAGGGGTTGGTTTTTAACGCAGACTCAAAGCAGCTGCGAATCAGGTTGGTCATGTCATCGTAAAAGCCCTCATGGTAGGCGTTTTCTAATGGTACATCGTACTCGTCAATGAGGATGATGACGTTTTTTTTATAGTATTTTGCCAGAATGTCAGATAAGGTTCGGATAGAATTCAGGTAAACATTTTGGTCTGCTCTTTGCTCCATAATGTTTTGGAATACTTCTTTTTCTGAATCTAAAATCTGATTGGATTCTAAAATGATTTTATGCTTCTCATATTCCTTTGCAATCAAGTTTTTATACATATAAAAAGCATCTGTGTAGCTGGCTTGTTTCATACTTTTCAGCGAAACGCTGATTACCGGATACTGTCCTTGATACGCCATATATTCCGGATAAGCTGCGATTTTCAAGCCGTCAAAAAGATAAGCGTTGCTTTTCTCAGTTGCCTCAAAAAATCGCTGCAGCATACTCATGTTGAGTGTTTTGCCGAATCTTCTTGGTCTGGTGAAAAGATTGACGGTTTCCTTGTTCTCCAGGAGCTCCTTTATCATCAGCGTTTTATCGACAAAGTAGTACCCGTTGTCCACCAGCCGCTTGAAATCCTCTACGCCAATTGGCAAGGGCTTGTGTTTCATGTTCTCACCTCTGCTTGTTTCTGCAATTTTACCGGAATCCTTGTTATTGTTATTATATCATGTTCTTGCGGAAAAAGCAACTGGATTTGCGGCTTTTTTGAATGTGGGGGATTGATAGGGCATATTTTAAAAGCATTGTGCAAAGACACATCACTTTTCTCACTGGCTGTTATTAGATAGCAAAAGCTGTTCATTCAAAAATATTTCCCGTGTTTGTAGAAACACTTTTCAAGAAACAGCGGAAAGTGTGTGCCTCATTTTGTCATTGCACTGCTTAAGTCGACATCTGCGTCGTCATCTCGTCGGCAAAAGCGGTATATGAAGTCTGAAAATGATTGTGTTGCATGGGATTTTTCACTTGCGTTAGAGCTGCTCATAACCCGAAGGTCGTCAGTTCAAATCTGGCTCCCGCAACCATAACCGCACTGCACAAATGATACAATTGTGCAGTGCTTTCTTTTTGAAAAAAAGCCGAAAATGCGTGTCTTTTTCGGTTTTATCAAGCAAAAACAGCCTGCTGTGGAGCGTTTTCCCAGCAGGCTGTTTGCGTTTCTGAAACAACAAAAAAACGATAGGGTAAAATAAAACGGTAGGTCGGGGCTATCGTTTTTTTGTTGTAAAATCAAAATTAGAACCATGAAAAATACCATGTTGGGAAAACACATCTTCCCAGCATGGTATTTTATTTCTATAAAATGTAGATTTCTTCATAAAATCCACGCATTTATTTGAATAAATTTCAGACAAAATAGTTTTTGAAATGGCATTCACACGGGTATTAAAACATCAGCAAGAAACCATCCCTCTTTTTCATAAAAATGAATCACTCCATTGCTTTGTGCAATTGCCTCGTGAATACTGTAAATTCCAAGTCCATGATTCGTTTTATCGCTTTTTTTAGTTTTTGGCATGCTGCCGTTTATGAGAACTGGATTTTGGATTCTATTTTGAATCGTAATATGCAAATATGTTCCAAGGCTTTCAATAGCAAGCCGGATTTCCTTCTGATTTTCTTTTCTTTCCGCTTCAATTGCATTGTCCATGAGATTTCCGAAAATTGTACTGAATGTCACATCATCAAATTTCGGCAAATCATTCTGAATATAGCATTTTAAAGAAATATTTTCATTTTTACATACGACCCGCTTGAGATCTAGTATTGCATTAAGAATTTGGCTGTTTGTATCTGTATAATTCGGACATTCTTCTAATTTCCCGGATATTTTTTTCATGTATGCCAATGCCTTGTCTGAATTGCCCTTTTCGATATAGCTGGCAATGACAGCAATATGATTGTTCAGATCATGCTGCAAAGCTTTCATGGATTGGTTCCATTGAACTGCCTCCTGCATTTTTACTTCATTGTCATGCAATCGAGTTTGCAATACGATTTGTTTTAATTTATTCTGGTTCTGTATGGAAAATTGAATAAGTATAAATAACAAAAGAACTGCAATCACGGAAATACAGCCCATAATTACGAATACATACTGCATCGGAATCAAGTTGTCGAGGATAATTTTTTCAATGATGATCCCGATAATTACAGTAAGTATCATGAAAATAATGAAAACCGATGCTTGTAACAAGTGGAGTACAATTTTTTGTTTTCGAATACCGTTTATGATAGGGAAAAGTAATCCAATCAAAGAAATTTTCGATAAAAACAGCAGGAAGACTCTTACCGGATTCCTCATAAGAAGTACACTGGAATAATCACTTTTCAAGACGGATGCAGATATAATTGTAATCACAGCGTTTACTAAAAATAATACTGCCAGTTCTATTGTAACCAGCAGAAGTTGCTGCCACCATTTTCCTTTTAAGGAAATCCTGCAATACATAAAAAATATCAAAAAATAGAATGCTGCGTATATACCCTCTGCAATAGTAATATTGTTGAATATTGTTACACAGGAAAAGAAAAGCAACATAAAGGCAATGGAAGTTACAATGTTTAATTTCTGTTTTGGTTTCTTGAAAGAAAGTGTATATGCTAAAAAGCATATGAGAACAATGCTGTCAATTGCCGTTGCCATGTATTCTGAGATTGTGTATATCATATCAAAACTCTCCCTATGTACTTCAAATAGGCATCTAAAACAGATTGCAATTTTCTTCTGCTAACATACAAAATGGTACCATTTTTCAAAGAAATCGTTTCGTTGACCAATTTGATATGTGCAAGATTGACCATGGTTCCAGAATTGATTAGAACAAAGTCTTTGAATTCCGGTAAGTTGAGATAATAGGACAAAGCTTCTCGTACTGTATAGCTTTCTCCAGTCAGAAGTTGTATCTTCACATTGTGTTTTTCCGATTCCAGAAATGTAATTTTTTCAATCTGTATGCAATACGTTCTGCCACCTGCAAATCTCGTTTCTGTGATAGTGATAGAAGGACTTTTTCGGTTGATTTCTTTTAAGATCGTTGTCAGTGCATACGGCAGTTCCGACGCAATAAACTGCTTTCGGACAAACCCTAAAGGTTTGTACCGAAAAGCATGTATAATCAAGTCATCTCGGCTGGTGATATACACAATAGGAACGCTATTGTTTTTCTCATAGATCTTCTGGGATAAATCAAATCCATTGATTGCCGGCATATCAATATCCAAAAACACAGCATCATAATTACAACTGTAATACATCTCCAAAAAATCAGATGGCTGATGAAAACAGTTTGTTTCTATTTGAACATCTGGCACGTAAGTTTTTAGCATTTCCGCAATTTGTTCCGGAACATTTGGCTCATCATCTACTATCGCAAATCGCATCATTTTCACCCTTGCTTATTATAGCAAATGAAAAGCTTTTTTTCAAGTTTGAAATACGATTTCGACAAAGTATACAAATTATGATGCTGATTTTTGTCATATAAAAACCACTTGTGCCGTTTCTTGACCACTTATGCCGTTTCTATTGACGGGTATGTGCAAAAATGCTATACTAAGTGCAAGAAATCAAACGGAGGCGAAACATGAGTGATTTCTAACATGGCATCTTGCATTGTTGATGCTTTAATCCGAAATAAAGTGATAGATATTCAGAGTACCTCAGTATATCAGTATGGATTTGAAATTTTTATTTCGTCAGTTCTTACTGCTTTAATCATAATCATATCTGGAATTTTATTTCATTGTTTGACAGCAGCAATTGTATATTTTGTTTTGTTTGTTTTACTTCGTTCCATATGCGGCGGATATCACGCAAAGACATACTGGCAGTGTAATCTTACATTTGCAATTGTAACAACCATTGTTTTATTGATTTTTCGCTTTATGCCATTAGAGCAATTTGAAGAATTGCACATTTGTAGTACCATATTTTCAATTTTAGTGACTGCTCATTATGCTCCTGTTGAAAGTGAAAATAAGCCTCTATCTGCGAATCAGAAAAAAACATTGCATATTCTTGGTACGACAATGATAATTATGCTGGTTGTAATATCATGCGTACTGAAAATAAAGTTTGGCTCTAGTTACAGCATACTAATTGACACGACTCTTTTTGCAGTTGCATTTTCTATGTTTGTAACAAAGTCTAGGAAAGGAGGGGAAAGAGAAAATGAATAAAAAATCTATTCTTAAAGTGATTGCTGCCATTGGCATGAAATCTGCTAAAATTGGTTGCAATTCAGCATCTGCTTTTGGCTACCACCAGCCGAAGGAACCGGTTATGCTGAAAAAGTCTGCTAAGAAAAAGTAATTTCCAATAGGTAGACAAAAAATCTTAGCTTTTTTCATATTATAGTATTTTATGATTTTATATACATGATATAAGCTATAGGTTAAAATTAATTAAAGAGGTTCATTAGGGTACTCTTGAAACCACCCTAAAATCTATTATACGAGGTTATAGTTATGTCAAACAAGCTTAAGAAAATCGTTGCTTCCGTTATGACAGTAGCTTCACTTGTTGTGTGTACTGCTGGTATGAGTGTAAGTGCAGCTAATGGAAAACTTACAGTAGATTCATCAAGTGCGACACTGTATAATGAATCCGGTGCTACACGCTATGGAAATGTTAATTTTACAGTTATTAACAGAGCGACAGGTTCTCAAGTTACAAGTGCAGGAAGCAGTGGAAATGTGGTAAATTATTCCTCGATTACAGCAACTAAAGGAGGATATTCTGCTGTTACATATCGTTTTAAGGGAAATGGCACATTGTACAAAGGCACCAGTCAGTATTCAGGAGTATTATGGAACGATTCAAAGACATACTAAACAGCTCAGCAAAGCAATAAGGGAATCACAAAATAAACTCTGATGGGCACCTCTAAATACCCCGAATCCGTCAGATGTGGTGCAGATTTGCGATAGATTCACTTGCGGAAAAATGCAGGAATACTTGGTGTATTTCAAGTTTTTGCGCAAGTGAAGATGGCACAAAGATGCGCTGCAGATGGCGGGTGAGCGGGTTTTTAGAGGTGACCTGATATTTTTAATAATCTCCTTTTGTTAGATAAAGCAGTGTAAAGCATCCAAATTGTAACTAACAAAAGGAGATTTTTATGTTGCTTTGAAAGCATAATATCCGAATGAAGAATAGCATTGTTTTATAAAACTTTGAAAGAGGTACCTAAAATGAAACACATACTGCATAATTTACGCTGCTTTATACGACATGAAAGACTAATATTCATTGTAATGATTGTCTGTATTTTATCCTCGGCATTTATACTGAATTTTTCATATGGGTTATACCGGAATTTCCAAACTGCAAAAACAGTAGAAGTGGAAAGTTTGAATGAATTGGCCCTGGAAATTCAGAAGGACCATGCACCAACATGTAAACAGGTTCGTCAGTTTATAGAATCCTTATCAGAAGAAACGCTGAATGAAACAACTTTTTTTATTTCCGGCACAATTGATACCTTAGCAGACTATAATTTTCCTTATTTGGAATCTAGATTTGTATATCAGAACAAAGAATATACAATTCCCACAGAATTTCGGAAAAATGCTGAGGATAAATTAATGTTTGGAAGAATGATTACTGATGAAGAAGAACAAAGTAGTGCTTTAGTTGCTTGTGTGGAAACAAGCTTAAGTAGCAAAAATGTGCAGGAGTCAGTGCAAAGTATTATGACAGATGATGAAACACTTGTTTTTATGAATCAGGAATATCACATCGTTGGCGGCAGTGGCGTAATTGCAAATATAATCGTCCCTTTCTTATCTGTTCCAGATGATTTTGTATATGATGATGTGATTATTCTGGACTTCAAGCAACCACTGAACAGAACGATATATCAAGAGATTATTGCTGCATCTACAAAGTATATGCCTGATGCTTTGATTTTTCCCGATCTTAAGCTTCCCGATCATGATACGATTTCAATATTCGATAATATCATCGCAATTTCTATATTGATCTCTGTTTTTTCAGCTTTCAATTTTGTGCTGCTGTATCATTTTATCCTGAACAAGCGAAATCATGATCTGGCTGTCATGAGAGTATGCGGATGTAGTAAACTCAAAGTATTTGGGAATTGCATTGGAGAATGCCTGCTCATCAGTATGCCATTCTATGTTCTCGGCACAGGAATCTATATTTTCCTGTTGCATGCTGTTCTGAAAAAGAATTATCCGTATATTTCAGATGTATATTCTCTAAAAGTGTACGCATTGATATTTGCACTTTATATCGTCATACTTATGCTTGCAGTAGGTATCATGGTATTGTCGCATATCAATCAGTCTATCGTCAGCCAGTTAAAGGAGAAGAAAATATGATACTTTTGAAAACTGCATGGAATGACTTCCGAAAAAACAGTATTGTAAATATATTTATCATTTTACAGGTGGCCGTTTCTCTTATCATAACGGCAGTCATGATCTCTGCAATCAGTGTCCGTTCTCAATACTATACGCCGTTTCGGGACATTCTCACATCAAATGGTATATTTATTAAGTTCTCATCTTCTCCGAACTATGATTCCTCACAAATGAATATCTATGATTATTTAGACAATGATGATATCCTACAAGAATGTCCCGACGCGGACCATATATATGCTTGCCACAGTATGTTTGGTTCGATTGACAGCTTTCACAATGGTGAAAGTTTTACACTTCAAAGTTATGATGATGAATTTATAAAACGATATCAACCGGAATTGACAGATGGCAGATGGCTTACTTCAGACATAGAATCCAATCAGATTGAGATTGTCGTTTCTGAAAATGATTATGGCGTAAAAGTCGGCGATGTATTGTCACTGACAGGAATCAACTATCCGAATTCAACATCCTTTACCGGAAAAGTAGTCGGCATATTCCAGGATGATTCCAAAATTATTGGCGGAGGACTTTACGATTACGGAAATTCTGATATGAATTTCAACAGCATATACTACCCATTTAATCATACGATCGAAAATCAAATCTTTGTGCTTGCCTCATATTCTGCCATTCAGAATATTACAAATCACTTTGTGCTTCTGTTTGATACGGATTATGTAGTTCAGCCGATCATTTCCAGTGTGATTCTTACATATCCGGACAATGTTAGCAAAGAACAAATTGAGGCAGACAAAGAAAAACTATTACAGTATGGGTGGGCAAATGCCATTTCATTGGACGAATTAAACCAAAACAGCATCGCTTATTTGTTGGAAAAAGCAGAGATCTTTCTGCCAATTATCATTATTCTTTTCATTCTTGCCTCAGTAAGCAGCATCAGCAGTTCTGCACTGATTGTAAGAAAAAATCTAAAAAATTATGCCCTATACTATATCAGCGGATTACAGTGGGGACATTGTTCCTTTGTCAATCTGTTGCATTCTATCATTTCCCTTGCCATAGCTACTATCGTAGGGGTTGTAGCTCTGCTTATCATACCGCATACAAAATTTGCTTATATGGTAAATATCATTTGGAGTCCATATATCTTCGAGGCTTTTGCAGCTATGATCATTCTGCAATTGCTAATTTCCATGATCATGCCACTTATCATTATCGGAAAAAACACCCCAAAACAAATTCTGACCAAGTAAGGAGTGAGTGAAATATGATCCGACTCAATAAGATTTCCAAAATATACAATAAGGGAAAATCAAACGCATTTCAGGCTTTAACAGACATCAATATCGAAATTGCAGATGGTGAACTAGTTGCGATCATCGGCACATCCGGTGCAGGAAAATCCACATTACTGCATATTTTAGCTTGCATTGACAGCTATGAAAGCGGCGAGTATTATATTGACGATACACTTGTAAAAAACTGCTCAGAGAAAAAGCTTGCTCAAATCCGAAACAAAAAAATTGGAATGGTTATGCAGGATTTTGCATTGGTGGATGATTTTTCTGCACTTCAAAACGTCATGCTACCTCTTGATTTTTCCAAGTCCAAAGTAAGTGAGAAAAAGGAAAAATGTCTGAAAGCCCTCCAAGCAGTGGGGATGGAGAAATTTGCACATCACCAGTCGAATAAGCTTTCGGGCGGACAGAAACAGCGTGTTGCGATTGCCAGAGCCATTGTCAATGAACCGTCGATCATTCTTGCGGACGAGCCGACAGGAGCACTTGACAGCAAGACTTCTGTGGAAATCATGGAACTTTTCAAATCTCTGAATGCTGCCGGGAGAACTGTGATTATTGTCACACATGATATGAAAATTGCACAGCAATGCAAAAGGGTAATTCGTATCGAAGACGGAAAAATTGTGGATTGACAAGTTAAAAATACTAATATACAATTTCAATGCTTTTATTTATCGTTTGAAGAAATCATAAGAAATGATTAGCTTACTTTTTGATTTTGTTCATTTGTTCAAATGCACTAATCATCTATCACCGATTTGAAATTATAACTTGTTTAAATTTTGATATGGCCGGTAATATTTATTTCTAAATATCAAAGAATAAAATATTCTCAGAGAAGAAAAAGTGTTACCAGTATAGGGCAAACATACGATATCCAATTGAAATCACCTATGACAAAAACAAATTGAATCACTTTTTTCCTCTGTCTTTCGGGTGCCCTTCCAATTCTGAGGTGCCGCTGAAATTGTCAAGAAAATACGATTGATCAGTAAGAAGTGTACTTCCTTTAAAATTCAGCCACCTAAGAAAGGGCAGTTCTGTCCGGCAAACAGCTGGGCAGGACTGCCCTTTCTATTTTTTTCAAGCAGCATACAATCCGGCGAAATGACCGGTTTTGTATGCTGCTTTTTTCTTTCTCCTGCCTGTTCATATAAAATTTACATCTAAAACCTTCCCATTTTGCTTCTCTCAATTGTCTTAGTAATTTCAGGAGGGCAAAAAAGGGCTTCTCAAAACTGAATATGGAGGGAGGGAAAATAATGTCTGCTCCCTCACATGATGATGATCAGCTGAAACTTGAAATTTTCGATAGTTTCAGTAAAACAGTGATGAGAAATGCAAGCAGAAATTTCGCCGCTGCTGCAAAAACAAGAAAGAAAAATGAGTCGGTCAACACAGATATTGTACAGTACATTTTGAAAACACATGGTGAAAATGCAGTTTATCCATCCGAACATTTCATCGATGCCGGAAACGGATACTGCTGTGTCGTTGCAACAGAATGGCTGTATCAGGCAATGCTGCTGTTGCCGCCCAAACAAAAGGAAGTGGTTATTTTAGAATTCTGGTATGGAATGTCTATTTCCGAGATTTCCGAAACATTGCGGATCTCCAGACGCTCCGTGTCAGAACGGAAGAAAAACGCATTTGCAAATATTCGCAGTTATTACGAAAGGACACAAAAGCATGAAACTGGATTATGAAACGGTGTATCGTGCTGTCAAAGGTGACCATGATGCACAGGAAAAGTTGCTACAGTATTACGATGCATATATCAGTGCATTGTCAACTGTGGTTGAGATTTGTTCAGACGGCACAGAACACCAGTATGTGTGTGAAGATCAGAAAGCAGAGATACAAACAAAGTATCTGGAGGCACTTTCTAAGTGTAAGGTGATAAAATGATAGAAACAGATTTATTTGAATTTGCCTATGTGCCGGATTGGTACGGGC
>OMNT01003118.1_pt1 | contig 12437 bp, 9 predicted proteins | sample 1672551 | NCBI WGS metagenome assembly OMNT01 (sample SAMEA3136698, study PRJEB25190) | human gut metagenome
ATCATAATCTCATCATCCGGACCTACTGCCTTTGCACCGACTACATTTCCGGTCTTCTCTGTGATCTTATAGCATTTCACGCCTTTTCCACCACGGTTCTGGGCTGTGAATTCTTCCATGCGGGTTCTCTTGCCCATACCCTTTTCAGATACGATCAGAAGCTCTTCACCCTGCGCATCAAGCTGCATTGCAACAACTTCATCACGGTCACTTAAATTCATACCACGAACGCCCATAGAGGTTCTTCCGGTTGAGCGTACATCAGATTCATGGAAACGGATGCATTGACCATACTGCGTAACGAGAATAACATCTCTTTCATCATCCGTAATCTTAACTTCGATCAGTTCATCATCCTCACGGAGTGTGATCGCAGCAAGTCCTGTCTTTCTTACATTTGCGTAATCCAGGATCGGAGTCTTCTTAACAAGACCTTTCTTGGTTGCCATGAACAGATAGTCACCTTCCTTGAAATCCTTGATCGGAATCATTGCTGTGATCTTCTCATCCGGCTGAAGCTGAAGGATGTTGATAATTGCTGTACCTCGGGAAGTTCTTCCTGCTTCCGGAATCTCATATCCCTTCAGGCGATAGCAGCGTCCGGTATTGGTAAAGAACATAATATACTGGTGAGTATTGGTCATGAACAGCTCTTCTACATAGTCTTCATCCAGAGTCTGCATACCCTTGATACCCTTGCCGCCACGATTCTGGCTCTTGAAAGTATCGTTGCTCATTCTCTTAATGTATCCCATCTTGGTCATGGTGATCACTACATCTTCTCTCGGGATCAGATCCTCTGTAGAAATGTCGTATTCATCAAATCCGATGGCTGTTCTTCTGTCATCTCCGTATTTTTCAGAGATCACAAGGATTTCTTTCTTAATTACGCCAAGCAGAAGCTTTCTGTCTGCGAGGATCGCCTTGTACTCTGCGATCTTCTTCTCAAGCTCTGCATACTCTGTTTCCAGCTTCTCTCTTTCCAGACCGGTCAGAGCTCTCAGACGCATATCCACGATAGCCTGGGACTGTGCATCACTTAAGTTAAAGCGGCTCATCAACTCTGCTTTCGCAATCTGTACGGTCTTGGATCCACGGATGATCTTAATAACCTCATCAATGTTATCCAGGGCGATCAGCAGACCTTCCAAGATGTGTGCACGTTCTTCTGCCTTATTCAGCTCGTATTTGGTACGTCTGGTCACAACGTCTTCCTGATGTTTCAGATAATGGTTCAGGATTTCCAGAAGGCTCATAACCTTCGGCTCATTATTGACCAATGCAAGCATGATCACACCAAATGTATCCTGCAGCTGTGTATGCTTGTAAAGCTGGTTCAGAACGACATTCGGGTTCACATCTCTTCTCAATTCGATGCAGACACGCATACCTTCACGGCTTGACTGGTCGCTCAGGTCTGTGATTCCATCAATCTTCTTATCTCTTACAAGCTCCGCGATCTTCTCGATCAGGCGGGCTTTGTTGACCATATACGGAAGCTCGGTTACTACGATTCTGTGCTTTCCATTCTGCATTGGCTCGATATTGGATACCGCACGCACACGGATCTTTCCACGTCCTGTACGGTAAGCCTCTTCGATTCCTCTTGTTCCAAGGATCGTTGCTCCTGTCGGGAAATCAGGTCCTTTGATGATCTCCATGATCTCTTCGATCGTGGTCTCATCTTTATCTTCAATCTGGTCATCAATAATTTTCACAACCGCACCGATGACTTCTCTTAAGTTGTGCGGTGGAATATTGGTTGCCATACCTACCGCGATACCGGAGGTTCCGTTTACCAGAAGGTTCGGGAATCTTGACGGAAGTACGGTCGGTTCTTTTTCTGTCTCGTCAAAGTTCGGTGCAAAATCAACGGTATCTTTATTGATATCCGCTGTCATTTCCATCGAAATCTTACTAAGTCTTGCCTCGGTATATCGCATTGCGGCAGCACCGTCACCGTCCACAGAACCGAAGTTACCGTGACCGTCTACAAGAATGTAACGGGTAGACCAGTCCTGTGCCATATTAACGAGGGCTCCGTAAATAGAACTGTCACCATGCGGGTGATATTTACCCATGGTATCACCGACGATACGCGCGCATTTACGGTGCGGCTTGTCAGGACCGTTGTTCAACTCGATCATCGAATAAAGAATACGTCTCTGAACAGGTTTCAGACCGTCTCTTACATCCGGAAGCGCACGAGAAGCAATAACACTCATGGCATAATCGATATAGAACTCTTCCATGGTTTTTTTCATATCCACTTCATGAACTTTATCAAAAATATTATCTTCCATTGGTATTCTCCTATATATCTAAGTTCTTAACAAATTTTGCATTCTCTTCGATAAATTCTCGTCTTGGTTCTACTTTATCTCCCATCAAGGTTGTAAAGGTAAGATCCAGTTCGGAAGATGTCTCATCGTCCATTGTCACTCTTCTTAAGATTCGATGCTGCGGATCCATTGTGGTATCCCATAACTGCTCTGCGTCCATCTCACCCAGACCTTTGTATCGCTGAATCTTATTGTTCTGATCACGTCCAACTTCGCTGATGATCTTCGCCAGTTCTTCATCGCTGTATGCATACCAGACTTTCTTGTTCTTCTCCAGCTTGTAAAGCGGCGGCTGAGCCAGATATACATAGCCCTGTTTGATCAGCTCCGGCATAAAACGATAGAGGAATGTCAGAAGCAGCGTACTGATATGTGCTCCATCAACGTCGGCATCGGTCATGATGATGATCTTGTGATATCTCAGTTTGGAAATATCGAAATCATCATGGATTCCTGTACCGAATGCAGTGATCATTGCCTTGATCTCGGCATTACCGTAGATCTTATCCAGTCTTGCCTTCTCTACATTCAGGATCTTACCACGAAGCGGAAGGATTGCCTGTGTCGCACGGTCACGTGCAGTCTTCGCAGAACCACCGGCGGAATCTCCCTCTACGATGTAGATCTCACAATTCTCCGGATTCTTGTCCGAACAGTCTGCAAGCTTTCCCGGAAGTGCCATGTTATCAAGTGCTGATTTTCTACGTGTCAGGTCTCTTGCCTTTCTTGCGGCTTCTCTCGCACGCTGGGACATCACAGATTTCTCCACAATGATCTTACCAACGGTCGGATTCTGCTCAAGGAAGATCTCAAGCTGCCTGCTGACCACATTATCAACCGCACCTCTCGCCTCACTGTTACCAAGTTTCTGCTTGGTCTGTCCCTCGAACTGCGGGTCTTCGATCTTGACACTGATGATCGCTGTCAGACCTTCACGGATATCTTCACCGCTTAAATTCGGCTCATTTTCACGCAGAAGCTTATTCTTTCTTGCATAGTCATTAAATGTCTTTGTGATTGCATTACGGAATCCGCCAACGTGTGTTCCGCCTTCCGGAGTCGTAATGTTATTGACAAATCCATACGTATTATCGCTGTAAGAATCGTTGTGCTGCATAGCCACTTCTACAGACACATTATTAACCATGCCTTCACAGTAAATGATCTGCTCATAAAGTGGTGTCGCACTCCGGTTCAGGTAAGAAACGAATTCTTTGATCCCGCCCTCGTAGTGGAATGTTCTTTCTTTTGGTTCTTCCTCACGTTCATCACTGAGCACGATCTTCAGACCTTTTGTCAGGAAGGCCATCTCACGGAATCTCTGTTTCAGGACATTAAAATCAAAGATCGTTGTCTCGAAAATGGTATCGTCCGGCAGGAATGTGACTTTTGTACCTGATTTTCCTTCTTCACATTCTCCGATCACTGCCAGTTTCTCCGTAACTTTTCCACGTTCATAACGCTGCTGGTAGATCTTTCCATCATGGAAGATCTCTACTTCCAGCCAGTTGGAGAGCGCATTTACAACAGATGCTCCAACACCGTGAAGTCCTCCGGATACCTTGTATCCTCCACCGCCGAACTTTCCTCCCGCATGCAGTACGGTAAATACGACTTCTACCGCAGGAAGCCCTGCTTTGTGGTTGATACCAACCGGAATTCCACGTCCATTATCGATAACGGTCACCGAATTGTCTTTATTGATTGTTACATAAATCGTATCACAGAAGCCCGCCAAAGCTTCGTCTACGGCATTATCGACAATCTCGTATACAAGATGATGCAAGCCTCTGGCTGATGTACTTCCAATGTACATACCAGGACGTTTGCGGACTGCCTCAAGACCTTCCAATATCTGAATTTCATCTGCGCCGTATTCATGCTGTACTTTTTCTGTACCCATTCTCAGTCCTCCTAGTTTTCTTTCGTTACCTGCCCATTCCGGACATGGAACACTTTGTTTATTGAAAAGCGGTGATTTACAAAATCCTCAACACCCGTACAGGTGATCAAAGTCTGTATATCATGTATGCTGTCTAACAAATAGTTTTGCCTGTGTTTATCAAGTTCAGACAATACATCGTCAAGTAAAAGTATCGGGGTGTCATGTGTTGCCAGTTTGACCAGCTCGATCTCCGACAGTTTCAAAGACAGGGCAGCCGTTCTCTGCTGTCCCTGGGAACCATATTTGCGGATGTCCATATCACCGATCAGAAAGCCGATGTCGTCCCTGTGCGGCCCCACCGTTGTACTCTTCATCCGCAGATCTCTCTCCCGGTACCGGTTCAGTGCCTGTTCAAATGGCAGATCTCCCGTACTTGGCTCGTATATGATCTTCAGGCTTTCTTTACCGCCGGTCAGTCTCTGGTGAATCTTTGCAATAATCCCATTGATCTGTTCGACAAATTCTTTTCTTCTGGCAATCAGCCTTTCCCCATATTGTACCATCTGCAGCTCCCATATTTCCAGTGTATCCGAAAGATCTTTCTTTCCGCCGAAACTGAGCTCTTTCAGCAGATGGTTTCGCTGATTCACAATCCGGTTGTAATTCGACAGATTATTCAGGTACACCTTATCAAGCTGCGAAAGCTCCAGATCTATGAATCTTCTTCTCTCTGCCGGCCCGTTCTTGATAATGTTCAGATCTTCCGGCGAGAAAAATACAAGATTCACAATTCCGAAAAGTTCGCTTGCTTTCCGGATCGGCATCTTATTGATGGCAATCCCTTTCGGACTGTTCTTCTTCAGGTGCATATCGATCTGATAACTGATTCCGTTCTTTTCCACCACGGTTTCGATGTGTGATTCATCCTCGCCGAAACTGATCATATCCCTGTCCTTCGACCCGCGGTGGGACTTGGTCGTTCCGGACAGATACACAGCCTCCAGAATATTCGTCTTCCCCTGGGCATTGTTCCCGTAAAAAATATTCGTAGAACCATCAAACTCCACATTCAGAAGATCATAATTTCTAAAATTCTTTAATTTCAGGGAATTAACCTTCAATTCTGATCTCTTCTCCGTCAAATAATACAACATCTCCGCCGTATAACTTACGTCCGCGGCGTGTATCTGTCTCGCCATTTACCATGACAAGACCTTCCTGGATCACTTCTTTGGCTTCTACTCCGGATTCCACCATTCCTGTAGCTTTCAAAGCCTGTCCAAGCTTGATATATTCATCTCGTAATCTAATTGTTTCCATATGTCTCGCATTCCTCTCCCGGGATTCTCCCATATCTTATAAGCATAACTTATAGATAAATTTTATCAGATCAGCCAGGCTATATCCGATCCATCTATCAAAAAGCGTTCTGTTGTATGCATTTTGTTGTATTTTTATGCATATTTTTTCTGTTTTTAGTTGCTTTTTATTATACTTATTGCTAAATCTTTTTGCAAGTATTCCTGCGTTTTTTGTTTTATCTTTTAATCTTCTTCCAGATACTCCATTCCCGTTTATGCTGCAGCATTAAAGTTAACAGGAAGGATCAGGTAAATATAGCTTTCTTCATCATCTTTGATGAAGCAAGGTGCTTTCGCATTCATCAGATAAATTGTTACTTCTTCGTCGTCGATAACACGAAGTGCATCGATCAGGAATTTCGGATTGAATCCGATCAGCAGATCTTTTCCCTCTTTTGTGATCATGATCTCTTCATTCATAGATCCGATCTGGGATTTGATCTTTAATTCCATAAGTTCGTCACCGATATTGATGATGATTGGTTTCTTGTCTCCTTCTTTTACCAGAAGTGTTGCTCGGTCGATACAGTTGAGCAGCTCTTTTTTATTAATTCTGACTTTTGTCTCATAATCATTTGACAACATCTGATCGATTCTGAAATATTCACCTTCGATCAGACGTGATACAACGATCGTGTTATCAAATTCGAACACGATATGATTCTTTGTATATGAAATCGATACCACATTTTCAGCCTCACCCGAAAGGATCTTACTGATCTCGATCAGTGTCTTTCCAGGTACAACAAGCTTTCTGTCAGCTACGCTTTTTTTCAATGGCACTTTTCGAATGGAAATTCTGTGTCCGTCCAGCGAAACAACTTTCAGAATATTATCACTGATGTCGAACAATTCTCCAGTCATAAGTTTATTACTTTCACTGTCAGAAATAGAGAAAATTGTCTGACGGATGACTTCTTTCAATGTGAATTGAGAGACTTCTATAGAATCTTCTTTCTCAATAATTGGTAAGTAAGCAAATTCATCGCCAGGTTTACCGGCAATATCAAATTTTGCTTTTTCACATGTGATGACTGTCTGAAGATTATCTAAAGTTTCGATCGTTACTTCATTATCCGGAAGTTTTCTAACGATCTCTGAAAAAATCTTTGCATCGATAGCGATCATTCCGCGATCAATAATGTCTCCGGAAATTTCTGTCTGGATACCAAGTTCCATATCATTCGCTGTTAATTTGATAATATCTGTTGTTGCATCAATAAGAATACATTCAAGGATTGGCATTGTTGTTTTAGATGGAACTGCTTTGGAAACAATACTGACACCTTTGACCAGATTGGATTTACTGCAGGTAATTTTCATATGTGTATAACTCCTTTCGCACGTGTGTGATAGATAAATAAATAAAATAGTTTCCGCCTCAGCCGTATTAGGGGATGTGGAAAAGAGGAAAAGTGCCTCTAGCCCAGTGTTTGCAAGGAATTTTGGCTTTGAAAACTTTGTGGAATTCGACTGGATTTTATGTGGAACGACTGTTGAAAACTTTTTCGTTTCTAAAGACAGATGTAAAATCCCTGGGGGTTTTCCCAAGGCTGTCCCATAGTTATCCACATGTCAGACGCAGATTTTCCACATAGTTATTCACAGGCCAAAATGGCAAAATAAGGCTAAGCCGGATTGATTTTCTTCTTTATAATATTAATAGTGTTAGAAAGAGTCTCGTCCGCCTTTAATTCGTTCTCGATTTTCTCAATCCCATGCTTGATGGTAGAGTGATCCTTGCCCCCAAGAATGACACCGACTGCTTTTAATGAAGTTTCTGTCATATTTCGGATCAGATACATGGCAATCTGGCGCGGAAATACGATCTCGGCGTTACGTTTATTCCCTTTCAGATCAGGAATAGATACACCAAAATGTTCGGAAACGATGTCCAAAATCAGTTCAGGCGTAACTTCTCTGCGATTATCCGAAGAAATGATATCTTTTAAGGCCTCTGCTGCAAGGGCAATATCGATAGAACCGGTGTTGTTCAGTTTATAAAGAGCAATCAGTTTATTAAGAGACCCTTCAAGTTCTCGGATATTTGTCTTGACGTTCGTTGCGATATATTCGAGTACATCATTCGGAATATTGTATTTTTCCAGATGATCCAGCTCGATCTTCTTCTGTAAAATCGCCATACGGGTTTCATAATTAGGTGATGAAATATCAGCAATCAGACCCCACTCAAAGCGCGTACGAAGTCTGGCCTCCAAAGTTTCAATATCTTTCGGCGGCTTATCAGACGATATGATGATCTGCTTTCCGGATGTATGCAGATGGTTAAATGTGTGGAAGAATTCTTCCTGTGTACTTTCTTTTCCGATAATGAATTGGATATCATCGATCAAAAGTACGTCATTATTACGGTATTTATCGCGGAATTTCGACATTGCGGACTCGTTTCCGGCGGTTTTTCCGTTTTTGAGAGCTTCGATCAGCTCATTGGTAAATGTCTCGCTGGTTACATAGAGGACTTTTTTCTTTGGATTCTTGTCCAGAATAAAATGTGCAATTGAGTGCATCAAATGAGTCTTTCCAAGTCCAACACCTCCATATAAGAAGAGGGGATTGTATACTTCTCCCGGAGATTCGGCTACAGCAAGGGAAGCTGCATGGGCGAAATTATTGTTACCGCCGACAACGAAAGTATCAAAAGTATACTTCGGATTAAGCCCGGCTTTTTCCGCAGCACTTTTGCTTTTTTTCTTCTGATTTGCTTCAATGGCCATATTCTGAATCTCGTTCAGTCTGTCATCATCCTCGGAAATGAAGACAACTTCATATTCAGTTCCAGTAATCTCCGCAATACATACTTTTAATGGAAGCTGATATTTTTTTTCAATATATTCTACACTCGCATTCATATTTACTAATATAAATACGGTATTGTCTACGACATCGTAAACTTTCAATGGTTGGATCCACGTATTGAACGATACATTGGACAACTCATGTTCGACCCTGAGATGTTCGATAATTTCAGGCCATTTTTCCTTTACTGTATTCATCATATTTACTCCTAATCTGTCTGATTCGCGGATTTTCACCTATAAACCCACTCTTCTACATTGTACATCAAAAAGTTGCTTTAGGCAATCTTTTATCGCTATGCTTTGGCAACTGGCAGTTTCTCTTGATGTAGATTTGAAATATGTGGAAAACTCAATCCCAATTATCAACACTTGTAAAATGCGCATGAAATGGGGAAAAAATCTAAAAAAATATATGATTTCCACACGTTATCCACAAAAATCCACAAAGTTTTCCACAAAATGTGGATAAATATATTTTTAAAATTTGAGGAATAGCTTGACGTAGAGCGGTTTTTTTTATATAATCAAGGCTGATGTCTTATGAAAATTAGGGGGCAAGCCCCTTGGAATAAAATAAGGAGGTGGATATCCATGAAGATGACATTCCAGCCAAAGAAGAGACAGAGAGCTAAAGTACATGGCTTCAGATCTAGAATGAGCACAGCAGGTGGAAGAAAAGTACTTGCTGCAAGAAGAGCAAAAGGAAGAAAGAAATTATCAGCGTAGGCCGCATATATGTGGCCTTTTCTTCTACTCAGAAAAATTAGGAGAATAAGACAATGAAGTATTCCGAATCACTGAAAAAGAACAAAGATTTCCAATATATATATAGAAAAGGGAAATCTTACGCCAACAAATATCTGGTCATGTATGTACTGGAAAATGGGACAAGTCAGAATCGATTAGGAATATCTGTAAGCAAAAAAGTAGGAAACAGTATAGTACGGCACAGATTAACAAGATTAATCCGAGAAAGCTATAGACTGCAAGAAGAACGATTCAGATGTGGATTAGATATAATTGTTATAGCAAGAATAGGCGCCAAAGGAAAAGATTATAAAGATATTGTCGGCGCAATGCTCCATCTGGGTCATCTTCATAAGATTATAGATGAGGGGTAACGTATTATGAAGAAGATTCTGCTCACTGGTATCAGATTTTATCAGAGATATCTGTCTCCGATAAAGGGCGGTTCCACCTGTAAATTTTATCCGACTTGTTCTCAGTATGCGAAAGAGGCAATTGAGAAATACGGTGCATTAAAAGGAGGACGACTGGCGGTGTGGAGAATTCTGCGTTGTAATCCGTTTACCAGAGGAGGTTACGACCCTGTTCCTTAAAAAGATTACAACTACATATGGAGGAAAAAATTATGGTACCAAGTTTACTGACTGCCGCTAACTGGCCGATTGTCGGACAGCTTTGCTGGATTCTGGGTAAGGTAATGAACTTTATCTATAATTTCCTGGACAAATGTCTGCCAAGCGATAGCGGGCTGGTAGGTCTGTCGATTATTCTGTATACGATTTTTGTGTATACATTATTACTTCCACTTACGATTAAGCAGCAGAGAACATCCAAGATGTCTTCTGTTATGAATCCGGAGATTCAGGCTATACAGAAGAAGTATAAAAATAAGAAAGACCAGGCGTCCATGATGAAACAGCAGGAAGAGATTCAGCAGGTGTACGATAAATATGGTACATCGATGTCAGCAGGATGCCTTCCGTTACTGATTCAGATGCCGCTGTTATTTGCTTTGTACCCGGTTATCTATAATATCCAGAAATATGTTCCGGAGATCAAGACAGCTCCAAAGGCTGTAAATGTATTCCTGACACTTCCGGATCTGACTATCTCACCTATGCAGATGATCAAGAACAGCGGAAGCTATGGTTTCCCGGCAATCATGATCATTATTACTGCGATTTTACTTCCGGTATTATCAGGTTTGACACAGTATGGAAGTATCAAGCTTTCACAGGCTATTTCAGGCCAGCAGCTGGACAAAGATAACCCGATGGCGTCTACAATGAACACGATGAATATCACAATGCCACTGTTTTCGGTATTTATGGTATTCTCACTTCCGACAGGTATCGGTCTGTACTGGATCGTCAGTGCGGTAGTACGTTGTGTTCAGCAGGTATTTATCAATAAGCACTTAAGCAAGATTTCTGTAGAAGAGATTCTGGAGCAGAATAAGGAAAAGGCTGAGGAAAAACGTGTAAAACGTGGCGAGAAGAATGAACGTATCGCAGCAATGGCTCAGATGAATACCAAGAATATGAACAATCAGAACCAGAAGAAGAGACAGAGTACATCGAACCTGAGTGAAAAAGAAAGAGAAGCCAAGGTAGAAAACGCACACAAGAAAGCTGAAAATGCGAAGAAAGGAAGTCTCGCATCAAAAGCAAACATGGTGAAGAAATTTAACGAAAATGATTAGGGGGCGCTGTCATGGAGGATTACATTACTGTATCGGCAAAGACATTGGACGATGCGATCACCGAAGCGTTAGTTCAGTTAGGTGTAACAAGTGATCGCTTAGATTATATTGTTGTTGAAAAAGGAAGCGAAGGTTTCCTTGGAATCGGAAGAAAGCAGGCAGTAATCAAAGCCCGCAGAAAACGAGAAGAAAAACCGGTTGAAGAGACAGTGGAAGAAAGTAAAGTTGAAACACCGGTAAAAGAAGAAGTAAAACCAGAGAAGAAGACAGAGAAGAAGCCGGCAAAAGAGCATTCTCATACAAAGAAAAATGTAAGAGAAGAAAAACCGGAAGTAAAATCTGAGCCAAAGAAAGAAGTAGAACTTGCAAAAGTTGAACCACAGACGATCGAGACATGTGAAAAGTTCATTTACGATGTGATGAATGCAATGGGCATGGATGATGTAAAAGTTACATCTGTTGTAGATGAAGAAGGAGCACTTTCCATCAATATGGAAGGAAGCAACATGGGTATCCTGATCGGAAAACGCGGACAGACACTTGATTCTCTGCAGTATCTTACAAATCGTGTTGCCAACAAGATGCAGGATGGCTATGTAAGAGTGAAACTCGATACAGAGGATTACAGAAGAAGAAGAAAAGAAACACTGGAAAATCTTGCAAAGAACATTGCAAGCAAAGTAAAGAGAACAAGAAAGACAGTTTCTCTTGAGCCAATGAATCCATACGAGAGAAGAATCATTCACTCTGCGCTGCAGTCTGACCCGGCAGTATCCACACACAGTGAAGGTGAAGAGCCGTACAGAAGAGTTGTGGTAACACTGGTAAGAAACAGAAATAATCGATAATTAAGAGACAGGGGTCTTTAAGCGGCCCCTGTCTTTTTTTCACTCAAATGTATATTGGAGGAAATTATGGAACAATTATATAACTCCACGATTGCCGCAATATCTACGGCAATGAGTAATTCGGGAATAGGAATTGTACGAATGAGCGGACCGGAAGCATTTCAGATCGCAGACCGGGTATATAAGGGGAAAAAAGAGAAAAAACTATGTGATCAGAAGTCACATACCATTCATTATGGATATATTGTTGATGGAGAACAGGTAATTGACGAGGTCCTGGTCATGCTGATGCGCGGGCCGCACAGCTATACCGGTGAAGACACGGTAGAGATCAACTGTCACGGCGGTGTCTATGTGGTAAAACGAATTCTCGAACTCCTGATCAAAAACGGTGCACGCCCGGCAGAGCCGGGAGAGTACACTAAGCGTGCATTCCTGAACGGAAGACTGGATCTTTCGCAGGCAGAAGCAGTTGGTGATCTGATCGCATCGCAGAACGAATATGCACTGCAGAGTTCGGTAAGCCAGTTAAAAGGAAATATCAAAGATAAGATCAGCGAAATGCGCGAAAAGATCCTGTATCATACTGCATTTATCGAGACTGCACTGGACGATCCGGAGCATATCAGTGTTGACGGCTATGGAGAAACACTGAAAAAAGTCGTCGATGAGATCATGGAAGCAATGAAAAGATTGCTAGATAGCTGTGATGATGGTAGGATTATAAAAGAGG
>OMNT01003121.1_pt1 | contig 12431 bp, 10 predicted proteins | sample 1672551 | NCBI WGS metagenome assembly OMNT01 (sample SAMEA3136698, study PRJEB25190) | human gut metagenome
TCTGATGGAAGGAACAAATGGACAGGTGGTTCTGGATGAAACGGTGCAGTGCTGGTTTGCACAGACGGAAGATGGTATCCGCATTTTTTCAGAGTGGGTGGAAGAGTAGAGAGAAGGCAGTAATAAAACTCTGTCGATGAGCATGGCAATGCAGAGAGTATGTTACGGGATATGTCACTGGAACTTTTCCGGGTTATTTTGACATAAAAAGAGACCTGCGGTCGGGAAAAATCTCCTGACTGCAGGTCTTTTAACCGTTCCAGTTAACGGAACACTACATATGGATTATGAAAATTCAGGCTCGATCAGACCGAAAGAACCATCTTTTCTTTTATATACTACATTTACTTCATCAGTCTCTGCATTGGAGAATACGAAGAAACTATGTCCGAGCAATTCCATCTGGATGCAGGCATCCTCAGGGAACATAGGCTTGATGCCGAATTTCTTTGTACGAACGATTTGAATTTCGTCATCCTCTGCTGCGTCATCTTCCGTCTCGAAAAATTCTTTTCTGAAGCTATTTCCGGTAGATGTATAGGAAGTAGGATGTCCCTGGCTGCGGGCTACAAGCTTGTTCTTATATTTGCGAAGCTGACGCTCGATGACCTCTTCCACAAGATCAATGGAGACATACATATTATCACTGGTCTGTTCAGAACGAATGATATTTCCTTTTACCGGAATTGTGACCTCGATCTTCTGACGTCCCTTTTCAACGCTGAGAGTTACATTAATTTCTGTCTCAGGAGTGAAGTACCTTTCAAGTTTTCCTAATTTCTGTTCGATAGCATCCTTTAATCCCGGTGTTACCTCAATATTTTTTCCGCTGATAATAAAATTCATGCTGCTCAACTCCTTTGTTCAAATTATACAGAAGAAATGGTGAGTTCTATCTGTATTATGGATATATTATAACATAAACTTCCGCTTCTGTATATAAGAAATCCGGTCAAATTCAGAAAAAACCGAAAATTGACCGGAAGTGTGCGACAATATCTTCTATAATAAAAGGAGGTTTCAACTGCTCGTGCGAACAGATTATTTATTGATCATACTACGCTTTCTCATTCTTGAATCCAGGATTTTCTTCCGGATACGGAGATTCTTAGGAGTAACCTCCAAAAGCTCATCTGTATCAATAAAATCAAGTGCCTGTTCCAGACTTAAAATACGTGGCGGAGTCAGGCGGAGTGCCTCATCAGCACTGGAAGAACGGGTGTTGGTCAGATGCTTTGTCTTGCAGACATTCAGCTCGATATCTTCTGCCTTACCATTCTGTCCGATGACCATTCCAGAATAAACCTTTTCACCTGCACCAATAAAGAGAGTACCACGTTCCTGGGCACTGTAAAGTCCGTAAGTTACAGACTCACCGGTCTCGAATGCGATCAGAGATCCCTGCTTACGGTACTGGATATCTCCTTTATATGGAGCATATCCCTCAAAACTTGTATTGATGATACCATTTCCCTTTGTATCAGTCATGAACTCACCACGGTATCCGATCAGACCACGTGCAGGAATCAGGAACTCAAGACGGGTATAACCTCCGTTGGAAGGTGCCATGTTGCGAAGTTCCCCTTTCCGCTGACCAAGTTTTTCAATGACAACTCCGGTAAATTCATCCGGGACATCAATATAGGCAAGCTCCATAGGTTCTGTCTTCTTCCCGTTTTCATCTGTATGGTAGAGAACTTCTGCTTTACTTACTGCGAACTCATATCCTTCACGACGCATATTCTCGATCAGGACAGAAAGGTGAAGCTCTCCACGACCGGAAACTTTGAAGCTGTCGGCATTCTCAGTCTCTTCTACACGGAGGCTGACATCAGTATTAAGCTCACGGAAAAGACGGTCACGAAGATGACGGGAAGTTACGAACTTTCCTTCCTGTCCGGCAAATGGACTGTCATTTACGATGAACTGCATGGAGATCGTAGGCTCTGAGATCTTCTGGAAAGGAATTGCCTCCGGTTTCTCAGGAGAGCAGAGAGTATCTCCGATGGAAATATCTGCAATACCGGATACGGCAACGATTGCTCCGATGGTAGCTTCTTTTACTTCCACACGGTTCAGACCATCAAACTCATAAAGTTTACCGATCTTGACACGCTGCTGCTTGTCAGGATCATGATGATTCACAACAACCATGTCCTGGTTGACAGCGATCGTACCGTTCTCAACTTTACCAACTCCGATACGTCCAACATATTCATTGTAGTCGATGGTACTGATGAGCATCTGGGACGGAGCTTCAGGATCTCCCTCCGGTGCCGGAATATAGTCAAGGATCGTCTCAAATAAAGGCTTCATATCCTGCTTTTCATCAGAAAGGTCGAGGACAGCAACCCCGGCTTTTGCAGAAGCGTATACAAAAGGACACTCCAACTGGTCATCCGATGCACCGAGATCAATAAACAGTTCGAGAACCTCATCAATCACATCGTCAGGTCTTGCCTCCGGGCGGTCGATTTTGTTGATACATACAATAACCGGAAGGTTCAGCTCAAGAGCTTTTCTTAATACGAATTTGGTCTGCGGCATAGCACCCTCAAAGGCATCTACAACAAGTACAACACCATTTACCATCTTAAGGACACGCTCCACCTCTCCGCCAAAGTCAGCATGACCAGGAGTATCAATGATATTGATCTTAACCCCATTATAATGTACGGCAGTATTTTTGGAAAGAATTGTGATTCCACGTTCACGTTCAATATCGTTGGAGTCCATGACACGTTCTTCTACTTCCTGATTTTCACGGAATACACCGCTCTGCTTTAAAAGCTCGTCAACCAGAGTTGTCTTACCGTGGTCAACATGGGCGATAATTGCAACATTTCTTACATCTTCACGCTTTGTCTTCATAAATTTATACACTCTTTCTTTATCTGTCTAAAATTCACTCATATCTGTAACTTCCTTATTTTATCACAAAAAATGAAATTTACAAGATAGAAATAGAAATAGAGATTGCTCGGGATGCATCAAAAAAGAAAAACAGAAAAAATACAAATAAAATAAACTGTTCAAAATAAACAAAAATAATTTTAAAAATAACGAATAAATGTAAAATTTGTGTAAAATGTCAGTTGGAATAAAGATGGAGACATGTTATTATTATAATAATATAATCTTGTGGAGATTTCGGAACTGTCAATTTGACTGCCAGCCCGGGCAGATGATGGTGACCGGAAGCGAGAAAAAGGAGGAAAAAGATGAGGAAAAGGAAGACGGGTGCGTTAGCTGTATTGCTGGTATTTATGATGGCATTTGCCAATATATTTGGCATGATGCCGGCAATCAGTGTGGCGGCACAGGAAGAAAAGCAACAGGAAGTAACGGTAGAGAGGGCATCAGAGCTGGTATATGGTGAGCAGTATCTTCTTGTCGGAGGAACAGCGGGCAAGACTTCGGGCAGCGAAGATGATCTATACGCAGTGGTTGGTGCAACAACCCACAGTGGCAGCAAAGCAGGCAGTGTACTTGATAAAGTAGAAGTTTCCGGGCTGGATTTTTCAGATGCTGAAAACCAGCTTACAGCACAGGAAACGAATCTGTGGACAGCAGTCGAGGGCGAAAATGGAACGGTTGCACTTTACAATAAGGCTTCAAATAAATATATGCACTTTGAGTCAGGGAACAGAGCTGTGACACTGACAGATGAAGCAACTTATTATGAAGCAGTTCTGACAGATCATCACGCAGCGGGAAAGGCTCTGGCTTTTCGTCTTGGAACATGGTATCTGAACTTTTCCGAAAGCCAGAATGGATTCTGTGCTTACGATGCATCGACCTATTCACAGAATGAGACAAAGGATACAAACCAGTATGCCTTCTATCATGTGAAAAAGGCAGAAGTGTCAACCACAAGCACCGTTACCCGTGCTACAGCGATTACTGCAGGTAAGAAATATATGCTGGTAGGTGGAGATTCCAAGAGCAGTACATATCAGGCAGTTACTGCACAGACTCATGCAGGCAGCAAGGTGAACAGCGTCCTGACCTGAGCGGAGATTGCAGGACTGGATCTTTCAGACCTGTCGAATGAAGTGACAGTAAGTAACGAGTATCTTTGGACAGTGAAGGCTGGCAGTACAGAAGGTACTGTAGCACTTTATAATGAAGCTGCAGGCAAATATCTGAATTTTGCAGAGGGAGCAAGACCGGTTACTTTAGGGGATGAACCTACAGAGTTTGCTCTTGCACAGACAGATCATCATGTGGCAGGTATTGCAGCAGCATTCCATTTGAATAATTACTATCTGAATTATTCAGATAGTCAGAATGGATTCTGTGCTTACGATGCATCGACCTATTCACAGAATGAGACAAAGGATACAAACCAGTATGCATTATATGAAGTGAAATCCGGTGTAACTCCGACTCCAACTCCGGATCCTGATCCGTCAGAGGGAGATGCAAAGGCGACACTTTTGTTCTGCTCTGATTTCCAGACGGGTACAGAAGTATCACCGTATCAGAGCGTATCGGACGTGCCGGAAAGTCTGACTTCTGTTATGACGAATATTTCAAAAGCAATCTATGATGATGGTGTTACAAAGATTGACCGTGTACTGGCAGTAGGAGATTATACAGCATATACAGGACGGTACAATTATGATGCAGATGCGACGATCGGTATTCAGGCATTTAAAAATATCATTCAGAACCGCTGGACGGATACAGATCAGTTCCTGTTTATCCAGGGAAATCATGATCAGGCAAATTATCCGTTTGATGAGGGTGCTAATGAATATGAAGATTATATTGTGTACTGTATCAATACGACTTATAATTCTTCAGAAATGGGTGGATTCCCATGGATGCAGGGAAGTACAGGAAGTGAAGCACAGGTAAAGAAAGCAGCTCAGAAGCTTGGTGATTATCTGGAAGGCTGTATTACAGCCGGAGAGACACGCCCGATTTTCATTATGGTGCATCTGCCACTGCATTTCAGCGGGCGTACAAGTTCTCTTTATGGAAATGGGGATAATCTGTATTCTTCCTATTTGTTTGATGTGATCAATACAGCCGCAGAAGATTTGGATATTGTATACCTTTATGGTCATAACCATTCTAAAGGATGGGACAATTATATCGGTGGTTCACGTGTGTTCAAACGGCCTGGAGATACGATTTTGATCCCGGATCTTACAAAGAAGAGCGGTAGTACAACTGACAGTTATACAAAAGAAGAACTTAATTTTACTTATATGAATGCCGGATATATCGGATATTTCCATGATGCGACAGCAGCAGATGAGCTGACAGCTACCGTATGCCGGATTTATGATGATAAGCTGGTTTTAAGCAGATATTCAGAAGACGGACTGATTGATATTGGATCTGTTGGTAAGAATAATACGAGATATAATGATTCAGCAATGATTCCGGCAACAGAACTGACACAGGCAACGGCAAGTCCGGTTCAGATCGATCTGAATCAGGTAGCTGTACCAAGTGTAACTCTTGAGGCAGCAAGTGGTAAAGTTGGTGAAAAGGTTGCATTGAAGGCAACAGTCAAGCATATCAAAGCATCCTCTTATAAGTGGAGTATAGAAGATCCGGCGATTGCAGATCTGACTGCAGAAGAAAATACAGCAGACGTCTTCTGCAAGAAAGCCGGAAGTACGAACGTAAAAGTTACAGTGACAGATACAGACGGAAATACGACAGTTGGACAGGCGGTGCTGGAAGTAAGTTATGACCAGACTGCAGGTGCATCAGCAAAAATTCAGGATGCGGATGGAAATGGAGTAACAACTGCAGGAAAGAATGAAAGAATGATCCTTAAAGGAGCATTATCTGGAATACCGGAAGTAGTTTCTTATAAGTGGTCAGTATCTGATCCTGAACTTGCAGAGCTTGAAGATGCTGATTCTGCAGAGACGGCTGTAACATTTAAAGGAAAAGGTGAAGTGACCGTAACTCTGCTGGTTACGTATAAAGATGCACAGGGACAGCAGCAGACAGTGACAGCGGATACAAAAGTTACTGTATCGGAAATTCCGACATATAAGCGAGCAGCAGAGATGGAACCAGGAAAGAGTTACCTCATCATTGGTTCTTCAGGAAAAGCTTTAAATGCAGAGATCAGTCCGGTTGGCGGAGTCGCATGTATTGCAGGAACAGAAATGCAGACAGCAGATCTGGGCAACGCAGGTGATGTTATAAAAGGGGAGTATAGTGCGTTACTTTGGACAATCGAGAAAGATGCGAACGGACAGTATACCCTTTATAATAAAGCAGCGAAAAAATATCTTTCTTTAAGTGCATCAGAGCGAAATGTGAATCTGACAGATACGCCAGTGAAGCTGTCAGTAGAAAAAGGAGCATTAAGTAATGGCAGCGGTTTCTGTGTGGCATTTTACAATGGAACAATGTATCTGAACCACTCCAAATCCAAGCAGGCATATTGCGGATATTCAGGTGAGACGGTTACAAATGCAAATAATCAGTTCGCAATTTACGAACTGGTAGGGGGAGAAGCAGTCAAGACTACTTATACGGTTACATTTAACAGCTGGGGTGGAAGTGCTGTAGCTGCCCAGACCGTTGAAAAAGGAGCAAAGGTGACAGAGCCTTCAGCACCGACATTAGAAGGATATACATTTGCAGGATGGTATACAGATGAAGCATGTACCACGCAATGGAATTTTGCGACAGGTGTTGTGGACAGAAATCTGGAATTGTATGCAAAATGGAATGAGATTGAAGTACCGGAGCCGGTGATCGATACAGCAGAGCTTCAGAAACTGGTTGATGAAATGGATCGGGTTGATCTTGAAAAGTATGAGAAGGATGCAGCCTACGATGCATTTGTGGCAGCCCTGCAGAATGCGAAAGCAGTGCTTACAGATCCAGAGAGCGAGCAGGCAGTAGCAGAAGCGAAGGCAGCCCTGACAGAGGCATATGCAAATCTGAAGCTGATCGAGATGCCGGAACCGGAACCGACACCGGAACCGACACCGGAACCGGAACCGACACCGGAACCGACACCGACGCCGGGCAAAGATGATAAGACTCCAGGAACAGATAAAAATGATAAGACTTCAGGAACAGATAAAAATGATAAGACTTCAGGAACAGGCAAAGATAATAAAAATCCTGGAAAGGGAACGACTACAACGACACCGGCTAAAGATAGCAGTAAGGTAGTTCCGACCGGAGACAGTACGGAAGGAATGATGGTAGTTCTGTGCATGATGGCAGCCGCAGCAGGCGTGATCGTGATCAGAAAGAAATCGGCAGAGAAGTAAAAACTTCGGTCAAATGCAACAGAAAAACTGAAAATGAACAGATCAGACGGGAATCTTCCAAAAAGCAGGGAGATTCCCGTTTTTACAGATCCGGACAGAGAGCGGAACCTGCAGGAGACGAATTCTGTCGAACGATTTCCATACTTTCGCCGTTCTATTCTTTTCTGTTTTGTCATATATTTTGTAGTGACTTGAAAATACGTAACAGAAGAAGGGAGAACTACAAATCATGTCAGATAAGATAATTGAGAACAACCAGGTGACGGTCATAGGGGAAGTGGTGTCTGAATTTACATACAGCCACGAAGTATTCGGAGAAGGATTCTATATGATGGAACTGCTCGTAAAGCGACTGAGCAATTCCTGCGACAGAATCCCGGTGATGATTTCTGAACGTCTGATCGATGTAACCAAAGACTGCCGTGGAGAGTGCATCATGGTATCAGGACAGTTCAGATCCTACAATCGGCACGAAGAATTGAAGAACCGGCTGGTACTGTCTGTATTTGCGAGAGAAATCGAGTTTATTGATGAAGAGCCGGACGGGGCAAAGACAAACCATATCCTGCTGGAAGGGTATATGTGTAAACGCCCGGTGTACAGGAAGACACCGCTGGGCAGAGAAATCGCAGATCTTTTACTTGCGGTGAACAGACCGTATGGAAAATCAGACTATATTCCATGTATCTGCTGGGGCAGAAATGCAAGATATGCCTCCAGTTTTGACGTAGGGGAACATGTGCGGGTACTTGGAAGGATTCAGAGTAGAGAGTACGTGAAAAAGCTTTCGGAAACTGAGACAGAGACGCGGGTTGCATACGAAGTTTCGGTAAGTAAACTGGAATGTATTGAGGAATCATGATGGTGATAAAAAAGTGAAGTACCAGAGCAGCATGGAAGATGTGGCATCATGACATAAGACAGGAAAAGGATATCATATATTGAGATAAAAGCTCAAATGTGATATCCTTTTTATTATATAGGGTATCCGAAAGGACTCTGTGAACGTTAAAAGCATTTAAAGGAGGATTTATACAGATGATTAAGATATTAATGCATGGATGCAATGGAAAGATGGGAAGAATGATCACTGAGATCGCAAAGCAGGATCAGGATGTTGAGATTGTGGCAGGTGTGGACAAGTATACAGCAGTTGCCAATGAATATCCGGTTTTTGAGACGATTTCAGAGTGTGATGTGGATGCAGATGCGGTCATTGATTTTTCAAATGCAGGGGCAGTGGATGAACTGCTGGATTATTGTGTTGAGAAGAAACTTCCGGTAGTCCTCTGTACAACAGGACTGTCAGAAGAGCAGCTTGCAAGTGTGAAAGAAGTATCCGAAAAGATCGCAGTGTTAAAGTCAGCGAATATGTCCATGGGAATCAATCTTCTCCTGAAGCTTTTAAAAGATGCAGCAAAAGTACTTGCACCGGCAGGATACGATATGGAGCTTGTTGAGAAGCATCATAATCAGAAGCTGGATGCACCGAGTGGAACAGCTCTCGCACTGGCAGATTCTATGAATGAGGCACTTGGCAATGAATATGAGTATGTTTATGACAGAAGCCAGGTGAGAAAGAAGAGGGATGTAAAGGAAATCGGTATTTCAGCAGTGCGTGCCGGAACGATCGTAGGAGAGCATGAAGTGATCTTTGCAGGGACAGATGAAGTGATCGAATTTAAGCATACAGCTTATTCAAGAAGTGTATTTGCAAAAGGTGCTGTAGAAGCTGCAAAATTTCTCGCAGAGCAGAAGCGTGGTATGTATGATATGGGAGATGTGATCCGTTTTTAATCAGGGATTCAGAGAGTTCTTGTAAAGTTTGCTGAGGGGAAAATAAAAAACAGGCAGGGAGAGCAGGAATGAAAGATTTGGAGACCAGATATTTGGAGCGGCTGTCAGATCTGTATCCAACGATCGCGGCAGCGTCCACAGAGATTATCAATTTGCAGGCCATTTTGAATCTTCCCAAGGGAACAGAGCTCGTGGAAGAGAGCTTTATGATGTGTTGGAAAGTTATGTGAGAAAAGGTTTTTTTGCACTGGACAAAAAGGAGCGTCAGGACGGGCGGGATATCATGTGGTATATCTGGCTCCACCCCCGGATTCACCATTGTTTGGAAAGAATAAGATGGCGACGTTTGAACGGTATTTTCTTGCAGAAAAAGAGACGCATGTGGAGAAGAAGAACCCGTATTATGCATTGCTTGAAAATGAAAAGGTGATCGATAAGATCCTGATCGAGTTTGGTCTGGATCCATCGGATGCACATATTGTAAACGGACAGGTGGCAGACCTGGAGAGACTGCTTGCGGCATATCGCAGTGGTGAGATCATAGAAAAGGTGTAGATGGAGAAAAGCATGGAAAAAGAATTAAATATACCGGAAGGGACAGAGGTTACAGAACCGCTGAAGATCTATCTCAATGAGATCGGTCAGATTCCTCTGTTGGATGCAGAAGAAGAAAAAGAGCTGGGACGCAGAAGTGTGGACGGTGATGAAGAGGCAAGACGGAGACTGGAAGAAGGAAATCTCAGGCTGGTTGTATCAATCGCCAAGCATTATACCGGCAGAGGGATCCCACTGATGGATCTGATCCAGGAGGGAAATATCGGCTTGATGCGTGCAGTGGAAAAATACGATTTTACAAAGGAGAACCGCTTTTCAACTTATGCATCCTGGTGGATCAAAGAAGCGATCCAGCGTGCAATCGACCAACAGTCAAGAGAGATCCGTGTACCGGTTCATGTGGCAGAGGCGATGAAGAAAGTTCAGCGTATTTCAAAAGAACTCCAGCAGAGTCTCGGAAGAGAAGCAACACCGGAAGAAATCGCAGAAAAGCTGGAAGATAAGAGTACAGAGGATGTAAAAAATATTTTATCCTATCTTCAGAATCCGGTTTCACTGGAAACTCCGGTAGGAGAAGACGGAGAAAATAACCTGGGAGATATGGTGGAGGATAAAGCTTCTCCGACACCGGAAGAAGCGATGAATCTTCTTGTCCAGAAAGAGGAAGTAAGTGAACTTCTTAATGCATTGAATGACCGGGAAAAGCAGGTGATCCGGCTGCGTTATGGACTTGAGGATGGAAAAACCCATACGCTGGAAGAAATTGGAGAAGAGCTGAAGGTGACAAGAGAACGTGTGCGTCAGATCGAGTCCCGTGCAATGGAAAAGCTTAGAAATAAGGCAGAAAGATAATCGGGGCAGGTCAAAAGGTCTTTCACCCACCTATGAGCAAGCTCATGTGGGCTTAGACCTTTTGACCCTGGCATCATAAAATAGAAAATGTTTCCTGGATGTATAAATATTGAAGAACTTGCAGATAGTAGGAATACAATATTATTGATACAGAAAGGGAGAACTTTTATGAAAAGAACCAGAAGATTTTTAGTCATGATACTTTGTACCTTTGCACTCCTTGGCACAGTTGGATGTGGCAATAATAGTGCTGATAATGCAGCAGATCAGACGATGCAGGATAAAAATGGCACGAACCGGAAAGAAAATGGCAATGTAAATGATGCAACAGCGGGGAACGGCAATGGAGTGATGGACGATGCAGTGGATGATGTGACGGACGGTGTGGAAGATGTGACGGACGGGATTACCGACGGGATCGACCGTGCGGCAGACGATCTGACAGAGGATAACGGAGTACAGAACAATCAGGAAAATACTGATCAGACCGGAAAGAAGACAGACCGGGCAATGGAAGAGAACCGCTAAACAAAGGGAAAGTTTCAGAAAAGAGCCACAGGAATGTAAGAAAATTCCTGTGGTATTCTTTTGAAAATCCTGGAAAAGAAAGAAGGAAGTATGCTATGAAATTCAGACCGTGTATTGATATACATAACGGAAAAGTGAAGCAGATCGTAGGGGGAAGTCTCAGGGATGAAGGAAATCAGGCAAATACGAATTTTACTTCAGAACTGGATGCGGCATGGTATGCCGGACTCTATCAGAAGGACAGATTGAAAGGAGGGCATATCATCCTGTTAAACCCGGAAGGGTCGGAATATTATGAGGAAACAAAGCGGCAGGCACTGGAAGCTTTGCGGGCTTATCCGCAGGGAATGCAGATCGGCGGAGGAATTACGGCGGACAATGCAGCCGGATATCTGGAAGCCGGGGCGAGCCACGTGATCGTAACTTCTTATGTCTTCCGGGATGGCAGGTTTCAGAAAGAGAATCTTGAAAAACTTGTGGCAGCAGTGACAAAGGAGAAGATTGTGCTGGATCTGAGCTGCAGAAAGAAAGATGGAAAATATTTTGTTGTGACAGACCGGTGGCAGAAATTTACAGAAGTAGCACTTTCACCGCAGATACTGGATGAACTGGCAGAGTACTGTGATGAATTCCTGATCCACGGAGTAGACGTGGAAGGAAAAGGAGCGGGGATGGATGACGGTCTGGTAAGAATGCTTGGCGAATGGGATGGAATCCCGGTTACATATGCCGGTGGCATTGGATCACCGGAAGATCTGGAACGGTTTGAAAAAGAGAGCCGGGGAAAGATTGATTTTACGATCGGAAGTGCATTGGATTTATTTGGTGGAAAGATTCCCTATGAATATTGCAAAACTGTGAACAATGTTAACAAGCCATGAATTAGTTGAATTACAGTTCAGATAGTGATAGAATGGATAACATAGTGGCGTCGTATATCGAGATGTCAAAATCAGATTCAGATAAGGAGTAAATTACGGGATATGAACATTATAGAGAAGATTTTCGGAACCCATAGTGAAAATGAGCTGAAGCGTATTTATCCGATCGTAGATAAGATTGAAGCTCTCGGACCGGAGATGGAAGCATTGTCGGACGAAGAACTTCGCGGAAAGACCAGAGAGTTCAAAGAACGTCTGAAAGAGGGCGAGACACTGGATGATATTCTGCCGGAAGCATTTGCAGTTGTAAGAGAAGGTGCCTACAGAAGTATTGGTATGCGTCATTATCGAGTTCAGATGATCGGTGGTATCATTCTTCATCAGGGTCGTATCTCAGAGATGAAGACCGGAGAAGGTAAGACACTTGTGTCCACACTTCCTGCATATCTGAATGCACTGGAAGGCAAGGGTGTTCATATTGTTACTGTCAATGATTACCTGGCAAAGCGTGATGCTGAGTGGATGGGAAAAGTACATGAGTTTTTAGGACTCA
>OMNT01003125.1_pt1 | contig 12402 bp, 14 predicted proteins | sample 1672551 | NCBI WGS metagenome assembly OMNT01 (sample SAMEA3136698, study PRJEB25190) | human gut metagenome
CAGATATCTTCCTTGTCTTTCGCACTCTGCTGAACTGTCTTAAATGCATTATTTATTAGGACTGTTATAATAAAAGTATGACAAAATAAGAAAACAGCTATGCAAGAGCAGCAGATAAAAATATCTGTACTCTTCATAGCTGTTTTTATGTATGGTTTATATATGGTAAAGCTATTGACTATATGGATATCAGGTTAAAAGAGCTTCTGCTCAGATGCTTTTTTATCCGTAAATGGTCCTGCGACAGTTTTGACATCTCTGTGATTTCCAAAGAAATCCTGATTAAAGATAATCGGGCTTCCGTCAGGATTTTCGTATTTCTGCTCCGGTTCGAATGCCATACCAAGTGTTTCAGTTGAGATGATACCGTCGTTTTCTTCTTTGATGATATCATACAGGTTGGTCTTCAGATACCAGCCATCTTCTTTCTCTTCAACAGAGATATCTACAGTGTGTTCTGTATCTGTGACTGCATCTGTTTCTTTTTCCCATGCACGTGCTCCATTGAAATAGAGATTGCCGGATGCCCATACAGGAAGATGATCATAATAGCAGTTGCCTGTTGTTTCAGAACCCATTCCGCAGTAACCTTCGAACTGTCTGTTCCATTCATCAAAGGTTGGATATCCGTTAAATTTGAAAGTTCCTGTGATCACATTGCAGTCATCCCACATATTTCCATTGTTACCCATAAGATCAGCCAGATCCTGCATACAAGGACGGATCGGTTTCTGAACGAAGATGTTGTTGTAGAATCTGTCATCTCCATGAAGGATGGTCATAAATCCTGCAACCTGAGTTCCGTGTTTGGTGTGATATGGAGTATATCTCGGAGATGGAATATCAGGTGCACCGTTGTCTGTACCGATACCAACAGAAACGAAGCCGCCGCAGATCAGGTTATGTACAAGGGCAACACCCTGGGTTGCAATTTTCAGTGCACGGTCAGACAGCAGGATATTGTGGTCGATCAATGTCGGACCATGGGAAACCTCAACGAAGATATCTTCTCCTACGCTTGTGACAGCGTCATCCCCTGCCTCGAAGTCATTAGGAAGAGCATTGTCATGGAAGAGATTTCCTGTAACGCGGGTTCCCTGTGCCTGCCAGTCAAGCCACAGACCACGGGTGCAGTTGTGGATATGGTTGCGGCGGAAAATAACATCGATAGCAGCATGCATTTTGATACCGCCAATCTCTGCTCCTGCCAGATTCTGCTTGTTATTAATGTGGTGGATATGGTTGTCTTCAATAACAGAGAATACGCCTCCAAGATGTCCTACAATACCTGTCTGACCGCAGTCATGGATCTCACATCTGCGCACAATATGGGAACCGATGTGTTCTTTATCCCATCCTTCATAGGAAGCCTGGCAGATGCAGTCGCGTTCTGTCTGAGTTCCGTCTTTGTATTTCCACTTTAACCATTTGTTATCATTTTCAGGCTGCAGATATTTACCAAGAGAAATACCGCTGCATTTGGATTCATAGATTTCACAGTCTTCGATGATCCATCCTTTGGACCAGTGAGGACCGACCATTCCCTCCTGATAAGCGGTAGGGGGAGCCCACTGAGTAGCAGCCTGACTGATGCGGAAACCGGAGAGAGTGATATATCCGATTCCTTCACTTTCTGGATAGAAGCAGTTTCTTCTTACACTGATCTCAACATTTTCTTTATTGGGATCTTTTTCATGGAAGTTTGCATAAATAATTGTCTGATTATTGGCTTCATCCTGTTCTGCGTACCATGTATATACAGAGAAATCAGGATCCCATGAGATAGTACTTTTTTGTGGATTTTTAACTTTATCCAGAGTGGTTACTTCATACATGGATTTTTCATTCAGATATACATCTCCTGTATGAGCAATAAATGTAGCGATAAACCAATCTCCGGATACCAGGGTAGTAAATGGGTTATAATCACCGAAGATTCCGTTCGGAATGACTGCTTTCCATACAGTGCCTTCTACATTTTCCCAGTCTTTGACAGCTTCACTTCCTGTAATGTGCGCCTGTCCTTTTATTGCAGAACGGTAGGTGATACGCTTGTCTGCCGTTCCAGCGTGAATCGGATTAACAGCTTCACGGTATAATCCCGGTGCAACGATGACTTCATCTCCCGGAAGTGCCTTTGCAGCGGCCTCCTGAATAGTTTTGAATGGATTTTCTTTTGTTCCGTTTCCGGTCTGGATCACGGATGCATCAACGTAAATAATCATTATAAAAACCTCCCGGCCTTCTGGCCTGAATCCTTCTGTTTGCGGGCGAAATGCCCATAAGATATGTAATCTAGTGTAGCATGTAGATATGCAGCGAAACAATGGAATCCTGTGTCATTTTGTATGAATTTTGTGATGATTCATTACTGTTCACTGAAAACGTCGGATTCGAAAATAAGAGAACGAAAGAATTTCTGGCAAAAATCCTGTAAATAGAATAAATCTTGATACTTAAAACTTAAAATAGTGAGTAAATACCGGGCTTTATTTACCAGTAACTTTTACCTGCATATTACATAGATTTTGATGTAAATACTCTGCAGATGATATATTATAAAAAATACAAATATTTTCAGAAAGTGCAGGCTATCATGAATAAAAAGAAATCAAAGAATAAAAAACAGGATAAGCAGAGCGAGAAGCCGATTCCGCAGAAAAAGGAAGAGGAGCAGATAGAGGATATTGACCGGTATGTACAGAATCCGGAATATAGAATGAGGTGTAAGGCGGCTATTGATATTCTCCAGGCCAAGCTGAAAATGATCAACAGTGAGCTTTCCAGACAAAAGAACCGCTCAGTGATCAGTCAGATTACCAGCAGGATCAAATCAGCAGAGAGTATCTATACAAAGCTTCTCAGAAAAAAACTGGAACCGGATTTTGGCACAGCGAAGAAAAATCTGAAGGATCTTATCGGAATTCGTGTGGTCTGTCCTTTTGAGGATGAGATTTATGAGGTCGTAGAACTTTTAAAGCTGCAGAAGGATATTGAAATTCTTAAGATCAAAGATTATATAAAAGATCCCAAGAAAAATGGATATCGAAGCCTCCATCTTATTGTGCAGGTACCAATCTATTCTGCTGATGGACCGCAGAAGGAAACGGTAGAAATTCAGCTCAGAACCCTTGCTATGGATTATTGGTCTGTGCTGGAATATCAGTTGTATTATAAGAAAAGTGAGAACGAAGAAGTGGCAGCAGAGCTAAAAGAATATGCTGAGGAAATCGCCCGGCTAGATGGAAAAATGTTGAAGCTGCGGAATAAAATCGAGAAGATCTAGAATAAAAAAATATTATCTATGTACTGCCTGGATTTTTATTTTTGAAATCCAGGCAGTTATTTTAGTACCAGCGTGTCATTGGCAGATCATTATTGATTCCTTTAGTCATCAGAATCTGGTGCAGATCAATAATTCCGTTATGGAAGGTTGCAGCACATGCTGACAGGTAAAGTTCCCACATACGCAGGAAGGATTCATCAAACATGGTCTTTTCCTTTTCTATATTCTCACGGAAATTCTTTTCCCAGTGGAGCAGAGTTTTATTGTAATGCAGACGCAGATTTTCAATGTCCAGAGTGTGGAAATTGTCCTCTGCCATATGATTCAGGATTTCTCTCAGACTGGGAACGGTTCCGCCTGGAAAGATATATTTCTTGATCCATGGATCACCCGGATGTTCTTTCAGTGCACTGATAAAATGAAGCAGGAATAATCCGCCCGGCTTCAGAACTTTCTCTACACAGTCAAGGAAGAGCTGATAATTGTCACGGCCAACATGTTCCAGCATTCCCACACTGACTACCCGGTCAAACTGATAGTTATGTTTCGGCAGATCACGGTAATCCATCAGTTCCACTGTAAGATAATCTTCCAGGCCCTGATCTTTGATGCGCTTCTGGAATTCTGTATATTGTTCGTGGCTTAAAGTGATTCCTGTACCATGTACTTTGTATTTTTTAGCAGCCTCAATCAGCAGAAAACCCCATCCGCAGCCGATATCAAGAAGACTCATACCTTCTTCCAGATGCAACTTTTTCAGAATATAATCTACTTTATTAACCTGTGCCTGATATAAAGAGTCATCGTCATGAATGAAGTAGCCACAGGAATAACTCATGGTTTCGTCCAGCCATAATTTGTAAAAATCATTTCCGATATCATAGTGGCTGGTGACTTCTTTTTCCTGATTCTTTTTGGATGTAGAACTGAACATGATTTTTTTCAGAGCAGATTCATTGGTAGAAAATTTACCCATCTGTCCCAGAAAATGATCCAGTGCCTCGTAAAGATTTCCTTCAATATCCAGATCTCCTCGCATATAAGCCTCACCTAATGCCAGGGAAGTGCTTTTGAGCAGCTCAGCCAGAGGAATTGTTTTCTTAAAATTTACTGTAAATGTGGGTTTTCCCTCTCCGATCGGATATTCGGAATTCTTGAACTTTACAAGAAATGGATAGTCCGTAAAGCGTTCAAGGAACTGCACCATTGCTTTTTCTTCAGCCTTTTCTCCTAATGTCTCAAACATAATAGTTTACCTCCTTTAACATAAAACTATGATACACCTTTGGGGGCGCTTATCGTCAAGGGGAGAATTAAACAAAGATATCTGGAAAATTGGTCAGACTTGTAGCAGAATAATGGAAATAGAAGAAGAAACAAAAAGTTCACAAAAAACATCTTGACCATCAAAGAAACACAAGTTATAATCCCTATATAAAAATTTTCGTGCAAAGAGCAGACAATGGGGTCTGAGAAAGAATCCCATTGTCTGCTCTTTTTTGCATATTATAATCCGCACAATTCGAGAGGAGGAATATCATGAGGTTGAATCCAAAAGAACAGGAAAAATTAATGCTTCATATGGCAGGAAATCTTGCAAAAGAGAGAAAGGAAAGAGGTCTGAAACTGAATTACGTGGAGGCACTTGCGTATATCAGTTCTGAACTCCTGGAGCTTGCAAGAGATGGTAAAACAGTAGTAGAGCTGATGCAGCTTGGAACCAAGATTCTTACAAAGGATGACGTAATGGACGGTGTTGCTGATATGATCGGTGAAGTCCAGGTAGAGGCAACATTCTCGGATGGAACCAAGCTTGTGACAGTACATAATCCAATTCAGTAAGGAGGAGAATGAGCATGAAGATCGGTGAAATTATGGCCGCAGATCGTGAGATCACACTTAATGAAGGCAAGAAAACAGTGACAGTAACAGTGGCAAATAAAGGCGACAGACCGGTTCAGGTCGGTTCTCATTTTCATTTCTTTGAAGTAAATAAATGCCTTTCTTTTGACAGGGAAAAAGCCTATGGATATCATCTGGACATTCCTTCAGGAACATCTGTAAGATTTGAGCCGGGTGAAGAAAAAGAGGTTCAGCTTACAGAAATGGGCGGCAGACAGAGAGTATTCGGACTGAATGACCTTACCCGCGCCCAGGCAACTGATGATACAAAAGCAGCATCCATGGAAACTGCGAAATTAAAAGGATTTCTGTAAGGAGGGACAACAATGAGTACAAAAATTTCCGGAAGCAAATATGCGGCAATGTATGGCCCGACTACAGGAGATAAGGTACGTCTGGCAGATACAAGCCTTGTGATCGAGGTAGAAAAAGATTATACAACCTATGGAGACGAAGTAAAGTTCGGCGGCGGCAAGACAATCCGTGACGGTATGGGACAGTCTGTAAAAACCTGCAGCAAAGACGGAGATCTGGATCTGGTAATTACCAATGCATTGATCGTAGACTCTACAGGAATCGTAAAAGCAGATATCGGTATCAAAGACGGCAAAATCGCAGGAATCGGTAAAGCCGGAAATCCGGACATCATGGATGGCGTCACACCTGGAATGACAGTGGGTGCATCTACAGAAGCACTTGCAGGAGAGGGAATGATCGTAACTGCAGGTGGAATTGATACCCATATCCATTTCATCAGCCCACAGCAGATCGACTGTGCATTATACAGCGGTGTAACTACTATGATCGGTGGTGGTACAGGCCCTGCAGACGGTACAAACGCAACTACCTGTACACCTGGACCATGGAATTTAAAAATGATGTTAAAGGCAGCCGAGGAATACCCGATGAACTTAGGCTTCCTTGGAAAAGGTAACTGCTCAGACGAAGCTCCTCTCATTGAGCAGGTTAAGGCTGGAGCTATGGGACTGAAGATCCATGAGGACTGGGGTGCAACACCTGCAGTTATCAATCACTGTCTGAATGTGGCAGATGAATATGATGTACAGGTTGCCATCCATACAGATACATTAAATGAAGGCGGATGCGTGGAAGATACACTTGCAGCCATCGGCGGCAGAACCATCCACACTTATCATACAGAGGGTGCGGGCGGCGGACATGCACCGGATATCATCCGCGCAGCAGCAGCTCCGAACGTACTGCCATCCTCCACAAACCCTACAATGCCATATACAGTAAACACTCTGGATGAGCATCTGGATATGCTGATGGTCTGCCATCACCTTGACAAGAGAATTCCGGAAGATGTTGCATTTGCAGATTCCCGAATCCGTCCTGAGACAATCGCAGCAGAGGATGTTCTTCATGATATGGGTATCTTCAGTATGATGAGCTCTGACTCTCAGGCTATGGGACGTGTAGGTGAGGTTATCACACGTACCTGGCAGACAGCAAGTAAGATGAAAGATGAGAGAGGTGCACTTCCGGAAGATGCAGGACATGACAATGACAACTTCCGTGTAAAACGTTATATCTCCAAATATACCATCAACCCGGCGATCACACACGGTATTTCCCAGTATGTGGGCTCTGTGGAAGAAGGTAAATTCGCAGACCTTGTTCTCTGGAATCCTGTATTCTTTGGCGCAAAACCGGATATTATCATCAAAGGCGGTATGATCATTGCATCTAAGATGGGCGATGCAAATGCATCCATTCCGACTACACAGCCGGTTCTCTATCAGCCAATGTTTGCAGCTCATGGAAAAGCTAAGAACGAAGCTTGCCTGACCTTTGTATCCCAGGCTGCCATGGATGAGAATGTAAAAGAGAAATACGGTCTTGAGAAAACTGTAGTACCTGTAAAGGGATGCAGAAATATCAGCAAAAAAGATATGGTATTTAACGACAGAACACCGGAACTGACCGTAGATCCGGAGACATATAAGGTTACTGTTGACGGTGAAGAGATCACTTCCAAACCGGCAGAGAAGCTCCCGCTGACACAGCTTTACAGTCTATTCTAAACAACTTTAAACCATTACATTCTGGTTATCTGATCATAAAAATGATATTCGCAGGACTGTTATTTATGAAGTTTTGTGAGAACTTTTATAAGAACTTACCAAACGATATAATGACAGTCCTGTCAGATTTAACAGAAAAATATACTGAAAAAGCAGGAGAGGAGAGAATATTATGTTAGGAGTTTGTCTTTTATTCGTAGGAATCGTACTGATCAACAACGGTATGTGTTCTTTATACAATGTAGACGGAAAATCAACCGCCATTATGAACATCTTTACAGGTGGTCTTTCTTTATTTATTAACTTTGTCAATCTGGTGCAGGGCAATTATTATGCAGCAGGAACAGGATTACTGTTTTGCTTTACCTATCTTTTCGTAGCCCTGAGTAAATTCCTGAAAGCAAGCCCTATCCCATTTGCATGGTTTTCTACTTTTGTAGCCATCAATGCGGTGATCTTCGGTACAATTGAGGGATTTACAGGAAGCACTGCACTGGGAATCACACCGGATCTGCGCTGGGCAGCAATCTGGTATTTGTGGGCAATTCTCTGGGGAACTGCTTTCGTAGAAGACATCTGCGGAAAGAAACTGGGAAAATTCGTTCCATATCTTCAGGTATTTGAAGGAATCGTAACGGCATGGGTTCCTGGAGTTATGATGTTACTTCAGATTTGGTAAAAAATAAATCTGATAAGAAATTTTTATCGGATTCAGGAGGTCGAAAATAATGCTGTGTGAACAGGTTTTAGGAAAGCTTCATGACTTTGATACTACAGGAAAAACAATAGAATATGTAGATATCGAATGGCACGAAGCATTCAAGAAAATACATAAAAAAACAACAGACAAAGGAACAGAAGTGGGAATCCGCATGGATGATTCCATTCTTGCCAGAGGTCTGTATCAGGATGATGTGATCTACGCAGATGATGAGAAGCTTGTAGTGGTAAATACACCGCCATGCGAAGTTATCCGTGTTTCTCTGACTCCGGGACATGAGAAAATGTCTGCAAAAGTCTGCTACGAAATCGGAAACAGACATGCACCGCTTTTCTGGGGAGAGAATGATACGTTTATCACGATCTATAACGAGCCAATGCTTGTTATGCTTCAGAAAATCCATGGAGTTCTGGCAGAGAAAGAAGTGTTGAAGCTGGACTTTGACAAGAGAATTTCTGCAAGTATTCATAATCATCATCATTAATAACAACGGAGGTTCTTCATGTCAGAAAAACAGTTCTATCTTCTACAGGTAAATGATGCGCTGTTCCCTATCGGAGGATATTCCCACTCCCAGGGACTTGAGACTTATATTCAGCGTGGAATTGTCCACAATGTAGACACAGCCAGAGAGTACATCACTCATAAAATCAAATGGAATCTTGCGTATACAGAACTTCTGGCAGCCAGACTTGCATACGAAGCTGCAGAGAAAAAAGATCTGCAGGAACTTCTGTACCTGGAAGAACTTCTGGAAGCATCCAGAATTCCTATGGAACAGAGAGAAGCTGCCAGAAAAATGGGTTCCCGTTTTGCCAAGACCATTGAAAAGCTTGGACTTTCCATCAGCGAAACAGGGATTTTCAGAGAATATCTGGATGCAAGAAAGGGAAAAGCAGTAAATCATTGCTGTATTTACGGAGTTTTCTGTGCAGAAATGCAGATTCCTATGGAAGAGGCGCTGACACATTATCTATATGCCCAGACATCTGCAATCGTCACCAACTGCGTAAAAACAATCCCCCTCAGCCAGACATCCGGGCAGCAGCTTCTGAGCGGATGCTATGGGGAATTTGATGAGATATTAAAGGATGTCATGAACAGAAGTGAAGAGGATTTGTGTCTCTCTGCACCCGGATTTGATATCAGAGGAATCCAGCATGAGAAGTTGTATTCCAGATTATATATGTCGTAAGAAAGAAAAGAGGAAATCGGTATGTCATACGTAAAAATCGGAGTTGCCGGACCTGTAGGTTCCGGAAAAACAGCACTTATTGAAGCACTGTCAAGAAAGATGGCAAAGGATTACAGTATTGGTGTCATCACAAATGATATCTACACAAAAGAAGATGCCCAGTTCCTTGCAAAGAACAGTGTTCTTCCTGTAGAAAGAATTATTGGTGTAGAGACAGGCGGATGCCCTCACACAGCCATCCGTGAAGATGCTTCCATGAATCTGGAAGCAGTAGATGAAATGATGGAACGCTTCCCTGATATTGAACTTCTTTTCATCGAAAGTGGCGGAGATAACCTGTCTGCAACATTCAGTCCGGAGCTGGTAGATGCAACCATCTTCGTCATTGATGTAGCAGAAGGAGATAAGATTCCGCGTAAAGGCGGTCCTGGAATCACACGTTCTGATCTTCTTGTAATTAATAAGATAGACCTGGCTCCATATGTAGGTGCAAGTTTGGAAGTAATGGAAAGAGACTCCAAAAAAATGCGTGGTGACAGACCATTCCAGTTTACAAATATCCGCGGAGATGAGAACGTAGATAAAGTGGTAGAGTGGATCAAGAAAAACGTACTCCTAGAAGGAATGTAAAGGAAAATGCCTATGGATAACAAATTCGGAAAAATATCCCGCATCAGTGCCTGCGCAGCCTTAAAAGACGGAAGGACTATTCTGGAAGATCTGTCTTTTACAGCACCATACAAGATCATGATGCCTTTCGAAAAAGAAAACGGTGGGATCCAGATCATGCCGCTCTGTGCTTCCGCAGGAATTATGGCAGGCGATTCCCAGGAATTTTCCTATCATGTAAAGGAAGGCGCAGACCTGGAAGTCCTGTCCCAGTCCTTTGAGAAAATCCACAAAATGGACGAAGGCTCAGCCACCCGGACCATCGAAGTACAGGTAGACAAAAACGCCACATTATACTATTATCCCCAGCCGGTTATTCCTTTTGCACAGTCAGCCTTTGACAGCAAGATGACCATCCATCTGGGAGACGAAACCTCCCGTTTATTCCTGCAGGAGATTATCTCCTGCGGTCGAAATGCACACGATGAACGCTTTCAGTACCGCAGATTCTCCTCAAAAGTCCTGCTGTACAGAGGGGACAAACTCATCTATCGCGACAACACCCGCTACGAACCGGACAAAATGCCCATGGAAGGAATCGGAATGTACGAGGGCTACACACATATGGCAAACCTGTTTCTCTCTAAGATCTGTAGCAGAGATGGTGAAAACTGCGGTCAGGAATCTGGAACTGTCAAAACGGCAGATTCAGCAATTAATCTGGAACTTCAGGAAAAAATCTGGCAGATCCTTGACGAAGATTCAGAAATAGATGGCGGAGTTACCCGTCTCACAACCGGAGATCTGGCATTGAGAATCTTCGGTCATCGTGCTCAGAAACTGCAACAGGTAGCGGAAAAAATCAAGAAGTTATACGAAACAGAACAGAAATAAAAAATGGCGGGATTTCCCGCCATCAGATTGTAGATAAACTTGGTGTTGGGCTATACACATTATACGTGCATAGCCTCAATCCATTCTTTGTCTTTAAATCCGGTAAGTACAAAGTCATCCCCGATTACCAGCGGTCGTTTCACCAGCATTCCGTCTGTGGCAAGAAGCTTCAGCTGTTCATCTTCAGACATATCTTTTAACTTATCTTTCAATCCCATTTCCTTATAGAGCATCCCACTTGTATTAAAGAATTTCTTCAGTGGAAGACCACTTTTGGTGTACCATTCTTTTAATTCTTCATAGGTAGGATTTTCTTCTTTAATAGCCCGTTCTTCATAATTGATATTGTGTTCGTCCAGCCATTTCAGGGCTTTCATGCAGGTACTGCATTTGCGGTAAACTAAAACTTTCATAGACATTCTCCTCGTATAGATTTATTGTGACTATTTACAGGTAATTACTTCCTCCATTATTGTTCCAGATAGATATATCATAAATTGGAAAGGGCGATTTTGCAAGAGAATGTTATGGAAGAATTGTAAGGCTTAGATTTTCATGTCAATATATCCATATACAAAAGAAAAAACAGTCCCAGTTCCCCGGAGAGGAGAAATCATGCGTGATGAGACGAAGATGGACGTATATACGTCCGGAGTGACTGGCGCGGAGTATGATGCAGGAATGAAACAACTTATGAGCAATAAGGAGATTATCATTCCCATTTTGCAGATGACAGTGCCGGAGTTTAAAACGTGCTCACAGGAAGAAATTCTACAGTGCTTAGACATTTCTTCTATTACAAAAGATGATTTCGTAAGTGATATACCAAATGTAGAAAAGGATCTGAGATTAACAAAAGAAGACAGTGAACTCTCATCTCTTGTGGAGAAACTGGTGAGGTTTGATATTCGGTTTAAAATAATAAATCCAAAGTTATCTACAGAGAAAATAAGAGTGAATTTACATATTGATATGGAAGCGCAGAAAAGCTACCGTCCAAGTAATCCGTCATACCCTATATTAAAACGTGCAGTATATTATGTGGCCAGAGACCTTTCATCTCAGTTAAGTACTATTACGCAGACTACAGATTATTCAAAGTTGGAAAAATGTTATTCCATATGGATCTGTGCAGAGGATGTGCCAAAGAAACTGCAGAATACATTGACGGAATACTCTTTTTCGAAGAAGGATATTATAGGGGTAGCAGATGAACCTGAGGAGGATTATGATCTCTTAACAGTAATTATAATCCGACTGGGAAAAGAAACAGAAGAAAAAGGAATATTTGATTATCTGAAAGGGCTTTTTACTGGTGATATAAAGAGAATACAAAGATATTCACATATAGAATGGTCAGAACCATTTCAGGAGGAGGCGAGCAAAATGACAGGATTTGGAGATAGGATTTATGAAAAAGGAATGCGTACAGGATAACAAAAAGGAATACAACAAGGACGCCATGAGGGAATGATTCTTGGAGCTCTTATGAGTGGAAAAACTCCGGAAGAGGTTGCTGAGATGTTGAATTTGCCTCTGGAGGAAATAAAAAAAGTTCAGGAACAACAGATGACTGCGAACAGATAGTAAAAGAAAATTACTGCTATAAAGTCAATAGGGAACTGAGAAAATTTGAAATTGAGAGAGGCTATGCACGTTATGAGTGTATAGCCTCTTCTGCGTTGGTATTTATGTGTTTTTCTTCCATTGTGATTTCTACTGATGCATTGGCATACATCATTTTAGA
>OMNT01003129.1_pt1 | contig 12381 bp, 4 predicted proteins | sample 1672551 | NCBI WGS metagenome assembly OMNT01 (sample SAMEA3136698, study PRJEB25190) | human gut metagenome
CCGGGCTTTCGCCGGAGCGGGTGGAGACGCTCGTGCAGCTGCTCGCGCACAATACGCAGACGCTGCCGGAGCACGACACGGAACTGGAACGGCTCGATTACGCAGTTGCCTCCATGGCCGTGCAGACTGCCGTGACGCGCCACGCCGGTACGCTCGAAGAAACGTATACCATGCTTGGGCAGACCTTCGTGCAGAGCGGAAAAAATCTGTGCGAGGTACGCAAGGTCGTTGTGACGGGCGGAAGTCTCATCCATTCGCAGCGTGCGCGGCAGATTGCGCGCTTTGCCTGCTATGACCCGGCTTCTCCTATGTCGCTCCGCCCGAAAAAGGCGGATATCATTCTGGACAAACATTATATTTTGGCGGCGATGGGCCTGCTCTCGCAGCGTGAGCCGGAGATCGCGCTCCAAATCATGAAAGAGGAGATCAACTGATGGAAATTCAGAACAGAAAGATCCCGGAAGGGGAATTCATGGCAATGCGGCAGGAGGTTTTGCAGCAGTGGCCGACAGGCCGGGACGTCGATCTGACGGAGGCTGCGGTATATCAGAAGCAGCAGAAGCCAAGCCGCAATTTTTCCGCCAGGCTGATCGAAGCGAAAAAAGAGCATAAAACGCTCATCCAGCCGCGCGCCGGTGTGCCGGTTCTGGAGGAACACATCAAACTACTACAGTATCTGGAGAAAGAGGGCGAGGCCGACCTGCTGCCTACTACCATTGACAGCTACACCCGGCAGAATCGCTATACCGAGGCCGAAGAGGGCATCAAGGCCTCCCAGGAAGAGGGCCGCGCCATGCTCAACGGCTTCCCGGCCGTCAACCACGGTGTTTCCGGCTGCCGGAGAGTCGTGGAGAGCGTCAATGTGCCGGTGCAGGTGCGCCACGGCACCCCCGACGCCCGGCTTCTGACCGAGATCGCCTACGCGGGCGGCTTCACCAGCTACGAGGGCGGCGGCATCTCCTACAATCTGCCCTACTGCAAAAATGTCCCGATGGAGACGACCATCGCCAACTGGCAGTATGTTGACCGGCTGACCGGGCTGTATGAAGAGATGGGCGTTTCCATCAACCGCGAGCCGTATGGACCGCTGACCGGCACGCTTGTGCCGCCCTGCATTTCCCATTCTGCCGCCATCATTGAGGCGCTGCTTGCGGCGGAGCAAGGCGTGAAGAACATCACAGTCGGATACGGTCAGTGCGGCAATCTGATTCAGGATGTCGCCGCAGTCCGCACGCTTGAGGAATTGACGGAAGAATATCTGGCGAAGTACGGCTATCACGACGTGTTTGTCACGACGGTGCTGCACCAGTGGATGGGCGGTTTCCCGGCAGATGAGGCGAAGGCGTTCGGCGTTATTTCGACCGGCGCGCTGATCGCGGCGCTCTCCAAGGCCACGAAGGTCATTGTCAAAAGCCCGCACGAAGCCATCGGCATCCCGACGATGGAGGCAAACGCGCAGGGCCTGCGCTGTACGCGGCAGGTCGTCAGCATGATGTCTGAGCAGACGTTTGCCAACACGCATCTGGATGAAGAGATGGAGATCATCCGGCAGGAGACGCGCTGTATTGTTGACAAATGCTTTGAACTCGGCAGAGGCGATATTGCGCTCGGTGTGTGCCGCGGCGTGAAGGCGGGCGTTTTGGACGTGCCGTTTGCGCCCTGCCGCTATAACGCCGGCCAGATGCTGCCGTGCCGCGACAACGACGGCGCGGTGCGCATCATGACGGTGCACGCCTCCAAGGGCCTGGAATATCCGGTCGTGGCGGTCGCCGAGTGCTTTGGCGTGCGTAAGTCCTCGGGTGCGGCACAGATGGGTCGCGTCGAGGACGGAGCGCAGGTCGTGGCACTGCCGGCACGCTTCGATGGCGTCAAGCTTGCCGACGGAACCTTTGTGAAGGGCGACGACGTTAAAAAGCAGTTTGAGCATGCGTTTAAGGGCAAGGGCACGTCGCTATGGTTGCCGCCGGAGCTCATGGAGGACGTCTGTGCGACGGGTTCTCCCGCCGAGGCATTTGCTCGCCTGCGCAACGATGACCTGCGGCTTTCGCTCGAGGAGCGGGCCCGCTTGCTCTACGTTGCCATGACGCGTGCGCGCGAGCTGGTGATCTTGGCAATGGATGCCGGCGTGAGCCGTGGCAAGCTGTGTGCGCCGACCTTCGACGTCGAGACCGATCTGACCTACGACGTGCTGCGCCGTATTTTGCCGACCGACGCTCTGGACGTGCCGCAGCTCGATGCCGACCGTCTGGTGTTCGACAACTCCCAGCCGGGCGACTACGAGCTCATTTCGCTTTCGGACTTTACGTTTGGCGAGCAGGCGTTTGAGGCTAACGCTTCGCTGGATGCCGAGGGCAGGCTTGTTCGCGGCGATGTCGATGCCGCCGATAATGCTGCGCACTCAACTGTGCCCGGTTCTGCCGACCCCAAGCCCGATTCGTTTGAACTCGTATATCCCCAGGCGGCGGGCGTGCGCATGGGCACGTGTCCGTTCCCGGCACGTGATTCGTACAGCTACTCGTCAATCGCCGCGGCACTCCATGCCGAGACGGAAGACCGTGCCGCCGAGGCTCGTGTTCCCATGGACGAGGCAGGCGATGATGCCGAGTCGGATGGCTCGGAGATGACGGATGCAGACGTGGCCGCCGTTGAGCCTGCCGGCAACCCCATGGCACTGGGCTCGGCGTTCCATGCCGCCTGCCAGTGGCTGATCGAGATGGGTGCCGATGCGTTGCCCGCTGCGCGTGCCGATGCGCTGGCGCACCTGTGGCGCCTGACGCCGGAGCAGCGTGAGCGCTTCGACGTTGCCCTGGACCGCTGGCTCAAGTCGGCTGTTCGTGCCGACCTACTCGCGTGGCCGTGCGTTCGCGCCGAGGTGCCGTTCTTTTCGCTGGGCTGCGAGGACGAGGACATCGCTCTCTACGGTGCCTATGCCGAGGGAGCCATCGATGCACTGGCGACCGACCCGGCGGATTCGTCACGCGCACTGGTCATCGACTACAAGACGGGCGGCACGCCGGATGAGACGCCGGAACAGCTGCAGGAGAAGCACGCCCTGCAGGCGCGCGTCTACGCTGATGTTCTACACAAGGCGGGCTTTGAGGCCGTGACCGTCAAGTTCGTCCGCGTGGAGCAGCCGGATCCAACCATCTTCGTCGAACCCGCCGAACCTCAAGTAGTCATCTACAACCTCTAGCCCTCAGATAACTTGCGGTGGAATAGTTCCTGTATTGCGGCCCAGGTGGCCCAAACGGGAACTATTCCACCGCAACTCAAGAGGAGCCGTGTTGGTTTGGCTAGGTTCGGGTGCTGTCCGTGCCGTGGGGTAAAATCGTTCAGTCAGAACACGAACCCGCATCGGAGCTCATCACATGGCATTCGTCCATCTGCACAATCACACTGTTTTTTCCATGCTCGACGGCGCAACCCGTATCCAGGATATGGTCAACCGTGCCGTAGAGCTGGGCATGCCCGCCGTGGCCATTACCGACCACGGCTACATGTATGGCGTGCCCGACCTGGCGCTGGCCTGCGACGCCGTCAACCACAACACGCCCGAGTACAAAACCTGGAGCCACGACAAGGCCTTCTTGGAAAAGGACCGCCGCGACGAGCTGGTGGAGCCCGATCCCGAGGAAAACCCGCGCGAGCATGCCCAGTATGTGAAGGACATGGCCATGTGGGACGAGAAGGGCAACATCGACGAGCTCAAGCCGCCCCTGGTCATCAAGCCCATCTTTGGCTGCGAGGTCTACTTTACGCCGGACGAGACGCTCGCCCGCGACCACAAGCCCGAGCTCTACCACATGATCCTTCTGGCCAAGGACCAGGAGGGCTACGTCAACCTGATGCAGACGGTTTCCGAGGCCGCCGTGCAAGGCTTTTACTACAAGCCGCGCGTGACGCTCGACAACCTGCGCCGCCACGCCAAGGGCATGATCTGCACCAGCGCCTGCATCGCGGGCATCATCCCCAAATACATCGACCGCGGCGACATGGAAGGCGCCATCAAGTGGGCCGAGACCTTCCGCGACACCTTCGACCCCGGCGACTTTTACATCGAGATCCAGGAACACGGCATCACCACCGACAACGGCCTGACCGACGAGCAGATGGACCGTACGCTCATCGACATCGCCAAACAGGTGGGCGTCAAGGTTATCGCCACCAACGACTTCCACTACCTGCGCCGCGAGGATGCGCCCGTGCAGGACGTCATCATGTGCATTGGCATGAACGCCAAGGTCGACGACCCCAACCGCATGCGTATGACCGGCTCGGAGTTTTACATGAAGACCGAGGAGGAGATGCGGGCGATGTTCCCGTATTGCCCCGAGGCCTGCGACAACACGCTCGAGATCGCCGACAAGTGCTACGTGGAGCTCGACTGGGACTCCATCATCCTGCCGCGCTTCCCACTGCTCGATCCCGGCGAGACGCACGAGAGCCAGTTCCGCCGCGAGTGCGAGAAGGGCTTGCGCCAGCACTACGGTGACGACTGGGCCACGCGCGAGATCGGCGGCGTCAACATCAAAGAGCGCTTTGAGTACGAATACAAGGTCATTTGCGACAAGGGCTTTGCCGCCTACTTCCTCATCGTTGCCGAGTACGTGCAATGGGCTAAGGACAACGGCATCGGCGTCGGCCCCGGCCGTGGCTCGGCCGCCGGCGCTATCGTCGCCTACGCCATGAACATCACCGCGTTCGACCCGCTCGAGAACGGCCTGATGTTTGAGAGGTTCCTGTCCCCGCAGCGTACCGAGATGCCCGATATCGATATAGACTTCGACGATGAGCGGCGCCTCGAGGTCGTGGAGCACGTTCGCCAGCTCTACGGTCCCGAGAAGGTCACCCACGTCATCACCTACTCGACCATTAAGGCCAAGCAGGCCATCAACGACGCCGCGCGCGTCCTGGACTACCCGGTCTACATGGGCCAGCGCCTGTCCAAGATGGTCTCGAGCGACCCCAAGGTCAAGCTCAAGCAGGTGCTCGACAAGCAACCCGGCAAAGAGGATCTGTTTAACCCCGATTTTGCCGAGGCCTATAAAAAGGACGACGACGCCCGTCGCATCATCGACACGGCGCTCTCGATCGAGGGCCTCACCCGTGGCGAGGGCGTGCACGCGTGCGCCGTTCTGATCTGCCGTGACCCCGTCAACGAGCACGTGCCCACCAAGCTCGACACCAAGGGCGGCGTCGAGATTACCCAGTATGAGGGCCATACCGTTGCCGACATGGGCCTGCTCAAGATGGACTTCTTGGGCCTGCGCACGCTGACGGTTATCTCCAAGGCCAAGGCAAACATCAAAAAGAACTTCGGCATCGACATCAAAGAGGAAGAGATTCCCTTTGACGACCCCGAGATCTTTAAGCTCATGGGCTCCGGCCACACCGCCGGCGTCTTCCAGGTCGAGTCCGCCGGCATGACGGCCACGATCAAGAACATGAAGCCCACCGAGTACAAGCACGTCGTAGCATTGATCGCCCTGTATCGCCCGGGCCCGCTGGGCGCCGGCATGGTTTCGTCCTACATCAACCGTATGAACGGCAAGGAGCCGGCCGTCTCCTACGACGACCGTCTGGACGACATCCTGGGCGAAACCTACGGCACCATGGTCTACCAGGAGCAGGTTATGCTCATCTCCGTCGAGATGTGCGGCTTCTCCAAGGGCGAATCGGACTCGCGTATCCGTAAGCCCGTGGCTAAGAAAAAGATCAAGCTGCTCACGTCGACGGTGCTCCACTGGGAGGATGGCTCGGACGAGACCACCTACGACCACTGGATGAACGGCGCTATCAAGAACAACTACACGCGCGAGGTCGCCCAGAAGATTTGGGACGATGTTCTCGAGTTCGCATCTTACGCCTTCAACAAGTCGCACTCCGCTGGTTACGCCATCCTGGTTATGCAGACGGCGTGGCTCAAGGCGCACTATCCGCACGAGTACATGGCGGCCGTTCTGACGTCCTATACGGGCAAGACCGACAAGATCGTTCACTACGTCTCGGCGTGCCGTCACGACGGCATCCCCGTGCTTTCGCCAGATGTCAACGAGTCCGGTACCGAGTTCACGGCTACCAAGGAGGGCGTGCGCTTTGGTCTGGCCGGCATTCGCGGCGTGGGCACCGGCGTGGCGCAGGCGATTATCGCCGAGCGCGAGGCAGGCGGTCCGTTTAAGACGCTGCACGACTTTGTCGAGCGTGTGGACTCGAGCCAGGCCAACCGTCGCGTGATCGAATCGCTGATCAAGGCAGGTGCCTTCGACTCCACGGGGTATCCGCGTCGCCAGATGATGCACTTTGTGGACAAGAACAACCCCGAGAACATCATCGATGCCGCGGTAAAGCGCCAGAAGGATCGCGCGAGCGGCCAGACGTCGTTCTTCGATATGTTTGGCGACGTTGAGGGCTCGGGCTTTGAGGTGAGCGTACCCGATCCGGATGGCCAGGAATGGGACCGCCACCTTAAGCTGAGCCAGGAGAAGGAGGTTCTGGGCATTTATGTCTCGGACCACCCGCTGCGCCCGTTTGAGTATGCGCTCAGCAAAGCGCGCGACTTCTCGTTCTCGCAGATCGATACCGGCTACGAAGTGCAGAACCCCACGGGCGGCACCATCAACCAGGAGATTCCCGAGGGCAAGGCACTGTGGTGGGCCGGCATGGTCTCGAGCGTGTCCAAGCGCGTGACCAAAAACGGCGACCCCATGGGCATCGTGCAGCTCGAGGACATGGAAGGCGAGGCCACCGTCGTGGTGTTCCCCAAGACCTACAAGGAGGCCGAGGGGTATCTGTACGGCGAGGTCGATCCCGAGACCGGCGTGCAGCTGTCCGACGCGTTTGTGCGCATTAAGGGCAAACTCGAGCGCTCGGACCGCGGCGACCAGATCATCGCGCAGGAGATCGTGCCGCTCGAGCTCAACGAGGAGAACAACAAGCCCAAGGTGTTTGAGGTCATGGTGCCCAACAGCCGCTTTAGCCAGGGCAACATGGCGCGTCTTGCCACGGTGCTCACCACCAACCCGGGCGGCGACCGTGTGGAGATCTTTATCGAGCAGGTGGACGGGCGCGTGCTGCGTGCCGAGGTACCTGCTAAGGTCAACGCGCGCTCGATTCCGCTGCTGGCCGAGGCCAAGGCCATCGTGGGTAACCAAGGCAGAGTGACGGTGATCTAAGGGCGACCTTGCTGGTCCGCGCGAGATTGGAGGAAGTGATGGCACAGGGGACGTTTGTGCAAGCGCTCCGGAAAGAGGCGGCGCTGAGCGGCACCTTTATGAAGGGCCGCTCGCTCATGCTCAACGGCGCCGTGCTGTCGATTGAGGACAGCGGCTCGCGCTTCTCCAAAAACGTGACGGTTGAGGGCTCGGTGCGTGGCTCGCGCGGCGATCTGTACAAGACGCACGTGGCGCTCGATATGGACGAGCACGAGGTGATCGACTACGACTGCGATTGCCCCGCTGCCTATCGCTACCCCGGCATGTGCAAGCACGCCATCGCCACAGCGCTGGCGTACCTGGACGCCAGCGGCATTGAGTCTGTTGAGGGGCTGCGCACGCCGGTTCGCACGTTTACGGCGCAGCCGAAACAGCCCGCGCGCACCGCGCCCAAAGCGCCGGCCGTCAATCCCAACTTTCCCTTTCCGGCGCCCGTCCCCACGAGCCCCAGCCTCATGGCGGCGCTCTCCGATCTTTCGGACGCGCGCATGGATGAGCTGGCGAGCATGCGCCGCAAGCTTGCCGGTGCCGTTGATCCCGACGCCCCCAAGGCGGCGTTGGAGCCTTCGTTGGTGCCGTACTACAATCCGCTGTTCGCCGACCGCTTTAGCTGGGCACTCGAGTTCCGCATTCGCTGCGGCTCGGTGTCCTACGTAGTCAAGGATATCGACGGCATGGCCGACGCCTACGTGCGCAGCGGCACCTTTTCGTACGGCAAGAAGCTTACGTTTGTTCATGTGCCCGAGGCTTTCGATGACGTGTCGACAAAGCTGCTCAACCTTGTTGTGACGTCAGTTGCCTATCTCGATGACATCACAAGCTCGCGTTCGGCGTCGTACGACTTTGCCCGCAGCGGCTTTGTTGCCGAGCGTCAGTTGCCGCTGTCCGTGCATAGCATCGTATATGTGCTGGACCTACTGCGCGGCCAGACCATCTCCTTTGAGCCCGCCTGGTCGCGGGAGACGACGACGCATCGCACCTATGACGTGGCGGTTGAACTGTCTCCAGAAGGGGAGGACGAGGCGCCGTCTAAGCGCCCACCGCTCCTTGCCGCCAAAATCGCGCCGGCGGCTGGTGGCAGCTACGATCTGCGCCTGCCGGCCGATGCATACTGCTTTGCTTCGGGCGATGTTGCCTATCTGGTCGACATCCGCCGTGCGCGCCGCACCGATGTAGCGTTTGCCCAGCATGCGGCGCCGTTCCTATCGCGCTTGCTGCCCTGTCGCACGCCGGTCCATATCGCCGCCGATCAGGTGGGGGAGTTCTGTCGTATGGCGCTGCCCATTTTGCGCGACTATACCGACCTTACCGCGCCCGCTGCGCTCGATACCGTGGCGCCCGAGCCGAGCTTTGCCATGGCGATCGGCGTCGACGATGGGCTTGTGACCTGCAAAATTACGGTTACCTACGGCGACTGGTCGGCAGATCTCTTTAGTCTGGGCGCTCCGGGCAGCCCCTTCGAAGAGCAGCGCCCGGGCGTGCCGCCGCGCGACGAGGTAGCAGAGTTTCGCGTTATGGACACGGCGGCCCTGTATTTCGATTTTTACGAGAGCGGCCTGGCGTTTGAGGAACGCGATGACGAGAGCCTGTTCCGCTTGCTGACCGAGGGCCTGTCTGCCCTGTCCGAGTTGGGCGAGGTTATGCTCAGCGACCGCCTGCGCCAGGTCTCGGTCCGCCCTGCGCCCAAGCTTTCGGTGCGCGCGACCGTCAAGAGCAACCTGCTCGATGTCGAACTGGGCGCGAGCGGGCTTTCGGCGGCAGACCTTGCCATCTATCTGGACTCCTACAAGCGCCACCAGACGTTCGCTCGCCTTACGTCTGGCGACATCGTTCGCCTGGACGAGGGCGCTCGTGCCGCGTTTGGCCTTGCCGATGATCTGGGGGTCGATGCTGTCGACCTGCTCGACGGCGTGTCGCTTCCCGCGTCGAGTACCCTGTTCGTCGACAGCATGCTTGCGCGCACGCCCGCGCTCGAAGCCGATCGCGACGCTGCATTCCGTCGCACCGTCGAGCGCTTGGATACGCTCGGCAAGATGGACTTTACGGTGCCGGTCTCGCTCAAGGCCACACTGCGCGGCTATCAGGTCGACGGCTACCAGTGGCTCGGCTCGCTCGAGCACCTGGGCCTCGGCGGCATCTTGGCCGACGATATGGGCCTGGGCAAAACGCTGCAGATGATTGCGCATATCCTGGCGCGCGTGGAGGCGGGGGACACTAAGCCCACGCTTGTGGTGTGCCCTGCGTCGCTTGTGTACAACTGGACCGCCGAGCTGGAGCGCTTTGCCCCGTCGCTCGATGTGTGTGCCATTGTGGGCGCCAAGGCTCAACGCCGCGTGCAGATCGCCGGCGTGGCCGAGCACAACGTGGTTGTAACGTCGTATGACCTTATGCGGCGCGATATCGACGAGTACGTCGAGCAGGACTTTGTCCGCGTGGTGCTCGATGAGGCCCAGTACATTAAAAACCCGCTCACGCAGGTGGCGCGCGCCGCCAAGCGCCTGCCTGCCGGCGTGCGCTTTGCCCTGACGGGCACGCCCATCGAAAACCGCTTGTCCGAGCTCTGGAGCATCTTCGACTTTTTGATGCCGGGCCTGCTTGGCACGCGCGAGTCGTTTGCCAAGCGCTTCGAAAGCCCGGTCGAGCACGCCGAGGGTGACAACGCTGCTCGCCTGCAGGCGCTCGTGTCGCCGTTTGTGCTGCGCCGTGTCAAGGAAGACGTGGTGGCCGATCTGCCTGAGAAGATCGAGGACACCGTCTTGGCTCAGCTCACCGGCGAGCAGCGCAAGCTGTACCTGGCAAACCAGGACCGCATCGCCCAGCAGATGCAGCACCGCGAGGCATCCGAGTTTAAGAAAGACAAGCTCAAGGTGCTCGCCGAGCTCACCAAGCTGCGCCAGATCTGCTGCGACCCGCGTCTACACTACGAGGATTACAAGGCGGGGAGCGCCAAGCTCGATACGTGCATGGAGCTCGTGCACGGCGCACTTGACGGCGGGCATCGCATCCTGTTGTTCAGCCAGTTTACGGGCATGCTCGATATCATCGGCAAGCGCTTGGCCAAGGAGGACATCGCCTTCCTTAAGCTTACGGGCGCTTCGTCTAAGGAGAGTCGCGCCAAGATGGTCGCGCAGTTCCAAGCGGGCGAGGTTCCGGTCTTTTTGATTTCGCTCAAGGCGGGCGGCGTGGGCCTTAACCTGACGGCGGCCGACGTGGTCATTCACTACGACCCGTGGTGGAACGTGGCGGCGCAGGACCAGGCGACTGACCGCGCCCACCGCATTGGCCAGCAGCATGCCGTGACCGTGTACAAGCTCATCGCCAAGGACACGATCGAGGAACGCATTATGCAGATGCAGGAGTCCAAGCGCGACCTGGTCAACAGTGTGCTCGGCGGCGACGACATCTCGTCGGCGCTGTTTACCCGCGAAGATGTTTTGGCGCTGCTGGGCGGCGACGGGCGCTAACCCGCTCGGGTGGGGCCGCCAGGGCGGATAGCATGTGCTGTCCCATCGTCCCCGCCCGTTATGTGTTCATTTGCCATGCCGTGGATGGTTCGCCTGCCTTTGGGCATAAGAACCATCGAGAACATTGGCACATCAGCAAAGGAGAACATCATGGCGAAATTCTTTAAGGACCCCGATGGCAAGCTTATCACCGCCCTTGGCGACGACGTTGCGACCCCTGCCGGCTGCACGGAGCTGACCGCGAACACCGAGGACGCGGCGCTCGAAAAGCACGTGCCGGTCGTTGAGAGCGAGCGCGACGGTCACGTGATCCGCGCACGCGTGGGCTCGGTTGAGCATCCCAGCCTGCCCGAGCACTATATTGAGTGGATCGCCCTTGAGGCCGAGGGCCGTCTGGAGGTCCATTACCTCCAGCCCGGCATGAAGCCCGCGACGTTTTTTGCCGGCGGCTCCAAGACCGGTACCGTCTATGCCTATTGCAACCTGCATGGGCTGTGGTCCGCGACGTTCTAGGAGCGCGCCCCCGCTCGGGGTATCATAGCTAGCATATGCACATGCAAGCGCCGACTGCATCTTGCGGCCGGCGCTTTTACTACGACAACGATGGTTTACGACGGAAAGGGCTGAGCCATGAAGCTCGCACTTGCACAGATCGATATGCGCCTGGGTGATATTGAGGGTATCTGCGGTCGCATCGAGGACCAGGCGCGCCTGGCCCACGAGCGCGGTGCGCGCGTGCTGTGCGTGCCGGCTCCGCTCTTTATGGGAGCCCTGCCCGGCGGCCTGGTGGGCGCTGCCGACTTTGAGCACGACATGCTGACGGGCCTGACCGGCGTCGCCGAGCGCATCCAAGAGCTCGATACGATCTGCATCGTGCCCGCGGCGGTTTCGTTTGAGGGCCAGCCCCTGCTCGACTACATGATGCTCAAGGACGGCCATGTGGTGCCGGCCCGTTCGAGCATTGCCCTGCAGCGCGGTGGGACCGGCGATGCCCGTTGGGCGCCGCCGGTCTTTGACGTGGACGGCGTGCGAATCGCCGTGATCTTCGACTTGGACCGTGAGCTCGAGATGCTGCCAACCGGCGTCGACCTCATCGCCTATTTTCAGTTCAACGCGTTTGATATGACCGACCGCGAGACCGCCGCGATCGCCGCCGTGCGCAGCGGAGCCTACCGCAAGATCGCATCTAAGCGCAGCGTGTGGTTTGCCTGCATGGCGCCGGTCGGTGCGTACGACGAGTCGGTGTATACCGGCGGCTCGTTTGTGCTCGACGACTGCGGCCGCGTGGTGGCCCAGGCGCCGTGTTTTGAGGAGAGCCTGCTGGTTCAGGAGATTCAGCGCGGCGTAATGCTCGATGCTTTGGAGGACCACGAGCTGCCCGAGTTTCGTTCCGAGGAGTGGTTGTGGCAGGCGCTGGTGCTCGCTGTGCGCGATAACGCCCGTGCCCATGGCACGTCGCGCGCCGTGGTGGCGCTCGAGGGCGATCTGCCGTCGTCTTTGCTTGCGGCGCTGGCTGTCGATGCATTGGGCTCGCGCAACGTGATCGGCCTGGTGTTGGACCGCAACCGCATCTTTACACCGGCGCAGGAGGAGGCCGAGGCCGCCCGTTGTGCCGCCGTTCGCGCGATTGCCGAGCGCCTGCATATTCGCACGGTTGAGCGCGATGCGCCGGATGCGGCGCGCGTGCTCGACCGCGATGTGTCGGC
>OMNT01003133.1_pt1 | contig 12378 bp, 11 predicted proteins | sample 1672551 | NCBI WGS metagenome assembly OMNT01 (sample SAMEA3136698, study PRJEB25190) | human gut metagenome
GTTGCCCCTGTGGCTGAAGATGGCCAGTGCGCCGATTAGCGAGGAGGCGATGATAAGTCCGGTGTTATGGGGATGAAAAATCGCCGTGAGGGTGGGATAGAGCACCCCCGAGACGATGGAGGCCACGGACATGTATCGGGTAACGGCCGTGATGACGACCTGTTCCGCCACCAGCGCCAGGGCGATCCAGGGACTGGAGACGATAATGAAGCCCAGGGAACAGGCGATGCCTTTGCCGCCCCTGAAGTGATAAAACACCGGCCAGTTGTGGCCGATTACCGTGGCAACGCCGGCAATCTGCATGCCGGTATCCCCGGCAATAGCCCGGCCCAGCAGCGCGGCGATGATGGCCTTCAGCGCGTCGCCCACCAGCGTCAGTACCGACGGCAGCCAGCCGTAGGTACGCAGCACGTTGGTGGCGCCGGCGTTGCCGCTGCCCTGGGTGCGAATGTCCGTGTGGGCAAAGGCCTTGGAGACCACCACGCCCGTGGAAAAATTTCCCAGAAGGTAGGCGATGACCGCCACAAGGAGATATCTCAGCCAATTCATATGCGTTTATCCTCAATCTTCTTTTTTGTTCCGCTCCCGGAAGAAGAAGCGGATGGGCGTGCCCTCAAAGCCAAAGGCCTTGCGGAACTGATTTTCCAGATACCGCTCATAACCGAAGCGCATGAGCTTTTCGTCGTTCAGGAAGATGACGAAGGTGGGAGGACAGGCGCTCTGCTGGGTGGCGTAGTAAATCTTCAGCCGCCTGCCGGAGGTGGACGGGGGCTGCAGATAGGCCTGCGCGTCCGCCAGCACGTCGTTGAGCACGCCGGTGGTGATGCGTTTGCAGGCCTCCGCGTACACGCTGCGCACGGTGTCCAGCACCTTCTCCACCCGCTTGCCTGTCAGCGCGGAAATAAACAGCACCGGCGCGTAAGCCATGAACTTCAGATCCTCCCGCACCTGCTTGACGTATTTTTCAAGGGTGCCGGTTTCCTTGTCCTTGATGTCCCATTTATTGATGCAGATAATGGCGGCCTTGCCCTGTTCATCGATGTAACCGGCGATTTTGGTGTCCTGTTCGGTCACGCCCTCCTGCGCGTCGATCATGATGAGGCACACGTCCGCACGGTCGATGGCCATCGTGGCGCGCAGCACGCTGTAGCGCTCGATCACGTCGTCGACCTTCGACTTTTTGCGCATGCCGGCGGTGTCGATGAAGACATACTTGCCCTGCTCGTTTTCAAAGTACGAGTCGATGGCGTCGCGCGTCGTGCCCGCAACATTGCTGACGATCATGCGCTCGGTGCCGAGAATGCGGTTCGTCAGCGATGACTTGCCGACGTTGGGTTTTCCGATGATGGCGACCTTGATGACGTCCTCATCCTCTTCCTCGTCATCCTCGGGCGGGAAATACTGTAAGCACGCGTCGAGCAGGTCGCCCGTGCCGTGGCCGTGCACGGCGGAAACGGCGATGGGATCGCCGAGGCCTAAATTGTAGAACTCATAAAAATCAGGGTCGACCCGTCCGGTCGAGTCCATCTTGTTGACCGCCAGCACGATGGGCTTGCGGGATCGCAGCAGCATATTCGCGACCTCCTGATCGGAAGCCGTCAGGCCGGTCTTCACATCCGTCAGGAAAATGATGACGTCCGCGTGCTGAATGGCGATCTCCGCCTGCTCGCGCATGAACGACAAGATCTGATCGTCCGTGCGCGGTTCGATACCGCCGGTGTCCACCAGACGGAATTTGCGGCCGCACCACTCGCTCTCGCCGTAGATGCGGTCGCGCGTGACGCCCGGCGTATCCTCGACGATGGAGAGCCGCTGGCCGATGAGCTTATTAAACAGCATGGACTTGCCGACGTTCGGCCGTCCAACGATCGCAACCAAAGGTTTCATCTCTCTGCCTCCTTTATTCCAAAGCGGCGCGCGATCGCACCGCTCTTTATCGCAAAGCAAAATATTACAAATACAGTATAACCGAATTTTCGAGGTTACGCAAGGCTAACCTTCTCTTGCGGCATAAGAAAAAGCTGAGTGGAGTTCCACTCAGCTTTTCTTAACGATTTTCGTTCCGAATCAATTATTCGGCTGCGACCTTGGACTCGATGACCTTGACCTGACGGCCGTTGTAGGTACCGCATTCCGGGCACATTCTGTGAGGCTGGTGCAGAGCGCCGCACTTCGGGCACGCGACAAGCGCGGGAGCGGTGAGCTTCCAGTGAGAAGAACGTCTCTTATCACGTCTCTGACGGGATACTTTCCCCTTGGGGACTGCCATGTTGACACCTCCTTAAAGTTAAGCTGAATGAACAGCGAATTTATTGTTCCAAAAGCTTTGCGAGGGCTGCTAACCTGGGGTCGACTTCCTTTTTGCAGCGGCACTTCTCATAGTTGAGGTTGACGCCGCAGCCGGAACACAAGCCCCTGCAATCCTCGCGGCAAAGGGTCTTGCTTGGCATATTGAGGATGAACGTCTCCCGCGCCAGCTCGCTGAGATCAACGGTTCCGTTGTCCAGCAGCAGGATATCGTCGTTGTCGTCTTCCTCCAGCTCCTCAGCGAGCAGACACTCGAACGGGACCTTGTACGGAAGATCAAACGGCGCTCCGCAGCGATCGCACACGGCGGAAAGCGTTGTAGTCAGGTCAAACTGCAACCGCAGCATCCCCGCAATGTTCTCTGCCTGCCCTACCACTGAGACCGGCCGAACCGCAGGACACACGCCGCCGAAGTCCACATCAGAAAAGTCCTCTGTAAAGTCAAAGGGAATTCTGCCTCCGGGGGTGTTAATGATACGTTTTACATCTAAAACCATGCTACACCTCGCAATGACACGAGTGATATTATAGAGGACGTTTTCTCGATTGTCAAATACTTTTTTCACGGTTGCGGCAAAAATTTTGACAGGATTTCTTTACTTTTTTTGCCCGCTATCGTACAATAGCAGAAAATCGCGCGCTGCGCAAGCGGAGGTGCCGCCCATGCGGGAGTTTCACATCGGAAAAAATGACGAAAATCAGCGGCTTGACCGCTTTCTCGGCAAGGCCATCCCCCTGCTCCCCGCGTCGCTCGCGCAGAAGTACATCCGCCTAAAGCGCATCAAGGTCAACGGCGCGCGCGCCCAGCGCGACCAGAAGCTCGTCGCGGGCGATATTTTACAGTGCTACATCAACGATGAGTTTTTCGAGTCGCCGAGCGAGGAAAACGTCTACCTCACGATCACGACGCCGCGGCTCAAGATCGTCTACGAGGACGAGAACATCATGCTGCTCGACAAGCCCGCGGGAATGCTTGCCCACGCCGACGAGCACGAGAAGGTCAACACGCTCGTCAATCACATGCTCGCCTACCTCTATCAAAAGCGCGAGTGGCGGCCACGCGAGGAAAATGCCTTCACCCCCGCCCTCTGCAACCGCATCGACCGCAACACCGGCGGCATCGTCATCGCCGCAAAGACGGCCATGGCCCTGCGGGTCATGAATCAGAAAATTCGGGACCGGGAGCTGGGGAAGTATTATCTCGCCATCGTCAAGGGCGCGCCCCGGCCTGCACAGGGGGTCTTGAAGGGGTATCTCTTCAAGGACGCCGTCAAAAACCGCGTCTATGTCACGGACCAACCCCAGAAGGGGTCGAAGACAGCCCAGACGAAGTACCGGACCCTGGCAAGTTCGAACGGCCTGAGCCTCGTCGAATGCGAGCTCATCACCGGCCGGACCCATCAGATCCGCGCCCAGTTCGCCCATGCGGGCTGCCCCCTGCTGGGGGACGGCAAATACGGCACCCTGGGCAAAAACGCGCCGCGCAAATACCAGGCCCTCTACGCATACCGCCTGGAATTTCGCTTCACGACGCCTGCAGAGGACCTGGAATACCTGAACGGCGCCAGCTTCCGCGTGGACGACGTCGATTTTGTACAGGAGTACTTCCCTGCCGCGACGCTTTCGAAATAACGCAAACACCGCCCTGCTTGTGCTGGCTGGGCGGCGTTTTTATGCAAGATAACTGCCCCGGGGCCCGGGGCGTTGGGTGAATTCAAGGTGCAAATTCAAGAGGAGACGGTCAAGCGCTCCAGCGTTGCGCCGCGCCGCCACTGGTCGAGATAGACGCGGGTGCATTTTTTATACCGGGCGAACGTCTGCTGCGCCGCATCGACATCGCCATAGACCTTCCAGCATCCTGCCAGCTTATGGCGGGCTGCTTTGTTTTCCATAAAGCCCTGGACATCCTCCGGCGGATAGCCGAGAAACAGCCCGATCTCATCCGGAAACCCTCCCCCGCCGCGCAGACGCTCCATCAGGCGTATGATGCAGCGCTCGGAGGAACCGCCGCCTCTTCGAGGCGCTGCTCGATCTCGGCGATGGCGGTCTCCTGCGCGGAAATTTCCTTTTCACAGATGGTGAGCTGCCGCCGCGCCTGCTGGGCAGAGCGGTTCGGCTTCGGTTTTTCTGTAACCGTCTTTTCCTTTACAGCCTTTGGCGTGTGGTCGATCTTGTTCTGCGCCTCCAGTGCCTTGACCTGCCGGTAGCGCGCAAAGCCCATCGGATAGTCTGTGATGACGCCGTTTTCAAGCTCCCACACACGCGTTGCAAAGCGGTTGATGAAATAGCGGTCGTGGCTCACGAACAGGAGCGTCCCGTCGTAGCTCTCCACCGCCTCTTCGATCCACTCGCGCGACGCAATATCGAGGTGGTTCGTCGGCTCGTCGAGGATCAGGAGATTCACTTCCTCATCCATCAGGATGCAGAGCTTGAGGCGCGAAAGCTCGCCGCCCGAGAGCACACTGACGCTCTTAAAAACGTCCTCGCCCGTGAAGTGGAACGCGGCCAGGCGGTTGCGCGCGCTCTGCGGCGTGATGTTGCGCTTGGAGTAGAGCATCGTGTCGACCAAGTTTCGTTCCGGCACGTCGAATTCGACGATCTGCGGCAGGTACGCGATGCGCACCGACGGGCCGAACTTGATCTTGCCCTCGTCGGGATATTCCTCTTCCATCAGCATCTTGATGAGCGTCGACTTGCCCGTGCCGTTGTCGCCAATGAGCGCGATGCGCTCGCCGCCGCGCACCTGCAAGTCCACGTCGTGGAACAGCACACGGTCGCCGAAGCTCTTTTTGAGCTTTTTGAGCGCGAACACCTCGTCGCCGTAGAACTCCTGCGACTTGAACTGCGCGCTCAGTGCCCGTTCCTTCGTCGGCTTGTCCGTCGTGCGCATACGCTCGATGCGCTTTTCCATCGACAGCGCGCGGCGGTACGTCTTGTCCATGCCCTTGAAGGCAAACATGCGCAGCTGCTCGGCGCTCTTTTCAAGCTGGGCAATCTTGGCCTGCTCCTTTTCGTATTGGCGCATCTTTTCCAAATAGCGGCGCTCTTTTTCCACTGCGTAGAAGCTGTAGTTGCCGCTGTAAAACTCCGCCTTGCCGTCGAGCACCTCAATGACGCGCGTAATGGTACGGTCCAAAAAGTAGCGGTCATGCGAGATGGCGACGACCGTACCCTTGAACGTCGAGAGATACTGCTCCAGCCATTCGATGGCGTGCAGGTCCAAATGGTTCGTCGGCTCGTCGAGAAGTAAAATATCCGTATCCTCCAAAATGAGGCGGCCGAGGTTCACGCGCGTCTTTTCGCCGCCCGAGAGCGTGTCAAACAGGCGCTCGCGCATCTCCGGCGGGATGGAAAGGCCGTTGGCAACCTTGTTGATGGGCGTCTCGGTGTCGTAGCCGCCGAGACCCTCGAACTTGGCCGAAAGCTCGCCGTAGCGGCGCAGCGTCTCTTCGCTCTCGTCGCCGCTTGCCATCTGCTGGGAGAGGGCGTTCATCTCGTCCTCCATCCTCTGCATGCGCGAAAACGCACTCTTGAGCACGTCTTCGACCGTGTAGCCCTCGGGATACACGGGGATCTGTGAGATGAGACCGAGCCTGCGGCCCGAGGCGATGCTCACCTCGCCCGCGTCGTAGTCGAGCTCGCCCGTCAGGATGCGGAAGAGCGTCGTCTTGCCCGCGCCGTTTTTGCCGAGAAGGCCCACGCGCTCGCCCGTGTCGATCTGAAAGGTGATACCGTCCAGTATTTTCTTTTCGAGGTCAAAGGACTTGATGAGTCCCGTAACACTGATGTCGATCATGCTTTGGTCAGTTCCTCTACGATCTTCTCAAAGTGCATGGAGTGCGAGGCCTTGACGAGCATCGCCGTCTCCGCCGTGAACGCCGCCTTGACGGCGCCCATCGCCTCGTCCACGCTCCCGAACCACTGCGCAGAGGGGTTCCCTTCTGTAAAGTATTTTGCCCGTGCGCCGATTGCGATGACAGTGTCGATGCCGAGTTCTTTGGTGAGTTCTCCGATTTCCTTATGCGCACGCTCGGTGAGCTCTCCGAGCTCCGCCATATCGCCGATGACGGCGGTCTTTTTGCCGCCGCTCGCGCCCAATACGCGCATCGATGCCGCCATCGACTGCGGACCCGCGTTGTAGCAGTCGTCGAGCAGGCGGCGGTTTTCAGAGAACGTGATGACGTGCATGCGTGAGCCCGCGGGCTCGTAGGCCGCAGCGCCGCGCTCGATCTCCTCTTTGGTTTCGCCAAGGTACTCGCCGATGGCCGCGGCCATCGCCGCGGAGTAGACCATGTGCTTCCCCGGCGCGGGGATCGTGAGCGCGTAGCGCTCCTTTGCCGTCGTCACGACACAGCGGATGCCGTCGATGCCAAGGTCTTCGACCTCGCTGACGCGGACATCGCAGTGCTCCGACAGACCGCAGCGCAACGTTTTCTGCGGCAGAGAGACGGTGTTCAAAAGCTCGTCGTCGCCGTTTAAGACGGCGAGGCCGTCCTTCTTGAGGTTTTCAAAGATCTCGCACTTGGCCTTCAGAATGTTCTCGCGCGATCCGAGGTATTCAATGTGCATGTCGCCGACGTTCGTGATGACGGCGATATCGGGCTTCACCATCTCGCCAAGATACCGGATCTGCCCCGCGCGGTCCATGCCCGTCTCGATCACCGCCGCCTGATGCGCGTGGGAGAGGCCCAGCAACGTCTGCGGCGTGCCGATCTCATTATTATAGTTGGCCGCGGTCTTGAGCGTATGGAACTTCACGCCCAGTACCGAGGCGATCATTTCCTTTGTTGTCGTCTTGCCGACGCTGCCCGTCACCTGCACAAAGGGAATAGAAAACTGCGCACGGTACCACGCGGCCAAGTCCTTGAGCGCAAGCAGCGTGTCAGGCACCTTGATGTAAAACTTTCCGGGCAGCAGCGTTTCCGGCACGCGGGCGCACAGACAGCCCTCCGCGCCCGCGGAAAGCGCCTTTTCGATATAGTCATGCCCGTCGAAGCGCTCGCCGACGAGCGGCACGAAAACTTCACCCGCTTTGACGGTGCGGCTGTCGGTGTTCACGCCGAGGATTTGCGCCGTCTCATCTCCCTGCAAGAGCTCACCGTGCACCGCCGCGAGCAGCTCCTTTACCGTGATGGCCTCCATTTACAGCCCTCTTCTCTGCTTCAGCGACTCTTCGACGATCTTTTCACACAGTTCCTCGTAGCCGATGCCGACCGCCGCCGCCTCCTGCGGAAGAAGGCTCGTCTTCGTCATGCCGGGCAGCGTGTTGATCTCAAGGAAGTACGGCGTACCGTCCGGCGTGACGATGAAGTCCGCGCGGGAGTAGACGCTCAGGCCGATCAGGCGGTAGACCGTCTCGGTCGCGGTGCGCACGCGCATCTCCCAGTCCTCGGGGATGGGAGAGGGGCAGATTTCCTCCGCCGCGCCGGCCTGATACTTGTTCGCGTAGTCATAAAAGCCCGTCTTCGGGATAATTTCGATGGAGGGCAGCGCCTTGCCCGCGATGATACCAACCTGGATCTCGCGGCCGGAGATGTACTGTTCGAGCACGACCTGCGCGCCGAACTGTAAGCACTCTTCAAGCGCTTTTTTGAGCTCCGCGCCCGTATGCGCGATGGAGACGCCGACAGACGAGCCGTTGGCGACCGGCTTGACGACGCAAGGGAGCTTTGTTTCCGACACAAGGCGCGCGATGTCGCCTTCCGTGTAGCGCACGGTGCGCCACTGCGGCGTGATGACATATTCCGACACAAGACGCTTCGTCAGGTCCTTATCCATCGCAATGGCGCTCGATAAGTAGCCCGCACCCGTGTACGGGATGCCGAGCAGGTCGAACGCGGCCTGCACGCGGCCATCCTCGCCGCAGGTGCCGTGCAGCGCCAGAAAGACGACGTCCGCCTTGGCGCACACATCGAGCACGCCGGGACCGAAAAGGCTCTTGCTCTGGTCCTTGCGGCTCTCGCGCACAGCGGCGAGGTCGGGCTCCGCCTCGGCGACGGAATAGTCGCCGCAGAAGCCGTCCGGTGTGTCGAAAACATCTTCGAGCTTACCGTCGTAGTCCTCAAAGCCCATGAACATATCCACCAGAATGGCCTGATGTCCGCGCGCTCTCAGCGCGCGGCAGATCTTGTTGCCGCTCGAGAGCGACACATTGCGCTCCATACTCAGGCCGCCTGCTAAAACAACGATACGCATACCGTTTTCCTCCTTATTTTTAAAAGGAACGTCGCCGTCCCCGTTTATCCATACTATACTAATTTATACTTTACCACAGCTTTTTCCCAAATACAAGCAAAAGAGAGCGGCGTGAAAGCCGCTCTCTTTTGTTCGCTTTTCTCACTTTTTGCCCTTAGCCGAAAATGCCGGAGAGCAGTCCGCCCTTTCCCGCGCGTCCGTCCTTGAGTGTCATCGCCGCGCTGAGGATCTCTGCCGCCTGCGCACGTGTCACGCCCGAGCGCATCTCGTCAGTGGAAAAACGCCCACTCTCGATCACGCTGACGGACTGCAAATTCGCCACCGCCTGTGCGCACCAGGCGTTGTCCGCGTCCTGCACGTCGTAGTCCGAGAGGTCCACGTCCGTCACGCGAAGCAGCCGGTTCAGCACGACCGCGGCCTCATTGAGCGTAATGGCGTCATTCGCGCGAAAGGCAACGCCCTCCGCCGTGCTGACGCCGGATACAATGCCCGCATTCAGCGCGCTCACGGCGTAGCCCTTCGCCCAGGTCGGTATGCTCGCATCGTCGCAGAAGCCAGTCATCTGCACATCCTCCGCGCTCACGTCCATTGCCGCGAGCGCCATCGCGACAAATTCACCACGTGAGAGCGTGCGCTCGGGCTCAAAGAAATAGCTGTCCCCGATCTTCGCGCCCACAAACACACCGTGCTCGGCAAGATCGACCGCCGCCGTATGCGCACGGCTGCCGCCCATATCAGCGTAGCAGACGCCGCTATTTGCCTTTTCGATTGTGATGCTCACCGTCGCGGGCAGCGAGATGTTGCCGTAGGCGTCGATCGCCGTGTAGGTGAAGCTGTCCGTCCCCAGCTTGCCGCCCGGCGTGTAGACAAAGCCGAGGCCGTCCTCCGTCAGCGCGACCATGCCCTTTTTCGGCTCCTGCGCGATGGCAAAGGTCACCTCGTCGCCCTCGTTGTCCACCGCGCGGAATTCGCCCTCATACGCGACGCCGCGGTAGACCTTGATCTCCATGTTCTCTGCCACCGGCGCGCCGTCGACAGCTTTCGCCTCCTCTTTTCCCTTGCCGAACAGCGCCGACGCACTCTGCATCGGCACGAGGGTAAGCAACAACAGCGCCATCACAAACGGCAGCGCGCGCCAGAATTCTTTTCGCTTTTCCATATTGAAATGCTCTCCTTCCAAATAAAACTTGCGGAGTTATTGTTTACCGCGCGGTGAAAAGTATGCAAAATTGCATTTCTACAGCGCAAAGCGCTGCTCCTTGTTCCCCGCGCCGCGCAGGGGGACGCGGACAAGGGGGCCATTCTCTTTCACAAAAGAGAATGGCCCCCTTGAACCCCCAAGAGAAAGGTTCTGATTGGCAGTCTCGGGCTTGAATGACCTTTATGCCTCCGGAATGGAAGCACCTGCGTGGCGGCATTGCTAACGCTCGCCGCCATTGGTTTTACTATACGATTTGCCTCTGCTCCTACTATCCGCTGCCGCTCTGCCCATCTTGTAGAGGTACAGACTAATCTCCTGCTGGCAACAATGCATACCGTTTCGATAATGCGTACTGCGGCGAGCGAAGCTATGCCGCTTCGGCAGGCAATACCAGGATTGATAGAATCCGAAGTAGAACGCAGTTATGTAAGGGTAATAAATCGCAGGCAAAGCGACAGCGAAGATAGAAGTAAGTCAAATCGTTTAGATATAAAACAAGGCAGGCACCTGATTCGGCAAGCATTGCAGTTCTTCGAGCTGCTCGCTTGCAATGGCGGGGTCAAGGGGCAGAGCCCCTTTATTCGCCCCCTGCGCAGCGCAGGGAAATATTTACCCCGCCAGTGCGGCGTTCACCGCATCGACAGAAAATTCCGTCCACGCGAGATCGTCTTTGGCGGCTTGCTCGTCAAGAAACGCGCTGTACGCAGCTTCATCAATGCTCTCGCCATTCAGCGTGTAAACAGCATTTCCATCACTGCCTTCGGACATGGCAGCAAAATCGTCATAGACCAACACGCCATTTTCAAAGCGGGCGCGGGATGCGCCGTTGTCGAAGGCACCGTTCGACCATTCGAACGTGCCGTCGGCCTTCGGCGACAAAAAGCCGCGGTAGACGACCTGGTTGGCGTAAACCGCGCCATCGTAGCAGGTGAGGATGACGTATTCCTCCTCGCCACTGAAATCGATGTTCAGCACCAGCTCGTCTGCGCCGTCGCCGTCCAGGTCGAGCAGGGCGAAACGGGTGATCGTCCAGTCCATGTCCGAGCCGTCGACGCCCTTGGTGGCGTAGACGGCGGGCGCGCGGAACGAGGCGGTCGTTGCCTCGACGCCGGCGTTGATGAGATTCGCCGTCACGGTGACGTCGCCGGTGAAGAAGTCTTCATACAGGCTGCCCGCCTGCGCGTCAGGCGGGGTGTCGTTTGCGTCCGCCTCCTTCTGCCCGCAGGCGGTCAGGAGCAGCGCGAGGGTCAGCGCGGCAGTGAGGCCGCACTGAAGATGTTTTTTCATATGGAATTCTCCTTTCCGATGTTTGCCGCACAGTCTGCGGCGATATGGATGGTAACATGACTTTAGACGAAAGTCGTTACAAAAAGGTTGCAGTTTGGAGACAAAAAGAAACAAAAAAGAGCGCCTGCGCGCTCTTTCCTTTAGAACAAAAGCGTGACCCCGTGCGTCAGCAGCGTGATGATGCAGCCCGCGATGATGACGCCGAGGAAGATGACCGGCACGGCGCGCTTTAGGCGCATGTTGAGTACGGCGGCGATCAGCGCGCCCGTCCACGCGCCGGTGCCCGGCAGCGGGATGGCGACGAAGATCAAAAGCCCCCACGTCTGGTAGCGGAGCACGTCGGCGCTTTTCGCCTCGGCGCGCGCTTCGAGGTGTGAGATGAAGCCCTCAAGCTTTGGAATATGTATGCGCACCCATTTGAACAGCGGGCGGACAAATAAAATGATAAACGGCACAGGGATCATGTTGCCGACGAGCGACGCGGCAAACGCCACGGGGATCGGCAGCCCCATCGCAACGCCCGCGGGCAGGCCGCCGCGCAGTTCCACGACGGGGAGCATCGAGATGAGCATGGTGAGCAGCGTTTCACCGAGCGGGGTTTCGTGCAGCCAGAGAGAAAGAGAGTCGAGCATGGTGCGCCTTTCTGAAATGTAAGCGGAATAATACCTCATTTTAAATAAAATGATAGCACGAAACGCACCTTTGCGCAAGGGCCGCAGGATTAAGGTTCTATAAAGGTGCAGGGCCCCGGAATTTCCGGAGCCCTGCGCTTTTGAGTACGAATCAGCGGTTGTTCTTATTCTGGTTGTTCTGATTCTGGTTGCCGTTCTGGTTCTGATTGGTGTTTTCCTGATTCTGGTTCTTGTTCTGATTATTGCGCTCCTTCATGTGCTCGCCTCCTTTCGCTTTTCTTGCTTGCAGACATAGTGTTGACGGGCAAAAGTAAAAATATACCGTGGGATTTTCACTTTTTCGGGCAAATTGTTGTTGACAAACCGGAAAATAGAGCATATACTACTTACGCAAAACAAAGAAGAGCGGTGCATTCGTTCTCACCCCCAGCAAAGCGAAGGGGTCAATCGTGGAAAACAAAGCCTTCGGGCTTTTTTGTGTCATGGTACGGGTGCAGAATGTTCTGTGCTCGTTTTTTGTTTGCCAAATTCTTTATGAAAAACGGAGGTGCTTCGGTATTAGCAGCAACGTGCATCAGATCAACGAAGAGATCCGGGACAGCGAGATCCGTCTCATCAGCGCGACCGGCGAGCAGCTCGGCATCATGTCTGCCGCGCAGGCGCAGCATATCGCCGACGAGCAGGGGCTTGACTTAGTCAAGATCTCGCCGCAGGCCAAGCCGCCTGTGTGCAAGCTCATGGACTACGGCAAGTTCC
>OMNT01003139.1_pt1 | contig 12362 bp, 9 predicted proteins | sample 1672551 | NCBI WGS metagenome assembly OMNT01 (sample SAMEA3136698, study PRJEB25190) | human gut metagenome
TTGCACCGTCTTCTGTTCCAAGCGTCAGGGCACCGTTCAGCATGAATTTCATGTTTCCGGTTCCGGAAGCCTCTTTGGATGCCAGGGAGATCTGCTCGGAGATATCTGCTGCCGGGATCACCTTTGCAGCTTTTGATACGTTGTAGTTCTCAAGCATAATCACTTTGAAGTACGGGCTTACCTCAGGATCGTTATCAATCAGCTCCTGCAGGCAGAGGATCAGATGGATGATATCTTTTGCGATGATATAAGCCGGTGCAGCCTTTGCACCGAATACCATGGTGATCGGGGTTTTCGGCTTGTTGCCGCTCTTGATATCCATGTATTTGTAAATAGCGTACAGGGCGTTCATCTGCTGGCGTTTGTACTCATGAAGACGTTTTATCTGTACATCGATGATGGAATTTTCATCCAGCGCGATATTCTGTGTCTCATACAGGAACTGTTTGAGATCCAGTTTACGGTTGTGTTTGATCTCCTCAAGTTTTGCAAGAACCTTCTTGTTGTCTTTGTATTTAAGCAGTTTTTCCAGCTCGTCGGCATCTTTTTTGAATCCCGGTCCGATCAGACTCTCGATGTACTGTGCCAGTTCACGGTTGCAGTGCAGCAGCCAGCGGCGGAAAGTGATTCCGTTTGTCTTGTTGTTGAATTTCTCCGGATAAATATCGTAGAACGGTTTCAGCTCGGAGTTTTTCAGGATCTCGGTGTGCAATGCTGCAACGCCGTTAACAGAAAATCCGTAGTGGATATCCATGTGTGCCATGTGGACGCGCTGATCCTTGTCGATGATCGCTACTTTCTCATCTTTGTATTTCTTCTTTGCCTGTGCGTCCAGCTCGTGGATAATCGGCATCAGGTGCGGAACAACCTCCTCGAGGTAATCGATCGGCCATTTTTCCAGTGCCTCTGCCAGGATGGTGTGGTTGGTGTAAGCACAGGTCTTGCTTACAACATCGATGGCTTCCTGCATGGTAAAGCCTCTCTCCTGCAGCAGACGGATCAGCTCCGGAATGACCATGGACGGATGGGTATCGTTGATCTGGATCACAACGTGATCATACAGCTTATGCAGATCGTAGCCCTTCTGCTCGCATTCCATCAGGATGAACTGTGCGCCGTTGCTGACCATGAAATACTGCTGGTAGATACGAAGCAGCTGTCCGGCACGGTCGCTGTCATCCGGGTAGAGGAACAGTGTCAGGTTTTTCTGGATCTGATGCTTGTCAAAGTTGATGCTGTCTGATGGAACGATGCTCTCGTCTACCGTATCTACATCGAACAGATGCAGACGGTTACAGCCATTGTTGTAACCCGGTACGTCGATATCATACAGGGTAGAATGCATCGTGAAGTTTTTATACGGAACTGCAAAGGATACCGGCTGTCTGACAAGCCAGCTCTCATTTGTGATCCATGGATTTTTCACTTCTTTCTGTTTGTGGTCGACCAGAAGCTGGCGGAACAGACCGAAGTGATAATTAAGGCCGATACCGTCTCCCGGCAATCCAAGTGTTGCGATAGAATCAAGGAAGCATGCTGCCAGACGGCCAAGGCCTCCGTTTCCAAGGGACGGCTCCATCTCCATCTCCTCGATCTCCGTCAGTTCTCTTCCGTGAGCAGCGAGTGCTTTTTCTACTTCCTCGTACATACCAAGGTTGATCAGGTTGTTGGACAGCAGTTTTCCGATCAGAAACTCTGCTGAAATATAATACAGCTTCTTATTTCCGGTGTTTCTTTTACGACCTGCCATCTCCTGTTTGGTGATAACCATCAGGGCTTCAAAGATTTCGCTCTTTGTGCAGTTGTCCAGATCTCTTCCAAAACGCTCTTTTAAGATTGCCTGAATTCTTTCTTCCATTCTTTTTTCTCCTCGTGTTGCTGTGGAAAATTCCCACAGTGTAATTTGGTTGCGCTGCCGTTCCAGATTTTCTGCGATCGGCAGCTTTCACAGTTCCATGCAAAGTTTTTCCTTGAATGGGACTGTTCACTTCTGAATCACTTTTTTGCGGCAGCGAAACTGCAAGGGTTTTACTGCTGCGCGATCCGCGACTTTGTGGATTCCCTTACGACGAGTTCCCCATCGTATACTTTGCTGCAGGGTTCTTCTTTCCCCGAAATTAAGGAAAACAGCATCTTCGCCGTCTCTGCGGCAAGCTGCTCCACCGGCTGGCGGATCGTTGTGATACTGGGTATATAATACTCTCCCGCATCAATTCCGTCAAATCCTGCAACGGAAATATCATCCGGCACGGTAAGCCCGGCCTCTTTTAAGGCACGGCACGCACCGATTGCCAGCGTATCCGCGGTGGCATACAGCGCGGAAAACTCCGTCTTTTTTTCCAGAATTTCTTTTGTTACCTTGTACCCTGTGGCGAAAGAATACGTGTCGTCCTTCGTCATATGAAATACCAGATCAGGGTCATAAGGTATCCCATGATCCAGTAAAGCCTGGCGGTACGCATTCAGACGGAGCCGTCCGATACTGATGTCGTCCTCGCAGGCGGTAATGATAGCAATGCGCCGGTGCCCGAGACCACAGAGATAATCTACCATCTTATAGCTTTCCCTGTAGTCATCGACCGATACGCTCGCGCACGGTTTTCCTCCGTCTGAAACCGCCCCGATTGTACTGATCACGTACGGAACCGGGATCTGCGCCATTTTCTCATGCGGATGCGTAAAGTTTCCGCCGAGGAAAATGATGCCGCGCAGCCGTTTTTCTTTGACGATCTCGATCGCGGAGTCTACCTCATTTGCCTTTTCCTCTACTCGCTCAATAATGCAGGCGTATTTCTTTTTTCGCACAACCTCTTCAATCACACTGATCATGTTGTTGAAGAACATGTTGTCCATGCCTTTTACCAGAATGGCAATCGCTTTGGCATTCGACCGCTTCAGGTTTCTGGCACTGTTGTTCGGTACGTAATTCGATTCGGCAATCACCTTTAAGATCATCTCTTTTGTTTCCGGATTGATGTCCGGATGATTGTTCATCGCTCTCGATACGGTACTCACGCCTACCTTACATTTGCGGGCAATGTCCCTGATTGTTACCTGTTCCATATTCTGCAGGCCTCTCCTTTAAACTCTGTATCTGTTCTGCCGGAATCTCTTCCGGCTTGTTTTCCCGGCCTGTTTTTCTTTCTCTCCGGCGCGTATTTTTATTTTGCACTACGTGCTGTAATCTGTGTCAGCCGATGAATTCTCTTTGCCAGCTCCGGTGTAAACTGTCCCGGAAGCAGGCGCCATTTCCAGTTATTTCCAAGTGTAGACGGATAGTTAATTCTCGCCTCCGTTCCAAGACCTAAAAATTCCTGCATCGGAGTGACAGCCAGATTTGCCACGCTCTCCATTGACATGCGAATGAAATCCCACGGGAGTTCCTCGTCGGTACTCTTTGCATTTCCCATATACTCTTTGGAGAATTCGCGGTCTTCCTCACTCATGACATAATACCATCCAAGAATGGTATCATTGTCGTGCGTTCCGGTGTAGACAACACAGTTTCTCTCGTAATTGTGCGGCAGATAATCACTCTCCTCACGGGAGTCAAAAGCAAACTGCAGCACCTTCATACCCGGATAGCCGGATTCTTTCACCATTTCGATCACGCTCTCGGTAAGATATCCCAGGTCTTCTGCGATGACATCCACATCGCCAAGCTTTTCTTTGACGGTGTTGAACAGATCCATGCCCGGTCCTTTTTCCCAGTGGCCGCGCTCTGCCGTCTGATCACCGAACGGGATGGAATAATATTCATCAAATCCGCGGAAATGGTCGATGCGGACAGTATCGTACAGTTTAAACACGTGAGCCAGACGTAACAGCCACCATGCATAACCTGTGCTCTTATGATAGTCCCATTTGTATAACGGGTTGCCCCAGAGCTGTCCGGTTGCGGAGAACGCATCCGGCGGGCATCCGGCAACTGCTTTTGGCTGGTTGTCCTCATCAAACTGGAACAGAACCGGATTTGCCCAGGTGTCAGCGCTGTCAAATGCCACATAAATCGGAATATCACCGATGATACGGATACCCTTTTCATTTGCGTATGCTTTCAATGCTTTCCACTGTTTCAGGAACATAAACTGCTGGAATTTGTAAAATGCAACCTCCCCGGCAAGTTCTTCCCGTTTCTGATTCAGTGCTGCTTCTTCTCTGTCCTTTAATTCTGCCGGCCACTCACTCCAGCTGATTCCGCCGAGTGCATCCTTAATCGCCATATACAGCGCATAATCCTCCAGCCAGTAACCATTTTCCGATACAAATGCATCATATACGTCATCTGCCGCAAATCTTTCAAATGCTTTTCTGAGTACTTTGAAACGAGACAGATAAATCTTTTCGTAATCAATATACTCCGCATTGTCACCGAAATCGCACGCATCACACTCTTCTTCTGTCAGAAGTCCCTCTTTTACCAGGGTCTCCAGATCAATAAAATATGGATTTCCTGCAAAAGTAGAGAACGACTGGTACGGCGAATCTCCATATCCCGTCGGTCCAAGTGGAAGAATCTGCCAGTAGCTCTGGCCGGCCTCCTCCAGGCGATCCACAAATTCATACGCTTCTTTCGAAAAACATCCGATTCCATATCGGGACGGCAGCGAAGCTACCGGAAGTAAAATACCACTTGCTCTCATTTTTTAACCCTTTCTCCTTGTCGTTTTTTCTATCCATCCGACCCCACAAATACATAATTCCTGTTCACGGATACGCAGCAAATTGTAACTTATACAGCCCTTCTAGCCAGCTCATTTTGTTTCGTAAAAACAGGGCTGCCTGTATCTCGTCTGTATTTCCGGAAACGGTGTCGGTAACGTTTCCGGAACTCGTTATATTTACAATACCATACTCTGCATCAAAAAACAACCCCCAAGCCCCTTATCATATTTACCAAATATTGAATACTCTGTTTATTCAAAACAACGAATTTGCATTTTTGTAACGATGCAAAACCATACCGCAAAAGACAGCATGCGGGGACGGAACCACTTTGGAGGCTTGGAAATCATGAATATTCCAGGCCTCCCGCATAGATTCTTCCTCCGCATGCTGTCTTTTGCGGTATCTGTTTTTCACTTAAAACTCCAGAATAATCTTTGTTCCGGTTCCAAGCGTACTCTCAATTTTAATCTTCGCATCATGAAGAATTGCTCCATGCTTCACAATGGAAAGTCCAAGTCCGGTACCTCCCGTTTCGCGGGAATGACTCTTATCCACACGATAGAACCGTTCAAAGATCCGCTCCTGATCTTCCTTTGCAATTCCAATTCCGGTATCTGCCACAGATACCACTGCCCGTCCGTTTCTTCCGCGTGAAACCGTCACTTCAACTTCACCGTCCTTGCGGTTGTACTTGATCGCATTGTCGCAGAGATTGTAGATCATCTCATAGAGAACCTGTCGTGCACCTTTGATCCGGCAGCTCTCTCCTCTCAGTGTCATCTTCACCTGCTGCTCCTTTGCCCGTATGGAAAGATGTCCCTCGACATCACGGCAGATCTGCATCAGATCCACTTCCTCCATCGGGATTGACTGGTCGTTTTCGTCCAGTCTGGACAGCTTGATAATATCCTCGACAAGAGAGCTTAACCGGCTCGCCTCACTGTGGATTCTGCCCGCAAATTTGGGAATATCCTCCGGTTTTACCATGTTGTTTTCGATGATCTCCGCATATCCGGAAATCGACATCAGCGGTGTTTTCAGCTCATGTGACACATTGGCTGAAAACTCACGGCGCATCACCTCGGCTTTCTGTTTTTCCGTCACATCCAGCACCAGGATGACCGCACCGGATACAACACGGTCCACACGCACCGGATTTGCAAGAAGCTGATAGACTCTTCCATTTATCTCCAGCATCCGTTCCTCGGAACTGCCCTCCAGCGCATGATCCAGTGCCTCCTTCAGCTGCTCGTTGCGGCTGACTGTCACGATATTGTGGTTGATGCACTCCTCCGCTGTCACATCAAACAGATTCTGTGCCGAACGGTTGATGGAAAGTACGACCGACTGGTTTGTCACGATCAGACCATCCTTCATATATTCCGTGATTGCAAGATACTCCTCCTGATTATGGCGGAGCTCCTCCATCTGCTGCTGAATCTGCTTCTGCTGCTGATGAATTCTTCCAAGCAGCGGACTCAATTCCTCATACGCTTTGTTGTCCAGCGGATGATTCAGATCAATCTCATTGATCGGCTTTACAAGCGCCTTTGTCATATGGCTGACCATCAGCAGCTCCACGACAAGGACTGCCGCAATCAGTACAACCACCAGCCATATATTCCGCAGCATCACACCGAACACACTGTCTGTTGTCAGGGAAACACGGATGATTTTTCCATTGTCCAGGCGCAATGCCGTATAATATGTTTTGCTCCGCAGGGTCTCGGAATAACGGGAAATATTGCTTTCCCCGGTCTTTTCCGCCTCAATCACCTCCGGCCGCCCGGAATGGTTTCCCATCATGTTCTCATCCTCGACCGAATCAAACAGAACGGTTCCGTCCGTGTCAATCAGGGTAACCCGGCTTGCCGTAATCTTGCCGGCCGGTTTATCCAGACTGTCATCACCCATCTTGTCCAGAAAATACCTGTAATACTCACATTCATTTCTCACCGAAACACGAAGCTGCTCCGCCGTATTGTTGTACATTGCCCAGCTCATGGTGAAAAAAGTCAGGATAATCGCAGCGATAATCAACGCTCCCGCATGTTGAAAGACTTTTTTACGCATCTTACTTTCTCAGCCTCCTATCCGGTATCCCACGCCGCGGACCGTCTCGATCAGCTCGCCGCATTCGCCCAGCTTCTGGCGGAGTGTACGCACATGAACGTCTACCGTACGGGTTTCTCCGTCAAAATCATAGCCCCAGACATGGCCGAGCAGACGGTCTCTTGTAAGGACAATTCCTTTATTTTCCATTAAAAACTTCAGCAGTTCAAACTCTTTTAGGGTCAGGGTAACCTTTTCCCCTTTAGCCAGAACCTGGTGCTGTTTCACCTGGATCTGCAGATCCCCGGTCTCCAGCACATCGTTTTCCTTCTCTTCTTTTCCGGCACGGCGCAGCACGGCACGTACCCTTGCGATAAATTCCATCATGCCGAACGGCTTGGTAATATAGTCATCGGCTCCGCAGTCAAGGCCCATGACCTTATCATACTCAGCGCCCTTTGCCGTTACCATAATGACCGGAATTTCTTTTGTTACTTCCGATGCCTTGAGGCGTGAAAGAATTTCAAGACCATCCTCTCCCGGAAGCATGATATCCAGGAGAATCAGATCCGGAAGCTGTTCTGCAATAGCTGCATTCAGCTCTTTTCCGCTTTCCAGGCCTCTTGCGGTAAAACCGCTCGATTCCAGTGTGTATACGATCAGTTCCCGTATATTTCTTTCATCTTCCACGCAGTAGATCATCTGTTATTCCCCTTTATGGTGACCGTTAATGGAGTACACAACCCATTCCGCAATGTTTGTTGCATGGTCACCGATTCTTTCATAATATTTTGCAATCATCAGATAGTCCAGAGACTGGACATCTGTGGTAATTCCCTTTCGCATACCCTGCAGAATTTCATCCTTGACCTCATCAAAAAGATCATCCACGATATCATCGAAATCGATAACCTCCCGTGCAAGCTTCAGATCCTGCTTAACGTATGCATCGATGCATTTTGTTACCATAGAAGCTGTTGCTTTCGCCATATCCTTCAGACGGATGCTTGCATCCGGCACACCAAGACTCGTTACTTTTACGATATCCGCAATATCCGCTGCCTGGTCTCCGATCCGCTCCATATCGGTAATCATTTTTAATGCCGCAGATACCTGACGCAGATCACGTGCTACCGGCTGCTGCTGTAAAATAATGCGGAAGCAGAGATCCTCGATCTCCCGTTCTTTCGCATCGACAACCTGGTCTTTTTTGATAATCTCTTCTGCCGCTCTCTGGTTTCCCTCCAGCAGAACCTCATATGTCCGTCCGATTGCCTGCTCGCAGAGTGCGCCAAGCTCAATCAGCTCCGTGTGCAGAATTTCCATCTGCTGCTCAAATCTTTCCCTCATATCAGCCAAACCTCCCTGTAATGTAATCCTCTGTCCGTTTATCCTTCGGCATGGAGAAGATCTGTTCGGTCTCTCCGTATTCTACTACCTCTCCTAACAGGAAAAATGCGGTTTTGTCAGAAATTCTGGCTGCCTGCTGCATATTGTGTGTTACCATGACAATAGTATAATCTTTTTTCAGTTCTACCGCAAGATCTTCGATTTTGGAAGTAGAAATCGGATCCAGTGCTGAGGTTGGTTCGTCCATCAGAAGAACCTCCGGCTGTACGGCAAGGGCACGCGCAATGCAAAGACGCTGCTGCTGTCCGCCGGACATACCAAGTGCGCTTTTCTTCAAACGTTCCTTCACCTCATCCCAGATTGCTGCCTGTCGAAGAGACTGCTCCACAATATCATCCAGCTTCGCTTTGGAGCGGACACCATGTGTTCTCGGTCCATAGGCAATGTTGTCGTAAATGCTCATCGGGAACGGATTTGGTTTCTGGAATACCATGCCGACCCGTTTGCGGAGTCCGTTGACATCCATTTTTCCGCCATAGATGTTTTCTCCGTCCAACAGCATTTCACCGGTGATCCGACAACCCGGAACGAGATCATTCATTCTGTTGATGGATTTTAACAGTGTCGATTTACCACAGCCGGAAGGTCCGATAAAAGCCGTCACCTCATTGGCATCAATGCTCAGATTGATATTTTTTAAGGCATGAAAGTCTCCGTAATAAAGATCCATATTGGATACATCTATTTTACTCATGTTTTTTCCTCGTCTCTCTTTTATTTCTTTGCAATTTTCTTCGCAATCATTCCGGAACAGCCGTTGATCAGAAGGACAATCAGCATCAGGATGACGCCGGTTGCATACATCTGATTCATATAAAGGCCTTCACTGGAAAGTGCATACATATGAACGGCAAGGGTACGGCCGGAATCCATAAGGCCTGCCACCTTTGCAATCGTTCCTGCTGTGAAAAGAAGTGCTGCCGTCTCTCCTACGACACGGCCTGTCGCAAGAATGACACCGGAAAGAATGCCGGGTACGGCAGATGGAAGAACAATTTTAAAAATCGTACGAAGCTTTCCGGCTCCCAGTCCAAAGCTTGCTTCCCGATAAGAATCCGGAACCGATTTTAAGGCTTCTTCTGCTGTTCGCATAATCAGCGGAAGAATCATGATGGCAAGTGTACAGGCACCGGACATCATCGAGTATCCCATTTTCAGGGTTTTCGTAAAAAACAGCATACCGAACAAACCGTAAACGATCGACGGAATACCGGAAAGGGTCTCTGCCGTAATCCGGATCAGGCCAACCAGCGTTCCGCGTTTGTTGGCATATTCAACCAGATAAATCGCCGAGAAAATGCCAAGCGGCGCAGCAAGCAGCAGGGAAAGTACTGTCATCGTAACAGTGTTGATGATCGCCGGAAGCATCGTAACATTCTCTGTATTATAGGTCCAGGCAAACTGCTCCAGTGTCAGGTTTTTCACGCCACGAATCAGAATGAATCCAACCAGGAAAACCAGAACGGCAAGTGCAAGAATAGCTGCTCCCCAGGTAATTCCGGTCAGCACGGAGGAAAAAACACTTTTGTGATACGTAACCTTTGTTCTTTCTTTTTCTTTTGTATTTATTTTTACAGCTTCCATTGTATTTACAGCTCCATTTCCTTTAATCACCATAATGTACCCTCCGGTTCAGCATAGACACCGATAAATTGATCAGCAGGATAAAGACAAACAGCACAACACCCGTTGCAATCAGCGCTTCCCGGTGAAGTCCGGATGCATATCCCATCTCCAGTACAATATTGGCTGTCATGGTACGAAGACCTTCTGTGATTCCTTTTGGCATACGAGGCTGGTTTCCGGCAATCATAATCACTGCCATTGTCTCTCCGATGGCACGTCCGATGCCAAGCACGATACCTGCCAGGATTCCGGATTTTGCCGCCGGAACAACTGCAAAGAAAACGCTCTGGGAATGCGTTGCACCAAGGCCAAGGCTTGCTTCATAGTAGGATTCCGGAACACTTGTAATGGCGGATTCTGTTACACCGACCACGGTCGGAAGAATCATAACGGCCAGAAGAATAGATGCCGTCAGCATTGTGTTTCCGTTTTTGCCGGTCAGCTGTGCCATCAATGGGACGATCACGACCAGTCCGAAAAATCCATATACGATAGACGGAATACCGGCCATCAGGTTAATACCTGATTTGCAGATGCCGTAAAACTTTTTCGGACAGTAACGGGAAAGAAACACCGAAGTAAGAATGGCAACCGGCACACCCATCAGGATTGCAAGGCCGGTCACGCAGATACTGCCGACAATCATCGGCAGGATACCGAAAATGTTGTTTCCCGGTTTCCACACGGTACCGGTCAAAAATTTCAGCGGTCCGATTTTAAAAATAGCAGGAACGCCATTCATGAACAGGAAAATGCAGATCAGTGCAACAGCCAGTACGGAGCAGCACGCCGCAATCAGGAATACAAGTTTCATGATCGTTTCTCTTAGTTTCATAAGATAAATCCTTTCATTTCATTGTTTCGCGGAGCGTGTTTGAAAAAGACTTTCGTTTTTTTCCTTACGAACTGCTTTTTCAAGCACGTTCCGAAAGACAGCTTCTTTTTCTGAACATTTTCGGATACGGAAGTAAGAGCGATTTTCCATTGTTCGCCCTTACTTCTTTTTCCATTGCTTTATACATTCTTTATTTTACATCTGCCCAGTCGGTTGTGTCGCCAACATAGATGCTCTTTACCTGATCACTGGTCAGCCCATCGGTCGGGTTCTCTTTGTTTACGATGACAGCAATACCGTCGGTTGCGATTACGGTTGCGGTAAGCCCTGAGGATTTCTCCTCATCCTTTAAGTCACGGGATGCCATACCAATGTCACAGAGGCCATCGCTTGCGGAAGTGATACCTGTTGTGGAATCGCTCTGCTGTACTTCGATGTTAGCGTTTGAATTTACTTTTGTATAAGCCTCTTTTAATTTTTCCATCAGTGGTGTTACAGAGGAAGATCCTGCTACCACAACCTTTTCACCGCTGCAGTTTCCTTCGTAGGCTTTGGTATCTTTGATTGCAATATATCCGTCATCTGAAACAACCTGCTGTCCGTCGGTGCTTAAGATGTAGTCCATGAAATCCTGCGCATCTGCGGAAAGACCGTCTTTTGTTACAATGTTGAACGGACGGCTTACTTTATAGGAACCGTTTTCTACGTTCTCTGCGCTTGCCTCTGCTCCGTCGATTTTCAGTGCTTTGACTTCATCATTTAAGGATCCAAGGGAGATATAACCGATTGCGTGCTGGTTACCTGCCACTGTGCTCATCATAACGGAAGTATTGTTGGTGATCTGTGCATCAACGGTGGTATTATCCACTTTCTCACCTGCATCGTTTTTCTCTTCTACACCGAACAGCTCGATGAATGCTCCTCTTGTACCGGATCCCTCTTCTCTGGAGATCGGGCTGATCAGTCCGGAGAAATCTCCGCTTTTGGTTTCTGCTGCAGGAGTATCGGTTGCTGCTGTGTCAGTGCTTCCGGATTCCTGTGTTGTATCTGTACTGGTTGCTGTATCGCTGCTTCCGCATCCGGTAAAGATCATTGCGGAAATTGCAACTGCTGTTCCCATTACTGCCCATGTTTTTTTCATAATAAATGTCCTTCAGCTGGGCACTTGAGGCACCATATACGCAAATATTCACACTGTCGTCCCCCTTACTTTTTCCCTGCGGCATAACCGTCCACTTCTTTTACAGGTGGACGCTTTGCAATGCGCAAAACAGTTACTACAAAACTTACACGATTCACGCATCAATGTCAAGAAAACAGTTGTTTTTTCCTTCATGGTGCTGTCTTGCAGACAAAATATCCTTTTAGATTCCCATTACCCCGCAGAATATCATATTCGCCACACCGCACAGGACCATTACAAGAATGGGGTTCATTTTAAATTTCCGAAGGAGCACCAGGGCTGCCCCGAAAAACACAACCATTCGGATGCAGACATTTTCCCGGACAAGGTCTATGGTTCCGCTGATAAAAAAGGCAGAAACCAGAATGGTCACTCCTGCTTTGGCGATCATTGCCACAACCGCCGGGCGAAGGGATGCCAGTGTTCCCTGCAGGAGAGACATATTCCGGTATTTCGTGTAAATATATGCCAATAAAGTTACGATTATGCAGGAAGGCAAGATGCAGCCAAGGGTCGCCACAACCGCACCGCCCGGGCCTGCAATCTGGGTGCCTACAAAGGTGGCGGAATTCACTGCAATGGGACCCG
>OMNT01003140.1_pt1 | contig 12361 bp, 10 predicted proteins | sample 1672551 | NCBI WGS metagenome assembly OMNT01 (sample SAMEA3136698, study PRJEB25190) | human gut metagenome
TCAGCTGGTAGAGCACCTGACTCTTAATCAGGGTGTCCAGGGTTCGAGTCCCTGATGGTGTACCAGGATTTCATACAGCGAGAGCTGATTGAGATATAGAGACGGAACATGGCCCGTTGGTCAAGTGGTTAAGACAGAGGCCTCTCACGCCTTTAACATCGGTTCGAATCCGGTACGGGTCACCATTTTTTCTCTTGACAGAGAGCGGAAAAGTGAATATAATGTTTGTTGCTGCGAACGCAGTTGCAATAGTTGGTGCTTATTAGGGCGAGGGTCCACCTGTTCCCATCCCGAACACAGAAGTTAAGCTCGCTTCTGCCCACGATACTTGGCTGGAGACGGCCCGGAAAAATAGGTAGCGCCAACACAAAGCGGACATCTTCGGATGTCCGCTTTTTTGTTTCGCTGCGGCGATTTAACAAGTCCGGCACGGTCATAGACCGTGCCGGACTTCAGAATGCAATATCAAATTTCAGCTTTTGCCGTGAATCTCACCGTGGCACTTGGGACAGGTGATCACAATGCGGCCTTTTCCGCGGGGGACCCGGCACACTGTGTGGCAGTTAGGGCAGGTGAAATATTTGTGATCCTTATCCCGACTGCGGGACAGGGCCCGGCGCATGGGGTACACCACCTTGCTCATGTACAGCGCGTTCTCTGCCCGGCGCTTGGACAGGTTCTTGGAAAACAGCCGGAACACCACCCATGCCGTTATCACCAGGGCGATGGAGGAAAGAATGGCATAGGCGGTTTTGTTCTTGATGAACAGGTTGACCACATCCAGGACAATGGCCGTCCATAGACTGGTGAGTCCCAGCTGGTCCACGCCGTTGCGGCCATACATGAAACGGGCCATTGCATTGCCAATTTTTTGAAAGAAACTCATACAAATGCCTCGATCTGCCAAAAAAATGAAGTCCTTCCGGGAAAGGACACGATTATTTTACAGGAAACTGCGGCAAAGGTAAAGGCCTTCTTTGCAAAGTTCACAAAAAAGACACGATTTTTGCGGCTCAGACCGCCGGATGCGTCGGATCGGCCCTTTTCCTCGTTGCAATCCGACGAGCAGATTGGTATAATACATATGTATATTTATCTCCAATGGAGACCGGCAGGTATCCGCCCGCCGGCCTCCTATCTGAAAAGCGGCGGCCGGCGTCTCCTGTGGGGCGGGAGGGCTGCGCCGGGATGGCCGGAGAGCTTCCGGTCCCGGGCCGCTTGAGCCATCCTATGCCGTCTGCCGCTGCCCCGTCACCCCGAAAACAGAAAGGATCTTTTCCCATGATCAAAATCTCTCCCTCTATTCTGTCCGCGGATTTTGCCCACCTGGGCCGGGACATTGAAGCAATTTCCACCGCCGATTACGTCCATGTGGACGTGATGGACGGCCTGTTCGTGCCCAATATCTCCATTGGCATTCCGGTAGTCAAGTGCATCCGTCCCGTGACAAAGCTGCCTCTGGACGTGCACCTGATGATCGATCGGCCCGTGCGGTATGTGGACCAGTTCTGCGACGCCGGGGCGGACATCGTTACCTGCCATGTGGAGGCCGATAGCCAGGAGAACATCCTGGCCGCCGTCGATAAGATTCATGTCAAGGGGAAGAAGGCTGGCGTGGTGGTGAAGCCCAAGACCCCCGCCAGTGCGGTGCTGCCGTTTATCGACCGGGTGGAAATGATCCTGGTGATGACCGTGGAGCCCGGCTTCGGTGGCCAGAAATTCATGGCCGATATGATGCCCAAGGTCCGGCAGATCCGGGAGTATATCGACGCCATGAACCCCGGCTGCGAGCTGGAGGTAGACGGCGGCGTGGACCCCAATACCTGCAAGGTCTGCATCGCCAGCGGCGCCAATGTGCTGGTGGCCGGCTCCGCCGTATACAAGGCGGCGGACATCCCAGCCCGCATCCGGGAGCTCCGGGGCTGATTTTTGCGTAAAGGAAACGATGGACTATGGAATTTTTCCCCGCACCCCTTGAAAACCTGGTGGAGCAGTTTGCCCGGCTGCCGGGCATCGGCTCCAAATCCGCCCAGCGGCTGGCGTTTCATGTGCTGAACCTGCCCCAGGACAAGGCCCAGGCCTTTGCCGACGCCATTCTGGAGGCCAAGCGCAGCGTGACCCTGTGTCCCGTATGCCAGAATCTGACCAGCGGGGGCCTGTGCCCCATCTGCGCCTCCCCCAAGCGGGACGACACCACCATCTGCGTGGTGGCGGATCCCCGGGATGTGGTGGCCATCGAGCGCAGCCGGGAGTATAATGGCCGCTATCACGTGCTCCACGGGGTGCTGTCGCCCATGAACCATGTGGGCCCCGATGATCTGCAGATCAAGTCCCTGGTGGACCGGGTGGCCAAGGGAGGCATTCATGAGGTCATTATGGCTACCAATCCCGACACCGAGGGGGAAACCACGGCCATGTACCTGGCAAGGCTCTTAAAGCCCTTCGGCGTGAAGGTCACCCGCCTGGCTTACGGCATCCCCGTAGGCGGTCACCTGGAATTTGCCGACGACGCCACGCTGATGCGTGCCCTGGAAGGGAGACGGGAGCTATGAAGCGTCTGTTCTGCGGGATACTGGCCGGACTGCTGCTGTGCCTGACCGGGTGCGGCGCGCAGCCGGAGCCGGAGCAGCTGAGTCTGTTCGCCATGGATACCTATATGAGCCTGGCAGCCTACGGCGACGGGGCATCGGAGGCGCTGGCCGCCTGCGGCCAGGAGCTGAACCGTCTGGATGCGTCCCTGTCCCGGACCCGGGAGGGCAGCGAAATTTATACCCTGAACCGGCAGGGCAGAGCCGATGTGTCCCGGGAGACGGCGGACCTGATTGCCGATGCTGTGGCCCTGAGCCGGACCACCGGCGGGGCCTTTGACCCCACCGTGGCCCCACTGGTGACCCTGTGGGGCATCACCACCGACAGCCCCCAGGTGCCCCAGCAGGAGCAGATCGACGCCCTGCTTCCCCTGGTGGGGGTGGATCATGTGACGGCGGACGGCACCCATATCACCCTGGATCCGGGCTGCGCCATGGACCTGGGCGGCATCGCCAAGGGCTACGCTTCTGACCGGCTGGCGGATATTTTCACCCAATACGGGGTAGACAGCGCCCTGGTGAGCCTGGGGGGCAACGTGTACGCCCGGGGGACAAAGCCCGGGGGCGCTGCCTGGAGTGTGGCGGTGCAGCACCCGGAGCAGGACGGCTATGCCGCTATGCTCTCCCTGACCGACGCCTTCGCCGTCACCTCCGGCGGTTATCAGCGGTATTTCACCGGCCCGGACGGAACGGTGTATCAGCATATTCTGGACCCCAAGACCGGCTGGCCGGTGCAGGGGGACCTGCTGTCCGTCACCATTGTGGCGGATAACGGCACCATGGCCGACGCCTATTCCACGGCTCTGTATGTGATGGGCCGGGAGGCCGCCCAGGATTTCTGGCGGCAGAACGGCGGCTTTGATATGGTGCTCATCACCAAGGACGGGCAGGTGCTGTATACCCCCGGCCTGGCGGGTAAACTGACGGAAACCGAGGGCAGCGGCTATGCGTATGCGTCCATCGAGCCCTGAGCTCCGGCCTACCTGGTGGGACGGACTGGCGGCGGCCATTGTGGCGGCCCTGGCCATTTTCACGGCGGTGTGGTATTACGGCGGTCTGGCCCGATCCGGTCCGCTGACTGCCGCCATTGTCCACCGGGGGCAGGTGGTGCAGACCGTGGAGCTGGACCGCCTTACAGAGGAGATGACCGTCACCGTGGAGGGGGACTATCACCTGACCATCCTCCTGGACAGAGACGGCGTCCGGGTGGCGGAGAGCGACTGCCCGGGCCAGGACTGCGTCCACACCGGCACCATCACCCGGGCGGGACAGAGCATTGTCTGCCTGCCGGAGCAGGTGGTGGTGCAGCTTACCGGCGGTGGTGGCGGCCCCGACGCGGTGCTGGGATAGGAGGGGCGGCATGAAGATATCTACCCGCCAGGTGGCCATGTGCGCGATGCTGACGGCCCTGGCTCTGGGCCTGAGCACCCTGGAAAACCTGTTTCCCGTGACGCTGTTCATTCCCCTGCCGGGGGTGAAGCTGGGCCTTGCCAATATCGTCACGGTGTTTGCCCTGTATCAGCTGGGGGCCGCTCCGGCCCTGTGCATTCTGGTGGCCCGGTGCCTGCTGGGCAGTCTCTTTGCCGGCAACGCCTCGGCCCTGCTGTTTTCCCTGCTGGGCGGCGTGCTGGCTATGCTGGTAATGATGGCCCTGACCCGGCTGCGGGGCCTGTCGGTATACGGCGTGTCCATCGGCGGCGCGGCGGCCCACAACATCGGCCAGATGGCCGCGGCTCTGATCACCCTGGGGAACACCGCCGTCCTGGGCTATCTGCCGTTTCTTTTGGCGGTGTCCCTGTTTACCGGAGCCCTGACGGGCTTCGTGTCGGCCCTGCTGCTGCGGGCCATGAGCCATGTAAAGCTATCCCACGGAAGGAGCGCGGATAATGGATAAAAAAGACGAGATCATCCTCCAGCAGCTGGACGTGATCCGCTCCATGACGGAGCGGAACCTGCGCAGCATGAATGCGGATTTCTGGGGCACGCCCCTGTCCCCGGCGGACAAAACGCCGGAAAAGGCCCCGGATAAGACGCCGGAAAAGGCCCCGGACAAGAAGTCCGGCGGCCCGGAGCAGCAGGCGGAGGCCCCGGAGCCGCTGCCCAAGGAGGACATGAAGGACCTGCTGGCGGAGCTGGACAGCTACATCGGTCTGCAAACCGTCAAGGAGGAGGTCCATAACCTGATCAACATGGCCTCCGTATACCAGCTGCGGCGGCAGCACGGCCTGCCCACCACGGACATGTCCCTGCACTTGGTGTTCACCGGCAATCCCGGCACCGGCAAGACCATGATGGCCCGGATGATGGCCCGCATCTATCGGAGCCTGGATATTCTGTCCCGGGGCCAGCTGGTGGAGGTGGACCGCAGCGGCCTGGTGGCGGGCTATGTGGGCCAGACGGCGCTGAAGACCCAGAAGGTCATTGAAAAGGCTATGGGCGGCGTGCTCTTTATCGACGAGGCCTATGCCCTCAACGGCAAGTCCGAAAACGACTTCGGACAGGAGGCCATCGACACCGTCCTCAAGGCCATGGAGGACCACCGGGACGACCTGGTGGTGATCGTGGCGGGGTATACGGACCTGATGGACAAGTTCATCCATTCCAACCCGGGCCTGGAGTCCCGGTTCAACCGATTCCTGCTGTTTGAGGATTATACCGCCGACGAAATGGTGCAGATCTTCGACATGCAGTGCAAAAAGGGGTGCTACCGGCTGACCGAGGACGCCCGCCCCCTGGTCCGGGACTATATCGCCGAGGAGTCGGCGGACGACAGCTTCGGCAATGCCCGGGGCGTCCGCAACCTGTTTGAACACATTCTGGTGGCCCAGAACAACCGCCTGGCTGCCATGGAAAACGTTACCCGGGAGGATCTGACTGTCATTACGGCAGACGACGTTCTCCGCGCCCGGGGAAAGGTAGATTGATATGAAACGACTGACTGCGGGGCTGCTGGCCCTGATGCTGCTGTCCCTTCTGTCCGGCTGCGGGAAAAAGGAACAGTGGAGTGTGGATAACTTTTTCCTGTCCGACGACGGCACCACGTATTCTGTCAGCTATCGCCACGACGACGGCACCCAGGAGCTGATTGCCGAGATGGGCAGCTATCCCCAGCCCCTGACCATCGTGTCCGGGAAGCTGTATTTTGTCCGGGGCGGCAGCATGGTGGCTGTGGACCTGAAGGACCCCACCCAGCGCCAGACCATCACGGAGCCGGGGCTGTCCGGCCTGTCCATCGGCTGGATCGACCAGGAGGCCGTGTACTGCCCCCTGACCACCGACACGGAGAAATGCTACCGGGTGGCTCTGGACCTGTCGTCCAGCAGCCGGATGACCATTCCCCGGGAGCACCGGCCCACGGACTATGACGCGCTGCTGGACCGGATCTACGCTGCCGTGGGGGCTATCGATAACCGCATTGCCCTGCGGACCCTGCGGGCCCGGTACTCCGAGACCGGCAGCCTGACCTCCCTGGAGATGACGGTCTGGTCCCTCCAGGAGGAGACGTATTCTCTGAACAGCTGGGCCGATGTACATGTATCCGTCCAGCGCAGCGGCAGCAGCTTCACCGTTTCCGCCCAGGACCAGCACCGGCCCCTGCCCATGGATTCCGACACCGTGGCGGCTATGCTGTCGGTGCAGCAGTGGGCGGAGACTATGCAGGCCATGGACCAGGCGGACCTGTGGGCCGGTCAGCTCACCGGCCAGCCCCTGTACTATGAGCTGACGTATCACGCCGCCGAGTATGAGGCCGCCGTGGCGGCAGAGTCCGTGCCCTGCCTGCACCCCGACGGCACGGCGGCTCAGCTGCCCCAGGGCAGCCTTCTGGTGCTGGCCCAGTGTTATGACCGGGGCGACGCCAACATCACCCTCACCGATGCCAAGGGCCTGTCCGTGGGCGCGCTGCGGGTCGTGGTCCCTGCCGCGTAAAATCCGACATCCGGAAAAATCCCCGCCTGGCGCGGGGGTTTTCTCTTTTCTTTTGGCGTGTCCTGTGGTATACTTTCCGGCGACAGGGACCCGACCTGTCCAAGCGCCGCAAGGCGTTCGTTCGGCCCGGCGGGGCCGTTCTCTAAACAAAACATGGGAGGTACCACATGAAAAACAAAAACACGCAGAAGCTGACCCTGGCCGCCATGGTGGCGGCCGCCTACGCCGTGCTGTCCCTGCTGGGGGCGGTGTTCGGCATCACCTACGGACCCATTCAGGTGCGCTTTTCCGAGGCACTGTGCCTGCTGCCGTTCCTGTTTCCGGAGACGGCCTGGGGCCTGGGCGTTGGCTGCCTCATCGCCAACCTGTTCAGCCCCTATGGAGTGCTGGATATCGTGGTGGGGTCCCTGGCCACCCTTATTGCCGCGCTGATCACGTCCAGATGCCGCAATGTCTGGCTGGCCGCCCTGCCGCCGGTGGCGTGCAACATGGTGCTGGTGGGGGCGGTGCTGGCCTATGAGCAGGCCGGGACCTCTGCCGCCTTCTGGCCCGCCTATGGGCTCAACGCCGCCACCGTGGGCGCCGGCGAGGCCATCGCCTGCCTGGTGCTGGGGGTGCTGCTGGTGAAGCAGCTGCCCAGGATCCCCTATTTCCGGGACCGGCTCCAATCCAGATAAACAGAATAAACAGACCGGCCGCCCCCATGGGCGGCCGGTTTTTGATGGAGTCAGTCAGGTATTGTCCCGGCTGATGGGCCGGCGGTGCAGCAGGGCCCGGAGGTCCTTGCCGTTGAAGGGGATCAGGGGATAGAGATACCCCTTTCCCACCAGGGGACGGGTGGAGGCGATCATGACCACCACGCCGATGATGCCGCCGATAAAGCCCCACCAGTCAAAGAAGTAAATCAGCAGCAGCAGCGCCATGCGGCACAGCTTCACGGCGTAGCCCATCTCATAGCTGTGCTGGGCATAGTTGGCGATGGCCACAAAGGCCATGTATACCAGCACCTCCGGCACCAGCCACCTGGCCTGCACCGCAAAGTCTCCCAATATCAGGGCTCCCAGCATGCTGAAGGAGTTGCTGAGCACGTCCGGCGTGTTCAGGGACGCCAGCTTCAGCACGTCGATGATCAGCTCCACCAGCAGCAGCTGCAAAATCAGGGGCACATAGTATTCATCCCCAATCAGCAGAAAACGCAGACTCTCGTGGAGCTCCTCCGGGTCCTTTACCAGCAGGAACCACAGGGGCGTCACAAACAGCGTCAGAAGCAGCACGATCATCCGCACGATCTGCAAATACGACCCTACCAGGGGCGGGAAGTAATAGTCGTTGATTTCCTCGGCAAACCGGAACAGGGTACATGGAAACAGCATCACCGACGGGGTGTTGTCGATCATCAGCACCACGTCTCCCTCCATGATGGACGCCGTGGCCACGTCGGGGCGCTCGGTATACCGGGTCTTGGGGAAGGGATTCCACCATTGGGACGGGGCGATGGCCTCGGCAATGCTCTCCTGGCTCATGGAGATGGAGCTGATCTGCATATGGCGGAGCTTGCCCCGCAGCTCCTCCAGCAGGGCCGGGTCCGCCTTGTCCGCCAGATAGCACAGGGCCACGTCGGCGTGGGACCGTCCCCCTACCTCCAGCCCCTCCAGGGTCAGCTGGGGATCCCGGATGCGGCGGCGCAGCAGGGCGGCGTTTTTCATGATGCTCTCCACAAAGCCGTCGTGGCTGCCCCGCAGCACCTTGCTGGTGTCCGGCTCCTCGATGCCCCGCAGGGGGAATTGCTTGGCGTCCATCAGCACGCCGCCGGGGTAGCCGTCGATGACCAGCAGGGTCTTGCCGGAGAATACCGCCGTCACGGCCTTGTCCATGTCCGTCTCCGCCTCCGCCTCGGACACGGTGACGTACTGCGCCACGAAGGCCTCCAGCGTACCGATGCCGTTCAGGTCCCGGATGGGCAGCCATCCGGAGATGGCCCGCTCCAGCACCGCGTCGTCGGCATAGCCGTTCACCACCCACAGCCGGGCCCGGCGGCCCCCGACGGTCAGGCTGCGGCCCACCATATCGAAGCTGCGGCCCACGCCCAGCCGCGCATCCAGCTCCTCCGTCCGGCGGAGGAAGGCGTCCTGTACAATTTTCACCCTGCGCACCCCCCCCTGAAAAATGCTCATATAGCGGTATTATCCCGTATTTTTGCGGGATTTATTCTTGCGGTAGGGGCCGGAGCGTGGCATAATAGAAACAAATCCAAACTTTCCGCAAAGGGGGCCGTGCTATGACGAGAAAACGAATCCGCCAGATGAACGCCGCACTGCTGCGGCGGCTTTCCCGCCGCCCGGCGGCGGAATACCTGGCCGGCCGGGAGGACCTGGTGCAGCAGCTGGTGGGCGAGGGGTATTTCCAGCGCTTTGTGCCGCTGATGGCGGACCGGGTATCCTGCGCCGGGGCTCTGGACCTGTGCCGGGAGGACCTGGAGCGGCTGGACGGCCCGGAGCCCCGGGAGGGCTGGCTGCCTTACTGCTACGGCTTTGCCCGGCGGCTGCTGTTTCCGGAGAAGCACGGGGACCGGTCCCACGGAGCCGGGGCGGTGTTTTTCCTGTCGGTTTTGCAGGTGCTGCTGGACGCGGAGCGGGAGCTGCGGGACTATGACCCCGCCTGGGACTTTGCTCCCCCGGCCCCGGAGGAGCTGACGGACTGCCCTGCTGCCGCCCAGTTCGGTCAGATGCTGCGGCTTTGGAAGCGGGAGTATGTGTATGAAATGATGCGCCTGGGCCTGGAGGTGACGCCCTATCGGACCCTGGAGCACATCGTGGGAGTTCACCATGTGGCCGTCACCGCCGGACGGGCCCTGCGCCGGGGGGGCGTACCCCTGGACCTGGCCCTGGTGTCCGGCAGCGCCATCGGCCACGACATCGGCAAATTCGGCTGCCACCCCGGAGAGCGGGTGCCGTATCTGCACTACTATTACACGGACCAGTGGTTCCGCCGCCGGCGGATGACGGATATCGGCCATGTGGCCGCCAACCACTCCGTGTGGGACCTGGAGCTGGACTATCTGTCGGTGGAGTCTCTGCTGCTGATCTACGCCGATTTCCGGGTGAAGCAGACCCGGGACGATCAGGGCCGGGAGGTGACGAAGATCTTCTCCCTGGCGGAGGCCTTCGACGTGATCCTGTCCAAGCTGGACGCCGTGGACCAGACCAAGCGGCGGCGGTATGAGCTGGTGTACGCCCGGCTGTACGATTTCGAGCAGTTCATGGTGTCCCGGGGGGTGGATGTGACCCTGGGAGGCAGGGACACACCGCCTCTGCCGGAAAAGCACACCGCCCTGATGACGGACCGGGAGGCCCTGACGGCCCTGACCCTGCAGTGTGTGGGCCACAACATCGACCTGATGCATCGGCTGACGGGCCAGCGGAGCTTTGCCTCCCTGCTGGAGCAGGCCCGGGGCGAGACCAACTGGCGGCGGCTGCGGGCCTATCTGGGGGTGTTTGAGTCCTACTCCCTGTATCTGCACATTCCCCAGAAGGTGCAGACCCTGGCCTTTCTGTATGAGCTGCTGATGCACCGGGAGGGGGACATCCGCCGCCAGGCGGCGGCGCTGATGGGCGAGATCATCGCCGGGTTCCACGCGGGCTATGCCAAGGAGCGTCCGGCGGACAGCCGCTCCGACGCCGGCGTGCCCACGGACCTGGACCAGTGGAAGCTGTACCTGCAAAAGATCATCTACCCGGACCACAAGCTGATGCCCCAGCACCGGCGGTGGATCCGCTATACCCTGAAATTCGCCGTGGGCTCCCTGCTGCAGCGGTGCCCGGGCCGGGAGGAGCGGTTCCTGGCTCCCTTCTTTGCCTATTACCGCCATCCGGACCAGCTGGAGGACGACGTGGCCTTCCAGCTGCTGGACACGGCGGCGGGACTGCCGCTGCCGGCCCTGACCCGGTCCCGGCAGGAGCTGCTGCTGCGGTTTGCCCAGGGACTGTGCCAGCGGGAGGACATCACCGTCCGGGCAGGCTCCATGCTGCTGGTGGACCGGCTGCACCGGCTGGATCCCGGCAGCCGCCGCCCGCTGCGCATCCTGCAAAGGATCGACTGCCGGGGAAGCGCGTCCCTGGAGTTGCTGCGCCGCCGGATCATGGAGGGCGGCGTGCCGGAGCCCCTGCCGGAGCAGGTAATCTCCGACATTTTCCTGGACAACCTGAAAACCGCCACCCCCTGGATACTGAAGCAGGTGAACATCCGCCTGCTGGAGGACTACGCCGCCCGGGAGGACGGACCGGTGCTGCACATCGCCACGCACCTGTCCAACCTCATCAAGGTCAGCGACCGGGTCACGGTGCGCCACAGCGCCGGAAACGCCCTGCTGGCTCTGGCCCCCCGGCTGACGGTGGACCAGCGCAACGAGGTGTCCGTGGAGCTGTCCCGGGGCCTGGAGCTGGGGCAGCAGGAGTTTGCCAAGTATATCCCCGACTATCTGGGCCGCTTTGCCCTGTGGCTGCCGCCGGCCCAGCTGGAGGAGCTGCTGGCGGACCTGAGCCAGACCCTCAACGCCGCGTCGGTGCGGATGGTGGCCTCGGCCCTGGACACCGTGGGCGTGATTTATGAGGAATACGACACCTACCGGGCCCGGTTCCCGGAGGAGCCGGAGGCCTACCGCAGCCGCCGGGAGCGGCTGCTGGGCATGCTGATGAAGCGTCTGGCCGGCAGCGACGGCGGCGCCCGGCAGGAGGCCATGTTCGTCCTGGGCCGCCGGGTGTTCGGCTCCGGCAGCCTGGGCGAGCATGAAAAGCGCCAGGCCTTTCTGCTGACGGAGCAAAAGCTGCTGGAGACCTGCTATGAGGAGGCCGAGGACGCCCTGACCTTCTACTATCGGGCGTCCATGCTGGGGCGGGTGTACCGCTTTATGACGGAGCAGCGCCTGTTCCACGGGGGGTTCCCCTTTGAGGAGCCCCGGCCCATCGCCTTTTTCCCAGGCACCTTCGATCCCTTCACCCTGTCCCACAAGGGCATCGTCCGGGCCATCCGGGACCGGGGCTTCGAGGTGCTGCTGGCCATCGACGAATTTTCCTGGTCCAAGCGGACCCAGCCCTACCGCATCCGCCGCCGCATCGCGGCCATGTCCGTGGCCGACGAGTTCCACGTTCACATTTTCCCGGAGGACTTCCCGGTGAACATCGCCAACCCCGGGAATCTCCGGTGCCTGCGGGAGGCCTTTCCCGGGCGGCCTGTGTCCATCGTGGTGGGCAGCGACGTGGTGGCCCATGCCTCGTCCTATCAAAAGCCCGTGGAGCCGGACTCCATCCACACCTTCGACCATGTGATCTTCCGCCGGGAGGAGCTGGGCGGCCCGGTGGACTACGGCTGCATCCGGGGCCGGGTGGTGGAGCTGACACTGCCGCCTCAGCTGGAGGAGATCAGCTCCACCCGCATCCGGGAGGCGGTGGACGCCAACCGGGATATTTCCCGGCTGGTGGACCCGGCGGTGCAGGACTTCATCTATCGCCGGGGCCTGTATCTGCGGGAGCCCCAGGACAAGCCCATGCTGCAAACGGAGGACCTGGAGTTCTCCGTATCCCAGCACCCGGCGGAGGAGCTGCTGCCCCTGCTGCGGGAGCTGGGGCCCGACGGCTCCGCCGTGGCCCGGGCGGTGTCTGAGTCCGGCGACCAGGCGGTGCTGCTGCACCGCAGCGGCCAGACCTGCGTTCTGGGGGCCGTTACCTTCCGGTGTCTGGACTCCCAGATGCTGTTCTCCCGGCTGAAAAGCCCCGCCCTGACGGGCCTGGTGCGTCAGAGCACCGGAGGCCGGGCCCTGCTGGTATCGGGCCTGCTGGTGCCCCGGGGGG
>OMNT01003145.1_pt1 | contig 12340 bp, 8 predicted proteins | sample 1672551 | NCBI WGS metagenome assembly OMNT01 (sample SAMEA3136698, study PRJEB25190) | human gut metagenome
CGCGACGACTGCGGACGCGCAGAGGACCGCGGACGCGCAGAGGACCGCGGGCGCGGGACCGGTGCGTTTTGGGGACGCCTATTCGAAGCCGAGGAGCTTGACTTCCGGCTTGAGCGCAACGCCATAAGCTTCCAATACCTTCCCCTGGACAAGTTCGATCAACGACAACACATCGCGGGCCGTCGCATTCCCCGTGTTCACGATGAAGTTCGCATGGACATCGGAGATGCGCGCGCCGCCGACGACACTACCTTTGAGCCCCGCGCGCTCGATCAAATCGCCCGCTGACGCGCCTTCGGGGTTCTTGAAAACGCTCCCGCACGAGGGCTGGCGCAGTGGCTGGGTCGCCTTGCGACGCTTGAGCGAGGCCTCCATCTTCCCCCTGATGTAGAAGGGGTCGGCGGGTTCCATGTTAAGCTCGCACTCGACCAGTATCTCGTCGGCAGGAAACGACGAGCAGCGATATCCCCACTCGATCTCGCTGCCGTGGCGGCGCACAAGGCCCCCCTCGGCCGAGAACGAGGTGACGCTCTCCACGCGCGCACCGAGCCATTCGTCTCGAGAGCCGGCATTCATGCGCAAGGCCCCACCGACAGACCCCGGCGTGCCCACTGCGAACTCGAGCCCCGCGAGCGAGCGGCGGAAAGCCTCCTGCACAGCGGCGGAAAGCGACACGCCGGCACCGAGCATGAGACGCGATTTCTCCTCATCGTAGCGCATGCTGCGGAAGTCGCGCCCAAGCACGATAACCGCCGCGTCGACGCCCTCGTCGGCAACAAGCAGGTTCGAGCCCCTGCCGACAATGTACCATTTCTTGCCCACGGCCTTGCACGCTTCGAGCATGCGCGCGAGCGCGCCCACCGAGTGGACGCGGGCGAAATAGCGGGCCGGCCCACCGATGCGGTAGGTGGTATGGCGAGACATAGGCTCGAATGGGTTGATTTCCCCGTCGAAGCGCTCGTCGACGAGCAGCGCCTCGAGCGGCGAGGCGTGACGTGCGACCATGAGTTACTCCCCCGCACCAGCGTCCGCCGCGCCGAGCGCTTCGACAAGCTGCGGGCCGATCGCCGTGACGTCGCCCGCGCCCATCGTGATGACCAAATCACCCGGCTTTGCAAGGGCGGCCATATGGGGCACGACGTCGAGGCGGCGCGGAACATAGCTTGCCACAGGATGCCCGCTATGGTCGAGCACGACGTTGAGAAAGGTCTTGCCCGACACGCCGGGGACCGGCGCCTCGCCGGCAGGGTAGACGTCCATGAACGTCACCGTGTCGGCATCGTCGAACGCCGCGCCGAACTCGTCGTGGAGCACCTCGGTAAACAGCGGCGCGCGCGAGTAGCGGTGCGGCTGGAACAGAACGTGAACGCGGCTGAAGTCGAGCGTCTTCGCCGCGGCGATGGTTGCCGCGATCTCGGTAGGATGATGGGCGTAATCATCCACCACGGTAACGCCCTGCGCCTCCCCCACCAAGTCGAAGCGGCGACGGACGCCCGCGAAATCGGCGAGCACGCAAGCTGCCTTCTGCACGTCAAGTCCGAGCGCCCAGATGAGCGTGAGCACTGCCGCGGCGTTAAGCACGTTGTGCACGCCGGGGTTCTGCTTGACCTTGCCTTCGACCTGCGTACCGTCGGGAAGCTCGAGCGTGAAGGAAGAACCCACGCCATGCGGGCCGTAAGACACGACGCGCGCGTCGCATTCCTCCCCCAGACCATACGTGATCGCGCGGGGGTGCACCTCGCGCGCCGCACAGACGAGCGCTTTCTCCTCGCCGCACACGACGACGGGGCCGTCCTCGGGAACGGAGGCCATGAACTGCTTGAACTTCTCGAAGATCTCGCCGAGGTCCTTGTAGTGGTCAAGATGGTCGGCCTCAATATTGGTGACGATGACGCCCGCGGGAGAGAGGAAGGTGAACGACTTGTCGGACTCGTCGGCTTCGACCACGTAGTACTTTCCCGTGCCGGAGTGAGCGTTGGTCCCATAGGAGCGGACGATGCCGCCGATGAGGAACGTCGGGTCAAGGCCCATGCCGTCAAGCGTGCTCGCGAGCATGGAGGACGTGGTGGTCTTGCCATGCGTGCCCGCTACCGCGAGCGTGTCGAGCCGCTCGCCTAAGCGCGCGAGCATCTGGGCACGGTGGATGACGTTGAGGTTGCGGCGGCGCGCTTCTTCGAGCTCGGGGTTGTTGTCGAGAATCGCTGTCGAGATGACGACGGTGACATCGTCGCCTTCGGGCACGTTCTCCGCCGCCTGGCCGATAGCCACGGGGATGCCGTAGCTTTTCAGCTGCTTGGTGTAGCGGCTCTCCTTGATATCCGAGCCGGTGACGACCATGCCCTGGTCATGCGCCACATGCGCGATACCGCTCATGCCCACGCCGCCGACGCCGATGAAATGCAAACGTTCAGTGCTCATAGTGATCGATCCCACCCGTTGGTTTCCCGTTATTCCAAAGAGCCTATTGTAGTCCATGGTCAGCCGAAGACGCGGCGCCCATCACAACATCAGCCAATTTCGACGCCGCATCGGCGGTCTTCTGCTCTCGAGCGGCCGCGGTCATGCCCGCGCGCAAATCCTCGTCGTCGATAAGCGAGAAGACGAGCTGCGCGAATTTGTCTGAACCCACTTCAGCGTCGGGAATCATCTCCGCGCACCCCGCTGCAACATAGGCGCGGGCGTTCGTGGTCTGATGATCGGCTGTCGCATGGGGATACGGTACGAGCAGAGCCGGGATGGCGCGTGCCGAGATCTCGGCCAGTGAGGTCGCACCTGCGCGCGACACGATGGCGTCGGTCGCGGCGAGAGTCTCGCCCATGCGGTTCTGATACCCCATGACATGCCAGCGCTTCGCCTCCTCCTCGGTGAGCGCGAGCTCGGCGGTCGTACGCTCAAGCTCCTTAGGGCCTGTGATATGCACGACATGCAGATTCTCCCGCGAGAGCAGTTCGGACTTGAGCGCTGCGATACCCTCGTTGAGCTGGCGCGCACCCAGACTACCGCCGAAAACGAGCAGCATGAGCGCGTCGTCGGGTATCCCGAGCATACGGCGGCCTTCCTCACGCGTTGCGAGAAGCACCTTCTTGCGCACCGGGTTGCCCGTCACGTGCACCTGGGTGGCGGCCGGAATGGCAACGCCCTCCTTCGCGCACTCGTAGGTCAGGCACACCGCACGTGCCTTCTTGGAAAGCTCCTTGTTCGCAAGGCCCATCACGGAGTTCTGCTCGTGGACGACCACGGGGATGCCCATCTGTTCGGCCGCGCGAGCGACCGGAATGGAGACATACCCGCCGAAGCCTACGACCGCGCTCGGCTCGATCTCGGCGAACCAGCGCTTGGCTTCCTTCGTCGAGTGCGAGATGAGCTTGAGCGCCTTCACGAGCGAGAGGGGATGTTTGCGGTTGAAACCGGACGCCTCGAAGGGCTGAAACGCGATGCCCGCTTCAGGCACAAGGCGCGATTCTACCCCGCGCGGCGTGCCTGCGAAACACACCTCCACCCCCCGATCTTCAAGCACCTCGGCGAGCGCAAGCGCAGGATTGATATGACCGGCGGTTCCCCCACCCGACAATACGACGAGCATTCGACTACCTCCTTCGAGAAGACGGCCGCCCTGCAGCCGTCCGAGATTCCGTGCGATTCGATGCGGTCCTCTGCCCACGGCCACCATCGTAGGACCGACCCCTCATGGACCTGCGAGCCCCCGAGCGGGCGGCGTCCCGCGGGCTATCGCCTACACCGTCTTCCTCGCGCCTGACAACGCGCAAGCTCGAGCGGCGGCGATCGAACTCATCGGAGGAGGCCGCATCGCGCGATACGGACAGGATAAGCCCCACCATGATGAGCGATGCCAAGATGGATGAGCCTCCCGACGAGATGAACGGCAGGGGCTTGCCCGTCGTGGGAAACACGCCGATAGCGCACGCGATGTTCAAAAACGCCTGGAAAACGAGGGCAATTGTAAGCCCACCCGCAATCATCATGGAGAAATCATCGCGAGCCGATCGGGCAATAAGCGTACCGGTGTAGAGAACGCCCAGAAAGAGAGCGATAACGGCAAGGCAGCCGACCATGCCGAGCTCTTCGCCGATGACCGCAAACACGAAGTCGCTGTCGCTTGCGAAGAGATACTGGTACTTCTCATGCCCGTTACCGAGGCCGACGCCGAAAAGGCCGCCTTCGGAAAACGCAAAATACGAGTGCATGATGTTGTAGCCGCTGCCGTAGCCGCCCTGGCCGTCGTCCCAAGGATTGAGGAAGGACCAGCGGTCAGCGCGATAGCCCGTGCCGAACATGGCGATTAGACCGAATACGACGATTACGGCAAGAATGATGGCGATGAATCCGATTGGAAGCTCACCGTACCACAGCACCGCAAGTACCGCAACGATGCAGATCATCGTAGTGCCCAGGTCGGACTGCGTTTTGTAGATAAGTGCAAGCGGCACTAGCACGAGCAGAGTGAAGCCGAGAGCGCAACGTCTCCCGCTGATCTCGCCCGAAACGAAATCGGTGTAGATGCGCGCGGAGACCAAGACGAACACGATCTTCGCGAACTCGGAGACCTGGATCGTCACAGGACCGAGGCGCAGCCAGCGCTTAGCGCCGTAGTTGTCGACGCCGACGAGAGCCGTCAGCAAGATAACGACGACGAGCAGCGCTAATGCCGCCCAAAGCCACTTAGTTCTCCATATCGACACTGGAATGAAGCGGTAAATCGCGAACGCGATAAGCGCACCGAAAACGGCATACATCACCTGGTCGGTCAGGCTTTTGAGCGCATCGACCCCGTTGTTGATGTTCGAGATCGATCCCGCCGAGTACACCATCACAAACCCGATGAGCACGAGCGCGAGCACGCAGAGCAGAAAGCCGATGCGCGGGCCGTGTATCGATGCGGGGACGGCGTTGCGGGAACGCTGGGTTCTGGGCATGCGAAACTACCCCGCTATGCCTCTGCCGAGCGGACGGCGACTAGTTCCTTGAATACATCGCCGCGCTGCTCGTAGCAGGTAAACTCGTCGAACGAGGAACATGCGGGGGAAAGCAAGAGCACATCTCCCGGCGCAGCTGCCGCAAGGCCCGCGTCGAGCGCATCTTCCATATGATTCGCCGCAATGACGGCAAGCGTACCGTCCTCGCCCGAACATTCGCCGCCGAAGGCCGCAAGGAAGCGCTCGCGCGCCTCACCGAAGATCACGACGGCCTTGGCGTGCTCATGGGCAGCGGCAACGAGCGGTGCAAGGTCCGTTCCCTTGTCGTGCCCGCCGAGCAGCACGATCGGACGCGTAGAGCCGAAGGCCGAGAAGGCCTTGAGCGTCGCGTCGACGTTGGTTGCCTTGGAATCGTTGTAGCAGGCCACACCGGCAACGCTGCCGCAGGGCTCTATGCGATGCTCGAGCGGCGCGAAGGAGCGAAGCGATTGAGCGACGAGCGCATCGTCAACACCAAGCGCGATCGCGCAAGATGCCGCGACAAGAGCGTTCTCCGTGTTGTGATCGCCCTTGATTTGCAGGTCGGATGCAGCGCACAGCCGATGCTCCACACCCCGAAACGCAACCGTGAGCACGCCGTCAGCTGAGACGAACGCGGCGTTCTCGGATCCGCAGCGGGCACGCATGTCACCAACGATCCCGTCTTTGGTGCCGATGGGAACGTAATCGAAGCCGCGCTCGTCGGGCGTCACGGAGCGCAACTCGCGGATGCGCGCGCGGACCGCGTCATCGGTCGCGCAGAGGACGGCGGTGGAGTTCGGGGTGTGCGAGAGGTTCGCTATCACTTTCCACTTCGCCGCAGCATAAGCGTCAAGCGTCCCATGCCACTCGATGTGGTCAGGGGTGATGTTCAAAAGCACCGCAACGTTCGGGGCGAAGCGCGAAGTCGACTCGAGCTGGAAAGACGACACCTCGGCCACGTACACGTCGGTATCTCCCGCAGCCACACGGGCAATGCAAGCGTCGCCGATGTTGCCGACTGCACGCGCCGCAAGACCTGCATCTTCGAGCAGATGGGCGGCGATTGACGTCGTAGTCGTCTTGCCGTTCGTGCCCGTAATGGCGACCCACGTGCTCGACACGTCGGATTCGCGCCACGCGAACTCGACCTCGCTCACCAACTCGACGCTCGCCGCCTTCGCGGACTGGAAGAATTCAGAAATCTCGGGAATGCCCGGGCTCGCGATGCACAAATCGAACGAACCACCTACAGCCTGCACAAGAGGGGCCACGGCATCGTTTCCGAACTCAACCGCGGCGCCCGCCGCCTTCGCCCGCTCGGCGTCGGCACGGGCCGCCGGAGTATCACCGCCCGCCGCCACGGCAAGCGCATCCACACGCGTGCCCAAAAGCGGCAACAGGTAATCGAGGGCCGCATGCCCGCTTTTGCCCAGTCCCAAAACAAGGACGCGCCCCAGATGCTCGGGCGCGTATTTCTTACCTTCGATTAGCATGGACGTTCCTTCCAAGAAAACCTGCATGCGCTACGCCACCGCCACAAGGGACTCGGCGAAGTAGATCGAGAAGCCGATTGCCGCTAATACGCCCGAAACGATCCAAAAGCGCACGACGACCTTCGTCTCGCTCCACCCTTTCTTCTCAAAGTGATGGTGCAAAGGCGCCATGAGGAAAATGCGCTTGTGCGTCTTCTTGTAGTAGAACACCTGAATCATGACGGAGAGCGCCTCGGCGACGAACAAGCCGCCGATGATGACCGACACGAACTCGGTCTTGGTGAAGACGGCAAGGCAACCGAGCGCCATGCCAAGCGCAAGCGAGCCGGTGTCGCCCATGAAGATATCGGCTGGATAAGAGTTGAACCACAAAAACCCGATGCATGCGCCGGCAAGCGCACCGGCCACGATGGCAGAGTCGAGCGCGTCGGTGCGGTAGGCAATCGCCGCCATGACAATCATGACGATCATGACCGTGCCAGCGGCCAAACCGTCTAGGCCGTCGGTCAAGTTCACAGCATTGCACATGCCCACGAGCAGGATGTTCACGAAGATAAGATAGAGCCACGGGATGGAGAAGTCGCCAATCTGCGTGGTCAGAATGCCAAAGTCGAGGTTCACGATAAACGGGATGTCGACGGTGGGCTCGATGCCGAGGAAGTTCACCGCGACAAGGCAGAAGACCGTCGCGATGAGGAACTGCCCAATAAGCTTCGCCTTCGGGGTAAGCCCGAGAGAGCGTTCCTTCACGACCTTCTCGCCGTCGTCGGCAAGACCGAGGGCACCGGCAAGCACCGTCGCGATGACGAGGGCGAACGTCTCGGGTGAGGGCGAGCCGATGAGCAGCACTGTGACCACGACTGCGATCAGCATGATAAGTCCGCCCATCGTCGGCGTGCCTTGCTTCACGAGATGGCTTTCGGGGCCGTCCGCGCGAACCTGCTGGCCGATATGGTACGAGCGAAGCGCGCGAATGAACGCCGGCATGAGCGCCATCGTGATCACGATGGAAAGCACAACGGCGAGGAACACGACGAACGTGGGATATTGCGAGAATATGTTGAACATCAGTCGACCAATCCTTCAACGACCCTCTCGAGACCAACGGAGTGCGACGCCTTCACGAGCACCGCGTCCCCCGGCCCGACGAGCCCCTTCACAACTTCAAGCGCACCCGCTGCGTCAGCGGTGCGGAAAACACGATCTTCGGACATGCCGCCCTCTTCGGCGGCCTCGGCGATAAGGGACCCCAAATCGCCCACGCTCACGAGCCGATCTATGCCGAGCGCCGCCGCAAGAGCACCCATCTCACGATGGCCCGCAGGACCGAAATCCCCCAGCTCGCCCATGTCACCGAGCACAGCAATGCGGGAACCCGTGACGTGCATTGCGGCGAAAGTATTGAGCGCCGCGCGCATGGAATCGGGGTTCGCATTGTACGCATCGTTCACAACCGTGAAGCCCTCGCGCGCCGTGAGCATCTCCTGACGCCCCGACTCGGGCTTGGCTGCGCCGAGCGCCTCGACGATCACCTCGAGGGAAAGCCCCGCAGCGAGGCCGACCGCTGCAGCAGCACACGCGTTGTGGACGTTGTGCAGGCCGGAGAGCGCAAGCGAGCAGGTAGCGCTCTCGCATCCCGCATCGCTCGAGAACCCACGCGCGAAAAGGGTAAACGAAGCACAACCCGCATCGTCGAGCGAGATATCAGACGCCCAAACCGCGCGCCCCGCACGCCACCCGGCAACCGCATCCTCACGATAAGCGCCCGACCCGTCGAAGCACACCGCGCCGACTCCGCGCTCGGCCCCCCGAGCGCACTCCCACACGAAGTCCGACATATCGTCGGCGCCGTTCAGAAAAGCAACACCGCCTTCGGGAAGCGCGGCGATGAGCTCGGATTTGGCGCGCGCGATATTCTCACGACTACCCAGCAGCTCGATGTGGCTCTCGCCGACCTGGGTGACAATTCCCCAATCGGGGCGCACGAAGGAGCACAGCGATTCGATCTGGCCGCTGCCGCGCATGCCCATCTCAACCACAACGTTGAGAGTGTCGGCATTGGCGGCAAGCAACGTGTTCGGCACGCCGAGCTCGTTGTTCTGGTTGCCGCGCGTAGCCGTAACGCTCCCTGCGCATGCGAGCACGTCGCGCACGAGGTTTTTGGTAGTTGTCTTGCCGTTCGAACCGGTAAGGCCCACAATCCGGCCCTGCAAGCGCCCGCGCCATACGCGAGCGAGATCGGTGATGGCGGCCTGCGCGTCATCCACAAGAAGAATCGCCGCCCCGAACTCTTGCACGCGGGCGACCACCTCATCGGGGAGGGACCGCGTGACGAGCACGCAGCGCGCGCCTGCGGAAACGGCGGCGAGAACGTAGTCGTGCCCGTCGACTCGTTCACCAGCAAGCGCGACATAGAGCGAGCCCTCGCTGGCAGTGCGGGAATCCCACGTAACGGACGCAATCTGAGCATCCGGGTTCGGAGCCGCGACAATGCGCGCAGAGACCGCCTCTGCGATTTCGGTTACGGAAAGTTGCAAGCTAGTTCGCCTCCGCTGCAGAGCCGACAAAACGGCGCTCAAGTTCCTCGCGCGCAACGACGCGGTCGTCGAAGGACAAGACCTCGTCGCCTACAAGCTGGTAATCCTCATGCCCCTTGCCAGCGATGAGAACCGACGTGTTCGCGTCGGCGAGCTCGATCGCGCGGCGAATCGCGCTGCGGCGATCGGGCACGATTTCATACTTGTCCTGGGAATCGCCCATACCGGCAACGATGTCGGCGATGATGGCGTCGGGGTTCTCGTGGCGCGGGTTGTCGCTCGTGACGATGGCGTAGTCCGCAGCAAGGGCCTTCTTCCCCATGAGCGGGCGCTTCCCCGCATCGCGGTTGCCGCCGCAGCCGAAGACGACGATCGTGCGGCCGTGGCCGAGCGCCATGATGGAGCCGAGCGCCTTCTCAAGCGCATCGGGGGTGTGTGCATAGTCGACGTATACCGACACGCCGCCGTCGTGGGGCGTGCGCACACGCTCAAGGCGACCTGGCACGGGGCTGGCATCCTCCAGCGATTTCGCGATATCGGCCGCGGGGATGCCCAGCATGAGGCCGACGCCGAATGCCGTCATGATGTTGGAAACGTTGAAGCGCCCGACAAGCGGGTAGGAGAACGCGGTTTCCTCGCCGCGAACGGACAGCACGACATCGGTTCTCGCCACGCCGTAGTCAACCTTCACGGGGTGGATAGCCGCTGACTCATCAAAGCCGGTCGTCACCACCATGTCGCCCGCCTCCATGCAACGGCGGTTAAGCTCGGCTCCCCACTTATCGTCGATACAGATGACGCGGCGAGCCGGATAGTCGTGCGAGAACAGCAGCGCCTTCGCCTCGAAGTACGCCTCGAACGTGTGGTGGTAGTCGAGGTGGTCCTGCGTCAGGTTGGTGAACGCCGTCACCGAGAAACGCGTATCCCACGTGCGGCACAGATCGAGCGCATGGGAGCTGACCTCCATGGCGACGCAATCGCATTTCGCATCGCGCATGCGCGCGAACAGGTGCTGTAAGTCGCTCGACTCGGGAGTGGTGTGCTCGGACTTCTCGTGCACATCGCCGATGGTTGTTCCGACGGTGCCGATGACGCCCGTCTTCTTCCCCGCCATGCGCGCAATGTGCTCGACGAGATAGGTCGTGGTTGTCTTGCCGTTGGTTCCCGTGACGCCGACGAGCGAGAAGGCGCGCGAAGGGTTGTCGTAGAACTGCGCGGCGGCATAGGCGAGCGCCTTGCGCGAGTCGGCGACGACGACCTCGGTCACGTCGGTCGCATCGGCCAGGTAGAGCTTACGCTCCACGATGAGCACCTTCGCACCGCGGTCAATCGCGTCCTGCGCGAAAGAGTGTCCGTCCACGGCGAGGCCCACGATGCAGAAGAACGCATCGCCGGGCTGCACGCGATCGGAGCGATAGGCGATGCCCGAAACCTCTTCAGATGGATTGCCGAGAATGGTGCAATTGAAGCCTTCGAATAAATCCGCACACGTTTTGGCCATGTTGTCTACCTCACTCCGGCTGAATCTTATATCGATCGATGGCAAAGGCCATTATATCCTTAAAAACATTCGACACGTTTCCTTGGCTTGGGACCTCATTGAGTCCCACAAAACAAACTAATTGACTCGACGAGTCGGGCAAAAATCCCTCGAAGCACAGGTTGTAGACTCCCTGGCGGTACACGCCGCCTTCCGCGATTTCCGCAGTCGAGGTCTTGCCCGCCACCGAATAGCCGTCTATCTGGGCATTTTTGCCCGTACCATCGGTGACCACCGTTTTCAGCATGTCGGTGATAGTCGGAATGGCGGCCTTGTTCTCGATCACGTCCTCGGTGTCGTAGGTAGGAACCTCACCCGTCTGCGGCTTGCTCACCAAGAAGTGAGGCGTCGCCTCGACCCCATCGTTGGCAAGCGCACCATAGAAGCGCACGAGCTGGAGCGGCGTCACCGCGACGCCCTGCCCGAAGCTCACGTTCCACCCCGTGATCGTGGCCCAGTTCTCGAGCGGCTGAAGCGTGCCCGAGGCCTCGCCCGGGTAGTCGACGCCCGTCTTCTCGCAGAGGTTGTACTTCTGGATATGCTCGTAGAGCTTGGTGAACCCGTCAGTCATCTTCTGCACTGAAAGCGAGATGCCGACGTTTGAGGATTGGTCGAGGATCTGGCGGAAGGAGAAGGTCTGGTCGGAGCGCTCGTGCGCGTCGGAGACCTTGTAGCCATCGGCCTCGATTACCGCGGGGCAGAAGAGCGTGTCGTCAGGCGTCATCGCCCCCTCTTCCAAGATGGTCGTTGCCGACACCGTCTTGAACACCGAACCCGGCTCGAAGGCTTGCGTGATTGGTTTTACCTGGTCGGAACTTGATTTCGCACTTGTCATGTCGGAGGGGTCCATATAGGGCAGCGAGGCGATGGCATAGATTTCGCCCGTGCCCGCGTCCATCACGACCGAGGAGCCGCCGGCGGCGGTCATGTCCTCGGCGGCCTCGGCGACGCGGTTCTCCACATATTCCTGCAGCTCGATGTCGATCGAGATCATGATGTCCTGGCCGTCGACCGCAGGCGTCTCCTCCTTGACACCGCCGGGGATGGGAAGGCCGTTTTCCCCGCGCTCGGCGGTGTAGGTGCCCGGCGTGCCGGAAAGAATGTCGTTGTATTGCAGCTCGAGGCCCGTGATGCCCTCGCCGTCGACATTGCAGTAGCCGATGACCTGGCCGCCGATCTGCCCGCAGGGGTATTCGCGCCGCGTGTCGGCGATGAAGTAGACGCCATCGAGGGCAAGCTTCTTCACCTCGGCGGCGGCATCGACATCCGCCTGGCGCTTCACGTAGACGAACGTGGTGGACTCCTTCGAGAGCAGTTCCCGGTACGTCGACGCGTCGCCGCCGAGCACGTTGGCGATGGCCTGCGCCTCCGCCGCCGCATCGGTGACTTCGGCAGGGTTCGCATAGACTGTCGTCGCGTCGACGCTCTTCGCGAGCACCGTGCCATTGCGGTCGTAAATCGTGCCTCGATGAGGCGTGGTGGTAAATGAGATCGTGCGCGCCTCTTCGGCCATCGCCGAATAATGGGCCGACTCAATGACCTGGAGATACCCCAAGCGCAGAAAGAAAATTGCGGCAATGGCGGCAAAGATAAGCAGAAGGACGAAGGGGCGGTTCGAATTCACCCTCTCGGCGGTATGGCTTGCGTTGATACGCTCGGCAGCGCCGCCAACCGCTCTCCCAACGGAGCCGCCGATGGCACCAACGGTGCCGATGATGCTGGAAAGCGTGCTTTGGGAAGAAGCCGCCCCGCGAGGGGAACGCTCATCGCGGGTACCTCGCGCGCTCCTCGCATCGCGGGCCGACCGCGACGAGC
>OMNT01003152.1_pt1 | contig 12319 bp, 12 predicted proteins | sample 1672551 | NCBI WGS metagenome assembly OMNT01 (sample SAMEA3136698, study PRJEB25190) | human gut metagenome
GCTTCCGCCCTTCACCACGATACCGTCCAGGGGTATCCTTTTTCCAGGACGAATCAAAAGAATGTTTCCCTTTTTCACCTCATCGGACCGCACTTCCCGCTCCACGCCATTCTCTACCAGAACAGCCGTATCCGGCGCCAGTTCCATCAGCTTCTGAATGGCTTCGGAGGTCTTTCCCTTACTTCGTGCCTCCATATATTTTCCAAGCATAACCAGAGTCACGACGACCGCCGCCGATTCATAGTACAGATTCTCCACATGCCTGTGGTCAGACAAAATCAACAGCGTATTGACCAGACTGTACAGAAAAGCGCTGCCTGTTCCAATCGCCACCAGTGAATCCATGTTTGGATGCCCTCGAAACAGTGTCCTGAATCCTACGATATAAAATTTCCTGCCGCAGATCAGCACGATCACCGTCAGAACAAGCTGCGCCAGAGCATAATTCATAGGCTCCGTGTGCATTCCCAGAGCTTTCGGCAGTGGAAGATGGAACGGAAGCATGTGCCCCATGGAAATGTAAAGCAGCGGCGCCGCAAAAATAACCGCCGTCACCAGTCTCCGCTTCATCACATGAAGAGCCTCTTCCTTTTCCTCTTTTTCTCCGGCTGTCCGTTCTTCAAAAAAGGGTTCTGCTTCAAACCCGGCGCGTTCCACCCGTTCCATAATCATCTCAGGCGTCAGCTTCGACGAGTCGTACGCAATGGTCATCTTATTGGTAGCCAGATTCACTTCACTGCTGACGACTCCATCCAGTTTCCCCGTCACCCGTTCCACCGCACTGCTGCAAGAAGCACAGGTCATTCCTTTAATAAGATAAACTTCCCTCTTCACAAAATCACTCCTGTCCTGTTTTTATACCCATAGGGGGTATATGTATATACTAATAGGTCAGGCGCATCCTGTCAAGAGGGAAGTTCCAAAAACAGACAAGCTTATTTCTCAATAAATTCCTTTAATGCTGCCTTGTCCTCCGGCGGCAGCTCCTGTCCACTGAAAAAATTAGACAAAAACATGATTACAGAGCCTTCAAAATGTTCATCTACGAACTTATGGGAATATCGTCTCTTTAATTCTTCCTCCGTAATTAATGCGGAATAGTAACGTTTTTGCCCCCGCTTCTGCGCTTTTACAACTCCTTTCTGCTCCAGACGTGTTAAAAATGTATAAATCGTCTGCTGTTTCCATGTGTGCCCTTTTTCATCGTTGCAGTATCCGATCACATCCTGCAAAATCACTTCGTCCTCCTGCTGCCACAAAAACTCCATGATTTCAGACTCTGCTTCAGATAATAAATTAAAACTTTTCATTTCCATGCCCTCTTTCTTTTTATTTGTTATACTTCTTATGATAAGACGAAATCGTAATATTTTCAAGAGGAAAATTATAAAATTTTTCTAAAATATAGTCATATTTTTCCCTTCGGCAACACATCCGGCAATCATTTCTCCCCACGCAAGGTAATCACCACGTATTCACACCGTTCCTGGGTGCGGATCGCATAGCCCCACCCGGCAACGCCGGAGGATACGATAACTTTGCAGCCGTCACGCTCATACTCTCCATAATTTAAAATTCCTGTCAATTCAGATAAATAACCCACAGGCCATATCTGCCCTGCATGGGTATGGCCGGATACCTCCAGGTCTACGCCCTGTGCGGCATTTTCTCCGGCTTCAACCGGCTGGTGGTCTGCCACGATGATAAATTTCTCCCGGTCGGCGTCCCGCAGGATTTCTTCCACAGACGCCCTTCCTGAAACATTTCCCCATGCGGCGTCATCCCGCCCGGCAAGCACCAGCTCCTCACCAAGTTCTACACAGGCATCCTGTAAAATATGGATTCCCCCGGCTTCCATGGCTGCCTCCAGCTCTTCATTTGTAAACGTACGGTGATCGGTATACGGCTGCCTGTCATGATTTCCATAAACATAATAAACACCGTATGTACTTTCCAGGCTTCCAAGCACCTGAAATACCTCCTGCATGGAAGCTTTGGAGGTTCCCTCTTCCACGATGTCACCGCCCAGAACTACGACGTCCGGATGGACGTCATTGATTTCCTTCACCTTTTCTTTGAGGATATCCGGACGCTGTATGGTATCATAATGAATGTCGCTCAAAAATACGATCCGGTATTCCTGTCCGAGCTTATCCGACGTCACCGTATACTCCGTCCTCACGACGGAACGCATGTTCATATATCCGAACGTCAGAAGCGCCGCAAAAATCAGAAGGGGAAGCGCTCCGCTTATGCAGGCCGTCTGAAACCCTGCATACAGCTTTCCTGACTTTCTCTTCCCCCATACGAGCCGGATAATCCAGGCTGACAAATCCACAGCCAGAAACAGGGCGACCAGATGCAGGATCACCACCGCTCCTGTCGTCCATATATTCACGCACAGAAAAGCAAAGAGCAGCGCAGCCAGAATCCGGACGGCCCGCACCCATTTTTTCTCTATGTCCACTTTATAAAACTTCAGCAGCTTTCCGGAACGGTAATACACATATATCCCGGTCAGCGCCATACACACCATACCTATACCCAAAAACCAGATCATGCCATTATCCTTTCTGTTCTCTATTTTCCCACAAATTCCTTTTTCTAATCATTCCCCGCTGCTTTTCACTCCTCCAACTGTTTCTTCAAATATCTCCCAACTACATTCGCAAAGTTCCCGATATTCCGGATATAGGCGAAATCCTTCCCGAAAATCCTCCTCTCTGCCTGCAAATCCTGCTCTTCCCCTACGAACACCCCAAGCACCGCTATCCCTTCGCCGCGCAGTTTCCGCACCTCGAAAGCCGTATCCTTCACGGCAAAATCTCCAAAATACGGCGCCGGGTTTCTGCTGTTTGGACGGTTTACGATAATGTCATTCGGTCTGCCGTCGCTGAGCACAATCAGAATCTTATGCTCCTCCGGACGCTCTGAGAGACCAAGCGCCGCCGCGCGGATCGCCAGCCCATCCCGGTTATTCGAGGAGCCGTAAAACTCAAAAATCCTCTCATCTGCTTCTGTTGCTTCGTCATATTCCCGAAAACGGCGCATCACCGTATAATCCCAAAAAGTGCAAAAGCCCATGACCCGGTGGGGAATCTGCACAAGACTCAGCGCCCTGCTGATAATGAACGCCTGCAATGCCACCTGGCTCTGTCTGGCCCGCTGGGAACCGCTGGCGTCGATCAGTACATCTACCACGAAATCCATGCCATCCTGCCAAAATTCCCGTTCGAACAGCTTCCGGTTGGCCGTTCTGCCTATCTTCCAGAGCCTGTTCGGAACGATCTTCCCATATTCAGCCAGATTCACTTCCCGTTCGCTCCGTAGCAAAAGCGAACGTTTCAGGGTATCCCTCAAAAGATCAATGTTCCGTTTCGTCACCCGGTAATTCTGTCTCCAGGTACGCAGATTGATCTCCTTCGTTTTCCGGGCATACTCCGACTGGGAATTTACCCGCACCATATTTTCCAGAATTCCATCCGTAAAATACAGCGTACAGTCCCCGTGCAGTCCCCGGCACACCTTATCATTCAGCCGCTTCTGCTCCTGTTCCTTCAGATAGGAACGGCCATAATTCAGCTCAATATAGGAATACATCTTTTCTATGGCTTCCTCATCCAGAAAAACAGCCCCGCCCTGTCCACGCTTTTTCTCTTCCTTTTCTTCCTCCGAAAGCTTTGTTACAGAGTCCGCCATCTGATTCAGATACCGCTCAAGCTGATCCTCCCGCATCTCCTCATCCAGATAATCCTGCCAGTCAAAGGTCTTTAGCTGCTCCTTCGTCACAGCCATCACTGCATCCAGATTTCCATGTTTTCGTTCAAATCCCCGGTCAATATACATATTGTAAAGCCCGTCCACCGTTCGAATCAGTTCCATCGTGTCCGCCGCTCCCGCCAGCGACACAATGCTTTCCGCCGCTTCCCGGACACGCTTCTCCGTCCGCCTGTCCCCCGTCACATACCCACGCAGAAGCGCCAGCTTGACGCTGCCAAGAAAAGAAGCCGTCATGTTTTCAAATTCACCCTCAAGAAGGTCCTCAAACGCACGCCTTCGGATATCCGGCACGCCGATCCTCTCCTTTGAAATCTTCGGAAACACGGCGCTGTCCACACAGAGCTGTCCAATCTGTACCAGAGAAGTCTCCTCCGCCCCCAGATAAACCTTCTTTGCCAGATAGAGCCCAAACAGGTCTTTATCAAAATATTTGGAAAACGCCCCCTGCTTGACGGCGTCATAAATAGAAATGTATTTTGATTTCAGAAAAGAGGACACATCGAGTTCCGTATCCAGCTCATAATCCCCGCTCACCGTCCACATCAGATTTCGGATTCGGTTCTCCACTTCCATCCTGTAAAATTCATCCATGTCCCTATGCCCCCTTCTGGCAGATGTATCAAAACACGTCCTCCGCCGTCCAGGAGCCCGGAATCCGCGTCATGACGATATCTTCAATCATTTCCCGTTCAAAAATATCAAAACATTTATTTGTGATTCCCATAGCGATTGCCATCTGCGGGCTGACGCCGCCTTTCATGACTTTTACCGCTGCCAGCAGCCCTCTCAAATCCAGAGGCTTCGTGGAAATCTCACTATTCTGCGCTTTGAGCTGCAAGTCCAGAAAAAGTCCGGAAAACTGTTCCAGCGCCGCCGGCTTTATTTCCGGAAAAGAAGTCTTTAGAATCTGCGCCAAAAGCTCTTCCGTCAGCGGTGGCATATTGATAACCAGAAACCGGGAGACCAGCGCTTCATTGAGCTCCTTCGTCCCCGCATAACCATAATTCATCGTCCCGATAAACCGCGCCGCCGGATGCAGTTCAATTTTATCATATCCCGGCACGTCGATCACTTTCCGGTAGTCCAGTGTAGCGTGAAGCACCGAGACCGCATCATTTTTCGCCATGTTGATTTCATCTAGAATGCCAAAGCCTCCATAAGACGCACACTGATACACCGGCCCTTTGCGAAGCTTTACTTCATTATCCTGAAACGTGTCTGTCCCGATCAGCGCACTGCTGTCCGTATTCACATGAAAAGAAATGTTATAGACGGGACGCCCGAACAGATATGCCAGATTCTCTGCCAGAATATTCTTTCCCGTAGCCTTCGAACCACTCAAAAGAATATTTTCACCCTGCAAAAGTCCTACGATCGCCATTTCCAGGATTTCTTTCCCGAAAAACGGCATTTCTGGCTTTACCAGCCTGTTTTTAACCTGCTCCTCCACCGGATAGCGTTCCCTGAATTTCTCTATTTCCTGTATCAAAGAAGGGCTGACGCCCTGCTTCTCTAAAAATTCCTGTCTGTAATCACTCATCCTTTTTTCGTTCCTTTCTCCTTGCTTTCTGTTATTATAGCACGCATCCTTTTGTAAAAACAGTCCAAACGCCCCGAAAAAGAAATGTAGCCGTCCATGCACCAGCCATAGGACAGCGCACGGTTCCAGTTGAAATGCTGTTCGCTCCATGCTAAAATGTGACCGTTACCGCACACGGCATTTTGAACAGGAGCGATCATATTTTGAAAAAAATTCTTATCATAGAGGACGACACAAATATCAACAACCTGCTGAAAGAAGCCCTGACCGGTCAGGGTTATCTCTGCGACCAGGCTTTCTCCGGAACAGAAGCCAGGATGCTTCTTCAAATGAAGCCCTATGCACTCATCCTTCTGGACCTGATGCTTCCCGGCATTCCCGGTGAAAAGGTTCTGGAAGAAATCAGAAGAATCGGAAACGTCCCGGTCATCGTACTGACGGCAAAGAATGAACTGGACGAAAAAATAAATCTGCTTACCGAAGGGGCAGACGATTATATTACAAAGCCTTTTGAAATCAAAGAAGTCATTGCCCGCGTACAAGTACAGTTCCGCCGTCTGTCACAGGCTCCGGAACAGATGGTTCTTTCCCACAAAGCGCTCGCCCTGGACAGAGACACGTTCCGGGCCAGTATCGACGGAATGGAGCTTCCTCATATTACCAGACAGGAATTTGCCATTCTGGAACTGCTTCTGAAACATCCAAAACAGGTATTCAGCAAGGAAGATATTTTTGAATATGCCTGGGAGGAGCCCTATATGGGAGAGACCAAGACGCTGGACGTCCACATCAGCAACATCCGCAAAAAAATCAAAACGCTTACAACCGAAGATTACATAGAAACCGTATGGGGCATCGGCTACCGTTTAAAGCCCTGATTCTTTACTCTTTTTTTACTATTTCTTTGCTTTTCTTTTGGATTGTTCCGGTAAACTAAGAGCAGTCAAGAAAAGGAGATGAAAACATTGAGCGAATTTTTACTTAGCACGTCAAACCTCACGAAGCAGTTCGGACATCACAGAGCTGTAGACGCAGTAAATATCCACATTAAGAAAGGTGCGATCTATGGCTTTATCGGCAGGAACGGCGCCGGGAAAACCACCTGCCTGCGGATGATCAGCGGCCTCGCAAGCCCGACGGACGGAGAAATCGAAATGTTCGGCTATACCGGAAAGGATTTAAAAAATATCCGCTCCAGGGTCGGCTGCCTGATTGAAGCTCCTGGCCTGTACGGAAACATGACCGCGTACGAAAACCTGAATGTCAAGTGTAAACTGTTCGGCATCAAAAAGCCCGGTTACATTGATGAAATTCTACATACGGTAGGTCTGTCGGAAAGCGGAAAGAAAAAGACAAAACACTTTTCCCTCGGCATGAAACAGCGGCTTGGAATCGGTCTTGCCCTGATAGGCGAACCCGACCTTCTGGTACTGGATGAGCCGATTAACGGCCTCGATCCTCAGGGAATCGCTGAAATCCGCGATACAATTCACCGTCTGAGGGATGAACGGAATATGACCATTCTGATCTCCAGCCATATCCTTGAAGAGCTTTCTAAGATTGCCACCGATTACGGCATTATCCATGACGGCTGTCTGATCCAGGAGCTGACACGGGAAGAACTGATGAAACGGTGCAGCGAACGAATTGAGCTGACACTCTCCTGTCCGGAGCAGGCAGTCCCCATCTTAGACCGGATGGGATTTGTGAATTATCAGATTGTAGATAAAGAGCATATCCATGTATTTGAACGGCTAAACGAAAGCGCCGCCCTGAATACAGAGCTCGTAAAATCAGGAATTCCCGTACGGGAGATTTCTTTGACAAACGAAGAGCTGGAAACTTATTTCCTGAATCTGACGGGAGGTGCCAAACATGTTTAATATGGTTCGAATGGATTTATACCGGATGTTCCGGACGAAAGCCCTGTATGTAATCTGGATTGTCATGGCGGTGACCATGCTTCTCACCACTTCTTTAAGCCTGATTTCACAAGAAATGCCTGAAGCTCAGGAATACGCACAGGAGGAGACAGAAAATGTAAACCTCGGCATGAGCGTGAGCCTTCCCACCCGCCCTGGAGCACAGATCACGGTACTGGATGAAGTCTACGCAAATACGACAGCAAAGTTCACGGCCCTGTTCCTTGTCATCTTCGCAGTGATCTTTGCTACTGCTGACATAAACAGCGGATACATCAAAAACATTGGCGGCCAGGTGCGAAACCGCGGAGCTTTGTTTTTATCAAAGGCTGCCGCAATGCTCGTATTTACCGTACTTACCATAATCGGATACGCGCTGCTTCAGGCGCTCTTCTGCCGGATATGCTTCGGGTATCTCGTCTGGGGGAATATTTGTTCGCTGTTATGGTATCTCGGTATCCAGATTCTGCTCCACTACGCGTTTACTCTCATCTGTATGGCAATCGCAGTAGTGCTGAGAAATAACGTTTTCAGCATGATTATCGTGATCTGTCTGTGTGGCGGGATTTCGGCATTAATCTACGGCCTGGTTGATAACCTGGTTCAAAAACTGGGAATCCAGGGTTTCCAGGTCATGAAATACACGGTAACCGGACAAATCGCCCTGGTGCCTATGGAACCTTCTTCCGGCGATGTTCTGATGCCTGCTGTAATCTCCGTGGTGTTCCTTCTGGCTATGGCATTCACAGGAAGTACTGTTTTTGCAAAAAAGGACTGTTAGCCCATGTATCTTATCATCGCAATTTTACTTATCATCAGTTTCATACAGGCATTCCTTCTATGGAAATACCAGCGGCAGGTGAAAGACATCTGCCGCCAGATGGCGTTTCTTTTGAAGCATGACAGCAGTATGCTGATCACCCGCGACCTGGATTTCGGAAACATTGGAAAGCTGGTCGATATTCTGAACGAATATCTGACGTTAAAGCGCAGAGAACATGCACAATATCAAAAAAAAGAACAAATCATTTCCGATACCTATACGAACCTTTCCCATGACATCCGTACCCCTCTCACTTCCCTGGACGGATATTTCCAATTGCTGGAGGACTGTGACAGCACGGTTGACCGGCAAAGATATCTGGCAATCATCCGGGAACGCATCGAAAGCCTGAAAGAAATGCTGGAAGAATTATTTACGTTCACAAAGCTGAAAAACCAAACCGCTCCTCTGGAACTGAACCGCTGCTGCGTAACTCAGATTTTAAAGGAAACCGTATTTTCTTACTATGAGGACTGGACAAAGCTTGGAATAGAGCCGGAAATCCTGATTCCAGAAGAGCGCGTGTATATGCTTGGAAATCCCCCGGCACTCCGCCGCATCATCCAGAACGTGCTGAAAAATGCCATAGAGCACGGCGAAAAAAAGATCAAAATTACCCTGAGCGCCACCGAAAATCAAATCCTCCTCTCCGTTAGCAATCAGGTGGCGCATCCGGAGCAGATTGACGTTTCGATGATTTTTGAGCGTTTTTACAAGGCGGATGAAGCGCGCAGCAGGACTTCTACCGGTCTTGGACTTGCCATCGCAAAAGAACTGGCGCTGCGGATGAACGGGGAAATTACGGCTGCTATTACGGAAGATAACTTCTGCATCACAATCCGGTTTTCCGATTCCTGCCCTCTTCGTTCCTAAAAAATGAATCAAGAGGAGATTCCTATTTTTTTGTTGAAACTCCTCTTCCATTTCGGTATACTGAAAGAAAAACACCCAGAAGGAAGAAAGAAACATGAACAATATTGATTTACATGTACACTCTAACTGCTCGGACGGCACTTTCACTCCCGCAGGGCTGGTTTCTTACGCATTAAAAAAGAATTTGGCGGCGATCGCACTTACTGACCACGATACGATTGACGGACTTTCCGAATTATGTTCCGCCGCTGCCGGGACAAGCCTTGAGGTCGTCTCCGGAATCGAATTTTCTACGGAATTCCACGGAAAAGACGTCCACATCGTCGGTCTGGATTTTGACTATCAGATGCCGGAGTTTTTAGAACAGCTTACACGTTTTCAGAATTCCAGGGATATACGGAATCAAAAAATGATTCAACTCTTACAGGAAGAAGGAAGCGATATTACCTGGGAAGCTATGAAAGCGGAATATCCAGATGCGGTCTGGACGAGAGCGCATTTCGGAAAATATCTGCTGGAGCATGGCTTTGTCTCTGATATTAAGGAAGCCTTCTCCCGTTATCTGGCGGATGACGCCCGCTGCTTTGTCCCCCGTGAAAAAGTAACTCCCGTCCAGGCCGTCCGTCTGATTCGTCTCGCCAGAGGAATCCCCATTCTGGCGCATCCCATGCTGTACCATCTGGACGACGCCTCAATGGATGAGCTGATTACCAGCCTGAAAAAAGAAGGGCTGATCGGTATCGAAGCGCTGTATTCTACCTATTCAGCAGAGGATGAAGCACATGTGCGTATGCTGGCCAAAAAATATGACCTTGTTCTTTCCGGCGGTTCTGATTTTCATGGAAGTGTAAAACCAGACATTGATCTTGGCAGCGGCAGAGGAAACCTGGAAGTCCCTTATGAATTTTTAACAAACCTGAAAGCGGCACGAAACCGTAAGGCGCCACAGCCATGATACGATAGATCCATCATAACACTTATTTGCATATTTCCAGGAGGAACTATGAAATTCAGAGAATTATATTTTAAGGGAGAGCTCCCTTTCGACGCCATCTTTGATTACACGGAAGAATGGAACTATAGTGATGAAACCTGTACCTTAAGAGAATATCTCGGTCTGACTGCCGAGGAAGAAGATGTCTGGATTTCCGAGAGCGACGACGCCCTTGAAGAACTGCTGGAACAGGAAAAAAATCGAAAGATTATTTTTCTCGACCTGGACGGCACTCTTCTCAATGACCGGAAGGAATTTACTCCCGGAAACAGAAAAGCCATCAAAGAAGCCCTGAAGGCCGGTCACAGCGTCGTAATCGCTACCGGACGTCCGCTTTTCAGCGCTCTGGCGCAGGCAGAAGATCTGGGGCTTGTGGGAAAAGGCTGTTATATCATCTCTTATAACGGAGGTGAAATCTATGACACCGAAAAGAAAGAAAGCCTGTATCGAAAAACAATCCCGCTCTCCTATGTCCGCTATATCTTTGATGCCGCCAGAGAAATGGGGCTTCACTGCCAGACTTATAATGATGTAGAAATCCTTACGGAAACGGATAATCCGTCTCTCCAGTACTATATGAAACTCACAAAGGTGCGCAGCCGTGTCGTTCCAGACGTCATCACAGAACTTGGAAAAGACCCTGTAAAGCTGATTGTCATTGATATTGACGACCATGAAAAGCTGGTTGATTTCCGCAATCGGACTGCCAAATGGTGTGAAGGAAAGCTTGACCGCTTCTTCTCAAGCCCCATCTATCTGGAACATGTAGCGCCCGGTATCTCCAAAGGACAGGCTATTCATTTTCTTTGTGAGCATCTTGGAATCCCTCTGGCAAATACCATCGCCGCCGGGGATGCGGAAAATGATATTTCCATGATTCAGGAAGCCGGCATTGGCGTGGCTATGGCAAATGCGGAACCAGCCGTGAAAGCAGCGGCGGATTATATAACCAAACGCACCAACAATGAGGATGGGGTCTCGGAAATTATTGGAAAGTTTCTATTGGGGGATTAGCCTCCCCCACTTTTTCAAAATGCCGTTATCACAGACAGTAAGTCTGCGGGCTTTTCCAAAAAGTAATCTGCCTTTATGGACTTACTATGGCTGCCCCATACTGCCAGAGCAAAATCAATCCCGGCGTTTTTTGCACACCTGCTGTCATACGCGCTGTCTCCGACATAAAGTATTTTTCCGCCGCTCATTCCTGATAATTCTTTATATTTCCAAAGCGGCGCAGCATTGGGTTTATGTTCCTGTGTATCATCTGCACAAACGATTGTGCGAAAATACTCTCTGATACTGAGCTGACAAAATTCCTCTTCAAATCCTTCTCTTGTCTTTGAGGTAACGATTCCCATTTTCACACCCCTTGTTCGCAGATTTTCTAATAATTCCGTGATTCCGTCAAAGACCATAACGGTATCTGCATATTTGCGCATATTCTCAATCCACAGCTCCAGGGTATGCGAAATGTCTTTGACCTCAAGGATTTTCAAAGCGTCTGCCCCGGTAATACCCAGTGCAAATGTCAATTCAGAGACAGGTATCTCTTTCCCGCATAACGTCCTCAGGGTTTCCTGCAAGGAATGCAGAACCGCATACTCCGTATCGATCAGCGTACCGTCAATGTCAAAAACAATGTGTTCATACTTCATATTGCCGCTCTCCCCCTTCTAAAAAATCACTTTTCTCATAGTACATGGTTTTCCTCCTGACGGAAGCTGTTTTCTACAATCCCCGGAAGCAGGTCATAAATAGAACAGCCAATTTCCTTTTCAAATAATGCCTTGATCTCTAAAATTTTTTTCCACCTGCTGATTGTCGCAGGGTGGACGCCATACCGGAGGGTAACATCCACAAACCTCTTTTCCAAAAGGCAGAAGCCCGTTGGCATAGCCAAAGCATCACAGAGCTGCACTAAGCGGTCGTAATCATCGTAGACTGCATTTGCGACAAACTCTTTCATAAACTGGTAATCCTCATCGCTTACATCGAATTTACCAATAGAAGTATGGATATCCTGAATCATAAACGCATGAGAGATACAAATCTGCGCTGCTTTTTCCCAGCCCCGCTCCATACAGTAACGGTAACCGTCGATCAGATGCTTTTCTGAACTCACCCCGGCATATCGGCCAATATCATGTAACAGACCGAAAAGATAAGCCTGTTCCGCAGATAGATGCTTACAGCGTTCCGCAATATTTTTACAGGCTTTCGCTACATACCGGGAATGGTCTGTCCATGCCCCCGGATTGGACTCTGACGCTTCCTTTAATGCCAGTTCTGCGGTCTGAATGTTCAACTCCATTTTTAACTCCTTTCAAAAGGGCGGGGCTGGAAAATAAAATGCCTGGCTCCTTTATAATGAAATATTTACTCCTGTA
>OMNT01003156.1_pt1 | contig 12315 bp, 9 predicted proteins | sample 1672551 | NCBI WGS metagenome assembly OMNT01 (sample SAMEA3136698, study PRJEB25190) | human gut metagenome
GGCAGATATTCTGATTATATTTTCAAAATCTTTGATATATTTTTCGAGTCCCATCGTTTTTAGAAAAACTTCGATATATCCACACTGGCAGTTGCTGACGATATAAAGGTCGGTTTTCTGAGAAAGGTTTTCCAGTGTCTGCGCAACATCTGGGTAAAGAACACCGTGATCGGTTTCAAGCGGCCGATTTTCATAGTTAAAGCAAAGATAGCCGATTCGGTCACGTTCTTCTTTTGGGCAGGAAGGAAAGAGTGCAAGCGTGATCTCATCCATTGTTTTTCCAAAAAGTGACTTAAGCCAATCTGCTGTAAGTGAGAGGGAAAAATCTGTATTCTCCTCTATCGCCTGATTCCAGGATCTGGCAACTGCTTCGGTTGAGTCCCAGAGTGTGCCGTCTACGTCAAATATAATACCATCCATGATTCAATCTCCTGTATCTGAAAAATTATTTAACAGATTAAGGATAGCACAAGGTGGATATCCGGGCAATGATCTGTAAAATATTTTATCGAAAAGTTACAGGTGATGTCGAAAAAATGCGAATTAGTAAGAAAGAAGAAAAGAAGTGTAAGATAGTAGAAACAGAAAAAACAAAAGAAAAAATTATATTTTCAGAAATTCTATGAATTTCATCCTTAATTCATAATTCGTAATTCATAATTCATCATTAACCTAATTAGTGTTTAAAGTGTCTTACTCCTGTAAATACCATAGCAATTCCATGTTTATTGCAGGCATCTATTGATAATTGATCTCTTATTGATCCACCTGGTTGAATTATTGCCTTTATACCATACTTAGCACATTCATCAACAATATCATTAAATGGGAAGAATGCATCTGAAGCTAGTATAGTTGCCCCTTGGCCTCTTCTAAGTGCATCTTGTGTTGGCCAAATTCTATTAACTTGTCCACCTCCAATACCAACAGCAACTCCGTCCTTCACTGTTACTATGGCATTAGATTTAACATATTTAACAACCTTCATACCAAAGATCATATCTCTCATTTCTTCATCAGTTGGAGCTTTTTCAGTTACAACTTTCACTTCATCTAAAAGCTTAGTGTCTTCTTCTTGAACTAAAATACCACCATCAACTGTTACCATATATTTTTTAGCACATGGTTTAGTATTACATTTAATTACTCTTAAATTCTTTTTAGCTCTTAATACTTCTAAAGCCTCTTCATCATATCCTGGAGCTGCAATAACTTCTAAGAATATCTTAGACATCTCTTCTGCAGTTGCCTTATCAATAGTTCTATTAATTGCTACAATTCCTCCAAAGATTGAATCTGGATCTACATCATGAGCTTTTTTATAAACTTCTAAAACAGACTCTCCAATAGCTACACCACAAGGAGTATTATGTTTTAATGCACAACAAGCTATTTCTTCAAATTCATTAGCTACTTTCCAAGCAATATCTAAATCTTTAATATTGTTATAAGATAACTCTTTACCATTTAAAACTTCAAAGTCTTCCATAGCTCCATCAAATTCAGTTGATGTGTAATATGCTGCGCTTTGATGTGGATTTTCTCCATATCTTAAAGATTGTTTCTTCTTATATGATACTGAAAGGTATTCTGGATATTCTTCATCTCCTAATAGGAAGTTAGAAATAGCTGCATCATATGCACTCATAAGGTTAAATACTTTTCCTGCTAATTTCTTTCTTAAAGCATAACTTACATCGCCAGTTTCCTTTATTTCATTCATAACAGCTTCATAGTCAGCTACATCTGAAATAACTACAACGTCTTGGAAGTTTTTAGCTGCTGCTCTTAGCATTGTTGGTCCACCAATATCAATGAATTCAACTTTTTCTTCAAAAGATAAGTTCTCTCTAACCTTTTCAAAGAATGGATATAAATTAACTATTACCATATCAATAGTATCTATATTTCTTTCCTTGATAGTTTCCATATGCTCTTCATTATCTCTTATTGCAAGAATACCAGCATGAATAATAGGATGTAATGTTTTAACTCTTCCATCTAACATTTCTGGGAAATTTGTTACTTCATTAACTTCAGTAACCTTTAACCCATTATCCTTTAAGTGCTTGTAAGTTCCTCCTGTTGAAATTATTTCAACACCATTTTCTGATAAGAATTTAGAAAAATCTAATATACCCTCTTTGTTGAACACACTAATTAACGCTCTCTTAATCATATAAAAAGCCTCCTATTTATCTATCTTTACTATTCCGTCTATTATTTGAATTTTCTTATCACCAATAAGCTCTATTGCCTTTGGTAACAATTTATGCTCTTGTACTAATACTCTTTTTTGTATATCTTCTGCAGTATCTTCAAAATACACTGGTACTGTTTCTTGTAAGATGATTGCTCCACCATCTACTTCTTCATTAACAAAATGCACCGTACATCCTGTGTATCTTACCCCTGATTTCTTTACTGCATTATGAACATGCATTCCATACATCTTATCACCGCAAAAGCTTGGAATTAATGATGGATGGATGTTGATTATTCTATTTTTAAATTCTCTCAGTATTTCCCCATCCAAAATTGAAAGATATCCTGCTAAAACTATTAAGTCTACTTTACCTTTAGTCAGCTCTAGTATTTTATTTGAAACTTCACTGCCATATTCTTTTTTAGATACAACAAAAGTTTCAACACCTGCATTTTTTGCTCTTTCCAAGCCATAAATACCTTCCTTACTGCCAATAACCATTTCCACTTGATAGTTTTTGTTTTCATAATCTAAAATTGACTGGAGGTTAGAACCTCCACCAGATACAAGTACTGCTATTTTAAGCAAACTCCTTCACCTCCAGCTGTAACAACGCCAATTTCGTATGCCTTTTCGCCCATAGCTTCTAATTCATTTAAAATAGCTTGTACATCAGCTTCATTTACACATAAAACAAATCCTATACCCATGTTAAATGTATTATACATATGATCTCTAGCAACGCCTCTGCTAATCATATCTTCAAAGATTGCTGGCAATGGATAGCTGTCTTTTCTTATTTCAGCTGTAAGCTCTGCTCCATTAAACATTCTTGGAACATTTTCTATAAATCCACCACCTGTTATATGGCTCATCCCTTTAATATTAAACTTTTCAATTAAGCTTAATACTGGCTTTACATATAATTTAGTTGGTGTAATAAGCGTCTTCCATACCTCTTCACCATTAAACTCTTCATTTAAATCAGTATATAGTTTTCTTACTAAAGAAAATCCATTAGAATGTACTCCTGATGAAGCTATACCTATAAGCTTGTCACCTGGCTTAATGTCTTTTCCATTGATGATTTTATCCTTATCTACAATACCTACAGCAAAACCTGCAATATCATATTCTCCTTCTTTATAGAACCCTGGCATTTCAGCAGTTTCTCCACCAATTAAAGCACAACCTGATTCTACACATCCATCTGATACTCCTTTAACTAAATCGGCAGCAACTTCTGCTTCTAGCTTTCCACATGCTATATAATCTAAGAAAAATAATGGCTTTGCACCATGACATAAAATATCGTTAACGCACATAGCAACACAATCAATACCTACTGTGTCATATTTCTTTGTTTTAAAAGCTAACTCTAATTTAGTACCAACTCCATCTGTTCCTGATACTAGCACTGGCTTCTTATACCCTTCTGGTAATTCAACCATTCCAGCAAAGCTTCCAAGACCATTTAAAACATATTGGCTCATTGTCCTACTTGCATATTCTTTTATAAGCTTTACTGACTTATAACCTTCTTCTATATTAACTCCAGCTTCTTTATAAGTTATCATTATAAAACACTACCTTTCTTAAGCACCTTTTTCACTTTCAATTGGTGTTGCCACAGGGTATACACCGCTAAAGCAACCTACACAGTATCCTTGATCTTCTTTAAAGCATTTATACATACCTTCCATTGATAAATATCCAATAGAATCACATCCAATGGCTTCTCTTATTTCTTCTAATGAATGATTAGCTCCTATTAAATCTTTTCTATATGGAGTATCTATTCCAAAATAACATGGGAATTTAACTACAGGTGAAGCTACTAAGAAGTGTACTTCCTTTGCTCCTGCTCTTCTTAAAGATTCAACTAAATGCTTAGAAGTTGTCCCTCTTACAATAGAATCATCTATTAATATTACCCTTCTATTTCTTACATTAGCTTTTAATGGATTTAACTTTACTGCTACTGCTCTTTCTCTAATTTCTTGAGATGGTGTAATAAATGTTCTACCAACGTATCTATTTTTAACAAAACCTGTATCATATGGTATTCCTGAAGCTTTTGAATATCCTATGGCTGCCGGTATTCCTGAATCAGGTACTGCCACAACCACATCTGCTTCAATATTATGTTCTTTATATAATTGTTCACCAGCTTTTACTCTTGTTTCATGTACATCAAGCCCATCAATTACTGAATCTGGTCTTGCAAAATATATATATTCAAATGCACATGTTTGACATTGAGTATTTTCTGAATATCTGTATGAATTAATACCATTTTCATCTATAACTATTATTTCACCTGGTTCGATATCTCTAACTAGTTCTGCACCAACAGCATCAAGGGCACAACTTTCTGATGATAAGATATATCCTTCATCAATCTTTCCTAAACATAAAGGTCTTATTCCGTGTGGATCTCTAACACCTATAAGCTTATTTTCTGTTAAGATAACCATGGCAAAAGAACCTCTTACTGCCTGAATAGCATCTAAAATTGCTTTTTCAACACCTTTCTTAGCTCCTCTAGCTATAAGGTTTGCTATAACTTCTGAATCTATTGATGTATGGAACACATGTCCAGCCTCTTCCAATAACTCTCTTATAACATCTGCATTAACAAGCGTTCCATTATGAGCCATTGCAATAGATCCTAATTTGCTTTGACTTAAAAGTGGTTGAGCATTTTCTATTCTTGTATCACCAGATGTTGAATATCTAACATGTCCAATAGCTACATTTCCTTTTAAGGTTGCAAGACTTTCTTGTGAAAAGGCTTCTGTAATAAGCCCCATTCCTTTATGCATATTTATTTCAGTGCCATTGGCAACTGCTATTCCCGCACTTTCTTGTCCTCTATGTTGAAGTGCATATAATCCATAATAAGTCATTGAAGCAACATCCATTTCCCTATTTGAATAAACACCAAACACACCACATTCATCTTTAAATTTATCATTGCTTGGATCCATTATAATATTGTCTACCTTAAGACTCATCCTTAATACCCCCGAAATCTTTTTACTTAGAAAGTCTGCTTAATATTTCAACGTAGGCATCTTTAACATTTCCTAAGTCTCTTCTAAATCTATCTTTATCAAGCTTTTCTCCAGTTGTTGCATCCCAGAATCTGCAAGTATCTGGTGAAATTTCATCTGCTAAAACTATTTCTCCGTTATATCTTCCAAACTCTAATTTAAAGTCTATAAGATTAATGTTAGCTTTTAAGAATAATCCCTTTAAAACTTCGTTAATTTTTGCTGTTAATTCATATATTTTATTTAACTCTTCAAATGTAGTTGCTCCTATAGCTACTGCATGATAGTCATTTATTAATGGATCTCCTAGAGAATCATCTTTATATGATAATTCAAATACTGTAGTCTTAAGCTCTGTTCCTTCTTCTAATCCTAATCTCTTAGCCATTGAACCAGCTGCCACATTTCTAACTATTACTTCTAGAGGTACTATTTCTACCTTCTTACATAATTGTTCTCTATCATTTAACTTTTCAATAAAGTGAGTTGGTACTCCATTTTGTGCTAAAATTTCAAATAATGTAGCTGTTATAGCATTATTCATTACACCTTTATCTTCTATTTGACCTTTCTTTTCTCCATTGAAAGCAGTTGCATCATCTTTGTAATATACAATTACTTCATCAGCTTTATCTGTAGCATATATTTTCTTTGCTTTACCTTCGTACATCATTTCTAATTTTTCCATTATAGATCCACTCCTTCACCATTTTCAGCAATAAATTTTTCTTTCATATCTTTTCTATATTGAATTAATTTAGCTTTAAGCTCTTTATCACCAATTGATAACATTTGTACAGCCAACATTCCTGCATTGTAAGCATTATTGATACCTACAGTTGCCACTGGAATTGATTTTGGCATTTGCACTATTGAAAATAATGCATCAAGACCTTCTATTGCTCCTTTACAAGGAACTCCTATGACAGGAATTACTGTTTGTGAAGCAATTACACCTGGAAGGTGTGCTGCAAGGCCTGCACCAGCAATTATTACTTCACAGCCTTCAGCTTCTATATCTCTTAAAGTTTCTTCTAACTTTTCAGGAACTCTATGAGCTGATAAAACATATGCTTTATATGAAATACCAAATTCCTTTAAACAGTTAGCAGCTCCCTTCATTATTTCCGTATCAGATTTTGATCCAAAAAATATTGCAACTCTCATAAAAAACGCTCCTATCTAAAGTATTTAACACCTGATTCAAAGATCTTTTGATCGAAGTTTCCAGGAACATTTACATATAGGTCTTCTCCAATTCTTTCAGAGTGTCCCATCTTACCTAAAACTCTTCCATCAGGACTTGTTATTCCTTCTATACCTAAAACTGAACCATTTGGATTAAATGGCATGTCCAGTGATACATTTCCTTCTAAATCTACATATTGAGTAGCTATTTGATCATTAGTAATTAATTGTCTTAATAGCTCTTCATTTGCAATAAATCTACCTTCACCATGAGATATTGCTACATTGTGAATATCCCCTACATTTACTTCACTAAACCAAGGTGATTTGTTAGATGTAATCTTAGTTCTTATTATTGAACTCATATGTCTATTGATATTATTGTAAGTTAATGTTGCCATATCCTCTTCTATATCAACTATTTCACCATATGGTACTAAACCTAACTTTATTAATGCTTGGAATCCGTTACAGATACCTAATACTAATCCATCTCTATTTTTTAGTAAATCATTTACTGCATCTTTAATTCTTTCATTTCTAAAGATTGTAGCAATAAACTTTCCTGATCCATCTGGTTCATCTCCTGCTGAGAATCCTCCTGGAATCATTATTATCTGACTTTCCCTTATTTGTTTTTCCAATGCTTCAATTGATTCAAGTAATGCACTCTTAGAGTAATTCTTAAACACTAACTCTGTAGTTTCAGCTCCTGCCTTAGTAAATGCTCTGTTACAATCATATTCACAGTTTGTTCCTGGGAATACTGGGATAATTACTCTTGGTTTAGCAGTCTTGATGCTTGGACTACTTGGTAATATTATTTTCTTTTCTTCAACCTTAATTTCTGGAACTGATTCTTGTGACTTTTCAGTTTTAATTTTAAACACTGTAGATAATTTCTTTTCATATATGCTTATTAAATCATCTATATTGAAAGTGAAATCATATTCTTCTGATATAATTACAGGCTTTTCTATAGTTTCACCAATTACTTTATAGCTACATCCCTCAAAGGCTTTATTTAAATCTTCATCAGCTGCTACTTCTACTATTACACTTCCATAATTTAAGCCAAATAACTCTTCCTTGCTTAAACCATTGAATTTAATACCAATCTTATTACCAAATGATATTTTAGAAAGTGTTTCTGCTATTCCACCAAATCTAACTGTTGAAGCTGATAACACTTTTTTATTAGAAGTTAATTTATATAATGCTTCTAAGTTGTTTTTAAATGTTTCAACATTTAATGTATAATCATCATTTTTCTCAGCCATTAGTAATACTAATTTACTTCCAACTTTCTTAAGTTCATTAGAAACTATCTTACTTGCCTTTTCCACAGCTACTGCAAAAGATACAAGTGTTGGTGGTACATCTAATTGACCAAAGCTTCCTGACATTGAATCTTTTCCACCTATAGCTGGAAGTCCTAAATCACTTTGAGCTTGATATGCACCTAGTAATGCAGCAAATGGTTTACCCCATCTTGATGGATTATTACCTAATCTCTCAAAGTATTCTTGGAATGTTAATCTTATTTTTCTATAATCTCCACCCATAGCAGCTATTTTTGTTACAGATTCTATTACTGCATAATAAGCCATATGATATGGACTCCACATACCAAGTTCAGGATTAAATCCATAACTCATTAGTGTAGCATCTTTACTTTCACCATTTAAAACTGGTATTTTTGCTGCCATACCTTCTGCTGGAGTTAATGCATACTTTCCACCAAAAGGCATCATTACTGTTCCTGATCCAATGGTAGAGTCAAATCTTTCAACTAACCCCTTTTGTGAAGCCACGTTAAGTTCTGTAAGAGTTTTCATCCATCTTTCCTTAACATTAACTTCTTCACCTATAGCTAATGGATATTCTTTTGGTAGTTCTACTTTTACATCAGTAGTTTGTCTAGCTCCATTTGTATCTAAGAATTCTCTTTTTAAATCTACTATCTTTTCACCTCTCCAGAACATTCTTAGACGTTCAGTATCTGTTACTTCTGCCACAACAATAGCTTCTAAGTTTTCTTCTGCTGAAAGACTGATAAATTCTTTAGCATCTTCCTTATTTACTACTACTGCCATTCTTTCTTGGGATTCAGATATTGCTATCTCAGTTCCATCTAAACCTTCATACTTCTTAGGAACCATATCTAAGTTTATATCTAATCCTCTTGTTAATTCACCTATTGCAACTGAAACTCCACCAGCACCAAAGTCATTACATCTCTTGATCATCTTAGCTACTTTTTCATTTCTAAATAATCTTTGAATTTTTCTTTCTGTTGGTGGATTACCTTTTTGAACTTCTGCTCCACATGTATTTATTGACTCTTCAGTATGTTCTTTTGATGAACCTGTTGCTCCACCTATACCATCTCTTCCTGTTCTTCCTCCTAAAAGGATTACTAAATCTGAAGCTTTTGGTTCTTCTCTTACAACATTTTCTTTTGGTGCTGCTGCTATAACAGCTCCTACTTCCATTCTTTTAGCTACATAATTTGGATGATATATTTCTGATACTTGTCCTGTTGCAAGTCCAATTTGATTACCATATGAGCTATATCCATGAGCTGCCCCTAAAACGATAGTTCTTTGTGGAAGCTTTCCATTTAAAGTTTCATCAATTTCTACTGTTGGATCAGCTGCTCCTGTTACTCTCATAGCTTGATATACATATGTTCTACCTGATAATGGATCTCTAATAGCTCCTCCAAGACAAGTTGCTGCACCACCAAAAGGTTCAATTTCTGTTGGGTGATTGTGAGTTTCATTTTTAAACATTACAAGGTACTCTTCATTACCCTTATCAGTTTCTATGTTTACATTTATAGAACAAGCATTTATTTCTTCTGATACATCTAAATCTTCTAATAAACCTTTTTTGCGCATTTCCTTCATAACAATTACTGCTATATCCATAAGATTTTCATCTCTAGTAGTTTCCTTACCATAAACAAAATCTCTTGATTTTAAATATGCATTATAAGATTTAATAAGAGGATTGTTTAGCTTTCCTTCTTCTATTTCTACATTTTCTATAGCTGTTGAAAATGTTGTATGTCTACAATGGTCTGACCAATAAGTATCAATTACTTTTATTTCAGTAATACTTGGATCTCTCTCTTCATTCTTGAAGTAATCTCTTATCATAAGAAGGTCATTAACACTCATAGCTAATCCTAATTCTTTATGGTAAGAAGCAATTTCTTCATCATTTTTTTGTATGAATCCATTTATTATTTCCACATCTGCTGGATCCTCAAGCCCACTTAAAAGTTCTTTACTATATACATCTACTTCTCTTGAATCAACTGGATTAATATAGTAATGTTTAATTTTTTGAACTTCTTCTTCTTTTAAGTTTCCTTTTAAAATAATTACTTTAGCAGTTTTTACTTCTATTCTCTCTCCTGCAGTCAATAATGCATAACATTCTGATGCTGAATCAGCCCTTTGGTCATATTGACCTGGCAGATACTCAACAGCAAAAGCTATTTCTTCATTGTCCATAGGTATCTTCTCTTCATAAAGATTATCTACAGTTTTCTCTGAAAAAACCGAATATAATGACTTTTTATAATCTTCTTCATTGACCTTTCCTAAAATATATTTATTTACTACTCTTACATTTTCTAAACTTTCTACTCTAAGATTTGTCTTAAAATCTTCTAAAAGGCTTTTGCCTTCAACATTAAATCCTTCTTTCTTTTCAACAAATATACTTTTACACCCTATCATATCATACCTCCATCTCAGTTCCGAGAATACGAATATTAATTAATTTCATACAACTATTTTTCGTTTATACTATTATACTAACAACCAAATTTTACTTTGTCAACGAGTTTTTTCTCTTTTTATACCAATTTAGTAATTTAATTGACAGCATTTACGAATGATTATATATGTTTTATGTATTTTAATCTTTTCACCTTAAATATATATCTTTATATATGAAAAAAGCCACATGCTTATGCATGCGGCAAAACCTACGTAACCCTGCTCCGAGTCTTTATTATTTTGTGCAGTTTAATATTTTTATATTCTTAAAGATAAGTAGATCAACTTATTTTATCCAACTCTTTAGCATATTCTTTAGAATAATCAGTTATTTCCTTAGGATACCCAACATATTCTAATACCTTAATGGCATTTCTAGTCTTAGATATTCCTTTTTTCATCTTATAATCAAAAGTCATTCCATTTTTCTTATCAACATTTTCAGCAAAATACCTAAATTCATATTTATCATTTAACATATCCGTTAGCTCTCTATCATGAGTAGCCACAAATGTTATGGCATTGTATTTATTTATATATTCTAAAATTGCTGCTGATGCTGCAACTCTTTCAACAGGATTTGTTCCTCTAAATATTTCGTCTATTACGCAAAATACTGGTACATCCTTTTTAAGTGCTTCAATAATTCTAAGAATTCCCTCAACCTCTGCCATATAGTAACTTTTTCCTGCGTTAACATCATCCTTTGGACTTATGGATGTAACTATATTAAATATTGAACCTTCATATTTTTCTGCTAATACTAAATCAAAAACCTGAGCAAGAACAATGTTTACTCCTACCATCCTTAAGAATGTTGACTTACCTGACATGTTACTTCCTGTAAGCACCATTCCCTTTTTATTTAAATGTATGGTATTTGCAACAGGTTCTTCTAGCAATGGATGTACTCCATTTACTATATTTATAGTAATTTCATTTTTGAATACAGGCTTTGATATATATTCCTCTTTAGCCTCTTTGAATCCACCTATAGATATATAGGCTTCTATTTCACCTAAAAGTTGGTATAATTTTAAGATACTTTCCTTTTTGTCATCTAATTCATTAATTACTCCATAATAAGCACTTTCAACAGTTAAAAACGGTACTGAAAATATTTCAAGTACTCCTCCATACATAGTAAAGATATGTATTAACTTTATTTTACTTGCAATTCCCTGAAGCTCTTTCACAATCTTCTTAATTTCTTCTTTATTCACTATATTATCACCTTTAAGCTTACTTACCTTTGCTGCGGCTTCTAGCATCCTATTTAAATAAATAAGTCCTCCAGCTGAAACATTTTTACGTTCTTTTTCAGCAATAAAAAGATTAATCCACATATTAAAAGCCAAGGCTGCTAAAAATTCTGGCTTTTGTAGAAATATCGAAAGAAGTATAAGTGCTATAGGTATTGCTTTACCCATAATATTGTATATTATATACTTTGCCTTATTTGGTTCTTTTTCACTTTCAATCATTTCAATAAATCTATTTTTCTTATCATATCCTAAGTTAAAGAAAATTAATTTTAGCTGAGCTCTTAAATCTATATCATCATTTATAGCTTCTATCTTTTTGCCTCTTTCAACTATTTCTTCCTTATTTATAAGAGGATTTCTTAACATACTATATAAAACAGATTCTCCAACACTAGAATAACTTCTATCTATCTTTCTATAGACTTCATCCATGTTCAAATCATACCATGTCTGATCATCTAAGGTATATTCATCTTCATCTCTCATATCAAAAAAGCACCTTATATCACCTATAGAGTTAACTATACCTTTTTCCTCTCCATTATATCTTTTAAAGACTTCTAACTTTCCTTTCTTGTCATTTGCTATATAATATACTGCAAAAACAACTATAATTAAAATAATTAAATATCCCATATTACTCTCCTTAGCTTATAATATATAAATTAACTATATATGGTTAGGAAAGGATTGATTGTATGCCAAATCAAAACAATACACAAAATAACGACCAAAACTATAAAGATTATGTAGATGAGATAAGTCCAAAACCAACCTACATCAAAAACTATATCATGGCATTTATA
>OMNT01003159.1_pt1 | contig 12311 bp, 11 predicted proteins | sample 1672551 | NCBI WGS metagenome assembly OMNT01 (sample SAMEA3136698, study PRJEB25190) | human gut metagenome
GAAGTATTCCGGAAATTATACCGTCAGTCAATTACTCCAAATAGTTAACGGATAAAGATACCGCCATATTGACTTATCACAATCAATATGGCGGTATTTTTCTTAATACAGTTTTTTACATTTTCTATCTGTTCATTTCATTGTACTGCACAATCTTTCTCATATTTCCAACCAAAAGCAATGTCAGTACCATGGTTATAATTTTAAACGGAATATTCATATAACCCTGACACAAATCCCAATATATGGCAATGCACATAACAGCAACAGTGCCTCCTGTCAATATGCACATGGACATTTTTGAGACATACAGGGCTTTTCTCGCTTTGGTTTTATCGAATTTGAAACCTATTTTCAGATGCCGTGGATAGATATTTTTATATCTGTATGTACTCAGTACAATCCCCATCAGTCCATAGGAAACTATAATGCAGCTTCCTCCTGCTGATAAAAAGGGAAGAAATGTTACTGATTGTGGAAATATACCCAGATTTTCCAGGATATTTACGAAAAAGTTTATAAGGAATACAATTCCGCATCCACATCCCATCATCATGCCAAGCTGATTCTTCTGTCTCATGGCAGTATTAAAAACTGCGAAAATCAAAACTGCCAGAACACAGCATAAAAGTATGGCTGCAATTGTTCCATATACAGATGACAGATAGGTCAGAATATAATCCGCATTAAAAGCCGGCAGATTTCCCATTACATCTAATCCACTTTTCCCTATCCATTTATTTTGCTGCCAGAATGAATGCAGCATTCCGGTGAAATAATCCTCTTCTCCACCACCTGAAAAAATAGCCTGTATACGTGCGATCTGATATTCTGTCAGGCTGCTTCTCAGATACCTGAGCCCAAAAATTGCCACAGGCATAGCCAGAAAACCAGCCCAGATTCCGCACATGGTCCTCTTTTTTCTCACAGTGAACCAGTTCTTTTGAATTGCGATTGTCAGCATAACCAGCATAGACACCAGCATCATACAAGCCGTCATAAGCGCAGGCATGGCACAGACTAATATAACAGGTGCAATCATCCATATGATTGCTCTCATCAAGCCCTTATATCCCCATCCATGATATTTATACAAAATTGCTCCATATATGGGAACATAAAACAGCATCAGAGTCTGCATGGATATTCCTCTTCCTCCCGGCAGTACAATGAAGTATCTTGCCCCATTTAACTGATAGCCACCCAACAAGGTAACCAGACAGGAAAACAGTAAAATGACAGCAATTATTTTCGAAAATCTTGCCAGTACAGTGTAATCCAGAAGATATAAAATCATCATAACTGCAAGTCCGATCACAACATGGAACACATATCTGTCCGAACCGGCCGCAGCGTTCTCACTGATTTTTCCGGCAATCCCTGCATGTATCAAAACGCCTGCAATGCTGATAAGAACGATTATCCCCAGAAGTTTCCATGCAACCTGAGGTCTGTGGACACTGTCAAGAGAGATTCCTGTTTCCACAGGATCTCCCATATCCCGGACAGCTTCCCTCTCTGCCTGTTCACGATCCATGCCTGCCTGCATATTTGCCTCGATCTGATCTTCTATATGATCCTGAAATTCCTGTTTTACATAAGGCCGCGCTTTCTTACAGCGAATCTGTTCCAGTAATGTTTTCAGATATTCGTCCATAGATCACACCTCCATTACAAGCACGTTGGTCACTGCTGCAGAATACTCTTTCCATTCCTCAACTTTCTTTTCCAGAAATCCCCTTCCCTGTCTGGTCAGGCTGTAATACTTTCTGGTCTTTCCGGCTGCTTCCTGTTCGTATACTGTCAGAAATCCCTTATCCTCCAGACTGTGCAGTAACGGATACAGAGTTCCTGCTTTCAGTTCAAACACGTTCTGAGATTTCTGTCGCAGGGTATCGATCATCTCATATCCATACATATCCTTTTCTGACAGCAATTTCAGTATAAGCATTGTCATACTCCCGGAAACCAGTGATTTTTCAATAGACATCGTATTCACCTCCTATTGTATAGATTGTCTATATATCGGTTATCTATATAATATAAGAACCTATATGCTATGTCAACTGTTTCCGGAATAATTTTGATAACTTCACTGCTACGGCGAAGAGTTCTGGTATGCAAGAGAACTTTCAAAAGTACTTGAGTACAAAGATTTTAGGAATTTTGAACTTACAATTTATAAAGCTATGGAAGCATGTGAAAATAGCAACAATAAAGTTTCTGACCATTTCGGTGAAGTCACCGAGATGGTTTCTATAGGCTCCGGTGCTAAAAGAGGATTTAAAAGCTATACCTTATCACGATATGCCTGTTATTTAATCGTAATGAACGGTGACGTTTCAAAAGAAATCATTGCTCTTGGCCAGACATATTTTGCTGTAAAGACAAGACAACAGGAATTAATTGATCACTACGATGAACTAGATGAGGATAAGAAACGCCTGGCAACCCGCAATGAAATGATTACTCACAACAAGTCACTCGCCGAAGCTGCCCAAATGTCAGGAATTGACACCCCGAAAGACTACGCTATCTTCCAGAATAAAGGTTACCAGGGATTATATGGTGGACTTGGTGTTAAGGAAATACACACCAGGAAAGGTTTAAAAAAGAGCCAGAAAATTCTAGACCATATGGGAAGTACTGAGTTAGCAGCCAACCTCTTTCGTGCTACACAGACAGACGAAAAACTTCGTCGAGAACATATTGTGGGGAAAGATTTGGCAAATAAAACCCACTACGAAGTAGGTTCAAAAGTTCGTCAGACAATAAAAGAGCTCGGCGGAACCATGCCCGAAGATTTACCCACTCCCCATAAGAGTATCAAGCAAATCGAACGGGAACAGCAGAAACTTACAGAACAATAAAAGCCGTCCCGGCGCCACCCGGAACGGCTTCCATAGATTTAACCTGTCAACATCAACGGATGACTTGCTAAATCCGCTCTCAGGTAGATTATAGCACGTTATCCTTGAAATTCATAGGGTAATTTTTTTATACCTATTTTACACAAAGGAGGGTGCTTTTATGGCAAAACGTAAGAAATATCCAAAACTTCCCAATGGCTTCGGCTCCATCAAGTATCTTGGCCGGAACCGCCGCAACCCTTACGGCGTCTATCCGCCCTGCCAGGAATTTACCCTTGATGGTGTGCCAGTTACCCGGAAAGCCCTGTGCTACGTAGATGACTGGATGAAGGGCTTTGCCGTTCTGACTGCTTATCAGGCCGGAACATATACGCCAGGCATGGAGAGCAGTCTTGGCGTCCCTTCCGGGAAAGCTCCGGAACTTGGCGCCCTTGCCCGGCGTATCCTTGCCGACTACAGCCGAATGAAGGACGCCGCAGAGGACGTATCCAAAAAGAAAACATTTGCAGAAGTATATGAAGATTTCTACCGGCACAAATTCGAAGAAGATAAGAGCCGTACATATTCGAAATCTTCTATGAACTCCTGCAAGGCAGCATTCCGGAACTGTACCGCTCTCCACGACAGGGTGTTTGCAGACCTGAAATACCCTGATCTTCAAAAGGTCGTAGACGACTGCCCGCTCAAGCATTCCAGTCTTGAGCTGATCGTCTCTCTGATACGCCAGATGTACGAATACGCCCTGATTTATGAGATCGTTGATAAAGATTACTCTTCCGCTGTGAAAATCAAAATACAGGACGATGACGAGCACGGGGAGCCCTTTACCCAGAACGATCTTTCTATCCTCTGGAAGAATAAACAAAATCCGGTTGTTGAAATGCTGCTGATCATGTGTTATTCCGGCTACCGCATTACGGCTTACAAAACATTGAAAGTCGATCTTAAGGAAAAATATTTTCAGGGCGGCGTGAAAACCGTTTCCGGAAAGAACCGCATTGTCCCCATCCACTCCGCTGTCCTTCCGCTTGTAAAGAACCGGCTCAAGGTCCAGGGGTGTCTGATTCGCAATGTCAGCGCCTTCAGGGTCGACATGTATTCCACACTCGAAGAGTTGGGCATTAAAAAGCACACGCCTCACGACTGCCGTCACACGTTCTCCGCCCTCTGCGAAAAGTATGGCGTAAATGAAAATGACCGGAAGCGCATGATGGGACATTCCTTCGGCAGCGACATCACGAACGGGATCTATGGACACCGCACCACTGAGGAATTGAGGACGGAAATCGAAAAGATTCCAGGCGGTTAAATTTGTTGCTAATGTGTTGCTAACCGTTCACAATTATTCGTGTTTTTAACAGTTCTTTTTTGTTCAGGTAGAACCCTTAAAAGTGGCTTGTTTCCGGGCTTTTTCGTGGTTTTCCCTTTAAATCCGGGCACTCTTAAAAATCTTAAATTTTTAAAATTCCCTTAAAATTGTAAACTTTTGTTCACAAAATACCGTGGCATAAGAAAAAGCCCGGAGCCGGGCAGTTTTTACACTGCGCCCTACTCCGGGCCATATCATGGATTCCTTTCTATACTAAATAAGCCGTTATCCCTCGATAGCGATATATTTCTTTTCTTCGACCTCCGGCTTTTTCTTCTCCGCTTTCGGAATGCTCAGCTTCAATACCCCGCTTTCATATTTGGCATGGATATCTTCCTGTTTCATATCCTCACCAACATAGAAAGATCTGCTCATGCTGCCAGCATAGCGCTCCCGGCGGACGAATTTTCCTGTTTCCTTTTCTTTCTGATCTTTGTCAAACCCCTTTGCAGCGCTGATTACAAGATATCCGTCTTTCAGTTCCAGGGAAAGTTCTTCTTTCCTGAAGCCTGGCAGGTCAATATCTACCTCGTAGTGGTCGTCATGCTCCTGCACATCTGTTTTCATCATGTTCGCCGCATGGCGTCCATACAAATTCCGCTCTGCTTTCCGCATCGCTTTATCGTTAAAGGATGGGAAATCAAAAAAGTCATCAAAGAAATCATCAAATAAGTTTTCTCCAAAAATGCTCGGTGTCATCATAAGTCATCGCTCCTTTTCCTAATTAAAATGATTTGTTAACCGGAACTGGGGATGATCGGGAAGAAGCCGGAACCTCTGACTGGTTCCTTTCTTTCCTTCTCCTTTGTTCTATCTGTGTTATAACACATTTATTAGCACTCGTCAATAGAGAGTGCTAATAAATGTGTGAACTTTCTGTGAACATTCATGCCCGCAAAGCAAAACTTTCACTTCGCATTTGCTTTTCTTTTTTTCCAGGTTTGATATGAAATATGATACAGTTTTTCCATTTTCTTTGACTGATAAATATCAGGAACTGTTTCATCCGTCTCCCACTTGGAGACCGTTTGTCTGCTTACACCAAGTTTTTCAGCGACAACTTCTTGTGATAAGCCGCATTTTTTCTTGCATGGAACAAACTATTACCTAAATTCATGGAAATCCCTCCCCGTCAATTAATATCTCCATTATAATAATTGACAAAACAAAATTCTACCAGGTATGTTTTACATATTTGCCCGATAAGTTTACAAATGGGAGAAACCCATGCTCTCTACCCACTTTTTCAGTTCAGTCTCCGATACTCTTCCGTTCAACATTTTTCCTGGTTTCAGTATCGCTCCGGGACAACTCGGTTTCAGATTTTCATTTACCCTGCCCATGCCGCTGCCGCCGGAAGTCGCAAAAGGAATGATTGTCTTGCCAGAAAAATCATAGCTTTCCAGAAAAGTATTGATAATCCTAGGGGCAACATACCACCAAATCGGAAAACCGACAAATATGGTATCGTACTCCTCCAGATTCACCGTCTTGCCTGCGATTGCCGGACGGGAAGTTTTATCATTCATCTCCACCGAACTTCTGCTTTTCTTATCCATCCAGTCCAGATCGGCGCAGGTATAAGGAACCTCCGGTTTAATTTCATAAAGATCAGCCTGTGCCGTGTCCGCCAGTTTTTTTGCCGCCTTTGCAGTTACACCACTTGCCGAAAAATAAGCTACTAAAATTTTCTTACTCATAAAAATTTCCTCCTAAGATTCTAAATTTATATATTTTTTCTATATACGGCAGAATTAAATTACCTGGAAGTTTTTCCATTTTCCGGACTTCTGCCGCAGGATAAAAATGACTGCCCGGATGATCCAATCGCATACCATCGCAACAGCAATACCGATTACTCCCATATCAAGAACAATGCCGAGGAGATAGGAGAGAAACAACCGCCCTGCAATCGTGGAAGCAATGGAAACGTACATGGTAAATTTTACATCTCCCGCTGCCCGAAGTCCATTGCTGAGCGCACCGGAAAACGGATAGGCTGCCGCATTAAACACATTGTGAAGCAACACCAGCCAGACGACGAGCTGCTTTGTTTCCGGTTCCAGCGCATAAAGCTTTAGGAAAAGTGGCGTCAGGAGAAATACAAGCAGGTTCCATGCCGTAGACAATAAGAGCGTGATCCCCGTCAGCTTTCTAAAATAATAGTCCGCTCCTTCGGTATCCCGGTTTCCCATACACTGCCCAATCACTGTGATAAAGACCGGCCCCATCGCCACACCCGCCAATGCTGCCAAAGACCAAATACTTTGTGCCACACCGTTAGCCGCAATCTGGCAGGTTCCAAAAAGAGCCACAATGCTACTAAGAGCCACCTTCACGAACTGGAATACGCCATTTTCCAGGCCATTCGGAACGGCAATTCTCAAAATCCGCTTCATGGAAGAACCATTCCACCTGAAAATCCATTCTTTTCGATAAAATACTTCATTTTTTTTACGAAGGCACAGCCATGTAATCGCCACAGCCGAAAATGTCCGGGCAATGAAAGAAGGATACGCGACACCTGCCACTCCTGCATGAAGCACAAATACCCCAATCAGATTCCCTATTACATTGATGATATTGGAAACCACAGACAAATACATGGTTTCCTTCGTTTTTCCCAGGCTGCGGCAAACCGCTGCGCCGGAGTTATAAATTGCCAGCGCCGGATAGGAGTAAGCAGAAATCCGGAGATAGGTTACACATGCCTCCATAACGGAATCCTCCACTTTGCCAAACATCAGCCGCAGGATTCCGTCATTTCCCGCCAGTACCAATCCCGACACAAGGGCTGAAAAAACAGTGGAGAACAGCAAAAGCTGGCTGGCAGAAGCGCCTGCGGCGTCCTTTGCGCTCCTGCCAATGTACTGGCTGATTACCACCGCTCCCCCGGATGCCAATGCAGTAAACAAATAGATAAAAATCGTATTGAACTGGTTTACCAAAGAAACACCCGAAACGGCTGCCTCTCCCGCATAGCTTACCACCAGCGTATCCGCCATTCCCACCAGCATAACCAAAAGCTGCTCGAAAAACAGCGGAACAATCATTTCTTTTAATTTCTGACTGGAAAACAGCTCTGCCTTCTGCTCCATTTTTCCCCTCTTTTCCTGATATTCCATACTTTACTCCAGGATGCCATTTGTTACGAGCCATTCATGGAGCTTTCCTTTCCATTTGACGCTTCTTCTTTATTCTGCGCGCACACCCAGGCCAAGACTGTTTACCCACTCCATGACCGTATCCTGGGAATCGCTGCCATTGAGCCTCTTCCCGTCAAGCCATGCAGCGCCGCTGGTAAGCTGTTCCAGACCGGAAGCGCTTGAAGCAATGCCGCTGCCGCCGGATGTACAGAAAGGAACGATGGTCTTGCCGGAGAAATCATAACTTTCCAGAAAGGTGCTGACGATTCTCGGCGCCTCTCCCCACCAGATCGGATAACCAAGAAATACAAGGTCATATTGCTCCATGTTCTCCACCGAACCAGAAATGTCCGGCCGGGCAGACGGATCATTCATTTCAATGGTGCTGCGGCTGTTATCATCATTGTAGTTAATATCTGCATCTGTGTAGGGGTCTTCCGGAACAATTTCATACAGATCCGCATTCAGGCCGTTTGCAATATGTTCTGCCACGCCTTCCGTTGTGTTGGTAGCGGAGAAATAGGCCACCAGCACCTTCCTTTCTTCTACTGCGGTATCCTTTTCAGACTCCTGCCCCGTTTGTTCCGTTTCGTTCATCCGCACATCCCCGCTTTCCGGTGAAGATTCGTCCCCGTTGCTTTCCAGTGCAGAGATTTCCCCTGATACACGGCTCTCCGCATCAGGAGAAGCCGTCTCTGGCGTTTCCCTGTTTCCGGCACAGGCCGCAAGAGATAGGGGCATCAAAAGAGTAAGTAAAAGAGCTGCAAATTTTTTCATGGTTTTATCCTCCAATGTCATCTTCGGCCTCCTCATGCACATAGCAAGCGCCCTCTGCAAATTTTGTTCCGTGCGCGAAGCTGCGCATTTCTTTTCTCGCATAAAAAGCACTTTCTTATGCAAGAAAAAATGTAGATGCAGAGAAAAAGTGGATGCACTTTTTTCTACACCTACATTATAATTCGAGCGATGAGTTATAGCAAATACTTAGTTTTTATGCCTGTCTTATGCCTAAAAGGTATCTCATGTGTTCTATGAATTTTGTTGCCGCCAAACTAAACGGCTGCTGCTTTTTCCAGGCAAATACGCTGCTCGCCGTAAGTTCCGGACATAGCGGACGATAGGCAATTTTCTCTTTATCCCAAAAAGGCACAGAACCTTCAATAATCATAGAGTAAGCCAAGCCTCTATGAACCATAAGGGCGCTGTTTGTGGTTAAATTACTGGTAAAGAGAATCTTTTTTTCCTGAAAAGAATCTCCAAACCAGTTGGATAATTCATTCTGCACGTTTGTCCGTCTTGGAAGAATGAGCGGCATGTTCTCTAAGTCTTTTGCGCTCACCGTTTCTTTCTCCGCAAGTGGATCATCCGGGCGCATTAAGACAACCCACCGTTCTTTTCCCTTCCATCGAATAAAATCAAACTTTTCTATATCCACCGGCTCCAGTAATACGCCAATATCAATCAGACCCTTTTCCATCTGTTCCTTTACCAGATCGGCATTACCTGTAAAAATATCGAAAGTGACAAGCGGATACTTTTCACAAAAGGTTTCAATAATTTCCGGCAGCGCCTGCACGGCTGCCAGTTCTCCGCCGCCAATAACAATCCTGCCTTCCACAAGTTCGTCCTGCTCAATTAATTCTCTTTCTGTCCGGTCAACCAAAGACAAAATTTCCTCTGCCCGCCGCCGCAATAATATTCCCTCGTTTGTTAAGGTAATCTTTTTCGCGCCCCTGTAAAACAGCTTAACGCCAACTTCTTCCTCCAACTGCGATAGCTGGCGGCTAAGCGTTGGCTGTGTAATATGTAAGACTTCTGCGGCACGGTTGATTCCCTCCTCACGGACAACTGCTAAGAAATAACGCAGCACTCGTATTTCCATTGCGATACCTCCTGCACAAATAGTTGTTTTTATGATGATAGCCTGGATATGCCCACGCCTTTCAATCCCCCTGCTCTCTTTCTCTTACCGTCACCCGGACACTATCGCCTGGCTGCTTTCCGATCCTGGAACGTATGTCTTTTCTCACGCCTATGATATAACATACGCTCCCATCCTCATTTTTTACACCCATATTTACAATGCTGCCGTCATATTTTTCTCCGTCAAACGTGGCGTGTACTTTTACCCTTCCCCGTCCGAATTCTTTCCTGATATCGTAAGGAAATACAACATAAGCGCCGCCTGTTTCACCCGCTCTGTAAAGCAGGGATTCATATTCATATACTTTATAGTTCACCACCGCACCTCATCCAGTCTATTTTCCCCAGTATAGCATGAAATCCCACAGTTGAAAAGGCATACGCATTATTTCCAGATTGCTCATCCCCTTTTCACCTTCTAAAGTTCATTAAGTGGCTGTCCCGCTCCTTATTCAAAATTCACAGCTTCTATATTTAATTCAAAGTGAGAATGATCCGTCTTTAACATTCCTTCCTTTTGCAGCTTCGACAATTCCACAGACATCGCCGCCCGCTCCACGCAGAGGAAATCTGCCAGTTGCTGTCGGTCAAACGGAATGTCAAAAGACAGGGAATTCTGCCGGAAGGACTCGGCAGACAAATAAGACAGCAGTTTATCCCGTGTCTTTCGCTTGCTCATATGCGTAATCTTATCATGGAATACCAGTGTTTTCCTCGCAAATGCAGTTATCAGATTACGAATCAAACGGTTATGGCAGCCACACGCAGAAGAACACACCGTCAGCAAGCGGGTAATATCCATCTTTATGATTCTGCATGGCTCTGTCGCAACCACGCTGACACTTAGAACCGCATTCGGAATAACCGCAAAAGACTCTGCAAAAAAATCTCCCGGAACAAGCCTCGTTATCACATTCCGGTTTCCCCATAAATCCTCCTGGATGACCAACGCCTCTCCTGACGCCAAAAGACCAAGCGCATCCGTTTTGTCTCCTGCGCGGAGAATATATTCCTTCTTCTCTCTTGTCTCTGTTTCTGTCCCTATGCAATGCAGGGAAGACAAAATCTCATCCTCTGACAATCCCTGAAACAAAGCACACTTTCTTAAAACCGATAAATAATTTTTCAAAAAACCGCCTCCGTGTTTGAATTCAAACATATTTCTTTTTCATATTGTACTATACTCTGCCCATGAAAACAAGAAAACCAACATCGAATGATGTATTTGAACTGACTGCATGAAATCAGGGCATTGCATAGATTCCGAAGTTCAAATCTTACAATAGGAGGATTCTTTTATGAAAAAGAAAATGTTTTGTTATCAGTGTGAACAGACTGCCGGCTGCGCTGGCTGCATGGGAAATGCCGGTGTATGCGGAAAATCGGCAAAAACCGCAGGATTACAGGATAAGCTGACCGGAGCTCTGATTGGTCTGGCACGTGCCGCAAAAGGAAATACTGCATCCACGGATCACACTTACCGCACACTGATTGAAGGACTGTTTACCACAATTACGAATGTGAGTTTCGATGATGATGCCATCATCCGGCAGATTGAAAAGACACACCGTGAAAAATCCATCCTTGCTCCTATGTGCGGGGGCCTCAGTTCCTCTTGCAGTCAAGCTGAGGATTATGACATGAACCTTCTGTGGAATGCAGAGGAGGACATCCGCTCCCTGAAATCCCTGATCCTGTTCGGACTCCGTGGGATGGCTGCTTACGCATACCATGCACTCATGCTTGGATATTCTGATACGGAAGTCAACCGCTTTTTTTGTGAAGGGCTGTTTAAAATCGGATATGAAGAGAATCCAGATGTATTGCTTCCAACCGTGCTGAAGGTTGGCGAGATAAATCTGAAATGTATGGCGCTCCTTGACCGGGCAAATACAGAAACCTACGGCACTCCCATTCCGACCAGCGTACCCCTCACCATTGAAAAAGGGCCATTCATTGTTGTGACCGGACACGATCTGAAAGACTTGCAGGTTCTTCTGGAACAGACCAGCGGAAAGGGAATCAATATTTATACACACGGTGAAATGCTTCCCGCCCATGCCTATCCGGAACTGAAAAAATACCCCCATCTGAAAGGGAATTTTGGTACTGCATGGCAAAACCAGCAAAAAGAGTTCGCAGATATTCCCGCACCAGTTTTATTCACCACGAACTGCCTGATGCCTCCGAAAGCAAGCTATGCTGACCGTGTATTCACCACAGAAGTGGTAGCTTTTCCTGGAATAGCACATATTGATGATCGCAAAGATTTCACCCCGGTTCTTGAAAAAGCGCTCTCCCTCGGCGGATATCCGGAAACTATGCACTATACCGGCATCAATGGCGGCGCAGAAGTCACGACAGGCTTTGGGCATGGAACGGTGCTCTCCGCCGCAGACAAAATTGTCCAGGCTGTCAAAGGCGGCGCCATCCGGCACTTTTTCCTTGTTGCCGGATGTGACGGCGCAAAACCCGGACGTAACTATTATACCGAATTTGTGAAGCAGACCCCTGCCGACAGCATCGTGCTGACACTGGCCTGCGGTAAATACCGTTTTAATGACCTTGCCCTCGGCGAGATTGGAGGACTGCCCCGAATGATGGATATGGGACAATGCAATGATGCTTACAGCGCCATCCGGGTAGCTTCTGCACTTACAGAAGCCTTTGGATGCAGCATAAATGAACTGCCGCTTTCCTTTGTGCTTTCCTGGTATGAGCAAAAGGCGGTATGTATTCTGCTGACGCTGCTTCATCTCGGCGTCAAGAACATTCGCCTCGGTCCATCCCTGCCCGCTTTCCTTTCTCCCAATATTTTAAATTTCCTTGTGGAAAATTACGGGATTGCTCCAATTACCACACCGGAAGAAGATTTGAAAACTTTATTGGGCAACTGATTTTTACCATTCTCTTTTCATGACAGAGAGTGTCGCAAAATAACTGATTTTATCAGTTACGGAGCGATACTCCTTTCTTTTTGCAAAAAAACAGAAGATAGTTCAA
>OMNT01003160.1_pt1 | contig 12308 bp, 10 predicted proteins | sample 1672551 | NCBI WGS metagenome assembly OMNT01 (sample SAMEA3136698, study PRJEB25190) | human gut metagenome
ACCACAAAAGCAAAATGCCCGTAGAGCCGATAAAATAAGGCTTTGCGGACATTTAGGAAGATATAAAAAGATAGTCAAAAAGACATATATAATTTCTTTAGAAATTCGAAGAAGGACTCCTTGAATTAACACCAGTTGATAAAAGCACAATCAAAGGAACGGGGAAAAATGGCTTTGCAGTGCTCTTTCACTACGATGAAGAATCAGAAAAGATAATTTTAAAAGATTATGAGACTGGTATAGGAATGGATTTGTATCAAGTTCATAGAGAAAGAAAAATTTGTGAAAAACATCCAGAAAGATATAAACAAATCAAAGGACTCCAGAAAGAACTGGCTGAAGTTAGCAGAGAATATGTAGAAATAAGGAAGATGTTAAATGAGCAGGATTCTCCATTACTCCCGAAAGATTATAAGAAAATGTCGGCGGCAGAAAAGAAAAAGTTTTTGAAAGAGCAGTCAAATAAAATGCCGATTTTGGAAGCGCACGAGAAAGAATTAAGAAGTGAAATAAAAGTCATAGAATTTGATTCTGACAGAGAAAAAGAGATTACTTACTTAAATGAGCAAAAAAGAAGTCTTACCCGCAGATTGCAGGAAATAAAGGAATCTCAAAATTCCAGAACATCAATTGATGAAGAGAGCGATGATTTAGGGGTTGATCAATTAATAGAACAACTTGATAGAATCACGCAGAAATTGAGAACCCAAAGTTATTTACGAAAATTGGTTGGACTTCACCCAAACAATACAAAAATCTATTACTTAGCCCCCTCTGAAAGAACAATAGAAAAGCTGGATGCGTATCTAGACTCAGGCAGAGAATTCTTTATTATAGAAACGGTATTTTGTATAAATGGTCCTTCAAAAGTTTTTCATACAAATTTCGCGAAGGTTCATCTTGTTATCAGTGATCGTGCTTGGCAAAGCTGTAATGCTCTCAGTGTAACAATGACAGAATTAAAAAGAAATGAGTTCATATATGTGGATACCTTTCAAGATGGATCTCCTTATCAAATTGTAAATCATGCGCATATGACAAGAGATCTGGCTGAACTCACAGATGTTATTGAAAAATTATATGCACACAGCAAGAAAACACAGTATATATATCAGAATGTCGCTCTTTTTGAGCGCCCAATACAATTGCGTGCTCAGTCATCGACAGAACGATACTATGAGCGGTATGGGACCACTGAGAACTATTATATTATTGGTGCTATTTTTGAATCTCGAATAACATTTGTAGAGTGGTTTACAATAGAGAAAAAAATGTTCGATCGAGATGGAATGAGTCCACATTTTGAACGCTTGTTTAGTCCGCCGAAAAAGAAGAAAAAGAAAAAATCCAAGTAAACAAACATTATATCGCAGATTAGTGTTTGTTAAAGCCCTAAAATAGTATCTGAGGTAACAAAAAACCAGAGCGCTGATTAACGCTCTGGTTTCATTATTATATAGAAGGTTTGTACAATGGTGGAATGTTTGCTTTCATATAAAAAGGCTTTAGAAGAAATCTGAGAGGATCTGTCTAAAGCATTTTGCATTTTGTTGTGTTGGACTCGCTACACCAATTTACACCAATTTGGCGTGGCGTTTTATGATTTTTTGTGGTATTTCGTGAATCTGTGGAAAATAGAATTTGGCTTAACGAAGGGGTTTGTGGGCATTTATTGAGAAACATTAAGCTTTATAAATATTCTCGAATACGGCAATGCCAAGCGCAGCAATGATACGGTGGATCTTCGCATCAAGGAAGCGTATTGCTGGTTGTTGGTGCCATATATTGATCGAGAATTGGATATCAAGACCATCATTTGGGATCGTATCAATATCAAAGGTGGCACAGATTCCATCGTAGCAAAAGCGGCCAGAAAAATGCAGGAAAACGAGTCGTTGATCACTACCTGGGCGCCGGCTTTGCTGAAGATGGAATTGGATCACTTGCTCTGGAAAGAAGCCAATGATATCAATGTCAAAAAGCTGTGGGAAGATCTGTGCACGTATTGCTACCTGCCGCGCTTGGCGAATTATTCTGTGCTGGAAGCGACGATCCGAAAAGGTGTGAACGAAAAAAACTATTTTGCTTTGGCGGATGGCAAGGCAGATGATCGGTATTTCGGATTGAGCTATGATCAGTACGTCGGTGCTGTGGATAAGTCTGCGTATCTCGTGAAGCTGGTAGCAGCTTTGCAACAGATAGAAGCAGATAGAAGCAGATAGACGTGAAAAAGAACGGCAGGAACAGGAAAGACAACAGCAGCAACAACAAACTGGTGCGCAGTCTGGACAAGGTGGATATCCTGTTTCAAATGAAGAAGGCGGAAATACTGGCGGCGTAGCAGATCAACCAGATGATAAACCACCTGTGACGCCAGTGGCACCACAGCCGAAAAATACCCACTTCTTTATGTCGGCGAAACTGGATAACACGCGCATCAACCGCGACGTCCAGCGTTTGGTGGGAGAAGTCATCTCGCATCTGACAAACGCAGATGGCGTTCACGTGGAGATAGCCTTGGAAGTAACAGCCGATGCATCGAATGAATTTGAGGTTCCGCTGATAAGAACAGTAACGGAAAACTGCAAGACATTGAAAGTGGATCAGTACGGATTTGACGAATAAATTATAAGAAAAGCCTTTTAGCAGAGTAGTCGAGATGGTTCGATAGCTTGCTAAAAGGCTTTTGTATTATGATTTTGATGTTGGTGTCAGAAGCTCCACTAATGATGGCGCTGAAAGAAAGTGGTCAAGATTATGGGTACTTCTATATTCTTCAAGTTCTTCGTTATTTTTAAAATATTGAATAGCGTTGAATTGATTTGGATTATTTTCATCTAAATAAATTGTGGTTTCATTATTATTGGTTTTTGTATTGATAATGAGCGCATTTGAAATGACAGTCAATACAGGAAGTTTTTTTGATATATTGAAAAGCTCGATATTATTTATAGTGGTTAAATTTAATGTAAGTGGTGTGCCTTTTAGTTCTTCATAGGATAGGTCATCATTTAGTGCTTTCCATTGACCAGTTAAAGACGTAAAACTATAACGCGCTTGAATTGGCACTTTGTTGATAAGGCTTTGGTACAATTCTTCGACTAAATAAACATCTTCATTTTCTATACTGTCAGGAAGGCTAAAATTAACATCTAAGACTTCTTCGATTTTTAAAACTTTGTTCCAGAAGATTGCCGCTTCATTAGCCCATTGACTATCCTTGTCTAATTCAAGATGCCCTTCAATTGGTTGTCCCATAAAATAGCCATCTCCATTGAGGTATGCATCATAGATAGTGAAATTATCGCAGAGTTCTTTGACAGATTTTGCTTTATTGAGTTTGTTTTTTAGAGTAAAGTTAGATTTTTGCGTCTTTGTATTGTAAGTGATAAAAATATATAAAGAATCTTCTGGATCAGATTCAAATTTTAACTCTGATAGACTTTTGTTAGGAATTCGTTTGATCTTCAAGTCTCTTTCTAATGTACTTGTTCCAATAGTGATTGGAAGTTCTACATTTTTTGTTTTAGGAAAAGACATTGAAATTTCAGAGACATTACAGTTAATTCCTTGCAGAGGAATTTGACAAAAATGACTAAGGGGTAATCTGGTATTATTTAGAATTATTATGTCTTCCTCTATAGGAAGTAGTTTTATTTTGTCTTGAGAGTTGTATAGATAGAATGCTATGTCATTAGAAGATGGTTTTGCGCCTAGAATATGCTTTTGTTCTTCTGTGAAATCATAGGAAAGACCTCTAATAGTAACTTCTTTATTCGAGGAATCTAACGGGTGAAGAACACACGTCCCGTTATCTAATGCGATGAATTGAAAATGACTTCTTAAATCATCACGTAAAGATTTGTTCATCTCGTCAATAAGAACTTGAGGTACTTTATTTTGAGATTGAGGTATTTCTCCGAATGTTTTATTAAAATCTATGAACATTAAAAATCACCCCTAGATTTTTCCCATATTATTATTTTGGAAAATAGTTGATGCTTTTCCAAATCGGAAATATTCATTAAGGTTATTGTATTTGCTAATAGTGAAAAGTCGCGATCGTTTTTAATAATTATATATTTTAAATCTTCGTATGAAAATGAAAGCCCAAAATTACTATCGTTTTTCAAAGCATTGCTAAGTCGGACTAAAGAATCCGAGTTCAGTATTTTCTCATCAAAATAAAATGGGGATAAATTTAATAATGGATCTACATTAGGTATAAATCTCCATTCACATTCATCTGTAAAACACTTTTTTTCTATTTTACCTTCTTGATTTTTGAAATTCCCTTCATAAGGTTTTAAATACATTAAATTATGAAGTAAATAATTTTTCATTGTTTTTTGCTCGGGACCTTCATTTTCTCTTTTCGCTGTCAAAGCAGCACAAAATGCTTCAGAAAAATCCGCGCATAACCTAGAAGATTGATTTATATAGTGAACAGGCTGGATTGCTTGTTTCATTCCCCATTCTTTAGAGAAAGCTAGTCCATAGTGCCCGTACCAATTTAAGTGGATATCTAATCGATGTAAATTAATATCGCAGAAACATTTCATAAGAATTGCAATTTTATCGATATTAGAAATGTGTAAATAACTGATATCTTCAATATTATATCTTGGAAATAATTTCTTGCACCGCAAGCTTTCAACAAGATATTCTATTTTGGTAGTAAAGTTGAAAAGAGTATCTGCTTGAATTGTGGATGGAATGTGGACAGAATGTGTTTCTTCATTACGAGAGACAGGTGTACTGCTACTTAGGGATATTTCTGTAGTGCTTTCAGACATATTTCCTCCTCAATATTGATACAGTTCTTATTAGCTGTGATTTCGAACATGAATGAAACGAGCACAGTAAATTTGCCGTTGAGAATTGAAAACCTTATATCAAAAATTGATCCTTGTGTATCTGTACGTTATTGAAAAATTTGCTTGGCTGGTAATCAACGATAACAAACACGCAGGTGTTCAGCACGGAAACACATTTCTTCTGTTCAGCGAGGGCGCGTTCGTGGTCGAAGATGGTTTGGTGGTTCCAATCTAGGAAGGAATTCTTTTCCGGCAATTCGTAGCGATCGGTCAGGATGTGGTTTGCTTTGCGGAGGTGGTGGACGATGATGCTGGTAAGGGTTTGGTAGTTGAGTGCGCGGAGGTCCTGGTAGGCGCTTTCACTATCGATGAGCTGCTTGTAGGTTAGGCAATCCTCAAGAGAAACGGTGCGATCTTTGAAGGCGTGGTCGGGCATTTCTCGCAGGTGTTTATAGGATTCGAGCATGGGGTAATTGATGAAGAGTTTTCCTTGGTCGGCGGAATCGTTCAGATGATCAAAGAGTTTTGCGATGGTGTCGAAATGGAGGGTGTGGTTTTGTGGTTCGAAGTCGAAGATGTAGAAAATATCGGTGTATTTTCCTGAGAGAATGGCTTTTTGATCGTCGTCCTGTTCGAGCTCCCGCAGAACGCCAAGAACATCGACGTAATCGTCAAAATCGGGATAGTAGGCTTCGATGTGTTCGGCGAGGGTGTGGAGATTGGTCTTGTAAGAATAGAAGTCAAATGTGGCGTCTGCTGGCAGAAAGGTGTCGAAGATCTTTTTGATCAGCGCTGGTTCTGCGACTTCACCTTCAACGATGAAGAGGGCGTGGATGTGATCAGCCATTGAACTCACCGTTCCTCAGCATTTTTTCCAGATTATGGCCTTCGCGGAGCTCACGGCTGGTGGAATCGGCGAAGCTGGTGAGCTTCCCGTTCTCGAGAGTGAGGTAGCAATCGGGACGCATGACTTCGTTGCTGGCAAGGTAGGAGTTGTGAGTGGTGAAGATGGTCTGCATGTTTGGAAATCCGCAGATGAATTTTACAACTTTGCGCGCCAGGTCGAAATGGTAGTAGGCGTCGAATTCATCGAAATAGAGCAGGGATACGTTTGCAAAGTTCTGGCTCCAATAGTAGAGCCATTCCAGGGCTTTTGTGCCGCTGGAGGCGACTTCGTCGAAAAAGAGTGGTCGGTTTTTATGATCTTCGATGAGTTGTTTTTCTCCTGTGTCCTTGTTGGTCATCAATGCCAATTTGATGTCAATGTCACCGACATCGTTCAAAAATTTTTGGAACTCAGCAGCTTTTCCCTGTTCAACGATCCAATTTGTCACATCGACATCCCCGGTCGTGAAGCCCATATAGAGATTCTCCTGTACAGAGCGGAAATACAGCATGTGGGACACATAATCCATGATGGTTCTTACAGGGGAATCTGCTGTCAAATTGGCATTATTGGCGATGTATCTCAGGACAGAGAGATTGTCGCTGAAATATGCAAAGTTCAGGCTTTCAGCGGCGATCAGTGCAAGATTGTTGGTTAAAAAGTCTTTCTGTGTGTGGTCATAGTGGTAGATCACCTTTCCGTTGAGTTCTAATGACTCAGTGACCAGCGTGTTAAACACATTTTTTTCATAGGAATACTGAATGCGCTGTGCACCATTTTTAAAAAGATAGGAAAATGTTGAAACGGAACTGAAATCGCTGTCTGCATGGAGATTGGATTTTGAAAAGTTCAGACTTTGCTTGCCGGAAACTGTGCGATTATCTGTCAGCACACCGACGATATCAAAGAGGGCATAGCCGAGGTTGCTTTTCCCGGAAGCATTTTTGCCGTAGATGATAAATTTGGTGATCAGGCCATCGTTGACGCATTCTGTATTGAACTTGTAATCACGCACTTCGGAAAAATCGATGGTGATGGGATCTTTGAAATTTTTGTAGCCCGCGACGGTGAATTTTTCTAACATTGTATATGCACCTCCTATAGCTTTATGATACAGAAAATAGAAGTGGAGTGCAAGCGTGTCCGTAATTTTTTTACGGAGCGTTTGCTGTGCTACTCAGATTTGAGACAATGAAAAGTTCTGTTGATGTGAAAACTGATCGATTTATACGGCTTTTAATTTGAATAGAATAGTCAGATAAATTTGCGCGTGCTATAATAATATAAAAAGGGGGCGTCCTATTATGAAAAGAAAAATCGTGATTTTAGGGCTTCTGATGATTTTTGTTATTTCGCTCTTCGGTTGTGGTAGTGAGAAAACCACTGTCAGTGCTCCATCAGAATCTTCGGCAACAGAAGAGAAAACTGACGAAGAAGAACCAGCGGAACCGACAGTCATTGACTATGACAATCGTATGCTGTGCAGTAACGATAAAGTAGATGTGGCTTTGAAAGATATTCATTATGATGGTATTACCCTGACGATAACCAGCAAAACGTCGGAAATATTGACGCTCAGCTGTGATGGCCTTGCTTTTGACGGTCAATGTATTTATCATGGAAACTTTTCTATTATGGATGAAGAGCTTGTGCCAAATACCACAGTTGAAGTAGAGGTTGAATGTGATATTGACGACAATATCAAACATCAAACCATGAGTGGTCAGTTCGATCTTATAAAGTACGATGAAGATGGTGGTGGGAATAGCGTTGGCGCATTGCCATTTAGCGTCGATCTTGGCTATGATTCGCATCCTATCTGGAATTATCCAGAGGATACCGATTCACAAAGCGGTCAAGTTCTCTATGAGGATGATCGGTTTACGCTGCGATTCTATCGCGTCATGGATTCTACCTTTGCCGTTACACTCGAAAACAAAACCAGCGAATATTATACTGCTACATTCGACAGCTTCGTTGCCAACGGAAAATCTCTCGATAATACGCGCGTTGTCTGGGCAGATGCACTCCCAGGATGCACTTCCATATTTTCTACCGAATTCACCGACCTTGATCTGGAAAACGAACTATCAACCGGCTCTACTGTTGCGGGTGTCGTTCAACTCTTTGGTCAGGACCATAGCGGCGCAGGAAAATTAAGTTTTAATATGACTATCGAATAACTCTTAAAACACCTTCGAGCTTTTCGGAGGTGTTTCTTTATGGCAGGGAAAAAACACTATTGTTCGGGAGATAGAGAAAACAAAAAATGCTTTAGACGAGATCAGGAGGGATCTCTTCTAAAGCATTTTGCATTTTTTTGCTTTTTAAGACAATTCCTTTAAGTGAGAGATGGCTTTATGAACTGTGGTAAATGTGTGATCACAGTGGAAGAGCCAGGCGTCTCTTTCTTGTGTAGAATTGTTTGGAATAGGCTGAACGCGCTGGATATTATCCAAGGTCCATTCGCCGTTTTTTATTGCTGTAGTATAGTTGGCGGCAATTTCCCATATGGTGTCACGATCTGCTTTTTTGTAATGAGAAACGTGTTCCCTCAGACGAGAGATAACGTGCTCTTTGTCCGATTGGTTTTGAATAGACGGTGCGGTTTGATCGTAGTGGAGCAAAAACCAATACTCTATGCACGCTGTTGTCATAAGAAAACGGACTTTTAATTTTTTATTGCTTCTGCTAAGATTCTTCACGCTCTTTGCCCAATCGTCCCAGTGGTCACGATCATAGCTTTCCACGTCGAAGAAAAACCAGATTTCATTCGTTTCCGACAGGCTATCTCTTAATTTGGGATCGTTTTTGAACTTTTTTTCAGCCTCCGGGATCATGCCTTTTCTTGGCTTCAAAATGCTGACTTTTGTGAATTCGTTTTTCATGTATTCGATGTATTGTATTTCACTCTCGCCTTCACAAAATACATAGATCAGTTCTTTGGGTTCTTTGACTTTCGTTCGTCTGGCCATCTCAAAATTCCTCCATCGTGAGATTAGGAATGGCGCCATATTTCCCGAGCAGGTAACTTTTGCGCACGTTGTCGTGCGTACCGATGTTTACATTATATAATTCGGAAACACCGTTCTCATTATCTTTGTCAGCGAAGTATAGCTGATCTTTTCTAAAGAGATTTTTTGATAGAAATTCGGTGTTGTGTGTCGTAAAAATCAGTTGCGCATGGTTGGCGTTTGTGCGTGGACTCTGAAATTTAGAAATAATAAATTTTGCCAGAAGAGGATGCAATTCTTTTTCGAGTTCGTCAACGACAAAAATTCCACCATTGGCTAACGCTTTTTCTATAGCGGGCGCAAATGCCATAAGCTTTCTGGTGCCATCGGATTCATCGCTTAAATCCAGACAATACAATTCACTTGTGCCGTTTTTGTTTGTCCCTCTATGATAAGAGGTTGCTCTCATTTCTCCGTAGCGTAATGTGGTTTCGCTGGTACTGTCGCCGCGTTTGAGAGTTTCCATAAAGTTGGAGAGAGCTGCGAGCAATTCATCTGGAACATGCCCGGATAGATTTTCAATATCCAATTCTTGATTTTTAACATCGAATGTCATATCTTCAATTCCTAAATCTGCAGATTTTGCATAAGATACGATGGCTTTTAATAAATCTTTATCTTCGTAGTTATCAATAATCTGTGCTGAAAAATCAGAGAAATCTCTGGAAAAGAACAGCTTTTCTCTAAACCAGGTCATGGCGGCCATGCAGGTTGGTTCGTTCATTGCGCTGGCGATGGCGAGGAATAGTTGGTTGGCAGGAACTAATTCACTGATCGCGGCTTTTTTGCTTTTTGCAGTATTTTGAGGAAAATAGTATTTCTGGTGCGTGCGCTTGAAAATAACTGCCTTTTGTTTTTTAGGGTAATGGTACAGATATTCTTGGGCGATGGCTGATCTGGTTGCGACAAAACCGTAGATGTATTTTGTGCCTTCGTGAAAAAAGGTGTATTCAAATTTGCTTGGTGCGTTGGTCGAATAGTCGTTTAATAAAAAAGGATGGACTGGAATTGGCGCCTTATCGCTTTGGAGCCGTTGTGCATTTTTGATAAATTGAGCGCTAAACCATAAGGCTCGGATGACATTGCTTTTACCGCCACCATTTTTCCCGTAGATGGCAGCGACAGGTAATGCTTTTTTGTTGCCCTCCTCTAATAAGATGTCGCGATGGTTAGACAGGCCTTCTGCTTCTAAAGATAATACTGTTTCGTCTCTAAAGGAACGGTAGTTTTCAAAAATAAATTCAAGTAGCATGAGCATTCCCTCCTTCCATAATTATACGCTTTTTTCAAGAAATTTGGAGAGAAAAATGAAAAACCAGCATTATTTTTGCTTAATTCATTTGAAAAAAGGTGTGATCTTTTCCGAACTAAATTCACAAGGTTGTTTGTACTAGAATGCTCAGATAAAAATAATAGAAGGATAGATTTTTGTTTCTTGTCAAAACAGTATTGTTTGGATACAGAGAAAACAAAAAATGCTTTAGACGAGATCAAGGTGGATCTCTTCTAAAGCATTTTGCATTTTGTTGTGTTGGACTCGCTACACCAATTTACACCAATTTGGCGTGGCGTTTTATGATTTTTTGTGGTATTTCGTGAATCTGTGGAAAATAGAATTTGGCTTGGCGAAGGGGGTTGTGGGCATTTATCGAGAAACATTAAGCTTTATAAATCTTCTCGAATACGGCAATGCCTAATTTCATATGATGATACAACTCCCTTGGTTTAATGATTGATTTCGGTCACAATGCCCCAATTATAGCATTAAACGGCGATTTTCTCAAGGCTTGGGGATTGTGCGCTGTTTTTCTCAGAAGACTTTTCTGTTGGTGATGATATGGGTGACGTGGCCGAGGATGCGGAGGTCCTTTTCGTCGACGATCTGTGGGGGCTCGCCGCCATCGCTGTAGAGGAGGAGGTTTGGCGCGGCGTGCTGGATGCGGCGCAACAGGGGCGCTGTTGGTGCGCTCTTTTCGCCAGGAAGGAGGACGGCTGCGAGGGCTTTGTCTTCGACATCGGGCTGGACGCGGACGAAGTAGAGGGTTTCTGTGTCGGCGGTTTTTTCGCGCAGGGCGAAGATGCGCTCGGCGTCGCGCTGGAGCTCGGGGATGGTGAGGGGGATGCGCTCGAGAATGTGCGCGTCGTCAAACAGGGGCGCGTCGGGCGCGAGCTTTCCGAGCACGGGCACGGTCGGTGTGGCGGCGGGCTTTTCTTCAAAATGGACGATCTTGTCGAAATCCATGTTGTCCTTGTCGATCTTGTCGAAATCGAGGAGCGGGGTGACGGCGTAGAGCTGCAGGAGTTTGGTGTGGCTCTCGGCGAAGATGGGCAGGCCGCTTTCGGCTTTTTTCAGATCCTCTGGCGAGATATGCACGGCGTGTGCGGCCTGAGCGATGGTGTAGCCGGCTTCTTCGCGCTTTGTGCGGAGCACGGCGCCGCCTTCTGCGGGGGTGACGAGGTCGGTGCCGGCGAAATAATCCAGCGAGCGCTGGAAAAATACGGCGATGCGGCGAAGATTGTCGAAGGATGGGTGCCCGAGGCCGTTTTCCCACTTGGAGATCATGCCCTTGTTGATGGTGGTGTGTCCGTCGCTGAGCGCCTCGGCGAGGGCTGCCTGCGAAAGTCCGGCGACGGTGCGGGCGGTTTTCAGGCGTTCGGCGAAGATATTGTTGGTCTCTGTCATGTGAGACGCCTCCTTTCATGGGTTTAGTATAACATGGTAGTTTCAAAATTACAACCCATGCGCTTTGAAACTTGTTGAAATATGCTTGACATTGAAACCGTGGCGATGGTAGAATAGTGACATGAAAATTGAAACCCGCGCGTAAAAGTGGGTTCTGTATTTTGATGACGCATTTGAACGGACCAAAGAAAGGAAGATTCCTATGACCAACCACAACCCTGTTGCCCACGATTTTCTCACGAAAAAGGAGTGACGCCTATGACCGATCATTATCAGACGACCTACACGCTGGCTGTCGGCGGAAGTGTGCGCGCGACGGATTGGAAGAGCGAGGAGTGGACGCTGGCGAAATTCATCGACAAGCTGGCGAACCCGCGCCGCACGGCGGAGACGACGGCGGAATACGCTGCGATGGACAAATCGGAGCGCAGCGCCCGCAAGGACGTTGGCGGCTATGTGGGGGGAACGCTCAAGGGCACGCGCCGCGCCAAGGGCGAGGTGGAAAGCCGCTCGCTGATCACGCTGGATCTGGACGAGGTGACTGTGCCGCTCGAGGAGGCGCTGGCGCAGATCGAGCGCGCGCTGCCGTATTTTTACATTGTCCACCCGACCCACAGCCACACGCCGAATGCGCCGCGATTGCGCATTATCCTGCCGCTGGCGCGGCCTGTTTCGCCGGAGGAATACACGGCGATCGCGCGGGGGCTTGAGGAGAATGTGGGCCTTGAGTGGTTTGACCCATCGACGGACCAGCCGGAGCGATTGATGTTCTGGCCGTCGGCGCCGCGGGATATGGATTACAACGCGGCTTTTGTGGTCCACGAGGGGCCGCTTGTGGTGGGTGCGGAGGTGCTGGCGCGCTACGACGATTGGCGCGATGCGCGCCAGTGGCCGCACGCGGAAAAGGG
>OMNT01003163.1_pt1 | contig 12299 bp, 7 predicted proteins | sample 1672551 | NCBI WGS metagenome assembly OMNT01 (sample SAMEA3136698, study PRJEB25190) | human gut metagenome
CCATGCCGACTATTCGAACAGCACTACATCCGACAAGCAAGACACCGGCAACTACGCCTTCGGCAATCTCTACCTTAACGCGTTTTTCGGAAATAGCAGTAATCTTACCATAGATACCGCCTATGGTAATGATTTCGTCGCCTTCCTTAAGGCTATTTAACAAATCCTGTCTTTTCTGCTGCTCTCTTTTTTGGGGTCTCCACAGCATGAAATAGAATATGCCGCCCATTAAAAAGAAGGGCCAGAGAGAATTGAGCAAAGCCATTGTATCTCCACCTTGCATATTGAACACCTCCACATTTTATCACTTCCTGCAAATTCGGACATATTTGCAGGTTCCTCTTGCAAACATTTTAGTATGCAATAGTTTGGTTTATTTATACCACTTCTATATATTCTCTGTAAATCGGAAAAATCCTTGTTATCAACGATAATTTTCTAAGAATCTTTCGCGGAACTCAGGGAAGCAGTCATTAGCGATAGCCTCACGGATTTCCTTGGCAAAATGCAGCAGGAAATGCAGATTATGAATAGACAAGAGCCTCAGGCCGAAAATCTCCTCTGCCTTGAACAGATGACGGATATAGGCACGCGAGTAGTTGCGGCAGGCCGGGCAGCCGCAGGCGGGGTCGATGGGGCGCTCGTCCCGCTCGTACTTGGCGTTCTTGATATTGATGATGCCGCCCCATGTGTTCAGGTGGCCGTGGCGGGCGTTGCGGCTGGGCATCACGCAGTCAAACAGATCAACGCCGCGGGAAACAGCCTCAATGATGTTGCCGGGGGTGCCGACGCCCATCAGATAGCGGATCTTGTCCTTGGGCATGTAGGGTTCGACCTCGCTGATTATCTCGTACATGATCTCGGTAGGCTCGCCGACGGCCAGACCGCCGATGGCGTAGCCGTCGAGATCCATCTCGGCGATCTGCTTCATGTGCTCCACGCGCAGGTCGGCAAACGTACAGCCCTGATTGATGCCGAACAGCAGCTGATCCGGGTTGACCGCCTTGCCCTCGTGCTTCAGACGGGCCATCTCGGCCTTGCAGCGGGCCAGCCAGCGAACCGTGCGGTCGCAGCTTGCCTTGGAGTAATCGTGCTGTGCAGGGTTCTCCACGCACTCGTCAAAGGCCATGGCGATGGTCGAGCCGAGGTTTGCTTGGATCTGCATACTCTCTTCGGGGCCCATGAAGATGCGGTGGCCGTCCAGATGGGAAGCGAAGGTCACGCCCTCCTCGGTGATCTTGCGCAGCTTGGAGAGGCTGAACACCTGAAATCCGCCGCTGTCGGTCAGGATGGGGCCGTTCCAGCGGGTGAACTTGTGCAGACCGCCCATGTCGGCCACCAGCTTGTCGCCGGGGCGCAGGTGCAGATGGTAAGTGTTGCAGAGCATGACCTGTGCGCCGATGTCCTTGAGATCCTGCGCAGACAGGCCGCCCTTGATGGCACCCGCCGTGGCAACATTCTGGAACGCGGGAGTCTGCACCGTGCCGTGCACGGTCTTGAACTCGCCCCGCCGGGCGTCGTGCTCCTGCTTGAGGAGCTTGTATGTGGTCAAAGAAGGCATGGTATCGTTCCTTTCTGTGCACGGAAAACAGCCGTGCAGCCTTACTGAAAAGCCTGTGACGCAGACTTATCGACAACAGAATGAATTGGTGACAAGCAAAAGAGCCCCATGTGGGGGCTCTTTTGTTCGGTAGTGCGCCGCCTATTCATTTTAACAGATATGTCGGCGGATTGCAACCGGTTTTTTCGACGGCAGAGAGGGTTAGTCAAAATGCTTCTCAGTCATTTCAAGCGCCGATGCGATGACAGCATCCATATCGTAATATTTATACTCGCCCAGACGGCCGCCAAAAATCACATTCGGCTCTGCGTCGGCCAGCTTTTTGTACTCCGCATAGAGTGCACCGTTCTTCTCATCATTCACTGGATAGTAGGGCTCGTCACCGGGTTTCCATTCAGAAGAATACTCGCGGCTAATGATCGTTTTTGGCAAATCGTTCCCATTTTCACCTTTGCCAAACTCAAACCACTTATGCTCAATAATGCGGGTCCACGGTGTTTCGCGGTCGGTATAATTGACCGCTGCGTTTCCTTGAAAGTTCGGCTTATCCAGCAGTTCGTTCTCAAAGCGAACAGAACGATATTCCAGCGTACCCAACTTGTAGTCAAAATAAGCGTCGATAGGTCCGGTATACACAACCTTTTCAGCCAGTGCATCCAGTTCTGTCTTGTGTTCCAAATAGTCTGTGCTGAGCCGCACCTCAATGCCGTCCAGCAGGTTGGCCACCATTTTGGTGTAGCCGCCCACCGGGATGCCCTGATACAGCGCGTTGAAGTAGTTGTTATCAAAGGTCAGGCGCACAGGCAGGCGCTTGATGATAAACGCAGGCAGCTCCTTGCAATCGCGGCCCCACTGCTTTTCCGTATAGCCCTTGATGAGCTTTTCGTAGACATCCCGGCCCACCAGCGAGATGGCCTGTTCTTCCAGATTCTGCGGTTCGCCGGTGATTTCTTTGCGCTGCTCCTCGATTTTGGCAGCCGCTTCTTCCGGCGTCACCACACCCCACATCTTATTGAAGGTGTACATATTGAACGGCAGGGAGTACAGCTCACCCTTATAATTTGCCACCGGGCTGTTGGTGAAACGGTTGAACTCCGCAAACTGCGTGATATACTGCCACACTTTTTTATTGTTGGTGTGGAAAATGTGGGCACCATACTTGTGCACATTGATGCCCTCGATATTTTCTGTGTAGACGTTGCCCGCAATGTTGGGGCGCTTGTCCACCACCAAAACAGACTTGCCGTGGGCTTTTGCCTCGTGGGCAAAGATGGCTCCGTATAAGCCGGAACCGACAACTATGTAATCGTACATGGGTACTCCTTTTGTTATGGTACAAGTTTATTGATTCTTGGTACTCTCTTAAGTGCTAGTGTGATAATGAGCGAGGATAAGTACACTGCTGGAACTCCCCAAACACGCCATTGCCAAGACTGCATATCAAGTTGAAGTGTATCCACAAAATATCGCAAAATGTAAAAATGCGTTAGATAAACACCAAAGCTTGCGCCGGACACCACTCTCAGGAAATGCTTTTTCTTTCCGCTGTTTAAGAATGACCAGTCGTGGTACCAGAACCATACAAAAACGGCGACTGAAAATACAACGCAGGGAAAGCGTTCGTATCCGCTGAAAGTTCCTCCGACGGCTTCAATATGAAAAGATTCCACAAGAGTTCCTACATATCGCAGCAACAAACCAAAAGCACCAAGTGGATATATCATACGTGTCCGTATTTTCTTTGGGATGTTATAATGGGTTATGTAATAGCCGAGGAAGAGATATCCGCAGTATCCCCCTCCCCCTATTACTGGCATGTTGAAGGAAACTTTCAGAAAAGAAAGTAATAGCGGCAAGCACGAGCAAATGATGAACGCAATTGCACTTCCGTATAAAAATGTATTTTTCCGTTTATCTTCGGAAATTTGAGAAAAAACTGGAATCGCAAGATACAGTGCAAACAAAGGCGGGAAAAACCAATAAATACTCATTCCCTTAGTGTTTACAATAGCGTCCAAAAACTCCCAAGATTGCTTAACACATCTGGCGGCAAATAATGCGATATGTACACTGCCCAAAAGATTGACACGATACTCCAAAAGGCATATAAAGTACTTAGACCGGTGGCTTCCGGCAGAGAGAGGAGCGGAAAGCGCTTTTGAAAAAAGACTTTTGTAGAGTAGCGCAAACGGTAATCCAAAAGTGTTGCCCCTGTAATCATAAAAAACACAGGAACCGCCCAATAGCATACGCACTCCGTAATCAGCATCATCGCCCAGTTTAGATTACGCGCAAAACCCCAGATGCCGCCATTCACATGAAGAGCCACAACGGCAACGCAGGCAGCAATATTCATTACGTCAATTGTTGGATTATACTGCGCCACATTTGCTTTTTGTTCTATCATGTCCATCTTATTTCCCTACAAAAATTTTCGCCAGCTTTTTCACGCGTTCACGCCGCCTGCTCCCTTTCGGGAACCATTTGTTCAATTTGTTAATCAAGCGGATATACATACCGTCAATATAAATCGTTTCTTCCATGCCCGGAATCTGAAGTTGATATGCACTGTCCGCCTCGACTACAGAACCAGCAAGTTTCTTTTTGCCGCCGCAGCCAGCCAACAATTGCTCATAGACCGAAGTATTCCGTGCATATTTCCAAAAGTATTCTGCGAAATCACAATCCGGCACATTCCACGGCTTTTGGAATCCTGCAAAGTGTGCAATTTTGATGTGCTTTCTGGAATCCAGATAATCCTGATACATTTGGTGCGGCGCCAGTCGGAGCGTTGCCAAACGACTGGAATTTGCATCTTTCCAGTTCATCATAACATTCCAAGCCGCATCGAGATAGTAAACATGGCCCTCACATATGACGTTTAGAACATCTTGGTCCGGGAAAAGCCATTTTTTTGATTCCGCTAAATCAAAGATATCTTTGACTGTAATATTTTTTCGGAATTGTGTAAGGTTCATAACCAGTACGCCAGAGTTAAAGTAATGATATGGATTGGCCATTCTTAATACTTTCTCATAATATTCTTTACGATCAGGGTCAACGCCTTTATAACAACCTGCAAAATCAGCATCTACAACTGCGGCGATATAGTTTTCTCCAATATCAGTCTCGTATAATTTGGCAACATCATCCAACACGACCAAGTCCGAATCAAGGTATACTACTTTGTCGTATCCTTTCATAATATCTTGCATAAGGAGTCTATAATAGATTTCTACTGTAAAGTGTCGATGAATAAATAAGTTCCGATTTTCCAAATAACTTTTCACATTATAAAATCTAATCGAAATCCTACCCGAGGAAAATTCTTTGGAAACCTTCTTTTGATTTTCGGTACTAATATTTGAATCTAAAATAATAATATCGTACTTATAATCTGTATTTGAATTTTCAATAATGGACTGTATAGTCACTGTCACATATGGAACGTATTTATTATCTGCCGCAAGAACAATAGGAACTGTTTTTCCAGTAAACACGGGAGTGATTTCGGCCTGCTCATCCGTTTCTGTGAAGAAGGAGCGCTGCACTTCCTTAAAACGAAGTTCCCCGTGATTCTTTTTCAGCCAAGTATAATAAATGCCCCACAGCCTTTCAGCAAGAAAACCGCTGACACGATATTCGTCTACATCGTAATCCGAGAAATCAGAGCGCTTTTCATGCTCCTTCAGAATACCAAACAGCCACTCAGAATATTCGTTGAAGATATCTTTCCGCAGGATGTACATATTGCAGAAATATGCTGTTCTGGATTTCATATATTCCTGCGCAGCATCCAAATAATCCGGGTACTGCTCGCTAATGATATCCAGAATTTTCTGCATATCGTCCAACCGATGATGCGGCGAATTTTTATAGTGTTCCCAAACGGTTTTGCCCTGCCCAAGTCCGGCGATATTTTGTCCTTCCGTGCAAATGACATCATAGTTGTTTACGAAGGACTCAATCGTCTTTTCATTCAGTCTCAAATCTTCGACTGCCTGTGCATCAAGCCGTTCATAAAGCACATTGCCAAAAGTATCCTCTTCCAACTGCGACGGGTTAAAGCTAAAATAGCGGCGATAATGCATAAAGCCATAGTAATCTGCATCCGTGTTTTTCCACGCCCAATACTGCGCCGTCAGCTCACAGTACATTCCATTTTTACCAGAGATATTATCTCCCGTATTATCGTGCAGCGTATCTTCATAAATAATGCCGTTTACATCCGTTCCAACCTGAATGGGATAGATATACTTGTTTTTTAACAGCTCGCATTTTTTGTGGTACGACGTAAAGATTTTAATGTTGCTCATTGTGCTTTCCTCTCTCACTTACTTTGATTTATGATTTCTCATACGCGTCGCAGACTTCTTTGGTATCCCCCACCATTTGCACGGTACCGTGCTCCAGCCAGACGACCTTCGAGCACATCTCGCGGATCTGTTCCAGATTGTGCGAGACGAACAGCACGGTCGTGCCGCCGCTCATGAGTTCCATCATCCGCTTGCGGCTCTTCTCCTGAAAGTTTGCGTCGCCCACCGAAAGGATCTCGTCTACGATCAGAATTTCCGGCTGTACCTCTGCCGCAACGGAGAAAGCCAGACGGGCCAACATACCGGACGAATAATTTCGGATGGGCATTTCGATGAAGTCGCCCAGTTCGGAGAACTCTACAATCTCATCGTACTTTGCTTTCAGGAATTCCTCACTGTAGCCTAGGATCGCACCGTTCAGATAGATGTTTTCCCGGCCGGTGAGGTCAAAATCGAAGCCGGAACCAAGCTCCAGCATGGGGACGATATTGCCGTGGGTCGTGACCTTACCTTTTGTCGGCTCCAGAATGCCGGAGATCACCTTCAGCATGGTACTTTTGCCCGCGCCGTTGTGGCCGATAAGGCCAACAGTCTCGCCTTTTTTCACAGTAAAGGAAACATGGTTCAACGCGGTGAAGTCCTGAAATGCCAGCTTACCGCGAAGGGCGGTGGTCACAAATTCCTTCAATGACAGGATGCGGTCTGTATTCATATGGAAGCGCATCGTTACGTCATTTACTTCGATCATCGTTTTGCTCATAACGTTCCGCCTCCTTTACAAAAACAGTACAAACTTGTTCTGGGTTTTTTTGAATACCAGCGCACCTATCAGCAGCGCGGCCAGTGCCATCAGTAGACACTGCACATAGACCACCGGGTCCGGCGAAACACCGCCCAAAATACAGGTGCGCTCCGCTTTGATGATGTGGTACAGCGGGTTGATCTGCAGAACGAACTTGAACTGATCTGGAAGAATCGTCTCCGGGTAAAACAGCGGTGTTGCGTACATCCAGATCATGCTGATGACATTCCAAAGGAATTGCACATCCCGGAAGAAGACCATCGCCGCCGAGAGCAGCAAAACCACACCCAGCGTGAAAAGGATCAGACAGACCAAAAAATAGAGCGCCAGTAACGCCGATTTACGGAAATGAACGCCCGTAAACATTGAAACAATGATCAGCGGGATCAGAGAGATCGCCAAGTTGACCACCGAGGACATCACGCGCGTAAGCGGATAGATATACTTCGGCATATAGACTTTGGTAATCAGACCGGAGTTGCCAATGATCGACATCAGGCCCATGCCACAGGCTTCGTTGAAAAAGTTGAACGAAACGATACCGACGAGCAGGTAGGCCGGGTAGTATTCAATGTCCGAGTTGAAGATGGTCGAAAAGACGAAATACTGCACTGTCATCGTCAAAAGAGGGTTTAAAAAGCTCCAGAACACACCCAGTACAGAGCGCTTATATTTGGTTTTGAAATCGCGGGAGACAAGTTGTTTAATGAGAAAGCGATATTTTTTCACTGCGAGTATTGCGTCGGCCAGAATATCCTGTCTGCCGCGCTGGTAGCGATTCCATGCAAATACCAGCACTGCCAGCAATACCGCGCCAACAATACTCACCAACTGCCAATAATGCAGTCCCGCGCGGATATAATCGGTACCCGCCGTGCTGAAACACAAGAGACCGGTCGTTTGCTCTCCGTTCAGCCAAAGACCGCCGGTTGAAGGATTTTCTGCATCCATCAGAGGGGAGACCGCCTCACCGGGAGCGGAATCTGCTGTAATATGAAGTGCCAGCTCAACACCCGGCAAGCCCTCTATAGGCTGCTGCGCATAAATGGTTGTTGTGCCACCCTCCGGGATATCCACCGCAGCGAATTGGCCGCTCATAAGAACTTCTCCAGTATCGGTCCGCAGAAGCTCGACGGTAACAGTGCCCGCATTGGCGCGGTAATAAGTTCCCCACAGCACGGAAACGGAATCCAGACGCTGTACGCCAGTCATAAAGTACTGCGTCACATCGCTGCCCTGATACAGCTCCACCGTTCCCGCAGTCGCTGCTGGCATTTCCTGCTCTCCTCGCGACTCCCGATAAATCAGTTGATCGCCTGTCAGAAAGTAAAACAGCACAACGAATGCACAGTAAAACGCAAAGATCCCGATCAGCACACGCTTCAAAAATCGGGGGTTTTCTTGCACTTCTTTCAATTTCTTCGTCTTTATATATTCTCTGTTTTGCATGAATTTGTTCTCTCACTCTCTTATAGTTGATTCCGCATCATTTCGTGTTCCCGCAACGTATTCCACCTTTGGGGCAAAGCCAACCCCGCTTATCATCCCTTGGAACAACACACCGAGGCGTTTCAATCGATGGTCTTTTGCGGAAAGCAAAATCTGCGTTCCGTGCTTTCCGCAACGTGCCAGATAATAGCAGATGCCTTTTATGCCTTCCTGTCGGTAGGTATAGTTTTCATTCCGGTATGCGTACCAATATCGGTTGATACGCTCAATATCATCCAATGCCAGATTGCTGCCGTTATTGTTTTTCATGGCATGAATCACTTGGCTTTGCCCAACGATATAACAAGGATAATTTCTTCGTACAGCGATTCGCCGGGTGTACTCGATGTCATCTCCCCAGATGAAATATTCGGCAATTGGTAGACCAACTTCACGAACCGTTTCACTTTTTAGGAACAGCGAGACAAATGTTGCCTGTTCCGCTTGCAGAACTCCCTCGCGCAGTAATTCGATGTGTTCGTAAAAGCTTTTTTTCACCTTCGGACGATTCATTCGGCATTCACGGCCATCCGTCCATAGGGCAACACTGCTCATCCATCCATACACTCCCTTCAAAAGAGAGTCTGCACTCAAAAGCTTCTCCAAGGCATCCGTTTTGGGAAAGCAATCGTCATCCATGACCCACAGATAGTCATAATTTGCCTCTACCGCCCAGCGCATACCATAATGGAATCCGCCGGCACCGCCAAGGTTGCTCCCCGTATTATGAAAAAAAATATCTGTCTGCGATTCAAGCCACTGGGCCGTTTCATCGGTACTGGCATTATCCACGACTAAAATATCGCACGGAACGGTCTGTTTGTGCAGTGAATCCACACACCTCTTTAGGAATTCCAGCCGGTTGTAAGTAACAACCACTGCCGCGACACGATTTTTTAGGTTATCTTGCAACATCCCACACAATTCCTATCTTCTCTAATTTTGCAACTCTCTCCGGAGTCATGACACAATTGCCGCTTTTCCTTCCCGCATTTTTCTGCCGGGCCAGCCACCGACCAAGCCGATAGCCATCCACCGTGCAATAAGCATACGGAATATTCAGATTTCCGTTCTGTTGGTAGTATTCTTCTGCCCGTCGATAGGCATTTTGCCACTGAGTCTCCTGAGTGCCGCCCCAGTCCATCCCAATTGCAGTAAGTCGGTCGATTTGTTCGGCAGTCAACCTTTTGGATTTATTTGCGCCCGTTTTGGCTTTTCTCTGACTTGCAACCCACATCCCCAACAGGAAGCCGTCTTCACAGCGGTAGGAACTTGGGATATCCAGATTTCCTTTTTTTTCAAAATACCGCTTCGCTTGTGCATATCGCTGCTCCCATCTGGAATTAACTGCGTCCCACACCATGCCAATTTCATTCAGTTTTGCAACGCGTTCCGCAGAAAGTCGGCCATTCTTCTTTCGGCTGCGCTGGTATGCGGTCCACTTTCCTAGATCTATACCACCGATTTGAAAGCTATCCGGCACAAGCAGATTCCCATTGGCCTCGTAATATTCCTTTGCCAATTTCCAAGTCTCGCTCCATGCCCTGTCCAGAACACTGCCCCATTCCATTCCAATGGCATTCAACGCATTCACTTGTTCATCGGTAAGGTTTCCTCTGGCTTTTCCGTTGAAAACAGCCCGCTGGGTCTGTATCCAAACACCAAGCTGCATTCCGCTTTCCGTAACATACCGTCTTGGAACCGCCAGATTTCCATGAGAAGAAAAATAGGAACACGCTTCCGCATACCACGTATCCCATGTATTATTCAAGGTGTTTTCCAGTTCTCGGACCAGCCGGATGCTATCCTCCACCTGTTCCTCAATCGGAAATTTGTCTACGCGGACCAGATTTTCTTTGCCCACACTGCGCAATTTCTGAACGGCAGCAGCCATTTCCGCTCGAATCGTGCCAACACTGGACAAGCCATCAAAATTGTTGACAATATCTAAGATAAGCGGCTGTTTTCCATTGCCGGTGGTCAACGCTCTGCCGATCTGCTGTTTGTAGAGGATCGGTGAAGAAGTCACGCGAAACAAAATCACGCCGTCAATATCAGCCACATGAACGCCCTCGTTCAACCGGTTGATGCACAGCAAAAGTCTCAAATGATTCCTTTGGTCTTTCAGGAATTCTTCGTACTCCGCTTCCGTTTCCCGTTCACCTGCGTAGAGGCAATAGATCTGCGGGCTATCATCAATGCCACGCAGCCACTGCGGAAGCTGCGCTTTGATTTTTTGCATCTGTGCCCAATCCGTGCAGAACAAGATGTATTTCCCGTTCCTTTTCAGATGACGTGAAAAAATCTTCTCCAGTCCATCCGCTTGCCCAAGAGCCCTGCGCAGTGCATTCAATTGACGCTGACTGATATCTTTCGCGCCATTAGGCACCTGCCAATTGATCCGCTTCTGGTAACGGTGCAGCTCCTGCTGGTACTGAAACATTGTTGTCACATATTGCGGTGCTGGCAGGATTCCGCGGACAATTGCTTCTCCCAAGGTCATTTCACTGGCAACACAAAGCTTTCCCTTGACGGTAAAAAGTTCTTCCGCCATGTTTCGGCAGTTATCCAGATACCGAATCGGCGTTGCGGACAGTCCCAGAACTTTTGCACGGGGGCAGTTTTTCAGCAGCCGTTCTACACCAGTTCCCCAGCAGTACGCCCCACACCGATGGAATTCGTCCAGAATGATATATTCCGAGCAGAGCAGATTCAGCTCTTCTTCGTTCATCCGAATCAGCCGGGTATAGGTCATATGAACGACATTGTTGAAATTGCCGCTGACATTCCGCCGCTGGCTTTCAAAGATATAATCATTCGGGGACAACCACAAGAATTGCGCATTGGGATGCTCTTCAATCAGCTTGAACGCGATAAAGCTTTTCCCTGTGCCGGTAGGGTGAATGACCGCAGCGCAGCCATAGGTCTTCAGCATTTTATCAGCCTCTTGATATGCTATTTGGTTATGCTCATATAACTCCACAGTCAGAGCTCTCCCTTTTTCATTTGCGACATAATCAACATTATGTCATTCTCTGCCGATTGTTAGAACATCATCTGGTATTTTACCACATTGAACCATAAAACACAACTGCAATGCCAATAAAAAGCAGAAGTCGTACTTGATTCTTTCTGTATTATTGCATTACAAATCAGCCTTTCCGCGATGATTTGAAGCGCAGAAGAGCTTGGTTTCTATACTCATTTAGGATGGCAACTGCCATCCTTTTTTTCATTTGCGACGTAATGTTGATTATGTTTTGAAATATCATAGAGAAATAGCGCAGATATTATCCAATCTAACACACCAGCCCAAGGCTTTCTATTTTTCGACGGTGCTCGACCCCGGTAGTCATAATATAAATTCCGGTTGTGTTAATATTGCTGTGTCCCAAAATATCTGCCAATTTAGCAATATCTTTTTCGATATCAAAAGCTTTTTGATACACTTTCATCCTGAAATGACAAAAGACCCGACGGCATAATCGCCATCGGGCCTTTACTTTTTTCTACATACAAATATCGCAAAAAGCGTGAATTTTGTATCAAACTATAAACATCGCATCCCCAAAGCTGAAGAAGCGGTATTTCTCTTCCACAGCTACCTTATATGCGGCCATGGTCTTCTCATAGCCGTAGAGGGCGGAAACGAGCATGATGAGGGTGCTTTCGGGCAGGTGGAAGTTGGTGATGAGGCCATCGATGCAGTTGAACTTGACGCCCGGATACAGGAAGATGGAGGTGTTTCCGCTGCAAGCCTTGATCTCGCCGTACTTGGCGGCGACGGCTTCCAGTGTGCGGCAGCTCGTGGTGCCGACTGCGATGACGCGGTGCCCGGCGGCCTTGGTCTCCCGGATGCGCTGGGCGGTCTCCTCGCTGACGGAGTACCACTCGCTGTGCATCTTGTGGTCGGCGATCTCATCCTCCATCACGGGACGGAAGGTGCCGAGGCCGACGTGCAGGGTCACTTCAGCGATGCCGACGCCCTTGGCGCGGATGGCATCCATCAGCTCCGGGGTGAAGTGCAGACCGGCCGTCGGGGCGGCGGCGCTGCCAAGCTCCTTGGCGTAGACGGTCTGATACTGGCTCTGGTCTTCGAGTTGTTTGGTGATATAGGGCGGCAGAGGCATTT
>OMNT01003164.1_pt1 | contig 12297 bp, 10 predicted proteins | sample 1672551 | NCBI WGS metagenome assembly OMNT01 (sample SAMEA3136698, study PRJEB25190) | human gut metagenome
CAATGCACTAGTTTCATGACGCATTGGTGCCTTTCGCAGAAAGGCGGATTATACAAATGATTCATTCCATAGAAAATGATTATCTGAAAATTTCTGTAGACGACCATGGTGCTGAGCTCTGCAGTATCTATGACAAGATACATAACAGAGAAGTGCTCTGGCAGGCAGACCCAGCTTACTGGAATCGTCACGCACCGATTCTTTTCCCAAATGTGGGACGTTTTTATAAAGACCACTACCGCATTAACGACAGGGAATATCCTGCAAAGCAGCATGGATTTGCCAGAGACAGCGAATTCACCTGCCTGGATATGACAGCAGATTCCATCACCCATGTACTGAAGGCTTCCGATGCCACCATGGAAATTTATCCTTTTGATTTCGAATTAAAGGTTAAACATGTACTGGACAAAAATCAGGTCTGCGTCTGCTGGGAAGTAACCAGCCACAGCGAGGAGCCCATGTACTTTACCATCGGCGGACATCCTGCTTTCAATGTACCGGCAGAAGGTATCGGTTCCAAGGAAGAGTATCATCTTACCTTTGACGGTCAGGATTCCCTTTCTTATCTCCTGATAGCTGACGATGCATCAGGAACTGCTGCTGCAGACAAGCTTTACACACTGGAACTGGATCACGGCACCTGTCTCATTGATGCACATATGTTTGACAAGGATGCTCTTATCTTTGATGAGCAGATAGAAAAAGCCGGCTTTGCTTTCCCGGACGGATCTCCTTATCTGGAGCTGACCTGTCACGGATTTCCAAGCTTCGGCATCTGGTCTGTACCCGGTTCTTCCTTTGTGTGTCTGGAGCCATGGATCGGACGCTGTGATGACTCTGGATTTACCGGTGACCTGTCTGAGAAAAAATATATCAACGTCCTGAATAAAGATGAAATTTTCAATGCATCTTACGAAATAAAAATTTATTAATTCTTCTTCATTTATGCCCAGACCTGTGCTATAATGGCAAAATGATATTTACAATTGTAAAGCTGTAGTGCAGCAGAATAATTGGTAGATATCAAACCGACAACACAGGAGGAAATTCCCATGACAAAAGAAGAATTTCAGAAACTGACACAGAATGTTGTACTGCTGGACGGAGCTACCGGTTCTAACCTTATGGCTGCCGGAATGCCGAGGGGAATCTGCACAGAGGCATGGATCATGGATCACAAAGAAATTCTGCAGGATCTGCAGAAGGCTTATGTGGAAGCAGGAAGTCAGATCGTATACGCGCCTACTTTCGGCGGAAACCGTTACAGTCTGGGGCTTCACGGACTGCAGGATAAGCTTGCGGAAATGAACCATGCACTTGTAAATATTTCCAGAGAGGCAGTGGGACATAAGGTTTATGTTGCAGGTGATATTACCACAACCGGAAAGATGATGGAGCCTGCCGGTGATCTCACCTATGAGATGGCATATGAAACATACTGTGAACAGATTAAGGTTCTTGAGGATGCAGGTGTTGATCTGATCGCTGCGGAAACTATGATCAATATTGAAGAAACACTGGCTGCACTGGATGCTGCCGCATCTGTAAGTTCTCTTCCTGTAATGTGTACAATGACCGTAGAAGCTGACGGAAGCATTTTCAGCGGAGGAAATGCTGTGGAGGCTGCGATTGCCCTTGAGGGTGCAGGCGCTGCTGCAGTTGGTATCAACTGTTCTGTAGGTCCTGACCAGCTGGTATCCGTTGTCCGCAATATCAAAGAGAACGTATCTATTCCTGTCATCGCCAAACCCAACGCAGGTATGCCTGTAATTGACGACCAAGGCAACGCTGTTTACAACATGAATGCACAGAATTTCGCAGAACATATGAAAGTTCTGATTGAAAATGGTGCATCTGTGATCGGAGGATGCTGCGGCACCACTCCGGACTTTATCCGTGAAATAAGTAAAATTCTCAGAAGATGATTATTTGTGGCTAGGCAGGTAAACAGTAACATATCTACACCTGGACAGATAATTTTTACTGCAAAAAAGCACATGACTTCAGAAGAAAAAATCTTCTGTCATGTGCTTTTTATTTATCAAATCTATTTCACTTTTATTGCCTTCTTCGGGCACATCTCCTGGCAGCAGAAACACCGGATACATTTTTTATAATCGTACACAGGCGCTTTATTTTTTCCATTTCGGAAATCTACTGCCTTTCCCGGAACCGGACAGCTCTGGACGCAGATTCCACAGCGGACACACTTATCCGGTTCTATATAAGGCTTCTTCTGAAAAATATTTAAAGCTCCTGCCATTCTTGTCCAGATATTCTTGCGCACCTCTGTGCGATCAACATGAAATTCACGATTTCCATATCTCTCTACAGCCTCTGCCATGGAAATCTCTCCCTCCGGAGTTACCAGTGTGATCTCCTCTTCCTTCCAGGTTCCCAGCCCCATCTTTTCGCCATGATAATTGGTAGGTACCAATTCCGGTTTCAGATGAACCAGCCTGGCAAAAACGCTGTCCAGAGCCACTGGATCTGTAGACATTAATATTACATTCATGGAAACAGGATCACCGGATCCCGGTCCGTTTCCTTCCATGGCCACAATCCCATCCATCACATACAGCTTCGGTGCTACACACCGGTTCAGATCGATCAGCATTCTTGCAAAGCTGTCGGCGCTTGGGTACTGGGTATGTCCTTTGGCTTTATGAAGGCCATAGACAAAGCCATAACTGTTTTTCACAGCCCCGGTAATTCTCTCAAGTGCGTGAGTTTTCATTTTGCTCAGGGAAATCACACAATCCTGCTCCAGCAGTTCCTTTGGCAGAATAAATTCCTTTGCCTGGATTCCCTGAGGATAATCCACCTTGATTCCCTCTGTATAATCAATGGCCGGAATCTGATATTTTTCCAGATAAGTATCCATTCCGGTCCCACGGATCACCGATTTTGTGGTTCCATGTCCGCAGGAATCCGCAAGTACAATATTTTCGTATCCCTTTTCCCTGAGGATTCTGGCAAATGCCCCTACTACCACCGGATGTGTGATCACTGCCTTCTCCACTTCCGCCTTTTTCAGCAGATTAGGCTTCAGCAGGATTTTTTTATCCATAGAAATCAAGGACTCTATCCCACCCAGAAGAGAAAGCCCTTCCTTCAAAAGCGCATATATTTTCTCTTCGTCATATTCTGCACAGGGAAGAAGCACTACCTTACTTTTTTTAATCATTTCGCCGCTATCTCCTCATATCCGATAAGTCCACCTGACGCAGGGCCCTGCGAACCGGCAGAATACATGCAGGCACTACAGAGAGACAGTCCACTCCCATTTTCAGGAATTCCTCTGTAAGGGCAGTGTCTGCCGCCAGCTCTCCGCAGATACATACTCGTTTGTTCTCCGCATGTCCTGCATCGATCACCATTTTTATCATCCGCAGAACTGCCGGATGATGATCATTATATTTCTTGCGAAGCAGGGGATTCTGTCTGTCCATAGCCAGGGTATACTGGCTGAGGTCATTGGTTCCCAGACTGAGAAAATCAACTCTTCTGGCCAGCTCTCTGCTGATCATTACTGCTGCCGGAGTCTCGATCATAATTCCCGTTCGGATATTTTTATAGGGAATTCCTCTCTCATCCAGCCCATTGGTAACCTCTTCGATCATAGCCTCGATCTCATCCATCTCTTCCTCAGAGCTGATCATGGGAAACATAATAGCCAAATTTCCATATGCACTTGCCCTGAAAATAGCCCGCAACTGAGCCTTGAACATTTTTTTGCGGTCCAGACAAAGCCGTATTCCTCTGTTGCCCATGATGGGATTGGTCTCATCCGGAATATTCAGATATGCGGCCTGCTTATCTGCTCCCAGATCTGCAGTACGGATCACTGCCAGCCGGTCACCCATAGTCTCTGCAATCTTTTTATATGCATGAAACAGCTCGTTCTCTCTGGGATAATTCTCCCTGCCCAGATACTGAAATTCACTTCGCAGAAGTCCAATTCCCGCTGCTCCGTAATACAATACACTGTTCAGGTCATCCATATTTCCGATATTGGCATATATTTCAACCCTCTTACCATCTCTGGTAAGATCCGGTTTTTCCCTGAGCTTAAGAAGCTCCTCTCTTTCCTCCAGATCTGCCTGCCTGCGGATTTCATATTCCTTCTTAATCTCTTCGTCAGGATGAATATACAGGGAGCCTGTATAACCGTCCACGATGGCCAGCTGTCCGTCCCACTCCGTATCTGTATCAATTTCCACCAGAGCCGGAATATTCATGGTTTTTGCAAGAATGGCAGCATGGGAAATATCAGAGCCATGATGAGTTACAATGGCCAGTATTTTCTCCTTGTCCATCTCCATCAGCTCTGTAGGAGTAATACTTTCTGTTACAACGATCACCGGTTCCTCCCCCAGATCGATCCTGGGAGAAATCCCTCCCAGAATCCCGATAAGCCGTTCTGAGATCTCCCTGATATTGTCCAGTCTCTCTTTGATCGCCGGTTCTTCCAGATTGCGGAAGGTAGATATGATCTCATCTCTGGTAGTCATCACTGCATAGGCAGCATTTACCTTTTCATTCTGAATAATACTTTCAATCGCCCGCTGGAAGCTTTTTCCCTCCAGCAGGTTCTTTTGCTTCAGAAAAACCTCTGCCTGAGCTTCCTGCATAGAGCAGTTTTTCTCATATAATTCCTTCAGCTGGTCAATGACTCTGGTACGGGACTGCCGAAAAAGCTCCAGTTCTGCTTTTATATCTGTAATTTCGTACTGCCGTATCTGATATTCACTTTTGTGATAATAAAGTATCTTACCTATGGCAATTCCGGAAAAAGCCACAGTGCCCTTGTAAATATCCATTTTTTCTCTCCTTAGTCGCAGGCAGCCTTAAATTCTGTCCAGTTTTTCTGATACTGTTCATCTGCTTCCTGACTTACATTCTGGATAATCTCACCCTTCTCCACACTGTCCGGTACTACCAGATCCGGATTCACCAGTTCATCTGCAGCCTTATTGGTATTATAAAAGCCTATGTAATCCATACACTTGGCTGCAACTTCAGGCTCCATAATATAATCCATAAAGGAATAAGCTGCCTCCTTATCCGGTGCCTGGCTGGGGATAAACATTCCCATAATTCCAAATCCAAGCCCTTCCTCAGGATAAACCACCTTCAGATCCGGATTCTCAGCCAGAGCAGCCGTTACCTGGGAAGTATAGAGAAATGCCACACTTGCCTCACCGTTGAGCAAAGCATTCTGCGTGTTGTCATCCTGGATCAGGCGCACATTGGGAGCCAGCTCGAGAAGCTTTTTCCCAGTCTTTTTGATGGTGTCAACATCCTCCTCATTCATGCTCTCTCCCATGGAAAGCTGAGTGATACCATTAATCACACGATAATTGGCTATCAGCGCAATACTGTCCTCCAAAGAAGGATCCCACAGATCACTATAACCTTTAATCTCTATATCTACCTGATCTGGATCATAGACAATCAACGGAATTCCCGCACCATAGGGAACTGTATATTCATCATCCGGATCATAAAACTGTCCCTGATATAAGGAATTAATATTTCCGATATTTTCCAGTGATTTTTTATCAAGTTTTTCTGCAAGTCCCTCTTTAATAGCTGTTTCCAGTATATAGTCATCGGCGATCACAATATCATAATCGCCCCCTTTTGCCATAGCAAGCTTCTCAAGCATGGTTTCATCTGTATCAAAATTGGAATAGATTACCTTCACGCCTGTCTCTTTCTCAAAATCATCCAGAACTTCCTGGGGAAACATTCCCTCCCAGGTAAAAAGAACAAGCTCCTTGTCATCTCCCGCACTTTTAAATCCTGTCAATGTACTTCCTGTCACTAATGCGCACAAGAGAACCGCCAGTATTCTTTTCTTCATGTCAATCTCCTTTCAGATTTATGATCACTTTGCTTTTACCTTGGTCCACAGCTCTGCAAATTTTTGCTTAATCTTTGGCTTTTGGTATGCAAATATCTCATTTTTCGGATTACTGATGTCAGGAATATAAGAACTAACCCCTGCATAAGTTCCATCCTTCATCTCTTCATAAGCACTCTTTACAGTAGAAGTATACCCTACTTCCTCAGTATTGGAAAGAGCAGATTCATCGTTGATCATAAAATTAATAAATTCATGAGCCAGATCTACCTCACTGCAGTCTTTGGTAATTACCATTGCATCATACCAGATATTGGTTCCCTGATCCGGTGTGAAATAATCCAGATTTGGATTTTCACTGATGATATAAGAAGCATCTCCCGAATAAACTACAGCCAGGGCTTTATTTCCTGAAATCATATTGTCGATCACATCATCCCCTGCATAAATAGGATCCATAGTATCTCTCTGATTGATCAGCCACTGATAGGCTTCCTGGATTTCATCCATATTTGTAGTATTCATGGAATATCCCAGAGCCTTCAGAGCAATCATAAAGGAATCTCTCTCTGAATCATACATGTAAATATTTCCCTTGTATTTCGGATTACAGAGAAGGTTCCAGCCATCCTTCAGATCCTGTGGATCCACCACTGTTTTATCATAAAGGATTCCCACAGTTCCCCAGAAATAGGGACAGGAATACCGGTTGCCCGGATCATAGCTCTTATTGGTCACATCCTTAAGCAAATTTTTCCGGTTGGGCAGTTTTTTCCAGTCAAGAGCCTGAAGATACTCTTCTTTGATCAGTCTCTGGATCATATAATCTGAAGGAATGAGCACATCATAGGTCTCACCGCTGGAAAGCTTGGTATACATCATCTCATTTGACTCAAAAGTCTCGTATACGATGGTACAATCATATTCTTTTTCAAAATCCTCCAGCAGGGAAAGATCCATGTACTCTCCTGCATTGTAAACTTTCAGCACATGAGTGGACTGTGCCACGAATCCCCATTTGATCAGTCCTGCTGTAACGGCAACAACCAGAACTATAGAGACAATTTTTACTGCTTTCCTGTTCAGCTTCCTGGCTTTATTCTTAAACTTCGGAAGCAGATTGGCCAAAAGCAGTACCACGATAATGACTACGATCACGATAGTTGACAAAGCATTGATCGTCGGATTGATACGCTTTGTCATATTATATACAACAATAGAGATATTCTTTACACCATTTCCTGATACGAAATAGGAAATAACAAAATCATCAAATGACATGGTAAATGCAAGCAACGCACCTGCAAAAATACCCTCTTTGATCATGGGCACGATAACCTTTGTCAGAGCCTGAAAAGGAGTTGCCCCAAGGTCCATGGCAGCATTTGCCATATTCGGATCCAGAGCCCTTACCTTCGGATAAACGCTGGTAATTACATACGGGGTACAGAATGCAATATGTGCCAGCAGCATAGTCAGATACCCTTTTCGAAATCCCAGAGAAGAGAACAACAGCATCAGGCTGATGGCTGTTACGATCTCAGGATTCAGGATCGGAATATTATTAATACTCAAAAGCAGCTCTTTGATTACCTTCTTTGATTTGGATAAGCCGATCGCTGTAATGGTTCCAAGTATTGTAGAAACAATGGTTGCAATGATCGCAATGGTAACAGATACGTAAACCGCCTTAATTACTTCCCCATTACCGAGAAGTTCCTGATACCAGCGCAGGGAAAAGCCTGTAAATCTGGTCAGTGACTTGGATGAGTTAAAGGAAAAGATCATCGTCACCAGAATCGGCAGGTAAAAGAAAGCAAGGCAGAGTACTACATATAACATTGAGAAAAATTTATTATTACGTTTCATGCCGTCCTCCCTTATTCATCTTTATCCATCTTCTTCATCAGGCTCATAAAGATCAGAATGAGCACAGCCAGAATCAGAGAAATCGCACTTCCGAAGTTCCAGTCACCAACTGAGATAAACTGAGACTCGATCAGGTTACCAATCAGCATGTACTGTCCGCCTCCGAGAAGTTTCGGAATAACGAATGTGGAAATAGACAGCAGGAATACCATCATGATTCCATTGAGCACGCCGGGGATGGACAATTTCCAGATAACCTTTGTGAAGGTCTGGAATTTATTTGCCCCCAGGTCATAGGCAGCCTCGATAAAGGATTTATCCATTTTGCTCAGGGATGTATGGATCGGGATGATCATAAACGGCATAAAGTTACAGACCAGACCAACCACTACGGAAAAGTCTGTATACATCATTGTCACCGGGGAAATCCCCAGTAATCCAAGCAAATGGTTGATGATACCATTGTCTGACAGCAGGTTCATCCATGCATAGGTACGCAGAAGCATATTGATCCATTCCGGAATAGTTACCAGCAGGATCAGAAGACTCTGGGATTTCTCCGGACATTTGGAAATAATGTATGCCAGTGGATAGCCAAGTCCCAGACAGATGACCGTCGTCAGGATTCCAAGCTTAAAGGACTTGAAAATAACGCTCATATACGTTGCTTCCAGGAATTTGTGGAAATTCTCCAGTGTAAAGGAGAACGTCAACACTTCGTTTCCATCTTCTGTAAATGCATATAATGCGATCAGTATCAGCGGGATGACAATGACCACAAATGCCCACACAAGATATGGTTTGATAAGACTTCTGTACTGTTTCATCAGTAGCTTCCCATCTTACACATAACATGGATGTCTTCAGGCCCGAATTTCAGTCCCACTTCCCTTCCGACTTCCGCATAATCTGTGGTATGAACCATATAAGTACGAAGTTCTGTCTCGATCAGGATTTCATAATGCACACCCTTGAAGGTAATATTGCGCACGATTCCCCTGATCTTTGCCTGACCGGGATCTACGATATCCAGATCCTCAGGTCTTAATACAACTTCAATCTCTTCATTATCTTCAAATCCCTTATCCACACATTCAAACTCAAATCCGTCAAAAGCAACCAGATAATCACGGATCATGGTTCCCTCGATAATATTAGATTCACCGATAAAGCCTGCAACAAAACGGTTTTCCGGCTCATTGTAGATATCTGTAGGCGAACCGATCTGCTGAATCTCACCGTTATTCATAACAACAACCGTATCTGACATGGACAGGGCTTCTTCCTGGTCATGGGTAACATAAATGAAAGTGATGCCGACTTCCTGCTGGATCTTCTTTAATTCTACCTGCATCTGTTTACGGATCTTTGCATCCAGTGCACCCAGGGGCTCATCTAAAAGCAGAACCTTCGGCTCATTTATCAGAGCCCTGGCAATGGCCACTCGCTGCTGCTGTCCACCGGAGAGCAGAGTTACATCTCTTTTCCCAAAGCCTTCCAAACCAACCATCTTCAGCATACGCTCCACCTTCTGGGCGATGACAGTTTTATCGACCTTCTTCAGATTCAGCCCGAAACCGATGTTCTCCGCCACATTTAAATGAGGAAAAAGAGCATACTTCTGAAACACAGTATTAACCTCTCTCTTGTATGGGGGAAGCTTGGAAATCTCAATCCCGTTAAACAGTACTTCTCCGTCACTTGGTTCTTCAAAGCCTGCAATGATTCGAAGGGTGGTTGTCTTTCCACATCCGCTGGGTCCCAAAAGCGTCAGGAATTCCTTTTCGTAAATATCCAGATTGATGCCGCGCAAAACCTGCTGATCATCAAAATTCTTGGTCAGATTTTTTAACTCAATCAGTTTGTTCATCATCTTTTCCTTCCTCTGAATGTATTCTATTTTTGTTGCTATAGCATTTATTTTTTCTTTTTTGTTATCAGTGAATAAACAATAAAAATAACCAGTGTAGCTGCCAGCAGAATGGTACACAACGCATTAATCTCCGGCGTCACTCCCGTTTTCAGCTGTGTGTACACCTTGATGGGCAATGTAGACAGTCTTGGACCATTGATAAAAATACTGATCACCACATCATCCATAGACATGGCAAATGCCAGCAGCGAACCTGAAATCACTGCAGGCATAATAAGAGGCAATGTAATATCCCAAAACGCCCGTCCAGGCCCTGCGCCCAGATCTCTGGCAGCTTCCTCCAGAGAAGGATCCATTCCTACCAGTCTGGCCTTAACCTCCATCAAAATATAGGGCACACAGAACACCGTATGTCCGATGAGCAAAGTCAACATTCCAAAGGGAAGACCCAGCAAATAAAAAAAGGCCATCAACACCATGCCCAGAATGATTTCCGGGATCATCAGCGGTAAAATGGATATATATTCCAGTACTCCCTTGGACTTCCAGCGGGTCCTTGACAGGCCTACGGCTCCCAGCGTTCCGATCACTGCGCTTACCAGACAGCTCAAAACCCCAAGGATCAGACTGTTGACCAAAGCTTCCAACATGGCATTGTCCTGCAGAAGTTCCTGATACCACTTTAAGGAAAATCCTGTCAGTCTGACCGGAAGCCTGGATTCATTAAAAGAAAAAATAATCACTATAGCAATAGGCAGATACATCAGAAAAAAGATCAGGCCCATATAAAATCCGGCAAATTTTGAATTTTTTCTCATCCGATTCCCTCCAGTTTTTTCGCATTTGTCACTTTTCGGTAGATCATGATCATGATCGTAGTCAGAAGCATCATCACTACCGCCAGAGCTGCTGCAAAGGGCCAGTTACTGCCCCTGGTCATCTGATCCTGGATCAGGCTTCCCACCAGTACCACTTTATTTCCTCCCAGAATATCTGCAATAAAAAACAATCCCATGGATGGAATAAAGGTAAGGATCACACCTGACAAAAGTCCTGGCAGTGTCAGCTTCAGGCTTACCGTAAAAAAGGCCTGGAGCCTGGAGGCTCCCAGATCTCTGGCAGCCTCCACATAGGACCAGTCCAGTTTTTCCGCGCTGGAATACACAGACAGAATCATAAAAGGCAAAAGCACATAAACCATTCCAATTATAACCGCCGGATAACTGTACAAAATCGACAGCGGTTTCTCTATTATTCCCAGCTTCAGCAAAATAAAATTCAAAAGTCCTTTTTTCTGCAGAATGATGATCCACCCATAGAGGCGGATCAGTGAATTCACCCAGAAAGGTACACTTAAGAGAAACTGAGCCTTTCTCTTCCATCTGTTTGACATTTTTGCCATAAAATAGCCAAAAGGATATCCAATCAGGGCTATGATCACAGTACTGGTCAGCGCCAGCTGCAGGGATTCCACAAAAGTATTCAGATATACCGATTCCAGGATGTTTCTGTAATTTTCCAGGGTGAACTTCCAGGTAACCCCATAGCCTGCATTTGGTGTGGCAAAGCTAAGGGCAACCATATAGATCAGCGGGCAGATCACAAATACAACCGTAAAAATATACAATGGAAGAACCATCCATACGGAACCGCTTTTCTGCCTATTCATAAGCATCCTCCCGATCTACAAGCACTGCATCCTCCGGACGGAAGCTGCAGAAAATCTGCTGTCCCTCTTTGACCTCTGTATTAATGCCATATCGGCTGGCAGTAAGTACCGTATGGTCCTGCAGCTGTAAGGTAACCCTGAGCTGCCCTCCGGCAAAAGTTTTTTCCAGAACAGTGGCAGGCAGTCCCTTTGTATCCCTGTCATGTAAGCGGATATTTTCACTGCGTACAGCCAGTGTCACAGGTTCTCCGGGCTGCAGTTTTGCAGAGTCTTTATCCATTCCGGATTCTGCTGATATTTTCCCACAGCCAAGATCTATCACCACATTTTCATTTTCTGCAGATTCCACAATACCATGAAGAATATTGGCATTTCCCACAAAAGTTGCCACATAACTGGTCTTTGGATGATTATAGATTTCATCCGGTGTACCGATCTGCAGGATTCTGCCCCCATCCATAACTGCGATCCTGTCAGACATATTAATAGCCTCTTCCTGATCATGGGTAATATAGATAAAGGTAATTCCCAGTTTTTTCTGTAAATGCTTTAACTCTGTCTGCATAGCCCGCCGTAGCTGCAGATCCAATGCTCCCAGTGGTTCATCCAGAAGCAGTACGGAAGGATCATTTGCCAGCGCTCTGGCTAATGCAGCACGCTGCTGCATTCCGCCAGATATCTTTGCAGGATAAACATTTGAGAAATCTTCCAGCCGCATAATTTGCAGCAGTTCATTGATCCTTGCTTGATCTTGTTGACTTTTTCTCAGCATTTTGGGACCAAACTCGATATTTTCTCTGACGGTCAGCCAAGGAAACAGCGCATTTTGCTGAAACATCATGCCGCAGTCTGCATTTGGACCCGAAACCGCTTTTCCATTGATTTGGACGATTCCGTGATCAGCGCATTCTAATCCAGCCAGTATCTGCAGAAGCGTCGTTTTTCCGCATCCGTTTCTGCCGACAATTGCAATTTTTTCTGTATCGTGAATTTCGAAATTCACACTGTTTAAAA
>OMNT01003165.1_pt1 | contig 12296 bp, 10 predicted proteins | sample 1672551 | NCBI WGS metagenome assembly OMNT01 (sample SAMEA3136698, study PRJEB25190) | human gut metagenome
AGGATGGCGGGGAAGTTACGGAACTTTTGTGGGACAAAGGGAATACCGTTGAAAATATCTTGTTGTTGAGTAAATAATATGTTCCCATTTAATGATGATCCTCGTACTGCTTGCATAGTATGCAGTCATGTATTAAATAAAGAAGAACCTATTACTTATATCTCTCATGATGAGGATGGTATGTGGCAGTTCTTATGTGGTAAAGAACATACGACAGATGATGCAAGAATTGTATCTCTAGAAGAAGTCTATGCATTAGACCCTTCTATTGGTGAAGTAGCTGATATGCCTTGTGGTTGTTATATGAATAAAAAGTAAAGTGAAGCCTCCTATGTATGTAGGGGGCTTTATATATTAGAAAAAGTAGAATTAGATCTTATGGTGAATTTTTGTCTTAAGTTGATAAGTAAAGCGATAAAGTTTTTCCTGGATAAAGAAAAAAAGCAATAGTTCCTGAAGTGCTAAAAGCAAATTGGACCGTTGCTTTTTACGTGTTTTTTAGTCAGATAAACTTCAAAAGCTGATGTAGCGTGTGTGGTTCAGTATTTTTGAAAGTAGTAATACGAGTATCAAGAGACTTGAAATGATTCTCTATGGTATTGGACTGCGGCTTCGGAAACACGTCAAAGGAAAAGTAATATTTTTATCATTCAACAGAATAAAAGAAACGTGAAAGACCGTTCATTTTCAAGAAAAATTAAAAGTGAGTGATCTTTTTTTATACCTTTAAAACAGATTTTTATTAAGACGTTTTGAATGGCTGATTAGATGCGTTCGAGAAAGGCGATATTATGTAGACAATCAGGAATGTAGATGTAAACAGATTGCATGATTTCAAAAATCATCCATTCAAAAGTAGAGATGAATACAGAATTGTGCGAGCTTATGAGAAGTATTGAAAAAGAAGGGGGGGCTTGTACCACTTCTTGTAAGGACTAATCCACACGGTGATGGATATGAAGTTATATCAGGACATAGAAGGAAGGAGATGGCAGTTTGGGAGGGGAGGAGACTACGGTTCCTGTTGTAGCAAGAGAGCTTGATGATGATCAGGCAGTTGTGGCAATGGTTGATTCTAATCTGCATAGAGAGAATCTCAAACCTAGCGAGAAAGCATTCGCATATAAGATGAAATTAGATGCAATGAAACATCAGGGGAAGCACCTTGACAGTGTGACTTTGGCTCAAGTTTGACCAAAGTTTACAGATGGAAGTCAGCTAAATGAGAAGGGCAATAATACAAGTAGAATAAATAGTAATGAATTACTTGCAAGACAGGTGAGAGAGTGTGGGGGACAGATAAAACGATATGTAAGGCTTACAAAGATTATTTCAAAGATACTTGATATGGTTGATGATTGGAAGATTGCATTCACGATTGCAGTAGAATTGTCTTATCTGTCAGAGAATGAGCAGTATGAGCTTCATGCAGTTATGGATTTAGAGCAGTGCACATCATCATTGTCGCAGGCAAACAGGATGAAACGTATGAGTCAGAGCGGAAAGCTGGATATTGACGCAATCAATTCAATATTGGAAGAGGAAAAACCGAACCGGCGGGAACAGATTAAGATTCGTGCCAGTAGACTTGAGGAGTATTTCCCAGATGATTTTACACCAAAGCAGAAGGTGGAACTTATAGAGAGGCTCGTAAAAGAGTGGCATGAAAAACATATTAAAGATATGGAAAGGAACAGGTGATTATATGAATAAAAATCAGAATATACGATTTAATATGGATAAGGAATCAGATATTATGGCATGGGAGATCCTTCGCAGCAAAGATGTGGTGGGGAAGGTTTAAGTCGCAAAACAGGTTCGTGATTGAAGCAATCAATTATTATTATGAGAGAGTTATGCGTATACAGGAAGATCCATATCTGGAAACAAGGAAAAAAGAAGATGCATTTGCAGACAGGATAGTTAGTTATGCGGCTAAAGGTGAATATGCTGATTATGTGAAAGAAGTTGAGGAATGCGGAGAGACGAAAGATATAAGTAAGAGAATTAAAGATAATAGGATTTTCCATGATGAACAGAAGAAAACTAAATATGTTGATACGAGGTATTTGGGAAGATAAAGGTAATGAAAATTATGTGCTAGATTAATATCACACGTGTTTGAATTCTGAATAATAATTTTATAGGATTCTTGATAAGGATTATGTTGAATGGTACTATAATATAAAGTGATTAAATATCTATATTAAATATTTGAGTGTTGTAATGAAGGTAAGTTACAATAAATTGTAAAATTTATGATCGATAATTAAATGAAAAGATATGATTTTGATGTGTGTAGTGGAAATCGATTTATCTGTTGCTACAAAACTCAACAAAAATGAGATGGAATCACTTGATGTTATTATGAAAATAGGCAAAATATTTCATACTGATATTGTGGATGAGCGTGAAGCTATATTAGATTAAAATATGGAGGTAATCATATATGTCAAAATTAAATGTTGACCAAAAAACAATAAAAGATTTATTTCAGAGTAAAAAATCGGACTTTTTAATACCAGATTATCAAAGACCTTATGCGTGGGGCGAATCTGAATGCAGAACACTTTGGGACGACATATTTTCATTTGCTATTCCCGATGAAGGAAAGACAGAATTTGATAGTAATAGCGAGTATTTCCTCGGTCCGATTGTAACTTTTAGAAATGAGGATAAATTAGAGGTTATTGATGGACAGCAGAGATTGACAACTCTTATGCTGCTTTTAAGAGCGTTTTATTCTAAGTTCGGTCATATGCAGGACAAGGCTTCTGTATCAACAAAGCAGAACATCGAAAAGTGTTTATGGAAAACTGATGAATTTGGCGAGCCTGATATGTCACAGCTCAAGATAGACTCTGAGGTTGCTACTGATAATGATAAGGAAGAATTTCTTGAAATATTAAGAACAGGAATTGTCAATAAAGAAATGAAAAGCAAATATGCCTGCAACTTTAGATTCTTTCAGGATAATATTGATGAATTTTTGTCCAAATATCCAACTTACTTTGCTTATTTACCTACCCGTATTATGAATAACTGTATTCTTCTTCCAATTGAAGCTGAGTCGCAAGATACCGCTTTGCGTATTTTCTCAACACTTAATGATAGGGGAAAACCGTTATCTGATGCAGATATTTTTAAGGCGCAACTTTATAAATATTATTCATCATTTGGCAAAAAAGATGAATTTATAGAAACGTGGAAAAATCTAGATAAGATTACTAGCGAAGTGTTTCATCCAATTTATGGTACACCATTAGATGAATTGTTTACAAGATATATGTATTATGAACGAGCACTTGCAGAGATAAAATCATCAACAACAGAAGCTTTGCGCAAGTTTTATGAAGGAGATGGCAGTTATCCTCTTTTGCATCAGCCAAAGACATTGAGTAATCTTGTAAGCCTTGCCAAATTTTGGCAAGATGTTAACAATCAAGAAACAGAACGTTTCTCAGATAAAGTTCTAAAGCGTTTGTTCTTACTTAGTTATGCTCCTAATGGAATGTGGACGTATATCACTTCTGTGTATTTTATGTACCATCGTGATGAAAATGATGAAATAGAAGAAAATGCTTTTTGTCGTTTCTTGGACTGTATAACAGCTTTCATATGGGCGTATGCTATAACTAATCCAGGTGTTAATTCTTTGCGTACCCCTGTGTATGCGGAAATGGTTAAAATAATCAAAGGCGAAGAAGTAACATTCTCAGATTTCAAATTTTCAGAAGAACGTTATCGTGCGCAAATAACAAATTATGTATTCAATAATAGTCGTGCGATTACAAAATCAATGATTACTTGGTGGGCTTTTCAACATGATAATCAATCATTATTGTCATTGGAAACTAGATTCGATATAGAACATATATATGCACGAAACAGACGGGATAAAGAAAAAAGCTTATCAAATCCTCAGAATGTAGAAATACTTGGGAATAAAGTTCTTCTTGAGAAAAGATTGAATATCAGAGCTTCCGACTATCGCTTTGTAGATAAAGTAAAATATTATAAAGGTTTTACCACTGCTAATGGTCAGGAAAAGAATGGCTCTCAAATTGTAGAATTGGCAGAGATAAGTAATTCATATAGTGATTTTACTGAAACTGATATTATTAATCGTAATTCTAAAATTATTGATTCGTTTGTGAATTTCCTTAGAGTGAATCAATTATTGAAAGAGTAAAGTTATAGCTTTGAATATCAATTTGTTTTTTGACATAAGCTTCCGATAATTTACAATATCAAGAACATGACTCCTGAAGAAAAAGCAAGAATAAAGATAGACCAGTGGTTTGCCGATGCTGGTTGGAAAGTAGTCAACAGGGAGGATTATGAACCTACTTGTACGGCTGTAGCCATAAGAGAAGGTTTATTGAAAGGAAATCTTGAGGCAGATTATTTCCTTTTCATTAATGGAAAAGCAGTAGGGGTACTTGAAGCTAAGCGTGAAGAAACGGATGCTTTTGCTTCAGAGGTATGCGAGCAAGCAGCCTTATATGCAAGAAGTGTTCCGAATATCTATCAGGCATATCAAAAGCCATTGCCTTTTATCTTCACTTCGAATGGTAAGGAACTATATTGCTGTGATTTTCGTGAACAAGATTCTTGTTTCAGGCAGATCATGAATATCCCTACACCACATGAATTGGTAAAGAGGCTGGGAATTGAAGATGCATTTGCCGGACTCCCTACATTGAAAAAGAAAGGGCTGCGTGATTGCCAATATGAGGCAGTGACAGAACTTGAAAAGAGTTTCCGTGCTGGGCAAAATCGGGCGTTGATGGTTCTTGCCACCGGTGTGGGTAAAACATATACTGCTTGTCTTGCTGCCTACCGGATGCTTTCTTATACACCAATGCGTAGAGTGTTGTTTCTTGTAGACCGAAATAATCTTGGAAAACAAGCAGAAGGAGAATTTGGAACTTTCCGTCTGACAGAGAACGGGGAGGCTTTCAATACTATCTTTACGGTCAATCGCCTTCGCTCGTCTTCTATTCCTTCTGATAGCAATGTCGTTATTTCTACAATACAACGTCTATTCTCATTCTTGAAAGGAGAAACTATTGAGGATAATGATGATGACGAGAATGAACCTATAGAGGAAGTAACCTTGCCTCCTAATCCCAACTTACCGCACGACTACTTTGATATGATTATCATAGACGAGTGCCATCGCTCCATTTATGGGAACTGGCGCAAGGTGCTGGAGTATTTCGATACGGCAAGATTGGTTGGTCTGACCGCAACTCCTATCCCTGAAACAATGGCATTCTTCAATAATAACTGCATTGTTAACTACACATTGGAAAAGAGTATTGTTGATGGCGTGAATGTGGATTGTCGGGTATATAGAATAAAAACGCAAGTCACAGAAACGGGTGGGGCTATATTAGAGGGTGAGAAATTTAAAGAAGAAACAAGATATACAGGTGAGGTTAAGATTGTAAGTAGTAAGGAAGCCAAAATCTATACAAATAAAGAACTTAATCGGAGTATTATCAATCCGGCACAGATAAAGTTAGTCCTTTCGACCTATCGGGATGTGGTTTATACGGAATTGTTTAATGACCCGCAACGTGAACCAAATATGGACTTTTTGCCCAAAACATTGATTTTTGCTCTCAATGAAGCTCATGCTACAAATATCGTACAAATAGCTAAAGAGGTGTTTGGACGGACTGATGACCGCTTTGTTCAGAAAATTACCTATTCGGCAGGCGACAGTAACGAACTGATACGCCAATTCCGTAACGACAAGGATTTCCGTATTGCTGTCACCTGTACGTTGGTTGCCACCGGAACAGATGTAAAGCCGCTGGAAGTAGTGATGTTCATGCGTGATGTGGAGTCATTGCCTTTGTATATTCAGATGAAAGGGCGTGGAGTACGTACTATTGGTGATGAGCAACTTCGCAATGTTACCCCGAACGCATTCAGCAAGGATTGTTTTTATTTGGTTGATGCGGTAGGCGTGACGGAACATGCGCAAACAGTGGCACCTATAGATGATGCTCCTACAACAAAGACGATTACTCTAAAGGAGCTATTAGAACGTATTAGTCATGGCTATATTCCTGACGAGTATCTCAAACGGCTTGCTGCAACGCTTGCCCGAATATACAACAAGGCGGATGATCCGCAACGGAAAGAGTTTGTCCGTTTGTCTCATGATGACATGAAGGAACTTTCTGCCAGAATATACGATGCACTGGAGAAAGGCATTCTTCCACCGTTTGTAAGCACTGATGAGCCTAACAATGAACGTAAGGGGCTAGTCGCTCCGCTTGCCAATCATGCAGATGCTCGGAAATACCTTCTTATACTTGCAGCCGGATTCGTCAATACATTGATGCCGGGTGAAGATACGCTTATCTCCAAAGGGTTTTCCATTGAGGAAGCAAAAAATACGACAGAGGCTTTTGAAGATTTTTGTAAAAAGTACTATGACGAAATAGAGGCACTGCGCATCATTTACAACAATGAGGGAGAGCCTATAACCTATTCGATGCTAAAGGATTTGGAGAACAGACTTAAAATGGCAAACAATCATTTTACATCCAAACAACTCTGGAACTCTTATGCCATAGTTAACCCTAAAGTGGTAAGGCGTTCCATTACCAAAGAAGAAAGCGATGCATTGACCAATATCATACAACTTGTGCGCTTTGCTTTCCACCAAATCGAACGATTGGATAGCGTAGTTACTACCTCTAAACAGTTTTTCAATCTTTGGTTAGGGCAAAACCAGCGTGAAATAACTGACAAACAGCGAGAGGTTATCAGTCGTATTGTGGATTACATCGCTTCTAACGGAGCTTGTACTATCAGAGATATTCGTGAAGATGATGCTACCCATGCAGCCCAAATGATTAGAGCGTTTGGCAATATGCAGAAGGCAGACGAGGCACTTCATTCACTTTACACATTTGTAGTTTTAAGAAAAGCAGCATAAAGAAATGGCAACAAATAATACAACAGAGCAATCGCTCACCAAAAAAGTATGGAATCTGGCAACCACTCTTGCCGGACAAGGAATTGGATTTACTGATTATATTACCCAACTGACCTATCTTTTATTCTTGAAGATGGATGCCGAAAATGTAGAAATGTTTGGAGAAGAGTCGGCTATTCCAACTGGTTATCAGTGGGCAGATTTGATAGTACTTGATGGCTTGGATTTGGTAAAACAATATGAAGAGACCCTTAAATTGCTTAGTGAGCAGGATAATCTGATAGGTACGATTTATACGAAGGCGCAAAACAAGATAGACAAGCCTGTTTATCTGAAAAAGGTCATCACCATGATTGATGAGGAGCAATGGCTCATTATGGACGGTGATGTGAAAGGAGCTATCTACGAAAGCATTCTTGAAAAGAACGGACAAGACAAGAAAAGCGGGGCAGGACAGTATTTTACTCCTCGTCCACTTATTCAGGCAATAGTAGATTGTATCAATCCGCAAATGGGGGAAACGGTTTGTGACCCGGCTTGTGGAACGGGTGGATTCTTGCTTACAGCTTACGATTATATGAAAGGTCAGTCAGCAAGTAAAGAAAAACGTGATTTCTTGCGTGACAAAGCTTTGCATGGTGTGGATAATACGCCTTTAGTGGTGACGCTTGCTTCCATGAATCTTTATTTGCATGGTATTGGTACAGACCGTAGTCCGATTGTTTGTGAGGATTCTTTGGAAAAAGAACCGTCAACTCTTGTAGATGTGATTCTTGCCAATCCTCCTTTTGGAACTCGTCCGGCTGGATCGGTGGATATTAACCGCCCGGATTTTTATGTAGAGACCAAGAATAACCAGTTAAATTTCCTCCAGCACATGATGCTTATGCTCAAAACGGGAGGACGTGCAGCAGTTGTACTTCCTGATAATGTTCTCTTTGAGGCTGGAGCAGGTGAGACTATTCGTAAACGCTTATTGCAGGATTTTAATTTGCATACTATCTTGCGTTTACCTACAGGTATTTTCTATGCCCAAGGCGTAAAAGCCAACGTGTTGTTTTTCAGCAAAGGACAACCGACCAAGGAAATATGGTTTTACGACTACCGTACAGATATAAAGCATACGCTTGCCACCAATAAACTGGAACGGCATCATTTGGATGATTTTGTTTCTTGCTACAATAAGCAGAAGACGGCATACGACACAGAAAATAATCCGCAAGGTCGTTGGCGTAAATACCCTGTAGATGAAATTCTTACCAGAGACAAAACAAGTCTTGACATTACTTGGATAAAGCAAGGTGGTGAGGTGGCCAACCGTTCATTGGCAGAGCTGATGGCTGATATAAAGGATAAAAGCCAAACGATAAGTGCTGCTGTGGTTGAACTTGAAAAGCTACTTGCGAATATTGAAGAAAATTGAGTTATGGGAAAAGAGGTTTTCACAAATGATAAAGATATAAACGACCTGTTCTTGAAGGTTGTTAACCTTGTCACGCAGGCAAGGGAACGTGTGGCAACAGCCGTCAATATAGCTGAGGTTTATACTAAGTTCCATATCGGACAATATATAGTAGAATATGAGCAAAAGGGGGAAACAAGAGCCGAATATGGAAAGGCGGTGCTGAAAGAACTCTCCAAACGTCTGACTGATAGGTTGGGAGATGGATGGTCATATTCAACTCTTAAGAATATACGGCAGTTTTATATTGTTTTTTCTAAAGGGCTAACCAGTGGTTGTCCAAAGCCGAGTCAAAAGGCTAACCAGTGGTTAGCCGATTATCCGAAGTCAGAGGAATGTATCTCTGAGCCGACATTCGCTCTCTCATGGTCTCATTATCTTATACTGATGAGGGTGGAAAATCCGGATGCCCGCAGTTTCTATGAAATAGAATGTACTCAACAACAATGGTCTAAAAGACAACTCAGCCGTCAAGTAGGAAGCTGTCTTTATGAGAGATTGGCTTTGAGCCGTAACAAAGATGAAGTAATGCGGTTGGCTAAGGAAGGACAATCTATTGGGAAACCATCAGACATTATCAAGAATCCCATCACATTAGAGTTTCTTGGTCTAAAACCCGATGCAGTTTATTCAGAGTCTAAATTAGAGAATGCCATTATCAACAAGATGCAGCAATTCCTATTAGAACTTGGCAAAGGATTTCTATTTGAAGCAAGGCAGAAAAGGTTCACATTTGATGAGCAGCATTTCTTTGTTGACTTGGTGTTTTACAATCGTTTACTACAATGCTATGTGCTTATAGATTTGAAGATAGACAAACTAACTCACCAAGACCTTGGGCAGATGCAGATGTATGTCAACTATTACGACCGCTATGTCAAACAAGACTTTGAAAAGCCGACAATTGGTATTCTACTGTGTAAGGAGAAGAACGATGCACTAGTGGAACTTACCTTGCCTAAGGATGCTAACATCTATGCTTCTGCTTATCAACTCTATCTCCCCAACAAGGCTTTATTGCAAGCTAAGGTGAAGGAATGGATTGAAGAGTTTGAAGAAAATGAGGAATTAAAGAAACTGGAAGAACATGAATAGTAATTGTGCAGCCAAAACTGCACAATTACAAACAGAAATATAATGATGGATACAAAAGCGTTACGTCAAAAGATACTCGACCTTGCGATACATGGAAAACTTGTACCCCAAGATCCCAACGATGAACCAGCATCAGTTCTGCTCGAACGAATCAAGGCTGAAAAAGAACGACTGATAAAAGAAGGCAAAATTAAACGGAGTAAGAAGTCTGCAAAATCTTCCGATACGCCCCATTATGAGAATGTGCCGTTTGAGCTGCCGAATTCGTGGGTATGGTGTAGATTGGAAGATATAGCTTATGTTGCATCTGGAAGTACACCAGATAAAACATGCTTTGTAGAGAATGGTGTTCCTTACATTAAGATGTACAATCTCAGGAATCAAAAAATAGATTTTGCCTATCATCCACAATATATTACAGAAGAAGTGCATAATGGAAAGCTCCAGCGTTCGCGCACAGAAGTAGGAGACCTTATTATGAATATTGTTGGACCACCTCTTGGTAAACTTGCAATTATTCCTACAACATTGCCACAAGCAAATTTTAATCAGGCCGCTGTACTAATACGCCCTTACAAATTTAAAGAGGTGTTGGTATCATATCTAAAAGTCTACTTAGAGGAAATGTCAGAAATAAATTCTATTGCCACACGAGGTTCTGCCGGACAGGTTAATATATCACTGACACAATCTCAAAATATGCGAATACCAATACCGCCTTTAAATGAAGTTAGAAGGATAATTGAAGAGGTGTCTAAGTATGATATTTTGATTGATTCGCTCAAACAAAATATTACTGACATTCAAAATCTTATAGCCTATACCAAATCCAAAATCCTTGATCTTGCCATTCACGGTAAACTAGTACCGCAAGATCCGAATGACGAACCAGCCATTGAACTATTGAAGCGCATAAATCCCGACTTCACACCTTGTGATAACGGGCATTATACGTTTGACGTTCCGAGCGGGTGGATAACGACAAATTTAGGGTCAATATTTAATGTCGTATCAGCTAAAAGAATTTTGAAGTCAGATTGGAAGCATAGTGGTGTTCCATTTTATAGAGCACGTGAAATAGCCAAGCTGTCTATTTATGGACTTGTAGATAATGAATTATATATTTCAGAGGAACATTATAACTCATTAAAGGAGAAATTTCCAGTACCCAAAGCGTCAGATATTATGATTTCTGCCGTTGGTACTATTGGCAAATGCTACATTGTAAAAGAGTCTGATAAGTTCTATTACAAGGATGCAAGTGTACTTTGTTTGTGTAATGACTATCAAATAAATGCGAAATATATTTACCACATCATGAGAAGCGAATATATGCTAAAACAGATGTATGATAACTCAAAGGGTACAACTGTTGATACCATTACGATTGAAAAGGCAAAACAATATATATTGCCCCTACCTCCACTTGCCGAGCAACAGCGCATAGTAGCCAAGATTGAAGAGACATTCTCCATTTTTGACGGTATTCAAAATTGAGGCTGTCTCAAAATGAGACGGCCTTTTTTTGTGTTTGCAAAAAAATCGGGCAAGTCCTAACTTCGCTCAGTCAGAACTTGCCCGTCTCCCTAATTTTTTGTATCTTAGGGAATCAAGTCAAAATATCCCAAAGATCATGTTTAAAAGTTATACATCCAACGATAATCTGCTTTTACCTCCGTGTTTAGGCGATTTTATTCCCCAGAACGATCCGGTCCGGGTTGTTCACCGTATCATTGAACAGATAAACCTTGAAAAACTTTACCGCAGGTATTTCTCCCCAAGGCTGTTCTGCATACCACCCTCGCATGATGCTTCAGATTCTGGTCTATGCTTATCTGCGTAATATCTATTCCAGCCGTCGCATAGAAGAATTCTGTCGCAATGACATCCGCTTCATGTGGCTTACCGGCAATGTGACTCCTGACCATAATACCATCAACCGTTTCCGCAGCAGCCGGCTGAAGGATGTACTCAAGACAATATTTGCCACCATCGTAAAGTTCCTTGTGGCGGAAGGTTTTGTAAGTCTGGATGTGGCCTGTACCGACGGGACGAAGATGGAGGCGGATGCCAACCGTTATACGTTCGTCTGGGGTAAGTCCATACATACGCGTATATCCAGAATCGCGGAACAGCTTGAAGAGATATGGCAGTACGCCGAGTCCGTCACCAAGCAGGAACTGCGTGATTCCGCACCCATCACATATCAGGATATCACTCCGGAGAAAGTGGAAAAGGCACTTTGCCAGATAGATGATGCCCTGAACGGAGTGGATGCAGACAGGAAAATGAAAGCGAAGGTAAGACGTGTAAGGAAGTCATGGCCCGAACAGCTCAGGAAATATGAATCACAGGGAAAGATACTTGACGGACGCAATAGCTACTCAAAGACAGACAATGACGCTACTTTCATACGCATGAAAGAGGACCACATGAGGAACGGACAGCTCAAACCCGGATATAATCCCCAGATCAGTACCAACAGACAGTTCATTCTGAACTATACCATCCATCAGTGTGCCGGTGATACCTCCACCTATCCCCTGCATATGGATAATTTCCATTCCCTTTACGGCAGATACCCTGACGTATCTGTCTGTGATGCCGGATACGGAAGCGAGGAGAACTATCTGTACGCCTTCAGACATGGCATTGAAACCTTTATAAAGTACAACAATTTTCATAAGGAACAGAAAAGGAACTTCCGGAACGACCCGTTTCTCTCTGCCAACTTTTATTATAATGAAGAAACCGACGGCATGTACTGTCCGATGGGAC
>OMNT01003169.1_pt1 | contig 12288 bp, 4 predicted proteins | sample 1672551 | NCBI WGS metagenome assembly OMNT01 (sample SAMEA3136698, study PRJEB25190) | human gut metagenome
ATACAGGAGAAGTCACCGCAGAATTGTTCCGGCTTGGTGTTCCTCTGGCAAATGGCGAGATGATCCAGTATCATCCGACAACTGTGAAATGTGGTGGAAAACGCATGCTCATCAGCGAGGCGGCCAGAGGGGAAGGTGGCAGGTTGTTTGCCATGAAAGATGGAAAACAATGGTATTTCATGGAGGAAAAATACCCGGAGCTTGGAAATCTGATGCCACGAGATATTACCGCCAGAGAGATATGGAAGGTCAGCCATGAATCAGAGGTATTTCTTGACATGACGGAAATATCGGACGAGATTATTTCAAATAAGCTATCTGGTCTGGCAGACGATTGTATGACCTATCTGCATAAAGATATACGAAAGGAACCGGTGTCTGTTTTACCGGGAATTCACTATTTTATGGGAGGCATTCTGGTGGATGAGCAGCACAGAACGCCGATTCAGAATCTTTACGCTGCCGGAGAATGCTGTGCCCAATATCATGGTGCCAACCGTCTTGGTGGAAATTCTCTGTTAGGAGCGTTATACGGAGGACGTGTTGCGGCAAAATCAGCATGCGAACAGGCAGATGTAGTAGATCTATCTTGTGCGACACAGATAGATTTTCCACCAGCGTCTCAAATTTCAGAAATAAAGCAATTAAACAAAGTGATGCAGGAGACTATGGGCGTTGTCAGAAATGAGAATACGTTGTTAAATGGGATTCAAACGGTACAAGCGCTGACAGGAAATCTTCCATTGCTTGGCATGGCAGTTCTAAAGAGTGCTCTTGCAAGAAAAGAAAGCCGTGGTGCACACTGGCGGGAGGATTATCCGAAGAGCAATGACGATGATTACCTTAAAACAACGGTAGCCAGATTTGATGGAAAGCAGATACAGATTTCCTTTGTACCTGTTCCAGAAAGGCGGTGATTCACTTGGTATATAAAGTACGGATTCGGCGACAAGAGAATCAGAAATCAGACAGCTATTGGCAGGAATTCGAGTTTGGCGGAAGTGAAAATAGTTCTATTGCCGCTGTCTTAAACGAATTGAATAGTCGTAGCCCACTGACAGATGCATGTGGGAATACGGCTGCTCCTATTGGATGGGAATGCAGTTGTATGGTACGTAAATGCGGAGCGTGTGCCATGCTGATCAACGGACTTCCCCGGCTGGCCTGCTCTACATTTCTGAATATGCTAAAGAGCAGTACCGTTACGCTGGAACCACTCAGTAAGTTTCCTCTTGTCAGGGATCTGATTGTTGACCGGTCATTCCTGTTTGAGAACTTGAAGAAACTAAACCTTTGGTTGGAAAGCGAAGCCTATATGATTGAATTTACACACGAACCGAGGTATCAGTCGGCTCGCTGCCTGATGTGCGGGTGCTGCCTTGAGGTTTGTCCAAACTTTTCTTCAAAGGGTACTTTTGCTGGAGCGGTTGCAGCGGTCAACGCTTTTCGGATTCTGAATGAAGAACAGGAAAGCACTCATTTGAATGAGATTTCTGCTGAATATAAGAAGAAATATTTTGAGGGATGCGGGAAGTCGTTATCTTGTCATGATATTTGTCCGATTGGTCTGCCTGTGGAAGAACTGCTTGTAAGGTCGAATGCAGCGGCTGTTTGGGGCAAATAAAATGGATGATAAAAGCTATAATGAATGTATGAAGAGAATCAAAAACTTGATTCTCTTTTTTAAAATACATACATTGACAAATATCTATGTATATATTATGTTGAACATAGACAAGTCTGTTGGCTCATCAACTTCCAGTTTGTCGAACTATCAGTTTGCTTTTACCTCTTGCAAATTAACACATTTCAAGCGGTCTGCTCCAGCAGGCCGTTTTGCTTTTTAAGGAGGTGTTCAACATGGCAACCACGCGTCTAATGCCCCTGCACACCGGCAAAGGCCGCACGGTGGGACAGGCAATCAGCGCTATCATCGACTACACCGAAAATCCGCAAAAGACGGACGGCGGCAGGCTGATAACAAGCTGGCAGTGCGACAGCAGGATCGCCGACGCCGAGTTTCTTTTCACCAAAAATCAGTACATCCAAAAGACCGGCAGAGTGCGCGGCGAGGATGATGTGATCGCCTACCATCTGCGGCAATCCTTTGTTCCCGGAGAGATCACACCGGAGGACGCGAACCGTTTGGGCTGTGAGCTGGCCAAGCGCTTCACCAAGGGCAATCACGCCTATATCGTCTGCACCCATATCGACAAAGTCCATATTCACAATCATGTGATCTGGAACTCCACCGCACTCAGCCAGACCCGGAAATTCAGAAACTTTTGGGGCAGCAGCTGCGCCGTGCGGCGGCTCAACGATACCATCTGCATCGAGAACGGCTACTCCATCGTGGAGAATCCGAAGCGCCACGGCAAGAGCTACAACAAGTGGCTGGGCGACAAAAAGAAGCCCTCCCACCGAGAGCGAATCTGCGCGGCTATTGACGATGCGCTGGCGCAAAAGCCCGACAGCTTTGAAGCGCTGCTGGAGCTGTTGCGGCAGGCCGGGTATGAGGTCAAGGGCAAAAAAGTCCCGTCCCTGCTGGGCGGCGAACAGAAAAAGTCCATTCGCATGGATACCCTCGGTGACGGTTATACTCCCGCAGATCTCCGCGCGGTGATTGCAGGTGAAAAGGCGCATACGCCGCAAAAGAACGCCGCCGCGCCGGTCAAACCGGAAAAGCGCAGCGGGAATCTGCTGGTGGACATTCAGACCAAATTACGCGCTGGCAAGGGTGCCGGTTATGCGCGTTGGGCGACGTTGTTCAATTTGAAGCAGATGGCACAGACGGTGGCCTATCTGCAAGACCATGAGCTGTTAGATTACGCCATTCTCTCGGAGAAAGCGGCGGCAGCGTCCGCTCACTTCAACGAGCTTTCCGCAAGGATTAAGGCTGCGGAAACACGCATGGCCGAGATTGCGGTGCTGCGGGAGCATATTGTCAATTACGCCAAGACCCGCGATACCTACGTTGCCTATCGCAAGGCCGGGTACTCCAAGAAATTTCTTGCAGAGCATGAAAGCGAGATCACGATCCACAAGGCCGCAAAGAACTATTTTGATGGACTGGGCTTCAAGAAGCTGCCCACCATCAAGGCGCTGAATACCGAGTACGCCGAGCTGCTGGCGGAGAAGAAAGCGGCCTACGCCGACTACCGAAAAGCCCGTGAGGAAATGAAAGAGCTGCTGACGGCCAAGGCCAATATCGACCGTATTCTGGAGTTGGATAAGGAGCAGGAGGAAGCGAATGAACGACGGGAAAAAGAGGCAGAGCAGCGCTGAGCTGCCCGCCCATAAGCGATTTGCAAAATCGCGCAGCCGATGGATTTATCCATCGTTCCAGAACACAGTTTTTGTGTTCTGCGGGGATTGGGGCAGCGCCCCAACAAGCATGAAACAGGCGGGCTCCGTGTAAACGGAATCCGCCTGTTTTCGCAAAGTGGGTACCGCTTTGCATTGCTTGCCGCTTTCTTGCCCCCCGTTCGTACCCCCGTATTTCCCCTCTACCCATACTACAATCTGAACAGGGTGTTTTGGCCAGTTTTCAGGAAATTATCGCAAAAATAGCGTGCGTTCAAAGAAAAGATACAGCTTATTTTCTTCGTTTAATTCAACTCGTTTCCATGCTATACGATTGTCGAAATATAATTGCTCTGTGCGCGTTGAAGACGAATATCACACAGAACATGGGCAGGCCGCATTGCGCCGCGACTTTAATTTTGATTCTCCTGTGACACAGTAAGAAGTGACAAGACTTTATAAGTAAACACCGAATCGCACAGCGCAGGCATTTTGGCCTGATGCTGTGCGATTTCTTTTTCACCTCACGAAATGCTGGCCTGCACAGCCGTTTGCTATGCAGCGCGTCTCATCCTTTGGGATGATTTACATTTCAGAACAGCCGCGTATAATATAATTTGAGATAGGTGGCAAAAGGCTTATGACAATCTCACTCTGTATCAAAGGGAGGGAAGAAATGATCGAAAATATCATCATAAAGCCCTCCGTTCAGAAACGGTTTGACAGCTTCATGGCGCATGGCAGAGTCCTTTTTTTCAGCGCACCCTGCGGCTTTGGAAAGACCGTGCTGGCGGACGCGCTGCTGCGCGGGCGGAATGTGCTGCGGCAAAGCGCGGCAGACCCAGACTGCGCGATCCCACCGTCAGCGCAGGATTGGGACATTCTGCTGATTGACGATCTTCAGCTCATGCAGGAGGAAGCCGGGCAGCAGGCTCTTTGCGAATTGATTCGCTCAAGTCCGGAGCGCCATTTCGTGCTGCTCTCGCGCGGTGTGCCGCCCGGCTGCCTGACGGCGTTTCAGTACACGGGGCTGATGACGGTGCTGGAGGCCGACGACCTGCTCTTTGATGCGGACGATGTGCGGCGGCTGCTCCGGCTTTACGGCGTGGAGGCGGCAGACAGTGAGATCGACGGAATTTTGAAAGAATCCGTGGGCTATCCGCTGGGCGTAGCCATCACCGCCCGGTGTATGTCTCCGGGCAAGCCGTGGACACCGGAGCTGGTGGCGCGGGTGTTCCGGGAGGTGTTCCTCTACTTTGAAACCGCCATCTACCGGCGCTTTGACCTGCCGGTGCGGCGCTTCCTGTTGGAGCTGGCCCCCTTTGAAAGTTTTGACTTGGAAATGGCACGGATGGTCAGCGGCGATCCCCGTGCCGGCGAACGGCTGGACTGGCTTCTTCGATACACCACTATGCTGCGCTACGACGACTGCCAGCGCTTCCACTTCTGGTCGGGTTTCCGAGCTTTTCTCCGCTGGGAGATGGAACGGGAGTATACCGAGGAAAAGCGCAAAGCGCTCTTCAGCCGGGGCGGGCTGTACTACGAGCTGAAGGAGGACTACGCCCACGCTCTGGAATGCTACACCAGCGGCGGCGACCATTCCAAGGTCTCCGAGCTGCTGATCCGCAATGCGGAGCTGCATCCCGGCATGGGGCACTATGCGGAGATGGAGCAGTACTACCGCGCACTGCCGGAGGCGGAAATACTCGCCTCGCCGTCTCTGATGCAGGGCATGAGTATGCTCTGCGCTCTGAGCGCGGACTATGACGGGTCGGAGCACTGGTACGGATGCCTGAAACGGTTCGTGGAGCGTTGCGGCAAGGAGGACGCCGCAGGTCGGCAGGCACGCGGCCGTCTGGCATGGCTGGACATCTCGCTGCCGCAGCGGGGCGTGAAACGCCTGACGGACACGATCCCTGCGGTGTTCCGGCTGCTGACAAATAAGGAGCTGTCGCTGCCGTCCTTCTCCGTCACCAGCGCGCTGCCCAGCATCATGAACGGCGGCAAGGACTTTTCCCCGTGGAGCAAAAAGGACGACCTGCTCTACAAAACCCTCCGTCTCCCCGTGGAGGCGGTGCTGGGGCGGGACGGCGTGGGTCTTGCGGACTGCGCCATCGCCGAGAGCAAGTTTGAAAAGGGGGAGGACGTGGCCGGTCGGATGCTGTCCCTTCTCCCACAGCTGAACGAGGTCCGCAACCGCGGCACGCCGGACATGGAGTTCGCCGTCAGTGGACTGCTGGCCCGCAGCCAGCTGGCAAGCGGACAGCCCGCCGACGCGCGGCGCACCATCGAGGTGCTCCGTGAATGCTTTGCCGAGCGCGGTTTGACACGCTTTCTGCCCAATATGGACGCCATGCTCTGCCGTATTGACATGCACACCGGCGACCTGGACGCGGCGGACGCGTGGTATCGGGAAAAAGCCCCGCGGGAGCCGACGCACCTGAACGTCATGCGGCGCTACCAGTATCTCACCCAGGCCATGGTGGAGCTGGAGGACGGCAGGCCGGACACGGTGCAGCTGACGCTTGCCCCGCTGGAGCCGTACGTCCAAAACTGCGCCCGCATCATCGACGGCATTCACCTGAATGTCCTGACTGCCATTGCCCTGTACCGCAAGAAGGACGAGCGGTGGCGCGAGCGATTGACGGCGGCGCTGGACGCGGCAGCGGAGTACCGCTTCATCCGCACCGTCAGCGTATACGGCACGGCGGTGCTGCCGCTGCTGGAAGTGCTGGACTGGGACGGCGACAAGGCATGGCGCAAGCGGCTGATGGCGGCGGTGCGGACGCAGGCGGCGTTCTACCCGCATTTCCTCGAACCCCGCCTTGCCCCCGGTGAGGAGTTGACGCCCACGGAGCTGCAAATTCTGCATCTGCTCTGCGCGGACAAGTCCAACGCCGAGATCGCGCAGATCATGGATGTGAAGCTGCCGACCGTGAAGACCCACGTCAGCCACATCCTCGACAAGCTGGACGTAAAGCGCCGGGCGGAGGCCAAGGCCGCCGCGAAGAAGCTGCGGCTCATTCCGGATGATCTATAAAAGCTGTGCCTGTGCTAAAACGGGCTGAATATAAACCCTATACGCATATCCTAAAGGAGGATCTTATGAAAAAACGAGTATTGAGCTTATTTATGGTGCTCGTGCTTTGCCTGACGCTTCTGCCCACGGCAGTCTTCGCCGACGTCACGGAGAACGGCGAAGGAAGCGGCGGGACGCACTACGTCGCGGAGAGCGGCGGGATGCAGTATGAAACGGTGCAGGATATCTTGGACAATATGGAGGAAGAGATCACGCTGCTCGACAGCGTCAAGGAAGGCCTCACCGTCTACGCCCCGACGACCATCCACATGAACGGGCACAGCATCACCGGCAATATTGATGCCACGGACAGTCTGACGCTGAACGGCGGCACGGTCGATGGTACTGTGAAGGTAGACGGCGGCACGTTTACCATGACCGCGCCCGCCGAAGCGGAAGCGGCCATTACCGGCGGGCTGAACGTGGTTTCCGGCTCTGCCTTTGTCAGCGGCGCGCAGGTCGGCGTGAAGGGCACGCTGTACTTCGATGGCACGGATATGCTGATCTCCGGCGCAGTGAAGGCGGTCGAGCTGGATAGCGCGGCAGAGCCTGCCGCCAAAACGCTCTACGGCTCCGCCACAGTGAACGGCGATACCGCTGCGGAAGCTGGCTTTAACACCGATACCTATAAAGTAGGCGGCGAAATCGCAAAGAAGCTGACCAACAAGCAGGTGGGCAGCACCACACCCGCAGCGCCGAGCCTGACGCTGACCGAAACGAGCAAGAGCCTTACCGCGGGCAAGACCGCCGTGTTCACTGCCAATTATACCGGCACGGACACGCTGAACGCCTATGTTCAGGGCAGCGCGGTCAATGGCTACTTTACCATCAGCCAGAAGAACAACGGCGACGGCACTTATACCGTCTCCGTCAAGATCGATGAGGAAACGCCCGGTGGTACGTACACGCTGTTCGTTCACGAGGTGGGGAACACCTCCGTGCAGGCAAGCGCCACCATCACCGTCACCGGCTTGCCGGATGCAGCCGAGGTGAACGGCAAACAGTACAAGTCTCTCCCTGCGGCACTGAACGCGGCACAGGACGGCGACACCGTCAAGCTGCTGGCCAACCATGTGACGGATGCAGACGCCCTCAATGCGCTCGGTGAAAATTTTACGTTCGAACAGTATGCTTCCATCGTACCCGTTGTCACCAAAACCCTGACGCTCGATCTGAACCACAAGACGGTCGACTACCTCGAGGTTGGATTCTCAGAGACTAACGAGGAAACGCAGAAAAAAGAAACTCTCGCGACAGGCAACCTGACTGTTACAGGCGAGGCCGCTTACGGCAGAATTTCAAATCTCATGTTCATGGCCGGCGCACTGGACATCCGGAGCGGCGAGATCGGCGGTTCAGGATGCGCGGGACTTGTCTGCGACGTGAACAGCGGCACTGCGACCGTCAGCAACGGCATGGTGTATGGCCTCACCGTAATGGAGGGTGCTTCCGTCACCGTCAATGGCGGCTCCAATCACGCGGGTGAATGGGTTGTCGCTTCCGGCGCTACGCTGAACATTACAGACGGCACGTTTGGCGATGTGCAGTTCACGCGCAACGGAACCATCGCCATCAGCGGCGGCACGTTCCAAAGCATTAAGAGCTACATCGCAGAAGAGTTGCAGCCACTCATGTCCCTGTTGGATACGCAGAAGGTGCACGCTTTCTACAAGGGCGACGACGTGCAGAACGGCAATGCAACGGAGCTGGCCGACGTAACCGTCAAGGAGCACACCCACGCCATGGTGAACAACAAGTGCGCCTGCGGTCTGTCCTGCACCCACACGAACACCGAGGGCGCGAGCACCATCGGTAAAGACGGCAAGTGCACGGTCTGCGGGACACAGTTCGCGGCTGGCATCGGCGAAACCTATTATACCGATGTGCCGTCCGCGCTGAATGCGGCAGCTGACGGTCAGACCGTCAAGCTGCTGGCAAACAAGATGCTGCCTGACGGCATATATGTCAGCAAGACCATCACGCTGGATTTGGACGGACACAGTCTGGATGGATACAGCTTGAATGTGGGCGGCCTTACGCCCACGAGTCAAGTTCGCACCGGCAACCTGACGGTCATTGACAGCAGCGGCGGCAACGGTGCGGTGGGCGTGACCGTGCGGGACGGCGGTACGCTGGTATTTGATCCGAAGAATGACCATACCACCCTGCTCCAGCTGGAGGTTTGGGGCGGCAAAGTCGAGCTGCACGGCGGAAAGATTTTGAGAAGCGGTCTGCGGCTGAATAATAACATCACATTGGGTGATCTGCTTCCCGGGAACGCGGGACTTGCTTACTACTGTGGCGACACGCAGCTCACGCTGAAGGAAGCCGCTTCCCAGACCTGCGACCTGGTGGTAAAGTTGTGCAGCCACGGCGGCAAGAACGGCTTTGATGGCACCAACTGCCCCTACTGCAACGCGCCCGCGGTGGCTGAAACAGGCTTGAACAATGGCGAGGGCAACCGCCAGCAGCGAAGATTTGCTGATTTGCAGACTGCCCTGGACGCAGACAGAGACGGCGGCTCGACCCTCACGCTGCTGACCGACGTGACCGGCGATTATACCATCGACGGCACGCAGGACACGGGACTTGACCTGAACGGCCACTCCATCAAGGGCACGGTGACGGTCAAGGCGGCTGCGGGCAGCAACACCACCACCTTGAGCAACAGGAAAAACACGACCACAGCCAGGATTGATAAGGTCGTTGCCCACAGTGGAGCAGAACTCGCCAGGCCGGATAAGCCTGCCGTGATCGGTACATTGACGTTGGCAGAGGGTGCGACATGGAAAACGATTCTAAGTGGTAAAACACTTGGATACAAGGTGCTCAACGCGGACGGCACTCACAAGTGGTATGCCCGGGATGATGTCAACGGCTCGCAGTTGAACAATGTTATCATCAATATCCTGCCCATCACTTTCGAGAAACTGAATCTGGAGGTCGATGGCCAGAACCTGACCGGCAACTCGCTGAAGGTGGAGCGCGGCACGACCGTCCAGCTCTGCGCCAGCTGCAACAAAGACGCGGAGGTGACGTTCTCCATCAAGCAGGACGGCGCAACAACGCCCATCACGCTGTCAGGAAACGATGTGAAATATACAACAGTCGGCACCAGTACCACCCTAGTCTACGTCGCGGAGTATATCTTCAACGATGTCGGCAGCTACACGATTTCTTTCACCGCCGCCAAGGACGGCTATACGGTGCAGAGCGCCGAAAAGAAGCTGACCGTCACCAAGCCGAATCTCAGCAATGCCGAGATCACATTCCCCTATGGCAATGAAGCGGCCTTCAATTCTGTGTCTGCGACCGGTGTGCCGACGTTTGTCGTGACATACAAAGGCCAAACGCTGGAAAAGGACAAGGATTTCACCATTACCGGCGGCAGCACCTACGATGTAGGCCCCTGTACGCTGACCATCGAGGCAACAGACAAGGGCGATTATACCGGAAGTAAGTCTGCCGAATGGACGGTCCGACCGCTCAAAGTAGCGGCCTCGGTCGGCGACATCATTAAGACATACGACGGAACGACAGACCTGCCTAAAAACACGAAAATCACATTTAAGAGCGCGGACAGCTATTATACTGGTACTACGCTTCGGCTGGCTAAGGGTACAGATTATGAGGTGCTCAACGCCCACTATGATTCCGCCGATGCAAGCGAAACCGAAAAGACTGTCTCCTTCACTATCGAGTTAAAGAATAAGGGCTATGTCTTTGACGACGGCACGACCCAAAAGGACTTTACGCTGAACGGCGCGGATTTTGATGATAAGACCTTCCAGATCAATAAGGCCACCGCGCCCATGAATAACCCGACCGGCACACTGAACATAATCAACGGCACATGTCAGACGTACACCTATGACTTCAATAATATACTGCCCGGACTGCCCGGGGGCAAATATGGCACGATAAGCTATGGTCAGGCTGATATTTCCCTTGTTTCTCAAAGTGGGTACTATTACGACGAGACGATCGTAGAGTTTAAAAAAGGCGTGCTGACATTGGCACAGTTCTATGCGAAAGATGGAAAGAAGACCGGCCAGATCGGCACCGTCAAGGTGAAGGTCACCACCACCAACTACAAGGACTTTCAACTGAAGCTCGTCCTCAACGCGGTGGACCAAATCAAACCCGTGCCGGACGGCACAATCACCGCAATGTCGATTACCTACGGTGACACACTGAGCAAGAGCGAAATTTCGGGCAAGATGAAAGACCGCAACACCGGCAAATCCGTCAACGGTACGTTCGCATGGACAGATGGCACAATCAAGCCAGCTGCAAGTGACAACTATGAAGCCGAATGGACGTTCACTCCGGCTGCGGGCTACGAGAAATACGCGACTGCGACCGGAACTGTGACCGTCAAGGTCAAACCGGCGAAGCTGATCGTTTCCGTGAAAGCATCCAGCATGTATTACACCGGCAAGGAACAGATCGCATCGATCATCGCGTCTGGACAAAGCGTAGACAGCACTCCCGTGACGTTCACCTACAGCGACAAGGTAGACGGCAACTATACTTCGGGCGTACCGACATTCACCGACGCGGGTACATACACCGCTTACTACAAGGCGGAAGCCGCGAACCACGAACCAGCTACCGGTACGTTCACCGTGACCATCGACCCGCTGCCGATCAGCCTTCTCTCTGTTTCGTCAATCTCCAAGACCTACGACAGCAGTGCAGATGTCACGCTCACTGCGGACAAGCTGACGTTTTTCAGCAAAACGGCGAAGGCCACGAATATTAAACTTCCCGATACGGCGCTCACCTTCTCTGACGCCCAATTTACCAGTAAGCAGGAGGACGGGAGCTATCTGCCCTCGCCGGAGGTCGGAAACGGAAAGGCGCTTTCCTTCACCATGACGCTTGCGAACGACAACTATGTGTTTGAGAGCAAGCCGGAAGGCACCAAAACGGTCAGTGACACTTTTGCAACCGACGATACGACCCGTTTCACCATCACCAAGGCCGCCGCGCCCGCGCTGACCGCCTATCCTGTCACCCGGAAGTACACCCTGAAAACGGAGCAGACCATCCCCCTCCCCGACCTGGAGAGCCTGGGAATGCCCGGCGACGCGCAGGTGTCCGACACGAACGCGTTCCACAGCGAGTCCTATTCTCCCGAGGGCAAGATCGAGGACGGTTGGGGCATTGATGTGAACACCGGCGCGATCACCTACACGCTGGCGGAGGGCGTTGCCCCCGGCGACGTCATCACCTTCACCCTTCTGGTTCGCTCCAAGAACTATGAGGACGCCGCCGTCACGGTCAATCTCACCCTGACGGAGCGGGACACCCCCATTCTGACCCTGCCGGACAGCATCACCGTGGACTACACCGGCGCGGGAATTCCCGTCAGCGCGGTCACCGGCAAGCGCGCCGCCTTTGACGGCAAGGATGTGCCGGGTACGTGGAGCTGGAAGGCCGGGCAGACGATTACCAACGCAGCCGACACCGGCACGAAGACCATTGTCTTCACCCCCGACGATCCGGTCAATTACCTCCCGGCGGAGGGGACGGTTTCCGTCACCATTTCCCCCGTCGCACCGGCGTATACCGCGCCCACGGCCATGGACGGCCTGATCTACAGCGGCAACGCCCAGGCGCTGGTCAATGCGGGTTCCACCGCCCACGGCAAGCTCCTTTACAGTCTCAGCAAGGACGGCGCCTACTCCGAGACCGTCCCCACCGGCACGGACGCCGGGGAATACACCGTCTGGTACAAGGTCGCGGGCGACAGCAACCATACAGACACCCAGCCCGTGTCCGTCACCGTGACCGTTGCCCCCAAGACCGTGACCGCCACCGTGACGGTCAGCGCAGAGCCGAAAGCGAATGCCCCCGCATAGCTGTGCATGCCACCGAGAAAATAATTCACCCCGAAGTAA
>OMNT01003171.1_pt1 | contig 12267 bp, 10 predicted proteins | sample 1672551 | NCBI WGS metagenome assembly OMNT01 (sample SAMEA3136698, study PRJEB25190) | human gut metagenome
GTGGCGGCAGTCCAGGGACTGCTTCACGATTTCGTAAGAGAAACCTTCGTTTTTCAGACGAAGGGCCTTGCGGATCTTATGGGCAAGCTCTTCCGGCGTATGATTGATTGAAAGTTTTAACTGGGTAATTCGGATCATGTTGTTTCTCCTTGCTTTTTCTTATGATCTGCCGGCATTCATTCCTGCAGCGTACCCGCTGGACCACGCCCACTGCAGGTTGTAGCCGCCGCAGCGACCATCAACGTCAAGCGCCTCGCCGCACGCGAAAAGGCCGGCGTGCTCGCGGCATTCAAAGGTATGCGCGTCGAAGCATTCCGTCGCGAAACCGCCGCGCGTAACCTGCGCCTGCTTCGGGTCGGCGATGCCGCGCACGGAAAGCCCAAACGACTCGGAAACCATGGCCAAAACCACGGCCTCCTGCTCGGCGATAATAGGCTCGTCGGGGTTCAAGCCGCCCGCAACCACCACGGCGCGCGCCACGCGAGAGGGCAAAAGGCCGCTCATCACTTCGGCAGCGGTACGGCTCGGATGCGCCATGGACTGCTCCCAAATGAAATCGACCTTGTCTTGCGGCTCCATATCGGGCAGAAGGTCGAGAAATACCATTTGACCAGGCTCGACATAACGAGACATATCGAACACGGCAATGCCGGAGATGCCCCAATCGCGGAACAGCACTTCGCCGCGTTCTTCAGGGCCCTGATAGCTCGCCTCGAATTCAGGGTCGACCACATCGAGCCAGGCGTCGCGCAAATCTTCGGGCTCTTCATCGAGATACACGCGCGCGCGAACGCGAATGCCGGAAAGCGCCTTGATGTTCGTCGTGTCGGTCTTCAGCGCCGCAAGCACAGGCGTGCATGCGTGGAACGCAATATCGCTCGGCAGAAGCGCACGCGAGGGATTGCCGCCCACAGCGCACACAACCGCATCAAAGCCCTCAACGGCATCGTCGGCAAAAGCAACCGCCCAACCGCCGCGCGGAAGAGGCGCTACCGCGCGAACCTCGCGATCGCAATGCTCGACAACGCCAGCTTCCTTCATGCCCAAACGCAGCATATCAAGAATCGTCGCGGCCTTGTTGCTGTAAGGGTAAATGCGGCCTTCGTCTTCCTCGAACGCGAGCACGCCCAAATCTTCGAAGAAAGCCATAACCGATTCGGGCGGCAACGCATTCATTGCTTCCTGCACGAATTCGGGATCGTTGTAATCGGAGCTCATGATGTCAGTATTGCTCATGTTGCAACGGCCGTTGCCTGTCACGAGCAGCTTCTTGCCAACGCGATCGGCTCGTTCATACACATGGGCTTCAGCCCCTTCTCGAGCCGCCGCGATAGCGCATGCCATGCCCGCCGCGCCACCGCCGATAATTGCCACCTTTGGCATACGCTACCCTCGCTTCACGGCATAGGGGCGCGCATCGACGATCTCGCGCGCCTTGATTGATTCGGGGGAGCCGACCTTTGGGCCATGCGCAATGAAGAACTTGCACGTCAGGCAGAATTCCTTCACCACGACTTCGCGGTCGACATCGGGATTTTCGAGCATATCGAGCCCCCACGCGGTTTCATGGGCGGGACGATCGCACACCGCGAACTTGCAGTCGCCCGGGCAACGCTCGCCTGGGATATTATGCGGGCAGCGGCTTGCCATTTCCTCGTCGCAACCGCGCGTTTCCCAACAATGCAACGCCATTTCGGCCCCCTTCTTCAAGCCGGCGGCACACGCCACCACGTCTTCTGCAGCCATTTTCCCAGATGCCGCCCGCGCAGATGCCCACAAGCCCCCTAAAAACAGCGGAAGGCCACCATACGGTGACCTTATCTTCTTACAAAGCGGCACATTCCCAATAAATGTCAGCGAGAACGGCCCTGGCGAGTCGGATTGGCTTGAAAAAGGAGCGACGCGTACTTCGGTACGCGAGCGACGATTGAAAGTCAAGCCGGCCGTCAGGGCCGTTTGCAGCGTCGGCGACTTTCGCCGTTCGACAGAACGGCGAAACCAAACTAGGCAGACACGACCTTGGTGATGCCCGGGATATGCTCTTTCAGAATGCGCTCAACGCCATTGGCGAGCGTCATCTGGCTCATGGGGCAACCGTTGCATGCGCCATGCAGCTGAACGGTGACAACGCCCTCTTCGTCAACGTCGACCAGCTGAACGTCGCCGCCGTCGGCCTGAAGCGCCGGGCGAATAAGATCGAGCACGCGGCTGACTTGGTCTTTATCGATAGCCATAGTAAGCTCCTCACATCGGATGTTCTTGTCTGCGCCATTGTATCGTAAGACGTCAAGGGCCTTGCGACGAAACCTCTTTTCGTTCGCTTTTCTTCCCGTGGCGCCATGGACGCTCGGCCCGCTAAAGCTCTTTCACCCAAAGGCCATGAAGGTTGCAATGCTCGTAGACTTTGACAGGCGCATCCCCTTCGGCAAGCGCAAACGTTGCCACAGGCTTATCGGCCGGCGTGAGAGGCGCGACCTGGTACCCTTTTTCGGTCACAAGCACAATGAGCTGAATGTAATGGGCATCCATCATCGGGTGCTCGACTTCGCCCACCTGCACCTTGACGGTCGATCCATCGATCGCGACGGCAGGCACGTGCTTCTCGAATGCGCCGTCGACAGCGCCTGCGATGATCTCCTGCATCGGCTCGCCGCAGCACACCAGGGGCACGCCGGAATCGACGACCTTAATCGCGATGTTTCCGCAGTGAGCGCATTTGTACAGTTTGATGTCCATGACTCCCCCTTTTCCCGTAAACGGATTCCGCGTCGCGCTACCGCAAGGGCAGCTTCAACACTTCCATTATGCATCCTTGGGGCATGGCTGAAGCAAACCGTTGCCAATCTGGTTTCGCACCGCTGTTTTTGGACGCCTTGTCGTAGCCGAAAATAGGAAACGTCCTAAGGCTGGCTTATCTCAGAATCAGGAAGGCCCATCTGGGGTTTCTTCGTTTTCCACGCATATATAAGGAAAACAACGCCCGCAACCATAAGCGGAATGGAAAGCGCTTGCCCCATAGTGAACCAATTGGTTCCCAAAAGATAGCCAATTTGGGCATCGGGCTGGCGAATGAACTCGATCGTGAAGCGGAACAAGCCATAGAACAGCAAAAACGTTCCGAAGAAGGTTCCACGCGGACACGCCGGAGTTTTACGCGAGAGCGCGAACAGAATAATAAAGAGCACTACGCCCTCAAGCAGTGCTTCGTACAACTGCGAGGGATGGCGCGGCATCGTGCCCGCAGCGCCCCCAAACACCACGCCCCATGGCATATCGGTGGGAGCGCCCCACAGCTCGCCGTTGATGAAGTTCGCGCAACGGCCGAAGAACAGGCCGATAGGCACGCCGACAACACCCATATCGGCCAACGTGAGAAACGGGATCTTCGTGATTTTCGCCGCGATAACGCCGCCAATGATCACGCCCACAAGCCCCCCGTGGAAGCTCATGCCGCCTTCGTTGAACGCAAGAATTTTCTCGGGGTGCTGAAGGTAGTATCCGTCGCCATATACGAGCACATAGCCCAAACGACCACCAAGAATCACGCCGAAAATCACGCAGAAGACCACCGTGAAAAAGGCGTCATCGTCAATGCGAATCTTCCAACGCTGGGAGAGTTTGGCAATAACGAGAAAGGCGCAAATGAAGCCGGCAACATAGGCCAGTCCGTACCAACGAATTTGCAGCGGCCCCAAAGAAAGCGCCACGGGGTCAATTGCGTGGTAAATATCGTTGAGCGTCATAGAGGCTCTCCTTCTAAAAACTCGCCCCGCACGAAGGCGGGGCGTGCTTGCGTTTCGTCTATCGACTACGCCGCGCTATCCGCGGCAGCAGCGAACGAACCTTCCGCATCGACGTCAGAATCGCTCGACGCGCTTGAATTCGATTCGTCGCTCGAGGTTGCCGATGCATCCTTTTGCGAAAGAGGCACGATGTTGCCGTCCTCGTCGACCGTTTCGTTGCGCGCGGCGAGTACCGTGCGCCAGTCCTTGCCGATGACCACATACACATTCGTGTCGAACGAATAATGCACGGTATCTTGCAGCGTGCGGCCAATGCCAAGGGCGGCCACCACGGCATTGGCGGCGTTTTCCTTATCGGCATCGCCGTACACGACGAGCGTTTCGTCATACACCTGCATGGAGGTATTGCCCGTATCGGTCACGTTGAAACCTACCTGGCGCAGCATGTCGGCCGCCTCGGAAGCCGCGCCCACAACGTCGCCGCCGTTGTAAACCGAAACCGTATAGCTGCCCGCATCGATAGAGCCCAACACGTCGGCAGCATCGGCCTGCGGCGTCTCGCCAGCGCGAATGCGATTCATCATTTCCGTAATCGCATCGTCGGCAGGAACCTGATACGTTTTACCGCTCGACTGCGCAGAATACGTAGGCAAAGCCGTAACCTGCATATTCTCGGCCGAAATGGAGCGAATGCTCTCGAGGAATGCCCCGATTGCCTTTACGTCCATGTCGGTTTGCACGAGGTTCGCAAGTCCGTCCATGCGCATATAGTAGCCAAACCCACCCTCTACCGAGGTCGCCTTCTGCATAAGGGCCACTGCCACGAGCGCCTGTACCTTGCCACGCGTCTCTTCAGCGTTCACGGCGTAATCATCTGCTCGGCATGCGAAAACCGTTTGCTCGCCGCCGAGAGTCTGCTCGCCTGCAGAAAGCCTCATATCGCCCGCCTGGGCATCGACGATATCTTCGGGAAGATTGACATCAATGCCGCCAAGTTCGTCAACGAGCTGAGCGAAATTCTGCGCATCAATCGTTGCATAATGGGACAGCTTGATGCCCAAAAGGCTGTTCACCGCGCTAACCAGGCCCGCGCTGCCCTCGGAAGCGCGAATTTCGCCGAGCGAAGTGCGCGAAGAACCATCGGTTGACACGCGGGTGTTCGAGGGAAGCGAAATCGCATAGGCGGTATTCGCTTCAGGGTCGGTGCGCATAACGACAATCGAATCGGGCGATGCGCCATCTTCTCCATCATCAAAATCGGCGCAGAGCAGCGAATAGGTCGCTTTTCCCTCACCCGAATCGGCAACGAGGGCCGATTTCAGCGAAGAATCGTCGAGCACGAGGCGCGAGTTGATGCCGTTCACGAAAACAAACGACGCGACGACGCACGCGACGATCACGATAAGCACCGCAAGCGCAGCCACGAGCGCGATCTTGCGCCTTCGGCCCGCAGCAACATTTCGCTCGACATACGAGCGTCGGTTCATGCGCGCCTCGTAGGCAAAGCGGTCCTCGCGTGTCGTGGTGTTCGGCAACACTTGATGAATTTCGCCGCGCACCGCTGAGCGAGCATAGCGCTGATTCGCGCCCTTGCGATGCCCCACTGAAGGGCGGGGCGCCGACACGTGCGTCTCGATTGTCGATTCGCGCACGCGGTTCGACAATCGCTTGTAGTTGTAGCTCGATGGTTTACGCGACATGCAACACCTGCGCTACCAGTCGATATCGTCTTCGTCGGGAACGCGACGAACGTTCGCGCCCAGGCCCGTGAGCTTGCCCACGTAGTCTTCGTAGCCGCGATCGATGTGATAAATGTTGTGCACCTGCGTTTCGCCTTCAGCAAAAATGCCGGCAAGCACCAAAGCAGCGCCGCAACGCAAATCAGTTGCTTTCACGCTTGCGCCCTGCAAGCTAGGCACGCCTTCGACAACCGCATGATGGTCCTCAATGGTGATTTCGGCGCCCATGCGGCCAATTTCAGCGGCGAACATGAAGCGGTTTTCGAAAACATTCTCGGTAATCACGGAATTGCCGCTTGCAACAGAGGCGAGCAGCATGAACTGCGCCTGCAAATCGGTGGGAAACCCAGGATGCGGCAGCGTTTGAATATCGGTAGGCAGAAGAGGACCTTTACGCGAAACCGTGATGGAGTCATCGCCCACATCGACCGAGCAGCCCATGGCGGACAGCTTCATCAATGCCATGCGCAAGAAGCTCGGATCGATGCCACGAACGGTAACGGGACCGCCCGTAAGCGCACCGCCCACGAGGAAGGTGCCCGCTTCAATGCGGTCGCCGACCGTGGAATGCTCGCACGGATGCAAGCTGGAAAGCTCCACGCCGTCGATGATGATTTCGGCCGTGCCAGCGCCCGAAATGCGAGCGCCCATGGAATTGAGCATGTTCGCAAGGTCTTCGATTTCGGGCTCACGAGCAGCGTTTTCGATAACGGTTTGGCCCTTCGCCGTCACGGCGCACATCATGGTATTTTCCGTGGCGCCCACGCTGGGGAAATCGAGCGCGACGTACGCGCCATGCAACCCATTGGGCGTGCTTGCTTCGATATAGCCGTGATCGGTATGGAAATGAACGCCGAGCGCCTCCATGCCTACCATATGCATATCGATTTTACGAGCGCCCAAGTTGCAACCGCCCGGCATGGCAACGCGAGCCTTGCCGAAACGAGCCACCAAGGGGCCGAGAACCGAAATGGATGCGCGCATCTTCGACACGAGCTCATACGGCGTTTCCCATGTATCAACGCCAGCAGTGTCAACATGCAGCGTGTGGCCATCGCGGCGAACGCTGCCGCCAAGGGTCTCGATGACCTTCGACATAACCACAATGTCGGAAATAAGAGGCACGTTATGAATGGCGCTCTCGCCCTGGCCTAAAAGGGCAGCCGCGATAAGCTTGAGGGCCGAATTCTTCGCGCCCGAAATATGCACCTCGCCCGCAAGCGGCGTTCCGCCTTCGACGACGATTTTCTCTTTTGCCATGAGATTACCTCCGCAATCGTTTGCGCCCCCGACGCATCGGCGGCGTATATGCAAGCTATTATTGTCGCACGAACAGAAGCAGCATTAAAGAGACGAAGGCCGAAACAAGAAAACCCCCACTGCACACGCAGCGGGGGTTTGTCGCTGTCGACGCCGTGCGGAGCCATCACGGGCACCTTGCCCTTCAGGTCTCGCACATGGCCATAATCTGCGCAAAAAAAATGCCGGCCCGAAGGCCGGCATTGTAAAGGCGTCGGTTTATTCGGCAGCCTCGCCAAGCGCGAAGCGCTTGAAGCCGGTGACCTTGATGGAGCCACCGAGCTGCTTGGCAACGGAGTCGACGTACTCGGCAACGCTCTGGTCAGGGTTCTTCACGAACGCCTGCTCAACAAGGCACTGCTCCTTGTAGAACTTCTGCAGACGGCCGGTAGCCATCTTCTCCTGGATAGCCTCGGGCTTGCCAGATTCGGCAGCCTGAGCCTTGTAGATGCCCATCTCATGCTCAACAACAGCAGGAGCGACATCTTCGCGAGAGGTCGCGATGGGGTCGACAGCGGCGACCTGCATGGCAACGTCGCGGCCGCACTGAGCGAACTCAGCAGCGGTGGTGTCAACGCCCTCGGTGGCGAAGGAAACCAGAACGCCAATCTTGCCGCCCATGTGGATGTAGGAGCACACAGCGTCGGCCTCGAGCGTGGCGAAGCGAGCGAGCTGGGTGTTCTCGCCCATCACATGGATGCAGTCGGCGACAACGGCCTCGACGGTCTCGCCGTCAATCTCGGAAGCCTTCAGGGCGTCGAGATCGGCAGGCTTGTTGGCAACAGCGGCGCGAGCGATTTTCTCAGCATAAGCCTTGAACTTCTCGTTCATGCCCACGAAGTCGGTCTCGCAGTTGAGCTCGACGAGAGCGCCCGTCTTGCCGTCCTCAGAAACCAGGGCCATAACGGTGCCCTCGTTGGTGGCGCGGCCGGCCTTCTTGGCAACAGCGGCAAGGCCACGGGTACGCAGAACGTCAACGGCGCCGTCCATGTCGCCGTCGGCCTCAGCGAGGGCCTTCTTGCACTCCATCATGCCTGCGCCGGTCATTTCGCGCAGTTCCTTGACCATGGAAGCGGTGATGTTTGCCATCTTTGCGGTTCCTTTCTCAAGTTCTCTCTTGGAAAAACGGGCCCCGCTTCGCTCTTCAGAAACAGGGCCCGACCTCTACGTATTGGTAGAAAGCACTGGGCTTTCGACGTATGCGTAAATTAATTACTCAGCAGCAACTTCGGCGGCGGCTTCAGCAGCCTCGGCCTCGGCGGCCATCTGCTCTTCGATGACGGGAGCGCCCGTAGCGGCGATCACGGCGTCGGCAACGAAGGTGCAGAGCAGGTTGACCGAACGGATGGCGTCGTCGTTGGCGGGAATGCCGAACTCGACGTCGTCGGGGTCGCAGTTGGTGTCGAGGGTGCCCACCACGGGAATGCCAAGACGCTTGGCTTCGTGGATGGCGAGCTGCTCGCGGTTGGTATCAACGACGAAGATGGCGTCGGGGAGCTTCTTCATGTTGCGGATGCCGTTGAGGTTGGTCTGCAGCTTCGCGAGCTCCTTGTGCAGCAGGATCTGCTCCTTCTTCGGAAGCAGCGCCATGCGGCCGTCGGCGTCCATGGCCTCCAGCTCCTCCATGCGCTTCACGCGGGCGCGGATGGTGGCGAAGTTGGTGAGCATGCCGCCGAGCCAGCGGGCGTTCACGTAGGGCATGCCGCAGCGGTTGGCGGCGTCGGCGACGGCCTCCTGGGCCTGCTTCTTGGTGCCCACGAACAGCACGGTGCCGCCCTTGCGGGTGAGGTTGCTCACGAAGGTGTAGGCGGCGTCGAGCCCGTAGAGGGTCTGCTTCAGGTCGATGATGTAGATGTCGCCGCGGCTGCCGAAGATGTACGGCTTCATCTTGGGGTTCCAGCGGCGGGTCTGATGCCCGAAGTGCGCGCCGGCGTCGAGCAGCGTGGTAATGCTGACTTTCGTCATGATCACTCCATTCGTTAGTCCTCTGCCCGAGGTCATCCCGCCCCTTCGCAGCCTTTTTCCGGTGGCCACTCGCGAAGTTCGGTCGCCCGAGCATGTGTGATAGTTGCCGCTGCCCATCGCACGCCTGCGAAGACAGCCTGTCTAAAATAGCACAATCCCCCGCAAAAGCAAGGGATTGCGCAAAGAAAGTACGACAAGGCAGACAAGCGCCGGAGGAGGCGTTCCCGCGCAGCAAGAAGGCCCCCGACAATCGTAGCCATCTCATTCCCCTTCCGCTACAAAGCTCCCAGCCCGCGCTATCTCGTCCGCACCACTCAACGAACAGCATCGCGGCCGCAACCTCCGACCGACAGCCTCCGCCACGCAGCCGCGCAGCCGCGACTTCCGGTTCGATGCATCGGATCCGCCATGCTGGGCACTCGCAGCCCCATTTGCACGCTCTCGCTCGTCCCTTACGGATCCTCGCTTTCGCGGCCAGGGCATCCGAAGGAGCAAAAAGAGCCCGCCAGAAGCGGGCTCTCGGAACGATCGGTCCGGCACGTTAGCCTTACTTGTACTGCGACTCGTGCTTGCGGAAGAAGTCGAAGCGCGGGGGAAGCTCGTGGATGCGGTGGGCGCCGGCATCGATCTCGATAGCCGGGCACAACTCGTCGTTGGAATCGAAGTCGTAGTTCCAGCTGAAGAAGTCACCGAAGTCGAAGCTCAGGTAGTCGCAGATCTTCTCGCAGCCCACGGGCACGACGGGATGCATGAGCAGGCAGGCCACGCGCAGCAGGTAGAACGAGTCCACAAGCACCTGGCGGCGCGCATCCGCGTCCTCGGACGCCTCGGCGGCCTTGATGCCGTCGGCCCACCACTTGTTCGACCAGCGGATGAACTCGTCGCACACCGACATCACCCGGTGCAGCTCCACCTTGTGCATGCGCTCCTCGTAGTCGAGCAGCGCCTCGAAGGCGCGACGACGCACCTCGGGCGTCACGGCGCCCAAAGGCATGCAGCCGTCGAAGTTCTTCTGCGCCTCGTAGAAGCAGCTGCGGGCGAGACGGTTGAACACGTTGGTGAGCAGTGCCCCCTCCTTGAGCACCGGGTCGGCGTAGCGCGGATCGTCGCGCTTGGCCGGGTCCGGGTCGAAGGGCTTCGGGGAAAAGCCGACGGACTTCTGGTCGAGCCCGAGCGCCAGGAAGTGGGCGCGCAGCTGCTCGGGCGTGTAGTGCTCCAGCAGCTCCTCGCCCGTGGGCGGCTTCACCGCGCCCGACGAGGAGGCCTTCTTTTTCCCGAAGAGCATATGGTGGTTCGCCACGAGCGTGGTCTGGCGCATCTGGGAGTCGGGGCCCTCGGCGAACAGGCCGCCGGGGCGCAGAGCCTCCCACAGCGCCGGCTGGGCCACGCCGTAAAAGTACAGGTTGTCCTGGCCGATGAACTGGTAGACCCGAGCGTCGTCGGAGCACCAGAAGTCGCGCCAGCTCGTGCGCGGCATCCCCTGCTCGTCGTTGATCGTGATGGTGAACGAGATGGGCGCCCACAGCGATTCGGGCCAGCACCACACCGTGAGCCCCTCCACGCCGTCGATGACGGGAGCGCGCACGCCCCATTCGATGTTGCCGGTGATGCGGAAGGGCACGAGCGTCTTCGAGGTGCGGAAGCGCAGGCCTGCCGCGGCCAGCGCGTCGCGGGCCCGATCGCGCTCGCCGATGGAGGCGAACTCTATCTCGAAGGATTGCTTGTTGCCCTCGGCGGGACGGAACTCGTGGGGCGGCAGCTCGGCGGCCATGGCCTCGTACTCTTCCAAGTGCTCGTTCTTTACGAAGATCACGGGCGGCGCCAGAAACTCGGCGATGGCCTTGGTCACTACCGGGCGCACCTCGTCGTCGGCCTCAAGCTCGCGCACGTAGCCCTTCAGGAAGTCCTCGAACCCGGGCAGATCGAAGTACCAGTTCTCCACGGGGCGCATCTCGGGGACGGTGCCCGTAAGCGTGGACACCGGGGCGATGAGGTCCACCGGCGCGTACTGATGTCCCAGATCGCACTCGTCGGCATAGGCGTGCTCCGACTTGCAGCCCTGCACGGGGCAGTGGCCCTGCACCTGGCGGCCGTTCAGGAAGGTGCCGGCCTTAGCGTCGTAGAACTGCAGGGTGGAGTCCAGCTTCAAGTGACCGCTCTCGTGCAAGCGCTCGATGAACTGGTCGGAGATCATCTGGTGCACGTCGCCCGCGTGCCCGATGCCGCTGCCCTCGTAGATGTCCAGGCTCACCTGGAAGGCCTCAAGGGTCGCCTTCTGGCGCTCGTGGTTGGCGAGCACGTAGTCGGCGATGGTGCCCGAAAACTCGCCGGCCTCCTTAAGCTTGCGGTAGCCCTCGTTGATGGGGCTGCCGAAGCAGTCGGTACCGGAGACGAAACGGACGTTCTCGGCGCCGATGCGGTCGCGCAGAAAGCGCGCGAAGGCGTCGGCGGGCACGAACACGCCGCCGATGTGGCCGAAGTGCAAGGGCTTGTTCCCATAGGGCATACCCGCCGTCACCACGGCGCGGGCGGGCCACTCGACCCGCTCTCTGCTATTCAAGTCCGACACGGTTCTCCAACTCCTTCAGTGTCCCGGAAACATCCAGCGAATCTTCGGTGCCCATGATATCCAGAAGGCGCGACAAATCGCTCGTGGACGACTGCAGATACACGGTATCAGCATCGGCGATACCGGCCAGCTCGCAGGCCTTCGCCACGGCGGTCTCAAGCGTTCCCAGCTCGTCGGCCAGCCCGTTTTCCACGGCGTCCATGCCGGTGAACGTAAGGCCCGTGGCCAGCGCGCGCACGTCTTCCACCGGCATGTCGCGGCCCTCGGCGACGAAGTTGATGAACACCTCGTTGATTTGATCCACCTGATCCTGGTACCAGGCGCGCTCCTCCTCGGTGAGCGGGCGGTTGCCGGCGCCGGAGTCCTTAGCGTCGGCCGAGGTGATGTTCTCGACGGAGATGCCCAGCTTCTCGTAGAGCCCCGACAGGTCGGTCACCGACATGATGACGCCGATGGAGCCGATGGAGGTCGTCTTGTCCGTGAAAATGTAGTCGGCCTGGGACGAGATCATGTAGGCGGCACTCGCGTTGATGGAGGCGCTCGAGACCACCACGGGCTTGGAGAAGTCGCGGATGTAGGTGCTCATCTCCTCGCCGGCCGTGGCCACGCCTCCGCCGGAGTTCACGCGCAGCACGACCGCCTTGATATGCGGGTTCTGCTCGGCGGCGTCCAACTGGCTTTTAAGCCCCTCGGGGCTTGAGGTGGTGCCGTCGTACTGGATGGTGCCGCTGATGTTGATGATGCCCACGGTGTCTCCGGTAACCGTGTCGGCCCAGGAGGGCGACTCGTAGGAGAAGGCCCCCATAGAACTGGTGAACACCGAGGTGCACGACCCGATGGTGGCCACCCCCAAGATGAGCACCGTCAGCACGGCGGCCAGACCGACGATCCAACCGCGCCGTTTGGGCTGCTGGGCCGGGACGCCCCCAGCCGCGGTGCCGTAGGGAGCCTG
>OMNT01003172.1_pt1 | contig 12265 bp, 9 predicted proteins | sample 1672551 | NCBI WGS metagenome assembly OMNT01 (sample SAMEA3136698, study PRJEB25190) | human gut metagenome
CTGACTCGAAATTTCGGCAGAAGCTGGGAATTTCGTCCCCCTGAAAACCCCTGCTAATTCCGGGTTTTCAAAATTTCAAATCGAATACTTTTATGTTTTCTCTCCTGCTTTTCTCTCCAAAAGATTTTGCGAGTTAAAAACAGGTGGAAATATACGGAGATGTACCCAAGCGGTTGAAGGGTCCGCACTCGAAAGTTTGAGGCTTTCTGGCTGATTCGTCCGCAGGGTTTGGCTTCACACGGGGCTAAAAGCAGGGTGTGCGTCGAAAATTTCCGCTCGTATCTTGCATCGAAATCTTGCATTTGTCCGAAGGGCGTGTAAGATGGTGCTTGAAAAATTCAATATGGAGAGTTGTCCGAGTGGTCGATGGTGCAGCACTCGAAATGCTGTGTCCCGAAAGGGACCTAGGGTTCGAATCCCTAACTCTCCGCCACGTCGCCGCAAGCTGTGTATCGCTTGCGGCGACTTTTTTGTAAAAAGTCACCGCGCGCTCACGCCGCTGCGGCTCCTTTTCCCCACGAAACTTTGCTGGCGCAAACTTTCGCGGGGGCCCCTTTGCCTGGCGTTATGTCGAGGTTTATCGGCATAGCGCCATTTTTCCATTAGGCGCTACTGTCCTGAAGCCGACAGCATTTTTTCTTGACTTACCATCGGCTTTCGGGCAGTTCCTTGGGCAGCGCCAGGGCCTTTTCCATAGTAGCGGCGCTCAGCTGTTTCGACTGGGAATCCAGATGAGCGTAGATGTTTGCCGTGGTGGAGATGTCGCTGTGGCCCAGCCATTCCTGAATGTGCTTCATGGGCACACCCTGCTTCAACAGCAGGCTGGCGCAGGAGTGCCGCAGATCGTGAAAGCGTATTTTCCGCAGGCCGTGCTCCTTCAGCAGCTGGGCGAAGTTGTCAGTGACGGTATTGGGCAAGATAAGGTTTCCCATCTCATCCACGAACAGGTAGCCCTTGAATTTCTGATTGTAGCAGTTGCCGCAGAGTTTCTCGTTGTACTTCTGCTGTTCCTTCAGCGCCCGCAGCCGCTGGGCAAAGCCCTCTACCAGTGGAAGGGTTCGCAGGCTGGATTTGGTCTTGGCCCGGTCCGCCTGGATAAGCAGGTGCTTTCCCTCCACGCTGGCAGTGGTCACCGTGTGGCAGATGGTGAAGGTACCCGCCGCGAAGTCGATGGCATCCCACCGCAGGCCCAGCACCTCACCCCGCCGCAGTCCGTAGAAGGCCGCAAACTGAATGATGAGTTCCAGCCGATGCCCACGGGCGGCTTCAAACAGCTGCTCCATCTCCTCGGCGGTGTAGTAGGCGGCCATGTACCGTTCTGGTTTGGGCCGCTCCACCTTGTCCACCGGGTTGCCGGGGATGAGGTCCAGCTTCACCGCCTGTTTCAGCGCCTTGTGGAGATTGGCGTGCAGCCGCAGCACACTGGTGGATTTCAGCGTTTTCCGCTCGTGGAGATAAAAGCTCTGGATGTGTCGCGCCTGCAGGCCGCCCAGCGTGATGCCGGTGGGCTCGAAATAGGGCACGATGTGGTCCTTCACGTTGAAGCAGTAGGACGACCAGGTGGTGGGCTGTACCGAGGAGCGGATGATCTCCAGCCAGTAGAGCATGTAATCGCTGAACAGCATATCCGGGCTCAGATCGCCCTGGCGGCTGGGCACCGGCGGCGTGAAGGCCCGGCGGGCCTGCCGTAGCAGTTCGTCCGCCTTTTTCTTGTTGCCCTTCACCGGCAGCCCGGTGCCCTGCCATTTCTGCACCCGCTTGCCGTCCGGGCCGTTGTAACTGAGTACGATGTAAAAGTAGCCGTTCTTTTCGGCCAACCGGCCTGCTACCATGGACATTCCTCCTTTGTTTGGTTGATGGGTGATTCTCCGGGTCCGACACAAGAATACCCGGAAGTTGCCTCGAAAGCTATTCACAAAACTGCACAAGGTCACGTGCCTGGAATGGGTACATATCCACCAGACTACCCGCGCCGGTTCGCCCGGCGCGGGCGTTTTGGTTTTAGCGGATCTGCGTGCGGTCGCGGGGTTTGCGGCGGGGTTTGTCCCGCTCCTGCTGGCGGCGGACTTCCTCCCGGCAGGCGGCGGTCTTTTCCACCTTCTCGATAATGCGTTTGGCGGCCGCGTCCTCTTTCCGCAGAGCGGCGATTTGTCGGGTCAGCTCCGCCCGCCGCTGAGCCGCCCCAGGCGGCGGCTCTATCCACCGCAGCTGCCGGGCGCAGTCCGCCCGTTCTTTGCAAAGGGCGGTGATTTGCCCCGTCAGGGCCTCCCGGTGGGACTTTACCTCCGCCACCGTGGAAAAGCCCCGCTCACTGGTCAGATGCAGTTCCTCCAGCGTCTTGCCGATGTCCCGCCACAGGGCGTTGATCTCCGGCCAGTTCACCCGGGGCGCGGGCTGCTTCGGGTAGATGCCCAGCTGGTAGCAGTAGTAGAGGTACAGCCGGAACAAGCTGCTCTTTTGGCCGGTCAGTGAGCCTTTGCAGCGGCAGCGGCGCGGGGCTGCCCTGGGTCGCGACACGGGCCGCAGGCTGTACTTCGGGTTGAAGTTCAGGTCATAGAAGTGGGGGCCGTACTGGAGATAGTTTTTGGCCAGCGCCCGCTCCATGGCAGGCCAGTCGTATTCCGCACCCAGCCGGTAGACCCGCACGGCCCGTCCGCCGTCCAGCGAACGGAGGGTGGCGTACTTGTGCCCTTCCTCCCGCCGCCAGAGATACCCCTGCTGCCGCAGCACCCGGGCGAAGTCACGCTCGGTACTGCATTGTGAAATGGCCTTGCGGATGGCCCGGCGCATCGCCTCGTACCGGGTCTGCCCCTCGCTCTCGTAGAGCGGCCGGGGCTTTTTTTCGCCCGGTTTCTGAATTACGGAGAGAGCGTACTCCCGGCACAGCTGGTCGGAAATTCTCCGCAGGTCCTGATATTGGCTCCGCCGCTGCTCGTACTTCTTGCCATCCACATAGGACACCGCATTGATGACGAAGTGGTTGTGCAGGCAGCCGGTGTTCAGATGGGTGGCCACCAGCACCTGGAACCGCCCGCCCCACACCCGGCGGGCCAGTTCCACCCCGATGGCGTGGCACTGTTCCGGGGTCACCTCCCCGGGCTTGAAACTCTGGTAGGCGTGCATCGCCACCACTCCCTCGGTCTTGCCGAACTGCTCCTGCATCGCTCGCATCTCCGCCCATGCGGTCTCGGGGCGGCAGTGGATGCCGCTCACCAGCTGGGCTGTTTCCTGTAGAGTGGTCTTGGCGTCGTTCTCCGCGTAGTGCAGCGCCTGGGCCAAACCACTGTACTCGGTCTTATCCGGGTTGGCGGCGTAGTCCACCACCCGGCGCAGACTGTCCCGCACCGGCCAAATTTTAGTGGTCGCCAGAGGCATCCTCCTTCCGCAGAAGGCTGTCCAGCAGCCCTTCCCGGCAGCGGCGGAACTCATTGGCAAATGCCGGGTCGTATTGCGCCAGCTGATCGGTGAGGTGCTCCAGCCGATCCAGACTGTCAAAGAAGGCTTGGGGCGGATGAAAACGGGGCGTATATCCCAGCGCCCGCTGGCGCAGATATTCCGACAGGGTCAGCCCGCACCGGCCGGCCGCTGTTTGGATTCGATATTTCTCGGCGGGGCTCACCCGCACATTGAGGCCCACGTTTCTTGTTCTCACAGGGCCACCTCCGGGAGCGCGGGGCTTGGGGCTGGCCCCATGTTGGCGAAGTGTTGCCCGGTGGCAACACAAAGCCCATGCTTGTTACCCCCAAGCGCCTGCTGTGACGATGATGACGGTGCTGACGGTGTTTCCGGGATACCCCCGCCGTCAGGGGATGTGCCGGTTTTATCGTCATCCGCGTCATCACCGTCATACCAGAGCCGAAGCTGCCGGGCGTTGGCGGTGCGGTGGCTCTCGCAGCGGATGCCCAGGGGCGCCAGATCGGTGGGATAAAACTCCACCAGCTTGCGGGTCAGCTGGTTGGGCTGCACATCGGAGATTCCGACGGCGGCCAGCAGTTCGGTGGCGGTGCCCTGCCAGAATTTCTGCCGTTTCACAAAGTCGGCCACCGCCCACACACAGGCGGGCACGGCCTTGCGGGCCAGCTCCTCGGAGGTCTCCTCGTGCTCCAACTCCCAGCGGCAGTCCTCCCAGCGCAGGTCCAGGGCGCGGCTCTCCATGTCCCGGCCGGTCACATGCAGTTGGGCGTTCAGACTCATCCGCCGGCGACGCAACACCCAGCTGGTGTCCGCTCCGCCCATCAGAGCCACCGAGCCGGAAATGTCATCGAAGGGGTCGTCGGTCCGGTCCTTGCGCTGATGATGCACCAGCAGGATGCCGATGTTGTGCCGGTCGGCCAGGGATTTCAAGGCGCTCATGTCCCGATAGTCGCAGGCGTAGACATTGCCGTTAGCATCGCCAGTGCGCACCTTTTGCAGGGTGTCGATGACCACCAACCCGGTGTCCGGGCGGACGGCCAGGAACTGCTCGATCTGTTCCTCAAGACAGTAGCCCAGCCCCTCGCAGGCGGTTTGGAAGTAGAGGTTGTCCGGCATTTCCTCCTCACTCAACCGGAACAACCGATTCTGGATGCGGGCGTATGTATCCTCGAGGCAGAGGTACAGCACCGCCTGGGCGCGGAGCGGCCGCCCCCAAAGTTCGCCGCCTTTGGCCAGCTGCAAACACAACCAGAGGCAGAGCCAACTTTTACCGATCTTGCTGCCGCCCGACAGCATGGACAGCCCGCCGGACAACAGATCGGGAACGAGCCACCGCACCGGCGGCAGTGGGGTGATGGAAAGAGTTCGCGCGTCAATGGGTTGGAATTTCGTCAAAAGCATTTCTCCTTTTCAGTTGGTTTGATTGGATGAGGCGGGCACGGCCACAGCGGCCCCAAACAGGCCCGCAAAACGGCCTTGGCCCCGTCGCGGGGGAAAACCGCCCGCACCGCCTGTCAGGCCCCGCACAGGGCGAACACCGGGCGGACAGCGGCGAGGGGCGCTTTGCGGCGCGGGAGGGTCAGGAGCCGGTGGCCCGGGCGGAGGGTTGTACGCCGTTCTCCACCACATAGCGGATCACGTTGATCTTGGGGATCTTGTAGGCGTTGCCCAGCTTCAGCCCCCGGATGCTGCCGTCTGTCAGCAGGTCGTAGGCCGCATGACGGCTGATGCCCAGCATTACCTGCAGCTGGCGCACCGTCACGATGTCAGGATAGTCGGCGAACAACAGTTTGTAAAGGGTTTGGATGTCAATATTCTTCATCGATCACCTGCTCTCAAAGGTTTTTGCGGCGCGAAAAACGCGCCTGGGCGGATAAACGGACAGCGGACGCCGGCCGGAAGCGGCGGTACCCCTCCTTTCTGTGAGTTTGATGGGCAGCGGCCAAGGGTTCCTTATGCAGGATTCCTCGCTGTGGTGGCGTGGCTGGGAAAAAGTCCCCTCATTATATACCAGTAGCTCAGACCCCCTCAGAATTTCACCCTTCCAAAAAATTTTCAAAAGTTTGGCGAATCTGACGGAAGTCTGGCCGCAGAAAAAATCTCCCCATTATATCCTTGTAACACGGTCCCCTCGAAACGAACACCTTCCAAGAAAAAATGGTAAAGTTTGGCGGTTTTGACGATGCAATGAGCCTTAAAAAAATACCCTCCATCTTATATAAGTTACACAGACCCCTCAAAACGCTCACCCTTCCAAAAATAAATTTGTAAGTTTGGCAATTTTGATATATCTTATGGCCCCCAACGCTTTTCCCGTCCACAAGGAAGCCTAATTAGGCTTCCTTGTCAGGTCGAAAGAGCAAATTGTTAGCAAAAGTGGAAGCCTTATTAGGCTTCCTTTTTCTTTTTGCGGAGATCTGCCAGCGACGCTCGCCAGCTGCGAAATACCCTGAGCACAGTTGCCCGCTGCGGCTATACGAACAGCAGCGCGCCGGCCAAAGGAACAGCGCCTCCGGCCCACAAACCTCGCAAAACCGCCGTAAACGGCGATCCAGGCAGGGTGTTCCCGACAGAAAGCCCTCGAAAGATACAGCTTGTGATACACCCAGCATACAGAGCCAAATGCGCGGCCAGGCCATTGCCGCTCATGGATACCCGGCGCTTTGTTCGTTCCAGTGGGTAATACAATACATCGGTCCTCCTTTCCGTGACCGGGAGAAGGACTGCCGAAAACCGTGTGAGCAGAGCAACAAAAAAAGAGCCGCATGAACAAAGGCTTCGGGAAAACCCGAACACCTGCTCACACGGCCCTGGTAGTCTTAGCTTTGGAAAGCCAGCTCCTGATCACTCGTTGTTTGCTATTCAGTTGTGGATCGTCTGTTGGCTATAACCTCCAATCCATAAATTCAGGATAACATAGATACAGAAAATGTCAAGGGCTTTCATGAAAACTCCTGAATTCATAAAAGCAGACCATTCGCAAGTTATAATGAAACTCATGAATTGCTTCGTCTTTATGAGGAGGCTCTACGCATTCTTTTCACCATAAAACTGCTTGACCTCTTCACCAAAGCTGTGTGCGGATTGCAATTCACGAAATTTATCGGTCATGTCAAACTGTCGGTTATCTTTATCTTCATAGACCTCTACTTTATAGACTGGTTCCAAATCTGTTCCGCTGCATTTTAGTATATATACTTCTTCGTTATCATCTTTCTCAACGGCATCAACATTTGCTTTGAAAATGTACTCGTGCGTTATGACAGCGTAACCATACCCAAACAAGGTGCCCTTACGCTCTTTATCGAAACGCATAGCAAATTCCTTGCCGGGAGAAAAATTCTCATCAATTGGTGATTCAATGCTTTTGTAAGGTATCCTGACAGTAAAATTACCCATGTTTGACCGGAGGGGAACTTTTTGAACCAGCAACAGATAGAGAAGATCTGTGTTCATTCGGTCGGCGGCTGTACCTGATTTTACATTGAATTTTGCACCCAACATAATTTCCAAAAGCCAGGCTCGATACCAGAATGCTTGCTCGTCGTACAATCGCTCCAACAAATTTTTGTCTTGCTCACTGACTGTTTCTCGACAAAATACTTTTGCTAAATGATATGTGGCGTTTAATTCCTTCCAAAGCGTTTCGGTATCGGGAGCATTAGAAAAGTTACATCGCCAGCCGAAATTGACTTTGTTGGATCCTTCTTGATATTTTATTTCAACATGTGAAACAACTTTATCAGCATCGCGAACAATGACAGTATGATGGCCTGATGGGAGGTGAGGCTCATGGCTGAACAGATTGAACAGCTCATGCGGCAAGTGAAGCTGGGCGGCATGGCGAAAGGCTGGCGGAGCGTCCCCTACGAAAATACCGAGCAGTATGTGACCGATCTCTTGACACTGGAATTGCAGGAACGAGAAACCAACCGGATTAACCGCATGGTAAAGACGGCTGGTTTCCGGGTGATGAAGACACTGGATGATTTTGTGTGGAACTCCGCCATTGAACTTCCTGGCGGCTTGCCACAGGAATACATGACCGACCTCCAGTTCCTTGCCCCAAAAGAGAACCTGATTTTTATGGGGAGCGTTGGGACGGGAAAGACCCATCTGGCTACGGCTATTGCTTTGAAAGCCTGCCAGGAGGGGCGGCGTGTCCGTTTCTTTACTGCGGCTGAGTTGGCAAACATACTGCTGGAAAAGAACACCAAGGGAACCTTGAACAATTACCTGGGTACGCTGAAAAAGGTAGAGCTTGTTGTGATTGACGAGATTGGTTTCGTCCCTCTGCACAAGGACGCCGCTGAACTGCTGTTCCAAGTGATTTCCGATTGCTACGAGCGCAAGAGCCTGATTATTACTTCAAACCTGGAGTTCTCTCAGTGGAACACTGTCTTTGGGGACAACCGCCTGACTGCGGCGCTCGTTGACCGGCTTATCCACCACAGCCATATTGTGATTTTCTCTGGGGAAAGCTACCGGCTTACCCAGTCCCTAAACCGCCAGAGGGCATACACTTAGGGTACTCAAAATTAGTGCAAAAGGGCTTTGGGCACCGATGCGAGCATTAGGCCCCCAGGGCACTCACTCTTGCAAAAGGCCCTCATCTTTCCGGGTACTCAAAAGGTGAGCATTTGGTACTTGGGAAAAACATTGCTCACGACATGAAATCTGGTGCTGAAGGTGCTCACTTTTTTGGGGCCCTTTTGCTCACATTTTCGTTTGACAAACACAAACACGGACAAAAGAGTACTCTTTTGTCAAATAACTTGACAACATCATGTATTATCAAAATTATATACGACTTTCCAAATACTTTTCAAGATAAAAACGAAATCGCTGACTTTTTCAGGGATTTTTCGGCAAGTCCCATTCCGCGAGGACTGTAGCAGGCTCTGGGGAAAAATCGACATGCAGGATTCTTGGACAGAGCGGCGCCTCCTGCCCAATACCGCAACTGTATGGGCGAGCAGGTCAAAATGACAGATTTGCCCTCTTCCCTGCTTTGCGCGAGCGAGCGCCAATAAAATTTTGGAGATACGTTCTTGACAATCCGCTTTTCTTACAATATTATGTAGCTTGCTACTGGATTATGTAGTGTGCTACGAATTTGTAAAAAAGGAGGCGGCATTCATGTCACAGGTCGGTAAAGATGACCTGGGATTCAAGATCAAAACCATTTCCAAGCTGCTAACGCAGAACATAACAAACAGCATCACCTCCTTGGATCTGACCAGCTCGCAAGCCCGTGTGCTTGGCTATCTGTGTTACCGAACGAAACGGCAAGAAAAGGTCTATCCGCGGGACATCGAACGGGATTTCCGCTTTACCCATCCCACGGTATCAGGACTGCTGCAGCGGCTGGAAGCAAAAGGATATCTGAGCATCGAAACGTCCGCGGAGGATCGGCGGTGCAAGCAGATCCACGTCACAACGCGGGCACTGGAAGCTAACCAGCAGGTCCTTAATCAGCTGGCCGCGTCAGAGCAGCAGCTGGTCAGCGACATGTCCGGAGCAGAGATTGCCCAGCTCAAAAACTTACTGGATAAGATGATTCTAAATCTCAGCGCTTCCAACAGCGCATCGCAGTCGGCGGGCCAGTTTCCCCGGTCCGCTGATGAAACGGAGAGAGAAACCGAAGATTGCGGGTGTTAATCTCCGGTTTTCGATAAAATTTAGTTTACAAGCTCCAAATGGGAGCTGTACCGCGGGAAGTGCGGATCTCGCGCGGTGCGGCATCCCAAGGTGCCGGAAGGTTCCGGGAGTTTAGATAGGAGGAATTTACTGGTATGATCAAAACACTAAGTAAAAGCATACGGGAATTCAAGAAGCCAGCAATCCTCACACCCATCCTGGTGGTGGGCGAGGTTATCTTGGAATGCATCATCCCGTTTGTGATCGCCAATCTCGTCAACGAGATGCAGGCCGGCTGCGGCATGGACGTCATTCTCCGCTACGGCATGCAGCTGATCATCATGGCCGTGCTGTCGCTGATCCTGGGCGTGGCGGCCGGCAGCACCTGCGCCACAGCCTCCACGGGCTTTTCGCGGAATCTGCGGCAGGATATGTTCTATCGCATTCAGGACTATTCGTTTGAAAACATCGACAAGTTCTCTGTCTCCAGCCTGGTGACCCGGATGACCACCGATGTCGTCAACGTGCAGATGTCCTTTATGATGATCATCCGCGTGGCCATCCGCGGCCCGCTGATGCTGATCTTCTCCTTCATCATGGGCTTTGCCATGGGCGGCCGCCTTGCCATGATCTTCCTGGTGACGATCCCCCTGCTGGGCATTGGCCTGGCTCTGGTGATCCGCAAGGCCACCCCCATTTTCCGCCGCGTGTTCCGCAAGTACGACGCCCTCAACGACTCGGTGCAGGAGAACGTACAGGCCATGCGCGTGGTCAAGAGCTTCGTCCGCGAGGACTATGAGAAGAAAAAGTTCGGCGCCGCCGCCGAGGACGTCTGCAAAGACTTCACCCGCGCCGAGCGCATCATGGCCATCAACAGCCCCATGATGCAGTTCTGCGTGTACACCGGCATGGTCTTTGTCCTGAGTTTCGGCTCCTATCTCGTCATTTCCAGTCAGGGCCTGGAGGTGAACGTCGGCCAGATGTCGGCCATCATTACATACAGCTTCCAGATCCTCATGAGCCTGATGATGCTCTCCATGGTGTTCGTTATGATCACCATGTCCATGGAGTCCGCCGAGCGTATCGTCGAGGTGCTGCAGGAAAAAAGCAGCCTGACCAGCCCCGAAAATGCGGTCACAGAAATACGGGATGGTTCCATTGATTTTGACGGCGTCAGCTACAAGTACACCCGAACCGCCGAGCGCAACGCCCTGGAGCATGTGGATCTCCACATCCGTTCCGGCGAGCTCATCGGCATCCTGGGCGGCACGGGCTCGTCCAAGACCACCCTGGTGCAGCTGATCCCCCGTCTCTACGACGTGACGGAGGGCACGGTCCGGGTCGGCGGCGTAGACGTGCGGGACTATGACCTGGAAGCCCTCCGCGACAGCGTGGCCATGGTGCTGCAGAAGAACGTGCTGTTCTCCGGCACCATCAAGGACAATCTCCGCTGGGGCAACCCCAACGCCACCGACGAGGAGATGCTTGAAGCCTGCCGCTTGGCGCAGGCCGACGAGTTCATCCAGCAGTTCCCCGACAAGTACGACACCTGGATCGAGCAGGGCGGCAGCAACGTCTCCGGCGGCCAGAAGCAGCGGCTGTGCATCGCCCGGGCCCTTCTGAAGAAGCCCAAGGTCCTGATCCTCGACGATTCCACTTCCGCTGTGGACACCCGGACCGACGCCCTGATCCGCCAGGGCTTCCGCCAGTTCATCCCGGATACCACCAAAATCATCATTGCCCAGCGTGTTGCCTCGGTTGAGGATGCCGACCGCATCATCGTCATGGACGGCGGCCGCATCAGCGCCATCGGCACCCACGAAGAACTTTTGAAGAGCAGCGATATCTACCGCGAAGTGTACACGTCCCAGACGAAGGCAGGTGATCATGATGAAGCGTAAAAACACGATGGAAACGAGAAACGCCGCCCCTGCTGCGGCCCGCACCAGCACCAGCCGCGGCCGCCGCGCCCCCAAGGGCGTACTCCGCAGGCTGCTGAAAACCCTGTTTGAATTCTATCCGGTGCTGCTGCCGGTCACGCTGGTGTGTATCCTGATCAACGCCATCGTCAGCTCCATGCCGGCGGTCTTCCTGCAGAAAGTCATCGCCGTGGTAGACGCCAGCTACAAGAGCGGCGACTGGTCGGCAGTCTCCGGAAAAATCCTCGGCTATGTAGGGATCCTGGTGGCCATGTATGTGGTCAGCCTCATTGCCGGCGCCTTCTACACGCAGATGATGGCCATCATCACCCAGGGCTCCCTGAAAAAGATGCGCGAGAAGATGTTCAACCACATGCAGGACCTGCCCATCCGGTACTTTGACACCAACGGCCACGGCGACATCATGAGCTACTACACCAACGATGTCGACACCCTGCGCCAGCTCATCAGCCAGAGTCTTCCCAATATCCTCATCTCCGCCATCACGCTGTCCGTGGTGTTCTGCATCATGATCTATTACAGCGTCATCCTGGCCCTCGTGGTGGTGGCCGGCGTCATCTGCATGGTCTTTGCCGCCCGCGCGATCACCAAGCGCTCCTCCGCCTATTTCCTGCGCCAGCAGATCACCCTGGCCAACGCTGAGGCGTTCATGGAGGAAATGATGACCGGCCAGAAGGTCATCAAGGTCTTCTGCCATGAGGAAGCCGCCAAGGCCGACTTTGACAAGGTCAACGACGAGATCTTCTTCAACGCCCGCAACGGCAACCGCTTCGCCAACATTCTCATGCCGCTGCTGGGCAATGTCGGCAACGTGATGTACGTGGTCGTGGCGCTGGTGGGCGGCGCCCTGCTGCTGTCCGATGTTCCCAACATCAGCCTCTCCGGCATGGCTTTCAGCATCAGCATCGTGGTGCCGTTCCTGAACATGACCAAGCAGTTCGCCGGCTCCATCGGTCAGGTGTCCAACCAGATCAACATGGTCATCATGGGTCTGGCCGGCGCCCACCGGATCTTCTCCCTGCTGGATGAAGAGCCTGAAACCGACGACGGCTATGTGACCCTGGTCAACGCCAGGGAGAACGCCGACGGCACCCTGACCGAGTGCCCCGAGCGCACCATGATCTGGGCCTGGAAGCATCCCCACCACGACGGCACCGTCACCTATACCAAGCTGACCGGCGACGTTCGGTTCTACGATGTGGACTTCGGCTACACGCCGGACAAAATCGTCCTCCACAACATCTCCCTCTACGCCAAGCCCGGGCAGAAAA
>OMNT01003176.1_pt1 | contig 12249 bp, 10 predicted proteins | sample 1672551 | NCBI WGS metagenome assembly OMNT01 (sample SAMEA3136698, study PRJEB25190) | human gut metagenome
GACAGGCGGTTCCCTGCCTGCCGGATTTGCGGTGTTACCGCACGAGAATATTCACTTCTTCGGTGCGACGAATTCGCCATTAGCGTGGCGTTCATTACCAACAGCGGAATTGAGCCTTTTATGCAAACGTTCAAGGAATTAGAACGCCGAAATATTCCGGGGCGAATTTTGACCACGAATTATCTCAATTTCAGCGATCCGAAAGCCCTTCGCCGTCTGTCAAAGCTGCAGAATCTGGAAATTAGAATGTATGTCACGGACGATGAATCGGAAGGTTTTCATACCAAGGGTTATCTTTTCCGGAAAGATGAAATGTACCGGGTAATTGTGGGCAGCTCCAATATGACTTTAGGGGCGCTGACACGGAACCGGGAGTGGAATACCAAAATGGTATCCACCGAGCAAGGCGAGTTCCTTACCGAAATCCGTCAGGAATTCCAGCAGCTGTGGACCTCGGAGCGGACGCGGAGTTTCGAAGATTTTATTGATAAATATGAACTGCTGTACAGGGAGATTCAGAAGCAGAAGAAGGTGGCGACCCAAGGGAAGGCCATCGATTTGTTGGGATATCAGCTAAAACCAAATTCAATGCAGCTGAACTTCATCCAGAATCTGCAGAAGCTTCGGGAAGAAGGAGAGAATCGAGCACTGCTGATCTCTGCCACCGGTACCGGAAAAACCTACGCCTCCGCATTCGCGATGCGAGATGCGGCACCGGGGAAAGCCCTCTTTGTGGTGCACCGGGAACAGATTGCGAAACAGGCGCTGAAGAGTTATCAACGAGTATTGGGAAAATACAAGCCGGACGGAAGTCCAATTCGATATGGCTTATTGTCCGGAAATGAAAAGGATTACGATGCGGACTATCTCTTTTCCACCATGCAAATGATGTCCAAAGAGGACGTATTGGAAAAGTTCAGACCGGAGGAATTTGATTTTATCTGTATCGACGAGACGCATCGCGCCGGAGCGGAAAGCTATCAGCGGATTTTGGAGTACTTTAAACCTCAGTTCCTGCTGGGTATGACTGCGAGTCCGGAGCGAACGGACAATTTCGATATCTTTGATTTGTATGATTACAATATTGCGTATGAAATTCGACTGCAGCAGGCTCTGGAAGAGAATTTGCTGTGCCCGTTTCACTATTTCGGCATTACGGATTTGGAAATCGATGGTGAGACATTCGATGATGAATCCGGCCTTCGGAATTTTGTTAAGCTGGTGAGTGATGAACGCGTAGATTATATTCTGAAACAGGTGGAATATTTTGGCTACAGCGGGGACCGGGTGAAAGGCTTGGTGTTCTGCAGTCGGAAGGATGAGGGCGAAGAACTGGCTCGAAAATTCTGTCAGCATGGTTATCGCGCCCGGATGCTGTCGGGAGATGATTCTCAGGCGGTGCGAGAGGACGTGATCGATCGCTTAGTGAGCGATACTCGGGATGATTACCTGGACTACGTGTTCACGGTGGATATCTTCAACGAAGGTGTGGATATTCCGGAGGTGAACCAGGTGGTGATGCTGCGCCCGACCCAGTCACCAATCGTATTCGTGCAGCAGCTGGGCAGAGGCCTGCGAAAGTCGGATGATAAGGAGTTCGTGGTAATATTGGATTTCATTGGAAATTATAAAAACAATTTCATGATTCCGATTGCGTTGTCGGGCGACCGGTCCTACAACAAGGACACGATGCGCCGGTATGTCAGTGAAGGGGCCCGGGTGATTCCGGGAAGTTCCACCATCCACTTTGATGAGATTTCGAAAAAAAGAATCTATCAGGCAATCGATTCCGCGTCAACCAATGATCTGAAAACATTGAAGGAAGCGTACAGCAACTTAAAACAGAAGCTGGGGCGGATTCCAAAGCTGAAGGATTTCTATGATTACGGAACCATTGATGTAACGAAATTCTTCGATAAGCTGGGATCCTATCACGAATTTCTCAAGAAGTACGAGGCGGATTACACGACGGAGATGAGTGCGGAAGAAGAGGAGATTCTGCAGTTCATTTCCCGGAAACTGGCAAAGGGAAAGCGGATTGATGAATTGGTTGTCTTAAAGGGGGTGCTGGAAAATGAACCGCGAATTCAGCAGTACTACAAGAAATTTATGAAAATCCGGTACAAAACAGATGTGCAGGATGTGGTAACTCATTCCGTGCTGCGAAATTTAACAAACGAATTCGCAAGAAATGAAGATCAAAAGAAATTTACAGCCTGTGTTTTCTTAAAGGAGGACAAAGAAAACTATGAAATTGCGTCGGAATTCCAGCAATTGCTTTCTCACCCGGAATTCCGCTCGGCAGTTACCGAACTGGTGGATTTTGGTATCGAGCGCAGTTACCGCGAATACGGAAATCGATACAAGGATACGGCGTTTCAGCTATACGCAAAATATACCTACGAAGACGTATGTCGTCTTCTGAACTGGGAGCAAAACCTGACTGCTCAGAATATCGGTGGCTATTTTTATGATAAGCGAACGAAAACCCTTCCGGTATTCATCAATTACGATAAAGCGGAGGATGCGATTGCATACGAAGACCGATTTGTTACGCCTAATCATTTGATCGCATTGTCGAAGCGCCCGCGAAAGGTAAATTCCAGCGATGCCGATCATATTTATAAACGAACCGCGGAAGATCAATACAATCGTATTTTTCTTTTTATTCGGAAAGACAAAAATGATAACGAGGCGAAGGAGTTCTACTTCTTGGGCGAGATCTATGCAGAGGGCGCTCCGCAGCCGATTCAGATGGCGCAGTCCAAACGCGATGCGTTTGAAATCAACTATCGGTTGGATCGGCCGGTGCGGGACGATATCTATGAGTACATCGTAGAGGAAACGGTGTAAAGGAGGAATCATGAATAAAAAAACAATATCCGTTGTGGCAGCGGTAATCCGGGACGGCGAGCGGGTGTTCGCGACTCAGCGGGGATATGGAGAATTTAAGGATGGCTGGGAATTCCCCGGCGGAAAAATCGAGCCGGGCGAAACAACTGAAGAGGCTTTGGTACGGGAAATTCGGGAAGAGTTGGATACCGAGATTTCCGTGGGCAAGCGGATCGATCGAATCGAATACGATTATCCGACGTTCCACCTGAGCATGGACTGTTTTTGGTGCGAAATCCTGTCTGGAGACCCGGTGCTGAAAGAAGCGGAGGATGCAAAATGGCTGACCAAGGAGACGCTGGACAGCGTGGACTGGTTGCCGGCGGATATCGCCCTGATTGAACAGATTCGGGAAGAATTGGACATGGATACGAAGAAGACAGAGACACCAAGGGACATCGACTCGAAAATTATCAATGTAGTAAACGCAATGGATTTTTCAGACGGTTTTGCTGTAGAAGAAATCTCTGAACGCGCACTGAACAAGGCCAAGAAGATTCCGATATCAAATCTTGCGTTGTTGGGGACGGCTTTTTCGCAGATGTCGGAAGCCGCCCGTACAACCGTCACAACGGTCACCAGTGAGATAAAGATGGAGAATTTGTTTGTGGGAATTTGGCCGGAAGGTGCCAATGGGAGATTGTCTATCAATGAAATTGGTGCTACGGTGGGCAATATTATGGGAGAGAAAGGTATCGACTCGCGGATGCTGTTCAAGCCAATCGGCGAAGTCCCTATGGAAAATATAATAACTTCCATTAAGCCAATAAATCCCACAATGATAGCAATTGCCGTGGCACTGATGGAAATAAACCGGAAGCTGGATGGAATCCAGAGCAGCATCGATGAGGTGCTCCGGTTCCTGGAAACCGACAAGCAGGCGAAGCAGCGGGGCAATCTGCAAACCCTTGCGGAAATCATGGAAGATTTCAAGCGAAAAGGGAACGATGCGGATTTCTGCAAGAGCGGAAATCACACGGTACAGGAAATTCGGCGGGACGCGAGACAAGACATTGAATTCTACAAAACGAGAATCGAAACGGCCGTAAAGGGGAAAAAGACCTTTCATTCGCAAAAGGACGTCTGCGAATATGTGGATTCCATTACGACGAATTTTGCTGAGTATCAACTGGCCTGCTATCTGTATGCGTACAGCACATTCTTAGATACCGTTCTGCGAAAAGATTTTGAGGAGGAATCCATCGGCAGCTGCCGCAGCAAAATCATTCGCATCGCGGAAGACTATGATGCGCTGTTCCGGGAGTGCCGCGCGCAGATTGCATCTTATCAAAGAAGTTCCGTCGGGAATAAAGTGGTGGGCGGCATCGGCAAAACCGCCGATACGCTGGGCAAAGCCATCCGAAGCATTCCGGTAATCGAAAAAGGTCCGGTGGACGAACTGCTGCTGGACGCCGGGGATGTTCTGCGGGATGCGAATAAAGACACCGTCAAAGCCCAAGTGAACAATCTGGAAGTTCTTGAGAACAACCGAATGGGAGGTTTCCTGAACGGAATTGGCGTCGTGGGTGCGCTGTGCAACCGAAAGAGTGCAATGATAACGGATGGAATGAATCTGTACGTTCTTGACTCGGAAACTGTGTAGTCGTGTTTCAGGATAGTCATTGAGCCGCCGGCCGGAATCCTGTATAATGAAACGAGTACGGAAACGGTACGAAAGCGGATGATATGATGAATTGTATTTTTAGGAAAAGGAAGGTAATGGTACATGAAAATTGCAGTAACATATGATAAGGATAACGGAACCGTATTCCAGCATTTTGGACATTCCGAAGCGTTCAAGGTATATCAGGTGGAAGACGGCGAAGTGGGTGCCGGTGAAGTGATGGGTACCGACGGTGCCGGACACGAGGCGCTGGCAGGCGTGCTAAAGAATCATGACATTGACGTGCTGCTTTGTGGCGGCATGGGCAGCGGTGCGCAGGCGGCGCTGGCAGAGGCCGGAATCGAAGTTTGCTCCGGTGTGACCGGCGATGCGGATCAGGCAGTGGTAGATTATCTGGCGGGAAAGCTGGAGTCTGCGGGCGTGAACTGCGATCACCACGATCACGAGCACGGCCACGATGAAGAGGGCGGCTGCGGACACTGCGGCGGTGGCTGCGGAAGTTCTTGCGGCGGCTGTGGAAGCCAGGAGCTGCAGATTCTTTTCCCGGGAAAGAATGCCGGCAAGAAGGTAAAAACACATTACGACGGAACCCTGAATGACGGCACGAAGTTCGATTCCTCCTATGACAGAGGGGAACCGCTGGAATTCGTGTGCGGCGTGGGCATGATGATTCCGGGCTTCGATAAAGCGGTTGTGGAAATGAATCCGGGCGACGTGGTGAATGTTCACCTGACGCCGGAAGAAGCATACGGCGAGAGAACGGAACAGGCGATTTTCACCGTGGAGCAGAGCCAGATGCCGGGCTGCGAGCAGTTCAACACCGGCGACAAGGTGTTCCTGCAGAATGCATTCGGACAGCCGTTCCCAGCAGTGATCGCTGCGAAGGATGAGACGACCATCACCTTCGATGCCAACCATGAGCTGGCCGGCCAGGAGCTGAACTTTAAGATTGAGCTGCTAGAAGTAGCGGAATAGGGATAATTGAAAATGAAGAGAGAAAAGCACCGAGCAGCGATTGCGCTGCCCGGTGCTTTTTTCGCATGCGTGGGGAGAGGCGCCGCCGGCATGTCTGGGAGTGCGGAGGGGCGAAATCCGGCGGCGGGAATGTGAAGATTTTGCTCCCCGAAACGGAGGCACAAGGCCTAGCGGGGGTCGGGGAACAAAGAGAGAAGGTCGCCGGGCGCGCAGAAAAATCGGGAGCCCAGTTGGAAGGTTGAATTGAGACAAAGCAAAAGCGGACCGGCATTGGCGGCCCGCTTTTGCTATCCTTCTTATTTAATTTTTATGCCGGGTTCACGTGAACCATGCAGTGTTTTACATTTGGGAAATCCTGTTCGATATCGTCGTGTACCTGCTGAGCGATATCGTGGGCTTCATACAGGGTCAGGGAACCTTCCGCCTGGATTTCCACATCCACGTAGATCATGGAACCGAAATCCCGTGTCCGAAGAACGTCGATGCCTTCCACACCGGGAACGGCGAGGATGGTTTTCCGGAGGGCGTTGACCACCGGATCGCTGCAGGCATGGTCGGTCATCTTGGAGATGGCGTCCAGGAAGATATCGAAAGCTGCTTTTAGGATAAAGAAGCTGATGATGACGCTGGCCAGAGGGTCCATGATTGGAAAACCCAGGCGGGCGCCCAGGATACCCACGAAACTTCCCACGGAGGACAGAGCGTCGGAGCGGTGGTGCCAGGCATCGGCCATGAGGGCCGAGGAGCGGATTTTCTTGGCGTTGATTCGGGTGTACCAGAACATGCCCTCTTTGGTGACGATGGAGAGGACGGCTGCGGCGAGGGCCAGTTTGCCGGGAACGGTGAGGTGCAGGTAGCTGCTGCCCACGATGTTCCGAAGACCCTCAATGCCAATCGCGGCGCCGGTGAGTCCCAGCATGACAGACAGCACGATGGAGGCCACGCATTCGAAGCGGTCATGCCCGTAGGGGTGATTCCGGTCCGGGGCTTTGCCCGCCATCTTGACGCCGATCATGACGATGATGGTGCTGATGACGTCCGACGCGGAATGGATGGCATCGGAAATCATGGCGCCGGAGTGGGCGACGATTCCCGCAACCAGTTTGAATGCGGTCAGAACGATATTCAGTGCCATGCTGCGGGCGGACACCCGCATGGCGATGGCTTCGTTTTCTTTCAGTTGAGCCTGATTTCGGCTTTCTTTTTTCATTTAAAACACTTCCTTTTTCGAGCGTATATATAATTATAATTCTTGTATTCTATACCTCGGACACACCGTTAGACAAGAAAAACCCGAAATTGTTTTTAGAATAGAACGAAATAGAACGAAGAAAAAGGATGCCGCTGAAGCAGCATCCTTTCTCGAAAGGTATGTGTGTTATAGGTAGGTGTTTGCTTAGTTGTTCTTGGATGGGGATGGAGTCGGTTCGCATACTGCGGTGTAGTGTGCTTTACGAGCCTTGAACTCCGGATCCTTGTACAGGTTCATCAGACGGCCCTCGTTCTCAAAGATATCATCGCCGTGGGCTTTTTTGCCGGAGATGGTATCGTGAGCGTGCCATTCGGTAGCCGGGTCGAACTCCAGCTTGAACGCGCCATCCTTGATTTTCAGCGTACCCTGCAGGCCGCACAGCTCGCACTCTGCGGTTGTGGTACCCGGATAGATGTAGAACGCATTGCCCTGGCAGTGCGGACATGCACCTTCCTTACCCTTCCAGTAGGACTTCTCGGTCAGCTCTGCGATTGGGAATTCGTGGCAGTTTGCATTGTCTTCGATAATCTGCTGTGCTGCCTCCACCAGGTTGCGGCCGATTTCCTTCATGCGCTCTACCTTGTCATCCTGCATGATTACGTCCTTGGACCAGGAGAAGAAGTCGTTGTCGATAACCTTCCAGCCCGGGCTCATTGCCAGCATTGCGTGGTCGGTCTCTACACGAACGGCCCAGTCGGATCCGCCGATGCCTACGAAAGAACATGCCTTTTGCCGGAAGAGTTTGTCCGGAAGACCTTCTTTTCCGGCTTCCTTCATCTGCATATTTGCACCGAAGAGCAGACCGGTATCGTGTCCCGGACCCATACGGTCGGTGATGATGTGGAAGAGACCGGATGCGCCGGATTCGTAGATCGGGTCTACGAACAGGAGACCGTCTGCCTCAACCATCTTCTCATACAGTGCTGCAAAATCATCCTTGCGGGTGCATACCATGCCCTTGCCGGTTACCAGACCTCTGGAACATGCAACGCAGCCGGAGCAAGTCTGGATGTCCCAGTCAAACAGGTGGATAAATTCAATTTCCGCCCCCATCTTCTGAGCTTCTTCCAGTGCCACGCGGCACATGGTGTCGTTATTTCCGTTTTTGGTTCCCAAGGATACGCCTAAGATTTTCATATTAATTCCTCCATAGCTCGAATACTGTGTTAAAATATTTACATTTTGTAATATGAATATACATTAAAAAATGTCTGCAAACAAGCGGAAACCCTTGAAATTGCTATACATCATAGGTTATGGAATGCATGATTGAAGGGTTATAGTACAAAATGAGTCGGAAAAGCCACAGAATTCCGGGGGAATTTTATCAAAAAAATAACGAAATCTATTGACCCGACGGCAGCGCTATGGCCAACAAGCTGACCTACCAGACCGGCGAACCGGATATTTTTGTGGACGGCGGCCCACGGAAAACCTGCCCCTACTGCGGGGGTGGGAATGTGAAGATTTTGCTCCCCGGAACGGAACCACAAGGGCTAGCGGGGAGCGGGGAGCAAAGAAAAGAAGCCGTCGGCCGCCCTGAAGGCTCAGATTCGGCGGCGGGAATGTGAAGATTTTGCTCCCCGGAACGGAGCTACAAGGGTTAGCGGGGAACGGGGAGCAAAGAGAAGGAGCCGCCGGGCGGCAGAGAGGACGAAATCCGGCGGCGGGAATGTGAAGATTTTGCTCCCCGAAACGGAGCTGCAAGGGTTTGCGGGTAGCAAAGAGAGGGCGCCGCCGGACGGCCGTGAGGGAGAAATCGGGCGACGGGAATGTGAAAATTTTGCTCCCCGAAACGGAGCTGCAAGGGTTTGCGGGGAGCGGGGAGCAAAGAGAAAGAGCCGCCGGCCGCCCGGAAGGCGAAAAGTGGCGGCCGTTAAAAACTCCGTCAACCACTTAAAAAAGCACCTCCGCGGAGATGCTTTGCTAATCGATTTTGTTTTTATCTGCGGATTAATCTAATTCCAACCCCTTTACTTCGGTTTGTTCTGCAGTCCCTCCGTGTCTAAAATAATCCTCAAAACTTACAAAAAAGCAAAAAGAGGAAAACTCGTTTTCAAGTTTTCCTCTTTATAAACTTAAAGTTTATTGCCTATCCAAAACTAAGCGTTTACCTTGTCCTTCAGAGCCTTTCCAGCCTTGAAAGTAGGAGCTACAGAAGCCGGAATCTGAACAGTCTCGCCGGTCTGAGGGTTTCTGCCTTCTCTAGCGGCTCTGTTCTTTGCTTCGAAAGTTCCGAATCCAACCAGGGAAACCTTCTCCTTGGAAGCAAGAGTTTCACCAACGGTTTCAGTAAATGCGTTCAGCGCCTTCTCAGCATCTGCCTTGGAAAGTCCAGCCTTAGCTGCCATCTGTGCAATCAGTTCTGCCTTGTTCATATCAATTCTCCTTAGTAATCTTAATATTTTGGAGGTTCCGAAGTGAACCATCTCAATAGCTTTATCAATAATACCCTAAAATCAATATGGTTTCAAGTGCCTATACTGTGAAATTCGGGCAAAAAAGGTATTTTGAGTCAATTTTTCTGCATGGATTTTCCGACAATACGAATTAAGGGTTAATCTCCCGGTCCATAAGTGGTACAATAAAAGTTAAACTGGGTATTAGGGAATAAAAGGAGATTACAAAGGGCAAAATGGTTACAACATTATTACTGAAACAATTGACGATTTTCTTTATCTATATGGCGGCCGGCTTTATGATGGTAAAACTGGGAATCCTGAAAGGCGAGGACAGTAAGGTGCTGTCGCTGCTGTGCATCTACGTGCTGCTTCCCTGCGCCATTCTAAAATCCTATCAGGCGGAGTACACGCCGGAACTGCGGGACGGATTCATGCTGGCCATGGGGGCGGCCGTCATCGCGCAGCTGGTTCTCATGGCGGTGACTTACGGTATCAGCGGAATTTGCCACTTGGATGCCACGGAAAAAGCATCGATTATGTACCCGAACAGCGCGAACCTGATTCTTCCGCTGGTGGCCGGCGTTCTGGGGGATCACTACATGATTTACGCCAGCGCCTATTCTTGCGTACAGGGTATTTTTATCTGGACCCACTGTACGTCCATGATGAAGGGCAGCCGGGACATGAACTGGAAGAAAGTCTTTCTGAACATCAACCTCATTACCGTGGTGGTGGGTATCATCATGTTTTTCGGGCAAATTCATCTGCCGAAGATGGCGCTGGACACTCTGGGGGGATTCTCGGCCGCATTGGGACCGATCAGTATGATTGTAATCGGAATGCTTTTATATAATGTAGACTGGAAAAATATTTTCCAAAACGTCCGGGTACACCTGGTGGTGGCTCTGAAAATGGTGATTCTGCCGTTGGGCGCGGCGGTGTTATTCAAATGCACGCCGATTCGGATGCTGGCGGAAGACGGAGAGATGATTTTATTGGTGACCCTGTTCGCCATCATGGCGCCTTCGGCAACGCTGATTACACAGCTGGCGCAGATTAACGACCGGGACGAGGGATATGCGGCGGCGATTAACGCCATGACGACGGTGGTGTGCATCGTAAGCATGCCGCTTTTGACGATGTGGTACATGAAGTAAGGAGAGACGATGAATCGGAAACAACAGGCGTACCGAAATGCGGGAATTTATATGGGAGCATTCTTTCTGCTTCTGCTGCTTCTGAGATTGGATGTGCGGGCCATCGGGGCCGACGGGACGAACGTGGGGCTGTCCCACCTGAACGGGGCGGTGCATTTTATCACCCGGTCCCATCCGTGGATCTATGCGTTTACGCAGCTGCTGGGCTGGGTGGCGCTGGTGGTGGCGGCGTCCTTTGTTTTATTGGCGGTGGGCGTGCTCATCAAAAAAAGAACCTTGCGGTCGCTGCGGGGGATTGCGTGCTTGTTTCCGGTGTACGCGCTGATGATTCCGTTTGCTTTTTTCTTTAACGTGTTCACGGTGAACTGTGGGCCGGCGTTCTTCCGCGGGGAGACCCATCCGTCCAATTCCTTTCCATCTATGACGACGGTGTTCTGTCTCGTGGTGTTCGGCACGGCGATGATGGAGTGGCACCGGCTGTTCCGGGAGTACAAGGAACTTCTGGCAAAACTGGAGACGGCCGGGTTGGTGTTGATTGGCCTGAGCCTGGTGGTGCGCATTCTTGCGGGAATGAACTGGTTCACGGATATTTTGGCGGCGGTGCTGCTGAGCCTGTCGCTGATCAACCTGTACAAGGGCCTTTGCATTCGCGTGGTGAGAGTGTCATCGGATGGTGAAGAGTAAAGGAAAATTAGTAATCCTGTTCGGATTTGGTAGTACCGGCGAACGGGTTATGGTATACTTAGGGCAAAGAAAATGCAAACTATTATGACGAGTTAGGAGATAAAAAAATGGGTTTTTTGGATTCAATCAAGAAGGGTTTTGCAATGGAGGACGAGGATCGTCCGATTCCGAATACACTGGATGAGCTGGTTCGAACCAGCGGTTCTTCGGAAGCCGGCAGAGGCCGGGTCATCGTGGTGGAGCCGATGCGCATGGAAGAATGTAATGCGCTGGTGGAATGCATCCGTCACGGTCTGGTGGTAATCATCAACACCGAGAAGCTGGAGGAGGAATTCTCCCGCCGCATCGTGGACTTCCTCACCGGTGCGACTCGCGCCATTGACGGTCGTTCCCTGAAAATCAACCGCACCACTTATATTTTTGCGCCGTCGGATATCGACGTGGCAATTCGCCGCAAGGACAAGAAGCCGGTGGAGAAGGTGGAGAAGCCGGAGGTTCAGATCCGCAAGGAAACCCCGATGCACCGCGTCGTTCCGGACGAAACCGCCAACATCCAGGAGGATGAGCCGGAAATCGTGAAACCGGAAGTGGTTTCCCATGCAGCACCAAGTGCAGCTCCAAATATGGCGCCAAGTGTTGCGCCGAAGGAAGAGGACGCGAAACGCGTCACAAGCGACACCATCCTCTACGACGGAAGCCGCAACGAATAGGAAGAAAGATAACAAAGAACGAAAAAGCCGCAGAGGCCGTCCGGATTTCCGGGCGTCCTCTGCGGCTTTCCTTTTGTTTTTGATTATCCCTCAACACTTGGATTATCATATCTTATTTGAAGAAGCGATGCTCGTCATCCTGAAAAACAAAATCCGTGGAGCCGCCGCAATCGTTGCAGAACGCTCCCTTGTACTGAAACCCCGGTGCGTAACCGCCAAATCCCTCTTCCAAATTCTCGGATCCGCAGAATGCGCAGATTTTCGGTGTATTCCCGTCGCGGTTATCCACCTTCCGGTGCTTCTTGTAATTCGGAAGCTTCTCGTGATCTCGTCCCCGGAAGCCGGTGGCCGTGTTGTTCAATTCTTTTTCCGTCATGCTCCATCTGCCGTCTGCCATGTATATATATCCTCCTGAATCTCTTATGGTTCCTGAATTATGGTTCCTGAATCGTTTGAGTTCTGCCGATGCAATTATATCACATTTTGGGATTGGAGAATGTTTTTTCGGTTTTCGTGCGCAAACCCGAGGCCGGAAATTATGGAAAAGGCGGCC
>OMNT01003177.1_pt1 | contig 12248 bp, 13 predicted proteins | sample 1672551 | NCBI WGS metagenome assembly OMNT01 (sample SAMEA3136698, study PRJEB25190) | human gut metagenome
AAAGAAATTTTCTGCCATAGCGTTATCATATGGGTTTGCTCGTCTTGACATGGATGGCGTAATGCCATAAGATTTTGTCAGGTTGAAGTATGCTTGCGAGGTGTACTGGAACCCCTGGTCGCTGTGGAGCTGCAACTCCGCTTTTCCCGGACATAGTAAGACCCCCTAATGTAGCTTTATTTTCCTACATTAGGGGGCCTTTTGTCTATTGTACGGTTTTACTGGAGCGGTTCATTTTCAGAGCCGCGCCTTTTCTGAACGGAATAAAAACAGATGCGGTCGGTGGAAACAGCTGCTCAAAAAATTTCTGAAGCATCCGCGGGCAGCTCACGCACTCGGTACAGATAACGCAGGCTTCCTTCGGCCTCCGCTTCGTTGACCGGGAGAGCCAGCGCCTCGGCAGTCTGATGCGCCGCGTCCAAAAACAGGGTGGCCGCTGCAAATACCGCGGCCCACACATGGCCGGGTTCTGCGTCCGCATAGGTGGAAAGGTAACGCTCCCAACAGCCGGCGGGCAGGTAAGCGGGCAGGTCCGCACCGCTTTTGCCTGCGCTGACGGCAAAGCCCGTGCGCGTGCCGGCCAGCCAGGACAGCATGTGCAGAAGCTGGGGCCGGACGCAGGCATTCAGGGTGTCCAGCGCATAAGTGACGCGGCCGCGCCACAGGCCCTTGGCCACATAGGGAAGCGTCCACCAGAACTCGTTGCAGCAGCCCGCGAACGCAGTCTGGTCCGGCCTGCGGATGTGGTAGGCCGTGTCCGAGGGCAGCGGCAGGGGCGGCAGAATGCCGTCCTTGTCCAGCAGAACAATGGTCTGGGAATCGCTTTGGCATTCTTCCAGCGCACGGGGGAGCGTCATCAGCCGGAGGTCGATGCGGTTTCCGTCCGCGAACTGCATCAGATAACCATAACAGCGCGCAAGGTCTGTGGGCTGTCCCGCCGCATGGTCCATCTCGTCGGGCGTCTGCATGACGAGCCGCTCCCCAAACACGTCGACCCAGCCCGGCTGCGCCCGGAAGGATGCGGTTTCCTCCACTACATACACGATGTCGTAGTCCTGAAAAATATCCCGGGGCGCGTTGGGGTTGGCGCGCGAGCCGTTCATAAAAACAGCGCGTACGCGCGCATCCCGTTCGGCTACGCCCAAAATGAGCGCCGTCATTTCGCGCTCTGTACGCATATACATCCTCCTCTTTTCGCTGCGGCCTGTCAATAGGCCATTGCAAAGCCGGCAAAGCGCCAGCCGTTTTCGGTGTTTACCAGCTTAACCTCGCAGGTCTCGGTGTAGGGGCTGCTGCTGGCGGAGCCGCCCGGCCCCGCCTCGTCATAATGGCCGATGAGCTGGAAGCGGATTTCATCCGCCGTCTCGCTGATCTGTGAAAATTCGCTGCTTTTGTAGAAAATATTGCCGCCCCGGTCGCCAAAGCTGAAATAAAGCAGGCCGTCATCGCCCTTGATATAGTTTTGATATTTGTCAATAAGACTGTCGGCAAAGTTTGACGTAAACACGCAATCCAGTGCTGTGCGAAAGGCGGAATAATTGGCAAACCCGGTATCTTGATAGTAGCTCCGTCCGGTATCTCCGACAATAAAGGGAGAGTTTTCATCGATCGTATCAAAAGCAAATCCACTGGATACATCAAAATGATAATACAGATAATAGGCCGCGCGGTAAAGCTCCTGTTGGTCTGCGGTGAGAAATTCAGGCACAGCATCCGGCTGGATATTCGCCGCGTCCGCGGGCAGAAGCGAAAGCGCCTGTGCACCCTCACCCGATGCGCTTTCAGGGGCGGGAATACTTTGCGCCGCGCTTTCAGAGGAAACGCCTTCCGTCGCGGAGGAGGATACCGGGGAGGATGTACCGTCTGGCGTGCAGGCGCACAGCGCGAGGAGCAGCACCGTACAGGCGGCTGCTGCAAAAAAGCGGAAAAAATGCTTCATCCCTAAGCTCCCTTCCATAAAAAGGATATGCCTCCGGCTCATTGTATGTACAACGAGAGGAAAAATTGAAAAATTACGCCCGCGCGGAAATTTCCACGCGGGCGCAGGCGTTTGCTTAATACAATTTTTCGCGTGCTACATAGGAGGTGTGGAGGATATGATGCGCCTTGTGGCCGCCCGGCTCGCCCAGATACTCGGCGTACACTTTCTTGAGCAGCGGGTTCTCGTGGCTCTTGCGGATGGCCTTCGCGTCATCCTCGCCGTACAGGGCTGCGGCGCGCAGGGCCTTCAGGTCCGTAAAGTTGCGCACACTGGCCGGCTGCGTGGGCTGGCCGCCGCCGTTTACACAGCCGCCCGGGCATGCCATGAATTCGATGAAGTCGTAGTGCTTCTCGCCGCTCTGCACAGCCTTCAGCACTGCGTCGCAGTTGGTGAGGCCGCTGGCCACGCACACGTTCAGGTGCAGGCCGCCCACATCGTAGCTGGCCTCCTTGATGCCGTCGGTGCCGCGCACGTCGTGAAATTCCACTTTCTCCAGCGTCTCGCCCGTCACAAGCTCCACAGCCGTGCGCAGGGCCGCTTCCATCACGCCGCCGGTAGCGCCGAAGATGGTGGCCGCACCGGTGCTCTCGCCCAGCGCCGGGTCGAAATCCTCGTCGGGCAGCTCGGTAAACTTGATGCCCGCGCGCTCGATCATACGGCCCAGTTCACGGGTGGTGATGGAGATATCCACGTCGGGGATATTGTCGCCCGCTGCGCTCATGTCGTCGCGGCCGATCTCGAACTTCTTCGCGGTGCAGGGCATTACGGACACACACACGATGTCGTGGGGGTCCAGGCCCATCTTTTCGGCATAGTAGGTCTTGGTCAGCGCGCCGAACATCTGCTGCGGAGATTTGCAACTGGACAGGTTGGGAATCATGTCCGGATAATAGGTTTCGCAGAATTTTACCCAGCCCGGGCTGCAGCTTGTGATCAGGGGCAGCGTGCCGCCGTTTTTCACGCGCTGAACAAACTCGGTGGCCTCCTCCATGATGGTGAAGTCGGCCGCGGTGTCGGTGTCGAACACGCCGCCAAAGCCCAGGCGGCGCAGCGCGGCGACCATTTTGCCCTCCACGTTGGTGCCGATGGGCATGCCGAAGCATTCGCCCAAGGTGGCGCGCACGCTGGGCGCGGGCTGCACCACAACATGCTTGGACGGGTCGCGCAGCGCGGCCCACACCTTGGCGGTGTCGTCTTTTTCCGTCAGCGCGCCGGTGGGACACACGGTGATGCACTGGCCGCAGGAAACGCAGGGGGAATCGCCCAAAGGCGCTTCAAACGCGCAGCCGATGTGCGTGGAGAAGCCGCGCTCGTTGGCGCCGATCACACCCACGGCCTGGTTGGCCTTGCAGGCGGCCACACAGCGGCGGCACAGGATGCACTTGTTGTCGTCGCGCACCATATGCGGCGCGGAATCGTCGATGGCGTAGCGCTCGCGGCTGCCGATGAAGCGCATGCCGTTGACGCCGTAGTCGCGGCAGAGCTTCTGCAGCTCACAGTCGGTGCTGCGCACGCAGGACAGACAGTTCTGGTCGTGGGTGGAAAGCAGCAGCTCCAGGTTCGTCTTGCGGGACGCCTGCACTTTTTCGCTGTTTGTCACGATCTCCATGCCTTCATTGACGGGGTACACACACGCGGTGACCAGGCTGCGCGCGCCTTTGACCTCCACAACGCAGATACGGCACGCACCGATCTCGTTGATCTCTTTCAGATAGCACAGGGTCGGAATCTCAATGCCCACGCTGTGGGCCGCTTCCAGGATAGTAGAGCCGGCAGCGACTTCGTAGGGCACGTTATTGATCTTGATATGTACGGTTTCCATTCGTTGTCACTCCCTCTCTTAACCTTTGCTGATGGCGCCGAATTTGCACTTCTCGATGCAGGCGCCGCACTTAACACACTTGGCGGTATCGATGGTATGCGGCTGGCGCACGGTGCCGCTGATGGCGCCGGCCGGGCAGGTGCGCGCGCACAGCGTGCAGCCCTTGCACTTGACGGGGTCGATCTTGTAGTTCAGCAGCGCCTTGCACACGCCCGCCGGGCAGCGCTTGTTGACGATGTGCTCCACATATTCGTCGCGGAAGTAGCGCAGTGTGGAGAGGACGGGGTTCGGGGCTGTCTGGCCCAGGCCGCACAGGCTGTTGGATTTGATGAATTCGGCCAGCTCTGTGATTTTGTCCAGATCCTCCATGGTGCCCTTGCCGTCCGTGATCTTGTTCAGCAGCTCCAGCAGACGCTTGGTGCCCACGCGGCACGGCGTGCACTTGCCGCAGCTTTCGTCTACGGTGAATTCCAGGAAGAACTTGGCGATATCCACCATGCAGGTGTCCTCGTCCATGACGATGAGGCCGCCGGAGCCCATCATGCTGCCGATGGCAAGCAGGTTGTCGTAGTCGATGGGTGTGTCGATGAGACTGGCCGGGATGCAGCCGCCGGAGGGGCCGCCCGTCTGCGCGGCTTTGAACTTTTTGCCGCCCGGGATGCCGCCGCCGATCTCCTCGACGATGGTGCGCAGCGTGGTGCCCATGGGAATCTCTACAAGGCCGGTATTCTTGATCTTGCCGCCCAGCGCGAACACCTTGGTGCCCTTGCTCTTCTCGGTGCCCATGCTGGCGAACCAGTCCGCGCCCTTCAGGATGATCTGCGGCACGTTGGCATAGGTCTCCACGTTGTTCAGGATGGTGGGCTTGCCGAACAGGCCCTTGACGGCCGGGAACGGGGGACGGGGACGCGGCTCGCCGCGCTTGCCCTCGATGGAGGTCATCAAAGCGGTCTCCTCGCCGCACACAAAGGCGCCGGCGCCCAGCTTGATGTCCAGGTCAAAGCAGAAATCGGTGCCGAAGATGTTGTTGCCCAGCAGGCCGTATTCGCGCGCCTGATCGATGGCGACCTGCAGACGGTGCACGGCGATGGGGTACTCGGCGCGGATGTACACATAACCCTGCGAGGCGCCGATGGCATAGCCCGCGATGGCCATGGCTTCGATGACAACGTGGGGGTCGCCCTCCAGCACGCTGCGGTCCATAAATGCGCCGGGGTCGCCCTCGTCGGCGTTGCAGCATACATATTTCTGCACATTGCCGCGGTTGCCCGAGGCAAGCTGCCATTTGCGGCCGGTGGGGAAACCTGCGCCGCCGCGGCCGCGCAGGCCGGAGTCCAGGATCGTCTGGATGACGTCGTCCGGCGTCATTTCAGTGAGCACCTTGCCCAGCGCCTGATAGCCGTCGAAGGCGATGTATTCGTCGATGTTCTCGGGGTTGATAACGCCGCAGTTGCGCAGCGCGATGCGCATCTGTTTTTTATAAAACGCGGTGTCGTCCAGGCTCTTGACGGTGTTGTCCTCGGCAACGGTCTCGTCGTACAGCAGGCGCGTGACGGGGCGTCCTTTCAGCAGGTGCTCGTCCACGATCTCTTTAACGTCCTCTTCCTTGACCATGCTGTAAAAGCTGCCCTCGGGATAGATGACGACGATGGGGCCCAGCGCGCACAGGCCGAAGCAGCCCGTGCGGATGACCTTGACTTCATTTTCCAGGCCGGTGGCAAGGATCTCGTCCTCGAAGGCCTTCGCGATCTTGTCGCTGCCGGAGGAGGTGCAGCCGGTGCCGCCGCAGACCATTACATGGCTTCTAAACATTGCTTCTCCTCCTTACCGTACGTTGCCGATGGTGTACTCGGTGACGGGATGCCCGCCCACAAGATGCTCGGACACGACGCGCGCGACTTTCTCGGGCGTCATTTTTACATAGGTGACCTTTTCCTGGCCGGGGCAGGTGATCTCCACCACCGGCTCGTACTGGCAGATGCCGATGCAGCCCGTCTGGGTGACGAGCACGCCGTGCAGGTCGCGCCGGGCGACCTCTTCGGTAAAGGCGTTCAGCACAGGGCGCGCGCCTGCGGCGATGCCGCAGGTGGCCATGCCGACCACGACGCGCGTGGAATCGTGCGCCGCTTCCCGCGTATTCACGGTCTGTTTCATCTTGTCGCGGATGGCGGCAAGTTCTTCTAAGCTTTTCATACAGCGTTCTCCTTTTGTAAAAGTTGTTCGGTGTTCTCGGCAAGATATTCCCGCAGCCAAAGCGCTACGGACGGCTCGCTCAGGGGCACGCCGTCCAGCACCGCACGCAGCTCGCGCGTGTCCGCGGCAAACTGCTCGCCGTCGGCCTGCACGGTGTACACAAAGTCGATGTCCGGGCTGCACTGGATGAGCCCCGCCACCGTGGCGGACATATCGCCCAGCGGGGCAAGGTCGATGTGGCCCAGTGTGAACCAAGCCGTTACACAGGTGCCTTTTCCAACGGTGCTTTCGATGGAAAGCGCGCCGCCCGTCATCTCGGCCGCCATTTTCAAAAACGGCAGCCCCAGCCCCACCTTGCGCGTTTTGCGCGTGGTGCAGAACGGGTCTGTCACACGGGCCGCCATCTCCGGCGGCATACCCTTGCCGTTGTCCGTGATGGTCAGCGTCATGCGTTTTGCTGCGGTATCAATGGAAAGCGTGATGGCGACCAGCGTAGCCCCGGCTGCGACGGAATTTTCCGCCACGTCCAGAACGTTCATTGAAAGTTCCTGCATATCGGCGCCCGCCTTTCGTGTCCGGTGTGGTGCGGTGAATGGTGTGCTTACCTCATCCTAACATAAGTATAAGCTCAATATTTTGCCAGGATCTCGTCGAGTTCGTCGCCCGTCAGGCGGCCGTATACATCGTCGTTGATCGTCATGACAGGGGCCAGGCCGCACGCGCCGATGCAGCGGCATGCGTCCAGGCTGAACTTGCCGTCTTCCGTGCATTCGCCGCCCGAAATATGCAGTTTTTCCTGCAGCTTCTCGTAGATCTTGCCGCTGCCCTTTACATAGCACGCCGTGCCCAGACAAACGCTGATTTTGTATTCACCCTTCGGACAAAGGCTGAACTGCGAATAAAACGTGGAAATTCCATAAATTTCCGCCAGAGGTTTGCCCAGCGTATTGGCCACGATACGCTGCACCTCGATGGGTAGATACCCATAGATCTCCTGAGCCTTCTGCAGCGCCGGCATGGCCACGCCGGGCGTCGCTTTGTGCTCCTCGAGCCAGGCCACCAGTTCGGCTTCCTGCTCTTTTGTGCCCTTGAAGGGCACAGTGGAAAAGCGCCTCATATATAGTCCTCCCGTTTGTAAGTTGGGCCAGGTACGGGCAAACAAACCGTGCTTTGGCCCAGTTGTATTTGATTATAACAGAAATTTGTTAAAAAAACGACAAGTTAGCGGCTGCTACTTTATAGCGCAGATGTAGAATTTATGCGTAAAAAACTGTGCAGAAACACAACGGCAAAGCGGCCCGGCGCGCTTGTTTTCGGAACGGGTTTCCCGTATACTTAAGGTGAGCCCCTGTCACCGGGGCTGCTTATGCCGCCGCGCAGCCGCGCGGGCAGAAATGGAGTGGAAGCGCAATGACCATCAAGCAAGTAATGGAAACGCTGGACGCCGAGCTGCTGACGCCGGAGGCGGACCTCACCCGTGAGGTACACGCGGCCTGCGGCAGCGACATGATGAGCGACGTGCTGGCCTATGTGAAAGACCAGGCCGTGCTTGTCACAGGCCTGAACAACCCGCAGGTGGTGCGCACCGCGGACATGATGGACATGATCTGCATCGTGTTTGTGCGCGGCAAAAAGCCGGACGGCGCCATCCTGCAGCTGGCGGTGGACCGGGGCATCGCCGTGTTGGCTACAAAGCTGCCCATGTTCGCGGCGTGCGGCCTGCTGTACGAAAAAGGGCTGCGCGGGGGGATGGCGTGATGGACGCGATCCGCCTGCATTATACCGTGCCCGGGGACGATTTCACCCGTGCGGGGGAGGCCAGCGCCGATTTGAAGGCACGGCTGAAGAAGCTGGGGATCCCTGCAGACGCTGTGCGTAAGGTTGCCATCGCACTGTATGAGGGAGAGATCAACCTGGCCATCCACGCGGGCGGCGGCGAGATCGACGTGGCCGTTACCGATGAGAGCGTGGATATGACGCTGACGGATCAGGGCCCAGGCATCCCGGACATTGCCCTGGCCATGAGCGAAGGGTGGAGCACCGCGCCCGACGAGGTGCGAAGCCTCGGCTTCGGCGCGGGCATGGGCCTGCCCAATATGAAAAAATATTCAGATGAATTTGACATCCAGTCCACCGTAGGCGTGGGCACCACGGTGAAGATGCTTGTGAACATCGACTGAGGGACGTTTTTCGTTGCGGGGTGAAACGCAGCCGTGTCTCCAGGCGTTATTCTGTGTGTGGGGCTGCGGTGCTGCCGGCCGCTGCTGCGGGAGCAGCCGTGCCTTGATGCGGCGCTCTGTGCGAAGACGCGGGAAAGAAACGTTTCAAAGCGGACGGCCGTATGATACGGCCCGGCCGAAAGGAGGATGCCTTATGTTGTGGATCATGGTATTGGGAGCCGCGTGCGTTGTACTTGGCATATTCAATGCCGTCTGGGGCTTTGTGGAGGCGCTGATGCTTCGCCGCGCCCGCCGGGCGCCGGCCAAAGCGGAGGGCGTGGTGTGCGGCCTTGTGCGCCACCGCCTGCCGATGCGTTATGAAAAGCAGGGCGATGTTCCCAAAGTGGCGTACCAGTACTGGGGCCGCACTACAGCCAACGGTGCACATGGCTTTCTCAGTATCCCGCAGGCGATGACGCAGTGGAACTGGTACCCCTGCGTCCGGTTCACCGTGAACGGCGGGGAGACTGAATGGATCGCCACCGGAGGCAGCCGGGAAGGAGCGTGGCGCGTCGGCCAGCGTGTGCAGGTGCTGTATGACCCTGCGCGCCCCGGCGAATATGCGCTGGACGGAGACGCCGCTCCGATGCACGCTGTGCGTGCCGATTTCATATGGGCTGTGGTGCTTACCGCGGCAGGCGCCGCGCTGCTGGCGTTGTATTTTATTTGAGGCCCGCCGCCGCGCGCGGCGGAGCATCTGAGGAAAGGAGGCGGCACGCTTGGAAAAATTCATTCACTCGGTCACCCTGGACAAGGACCTGTGCAAAGGGTGCATCAACTGCATCAAGCGCTGCCCCACCGAGGCCATCCGCGTGCGCGACGGCAAGGCGCATATCCTGGCCGAGCGCTGCATCGACTGCGGCGAGTGCATCAAGGTCTGCGCCAACCACGCGAAGGTGGCCGTGACCGATCCGCTGGAGAGCATCAAGCGCTTCAAGTACCCCATCGCGCTGCCCGCGCCGACGCTGTATGCGCAGTTTCAGGGCGTGCATCAGCCGGAGCCGATCATCGCGTCGCTGTTTCGGCTGGGCTTTGTGGATGTGTTTGAGGTGGCGCGCGGGGCGGATATCGTCGCCCTGACGGCGGAGAGCAAAGCCGCCGATATGCGCAAGACGGCGGAGAACGTGCTCTCCGTGCCGGATACCCATGTCATCCTCCAACCCTCCCTCGGCGTCATACCGCTCCAGCTTTTCGCGTATTATGTGGCGCTGCACAAGGGCTGTGACATAGACAAACCGCGCAATCTGGCCAAGTCCGTCACCGTTGAGTGAGCAAAAAGACTGATATTACTGTAGAATACTGCACAAAAGCGGCGAATACTTCAAATATTTCTTGTACTTTTCCGGTGCCTGTATTATAATAAATCTCTGGTTCAGGCGGAGCTGCCGCGCATTGGGGCGCAGCGCGTCCGCCTGCCGGGAAACCGAAGGAAGGGAGCTGTTACTTAATGGTCAATATCAGCAGCGGCAAGGGAAACATCAGCATTACCGATGAGGTTCTGACCTACCTTGCGGGCGACGCGGCTACCAGCTGCTTCGGCGTCAAGGGTATGGCAGGGCGCAGCAAGGACGGCGGTCCGCTCCAGCTTCTGAGAAGAGAGTCAATGTCCAAGGGCGTCATGACGCACCTTAACGATGACGGTACTCTTTCGCTTGAGCTGCATATCGGCGTTGATAACGGCGTGAACATAAGCGCCGTATGCCGCAGCATTATTAAGGAAGTGCGCTATAAGGTCGCAAAGGCGACAGGCGTTCCTGTGAAGAGCGTCGATGTTTACGTCGATACCGTTATAGTCGGTTAATTACAGATAAAATCCCTCCCGGAGGTGCTTTTGCTTTGAGAGAATATTTAGACGCTGCGGTGTTCAAGGACATGATCCTGTGCGCCGATGCCGCGCTTGCTGAGAACACTCAGCAGATAAACGAGCTTAACGTTTTCCCCGTGCCTGACGGCGATACGGGAACAAATATGGGCCTTACTATGAACGAGGCCGCAGCCCAGCTTAGAAAAAAAGAGTTTTACGCTGTCGATGCCGTTGCCGACTGCGTTGCCGGCGCGCTTCTGCGCGGTGCGCGCGGAAACTCCGGCGTTATCCTGTCGCTTCTGTTCCGAGGAATCTCGCGCAGACTCAAGGGCATGGAGACCGTCGGCGCAAAGGAATTTGCCGCCGCAATGGAAGACGGCGTTGACGCAGCCTATAAGGCCGTCATGAAGCCTGCCGAGGGCACTATACTTACAGTTGCCCGTATGGCGTCGGCAGCTGCTGTCGAATATGCCAAAAAGGGCGACGATATCGAGGAGCTTCTCGACACTGCGATAAGGATCGGCAAGGAAGCGCTCGATAACACCGTTAACCAGAACCCCGTTCTCCAGAAGGCCGGCGTTGTAGATGCCGGCGGCATGGGATATATCGTCATTTTCTCCGCTATGCTCGCATGCCTGCGCGGCGAAGTGACCGCTCCGACGGCGGCGGTTCAGGCAGGCGTTATAGCAAATGAGAACAATGCGTTCGATATGTTTGGAACAGATGAGATAACCTATGCATTCGATACGGTCTACATCGTGCGCAAGCATGAGCCGAACGTTGACCTCACGCCGCTGCGCGCCTACCTTTCGAGCATAGGTGACTGCCTTGTTATCGGCGAGGATGACGAGGCGTTCAAGGTGCATGTCCATACGAATATTCCCGGTGAGGCGCTCACGAAGAGCCAGCAGTACGGCACCTTGGAGCTTGCCAAGATCGAGAATATGCGCACGCAGTATGATGATATAATGGCAGGCCGCAAGGCTCAGACGACCGACGATCTGGAAAAGGTCGAGCAGGAGCTTGAGGCTGCCGAGGATCTGCATGCAGCGCCCACAAAGCGCTACGGCATAGTTGCCGTCTGCGCAGGCGAGGGAATTGCAAACCTGTTCAAGGAGCTTGGCGCCGACACCATCGTGACAGGCGGCCAGACCATGAACCCCTCAACTGCGGATATAATTAAAGAGATAAACCGCACCCCGGCGGAGATCGTGTTCGTTCTGCCCAACAACAAGAACATCATCATGGCCGCCGAGCAGAGCATCCCTCTGTGCGAGGATAAGACCGTTGTGGTCGTTCCCACAAAGACCATTCCCCAGGGAATAACCGCAATGCTCAATTTCGATCCCGAGGGCGAGGTTTCGGACATAGTCGAAGCTATGAACGAATCTCTCGGCGATGTTCACACGGCGCAGGTCACCTATGCTGCGCGTGACTCGGACTTCGACGGCTACGCTATCCACGCAGGCGAGTATCTTGCGCTGCTTGACGGCAAGCTCATCGGCAGCTTTACCGAGATGCCGTCAATGCTCGGCAAAATGTCCGAGGCTTTCGGCGATCTTGATCCCGAGATCATCACCGTTTACTATGGCGAGGATGTAACTCAGGACGATGCCGAGACTACGGCCGCAGCGCTTGAGGAGGCCTTCCCCGACGCTGAGGTCACGGTCGTAAACGGCGGACAGCCGGTTTACTACTATATGATATCGGTCGAGTAATTTAATATAATAAGCTCTCGTCAGCTTAAGCTCACGGCAGTGCGGTAAGCGCTGCCGTGATTTTTTTTGTTTTCAGACACTTTACAAAATAGCTGTTGACAATTTTGCAATCGCACTGTATGCTAACTGTGTTAGAACAAGCCACACAGTTACATAAGGAGAGTGCCATGGAAACAATAAAGCTTATTAACTTTATTATTGCAACGGTGTTTTTTGTTTGCTACTCATATCAGTTTGCATATATCCTCGTGCCGTATCTGAAAAAGGAGAAACCGCACAAGCCTGCGGAGCTGCACAGATATGCGGTTTTGATATCTGCCCGCAACGAGGAGCTTGTGATAGGCAATCTGCTCGACAGCATATCGGCGCAGGATTATCCCTCGAGCCTTGTGCGCGTGTTTGTCGTCGCCGATAACTGCACGGACAAAACCGCAAAGGTCGCCCGTGCACACGGAGCCATAGTGTACGAGCGCTTTAACGATAAGCTCGTCGGCAAGGGCTATGCTCTTGA
>OMNT01003178.1_pt1 | contig 12246 bp, 10 predicted proteins | sample 1672551 | NCBI WGS metagenome assembly OMNT01 (sample SAMEA3136698, study PRJEB25190) | human gut metagenome
GGCCGCGCTCGGCGTGCTGAATCTGGCGGACGGCTTCACCATGCCGCGCTACAGCGCCGAATGGGACGCCGCAGTGCAGCAAATCGAGGCCGCGCTGACCGAGAGCCGGTCCGCTGTGACGAGCGCCGACCCCTGGGACAGCACCGTGGCCTACGCCTTTGGCGACCCCGTACACTGTGGTTTGCTCTACGGCGTGCCGGACGGCATGGGCATCCAGTTTGACGAGGCCGCCTACCTGACCGACCCGGCCCATGAGATTTATTCCCACTACGTCCTGACCGCCGCCGACACCCCTACCGCCGCCCGCTTACAAGCCGACGGCTGGACTGTGCTGTACGAGAGCGACAGGGGCGTGCTGTACGAACATGGCACAATGTAGGGGCCGGGCATGCCCGGCCCGCGGCCTTCCCATAACCGCCCATATACCATACACGTCCGGGCCGGATATGTCCGGTCCCTGCCGCCATTTGATCCACCCCCGAAAGGAGCACCCCTTACTATGCCATCCATCACCGGCCTGACCGCCGCCGAGGTCGAAGCGCGCCGCGCGGCGGGGCAGACGAACCAGCCGCCCAAATCACAGACCAAAACCACCGGCGAGATCGTGCGGGATAACGTCTGTACCTACTTCAACCTTGTGTTTCTGGTGCTGGCCGTCATGCTGGCGCTTGTGCATTCCTGGCTGAATATGGGATTTCTGGGCATCGTGTTCTGGAATACCCTCATCGGCATTGTACAGCAGCTTCGCGCCAAGCGTACCATCGACAAGCTGACGCTTGTCTCAGCGCAGAAACTCCGCTGCCTGCGCGACGGCCGGTGGTGCGAGGTGCTGTCCGACGACCTTGTGCAGGACGATGTTGTCGAGTTCGGCGCGGGTGACCAGATCGCAGCGGACGCCGTCGTGCTGGACGGCAGCGCCCAGGCGAACGAATCCCTCATCACCGGCGAGGCGGATGAAATCAAAAAGGAGCCCGGCGACCAACTGCTCTCCGGCAGCTTCTTGGTCAGCGGCAGCTGCAAGGCACGGCTGACGGCCGTCGGCGAGGATTCCTTCGTCTCAAAGCTGACGGTGGAGGCGAAGAAGGGGCAGCACACCCGCAAATCCGAGATGATGCGCTCTCTGACGAAGCTTGTCAAATGGATCGGCATCATCGTCATCCCCTTTGGCGTGGTGCTGGCGGTCAAGGAGGTTTTGTGGCTGCACCGGGATGTCGCCAGCGGCATTACGTCGACGGTCGCGGCGCTCATCGGCATGATCCCCGAGGGGCTGTACCTGCTGACGAGCCTGGCTCTCGTAGCGGGCGTCGTCCGCCTGGCGCAGCGCAAGACGTTGGTACACGATATGGAGTGCATCGAGACCCTGGCCCGGGTCGATACCCTGTGCGTCGATAAAACGGGCACGATCACGGAAAATAAGATGATCGTGCAGGATATCGTCCCTTTGTGCCCGGAGCGGTACGAGGCTTCGGATATCCGCATGATCATGGCGGATTACGTTTTTGCCATGCAGGACGATAACGATACCATGGTCGCCCTGCGGCGGTATTTCACCGGCGAGGTCCGGCAAAAGGCCATCGAGACGATGCCCTTTACCTCTGCGAAAAAATACGGCGGCGTCAGCTTTGACGCCGAGGAGACATACCTTCTGGGCGCGCCGGAGATGCTGCTGCAGAGCCGCTATGACGAGATCGCGCCCCAGGTCCAGGAGTACGCCAGCCAGGGCTGCCGCGTTTTGCTGCTGGCACTGTATGATGGCGCGCTGTCGGACGAGGCCGTCGACTGTGGGAAGCTGTTCCCGCTGTCATTGATCCTGCTCAATAACAAGATCCGCGCCAACGCGCCGGAGACGTTCCGCTATTTTGCTGAGCAGGGGGTGCAGGTCAAGGTCATCTCCGGTGATAACCCGGCGACGGTCGCCAATGTGGCCATGCGGGCTGGCATCCCGGACGCGGACAAGGCCGTCGACGCCCGGACCCTGACGACCCCGGCGGAGGTCAAGGCCGCCGCACTGCAATACACTGTCTTCGGGCGCGTGACGCCGAAGCAGAAGCGGATGCTGGTGGATGCCATGAAGGCCGCCGGGCGGACCGTCGCCATGACCGGTGATGGTGTCAACGATGTCTTGGCCCTGAAATCCGCCGACTGCGCCGTAGCTATGGCCTCGGGCAGCGACGTCGCCTGCCAGGTCTCGGATATTGTGCTGCTGAATTCGGACTTCTCGTCCATGCCCAGCGTTGTGCAGGAGGGGCGACGGGTCATCAATAACATCGAGCGCTCCGCGGCGCTGTATCTGGTGAAGAATATTTTCTCCTTCGTTCTGGCGTTTATCACCCTGTTTGCGACGCTGCCGTACCCCTTCACCCCGGCGCAGCTGAGCCTGGTCAGCGCCCTGACCATCGGCGTCCCGTCGTTTGTCCTGGCCATGGAGCCGAATAAAAACCGGGTCACGGGGCATTTTATGCGCAATGTCATCACCCGCGCCCTCCCGGCGGCGCTGACGGATATCGTTTTGATCGTCGGCATTCTGCTGTTCTATGTGGCCTTCAAGCTGGATGTCGGGGCGCTTTCAAGCATTTGCACTGCGGTGATGGGCATGGTCGGCCTGCTGATGGTCCATGAGACGAGCAAGCCGTATAACAAGATCCGCACGGCGATGATGATCTTCGTCTGCGTCGGCTTCGTCTTCTCGTTCCTGTTCCTCAAGACATTTTTCACCATCTCGGCCCTGGCGTGGTCGGATGCGTTGATCCTGATCGTCTTCCTGGCCCTGGCCGGTCCCGCCATGCGGCAGATGCACGCCCTGACCGACCACCTCGGCAAGCTCCTACAGCGCGTGGCACAGGCGCCGAAAAAGAAAACGCGGAAGGCTTAAAATCTGAGTGCATCAAAGCATATCAAAAATAGAGACGCACCGCGGTGCGTCTCTTTTTGGGTGTTGAAATCACTTACTGCTTCGTGAAGACCAGGGGGAAGAGGTCGTCGATCATATCGGCGGCATCGGCGAAATCGAGGACATCGCCGGTGAGCTCGGTGAAGGTCAGTTTGCCGTTTTCGAGGGTGTAGGTGATATAGTCATCGTCAGAGAAGTCGTCCTTGTCTTCCTCGAGGAAGAGCTTGTCTTCCGTTGCCTTGTAGTAGCCGGTGTCGTTATCCTCTTCCAGCATCTCAAGCAGGTTGTCCTCGTCGAACATGGAGATGATCTGGCCGACGTAGTCGGAGATGGTGGAGCCGGTCTCCTTTTCAAAGGCCGCGTCGATCTCTTCGCGAGTGAGGCCTGTGTCCCCCACGGAGTCATAGATGACGTCTTCCAACAGGGTGGAGCAGCCTTTCAGGTAGGTCCGGAGGGATGCCAGGGTAGCGTCGCTGTCTAATTTCAGTGTGAAGGTGCCGTCATCGCTCAGCGTCAGTGTGAAGGGAGCGACAAGCGTCAGGCCTTCGAGGTCTTCCTCGGCCAGGCCAGCCTGCGCCATGGATTCGTTGATGATTGACGACATGTCCATTTCGGTGGTGTAGGTACCGCTCAGGTCAGGGGCGGATTTGCCGCAGCCGACCAGTGCCAGCAGCATGGTCAGTACGACTAGGCAGAGTGCGAGTGATTTTACATGTTTCATAGGGTTTTTCCTTTCCAATTTTGCAAGATGCATAAATTTATTTTAACATAGCATGTAATACTTGTCAACCTGCAAAAACTCCATTCCCTATCTCTGCGCTAGGGGAGAAAATGCTGCGAGAAAGGGTTTGACAAAGTATTTGCGATAGGGTAAAATAATACAATAGAATTTATAGGATATCAAGGGCCGGGCGCGTTTGACCCGGCCAATTGGAGTGGACTATGTTACGTGAAGTCATTCTGGATACATTGCTCGACAGCGCACGGCTGCTGCCGTTTTTGTTTGTGGCGTACCTGGCCATCGAGCTGCTGGAGCACTACGCGGGGGACAGGACGGACCGCCTGATGCAGCGGGCCGGGCGGTACGGCCCGGTCGTCGGGGCGCTGGTCGGCGTCGTTCCCCAGTGCGGGTTTTCGACGGTGGCGGCGAATTTATACGCTGGCGGCGTTGTCTCCTTGGGGACGCTCCTCGCCGTCTTCCTCTCCACGTCGGACGAGATGCTGCCGGTTATGATCTCCCGGCAGGCGCCGGTGGGGCTGATTCTGAAAATACTTGGCTTTAAGATTGTGGCCGCCGTTGTGTCAGGCTTTGTTGTCGACCTGGTCTGGCGGCGCAGGGGGCAGCACCCGGCGCATATCCACGAGCTATGTGAGCACGAGGGCTGCCACTGTGAGGACGGCGTTTTAAAATCTGCCCTGCGGCATACCGTCAAGATTTTCCTGTTCCTGCTTGTCATCATGTTCGCCGTCTCGCTGGCGGTGGCGTATATCGGGACGGACGCGCTGGCGGGCCTGGTTTTGAACCAGCCGGTCATCGGGCCGCTGCTGGCGGGTCTGGTTGGGCTCATCCCTAACTGCGCCGGGTCGGTCTTGATCACCGAGCTGTATCTGCAGGGCGGAATGCAGGCAGGGGCGATGCTCTCGGGGCTGATGGTCAGCGCAGGCGTCGGCGTCCTGGTCCTGTGCCGGATGAACCACAACTGGCGGGAGAACCTCGCGATCATCGGCTTGCTCTACGGTGTCTCCGTCGTTTTTGGCTGTGTTGCGGGCCTGCTGCCGATTTTTTAAGGGTAAAACTATTTGAAGCTTAAATTCCCCGGGAAGTGATTTCCCGGGGAATTTTTATAAGGTGCAGCCTGTGGGGGCTTGTTATGCGCCGATAAAGTTTTCGGTGTAGTAGACCCCGTAGTCGGAGCCGTTGAGGTATGCGATGCCGGTACCCATCTGGGTGAAGCCGCTGTCCAGAATATTGGCCCGGTGCCCAGCGGAATTGACCCAGGCGTTGTGAACGTCGATGCCGTTTTCCTGGCCTGCGGCGATGTTTTCACCGCAGCTATAGAAGCTGACGCCCTGCGCTTCGACCCGGTCCCAGGGCTGGCTGCCGTTGCGGCCGGTGTGATCGAAATAGTGGTTGGCGGCCATATCGGCGCTGTGGAGCCGGGCGGAGGTGGCAAGCTTGTCATTTCCAGCTTAGAATGCGCTGGCCATGGTAGGCGCGGAAGGCGTTGACGAGATGGAAGTCTACCCGGGCTTCGCCCGCCAGAAGCGTCGTCACATCGCCCCGGAGGGTCGGATTGTAGGATTTGGCCTGAACCCAGATGCAGTGGAAGCGTCCGCCGTCGTTTTTATCGGTGAGGGCGGCAAAGTAGCAACTGCTGCTGGCGGGCAGGTCGGGGTTGTGGTCCAGCATACTGTAGCCCTGGTAGTAGAAGCCCGGGCCGCTGGTGCAAAGGGCGACGATCTTATCCTGATAGACGCCCGCCATGACGAAGTCCTCATAGGTTTTCGTCCCGTAGACATACCAGGTATAGCCCTCCAGGCAGCTGAGTTGCTCGCTGGGCTGCCCGGCCAGGGCGATGAGCTGCGCCCGGGTCATGCCGATCTGGTAGCTCTTGCCGGCGACCTGGACGGAGTCGCTGGTCCCGGCAGGGATCTCTTCGCCGGGGGTCGGGTCGTTGCTGGGGTCGTCATCGTAGCGGTTTAAAAAGCGCATCAGGATGGAGGCGACCTGGCTGCGGGTGGCGGTCCCAGTGGGGCTCAGGGTCGTTCGGTTCGTGCCGGAGACGATGCCGATGGCGACAGCCCAGCGGAAGGCGTCCAGCGCGTAGCTCGAGACGCGGCTGCGATCGCGGAACTGGGCCAGGGTGTTGCGGGCGCTGGTATCGTAGCCCTGCAGGTTGGCATAGCGGAAGAGGATGGCGACCATCTGCTCCCGGGTGATGCTGGCGTCCGGTGCGAAGCGGCCCTGGCCCATCCCGGCGACGATGTTATTTTCCGACGCCCAGGTGACGGCGTCGCAGTAATACTGGTTGGCCGGAACATCCTGGAAGGGATTGCTGCTCTTGGGTTCTGGCCTGCCGTCCAGTCGCCAGAGAACAGTGACGAGCATGGCCCGTGTCATCGCGCCGCTGGGGGAGAACTGGGTGCTGCTGGTGCCGAAGAACAGACCGTTGTTCAGGGCAAAGTCGATCCCGGCGTGGTCCCAGCTGGTTGTGGCCGGACGGTCGGTAAAGCCGGTGCTGGGGCAAGCGAACGGGGCGATGGCTTGGCCTGCTTCAATGGTCTCGCCGCACAGGTCGCAGATGAGGTCGCCGGTGTAACCGGCTGCCGTGCAGGTGGCTGCCCGGGCATTCTCCCGGTGCGTTGCACCGTCGTGCGCGCAGCCGGCGAGGAATTCCGGGTAGCCGTTTCCGGCCTGGGCAAAGGCGGCGGAGGTTAAACCCTCGTTCAGGCGGCCGGCGAAGGCGTCGCTGGCAAAAGCAGCGGCAGAGATTGCTTCGACGTTTGTCTCCTGGGCGGCGTTATTGCTGGCATTGGCGCAGGCACTGGTCAGATAATAGCAGCGCTGGCGGCTGCTGTAGGAGCGACGGCTGTCCCGACCGACGATGGCACCGGTCGTGCCCTTGGCTGCGGTGACCGTGCCGTAGTCGTAGCAGTTTTGCAGCTTGTAATAGTTGCCGTAGCCGATGAGACCGCCGGTTCCGGCGGAGCCGTAGGTGGAGGTGCTGGTGACGGCGCCGATATTATAGCAGCCGGTGATGACGCCGCCCTTGTCGGTATTGCAGCTGCCTGCCAGGCCGCCCAGGTACCAGACCTTGCCGGTGACTGTGCCGTAGTTGGCGCAGCGGGTCATGCTGCCGTTCATGCGCCCGGCAATGCCGCCAGCTCCGGCGCTGGAGCCATCGGCTGCAATGGCGCCGTAATTCACGCAGCCGGTCAGACTGCTGGCCGTATCCTGGCAGGCGCCGACGATGCCGCCGACACCGTCGGCCCCAGTGATGGCGCCGCGGCTGACGCAGCCAGTGATCCGGGTGCCGCCGTCTATGTAGGCGGCGATGCCGCCTGCGTAATTCTGCAGCGCCGTGATGGCGACGTCTGCGGTGCAATTTTGGATCGTCGTGTTTTTCGCGCTGGAGACGATGGCGGCGACATAGCCACTCGCCTTAGCGACGCCGCTGACTTGAATGTTTTGCAGCGTCGCGCCATCCGTTGCCAGGAAGAGGGCGGAATAGCTGGTAGTGGCTTCTGCCCGCATGTCCGTAATTTTGTAGCCGTTTCCGTCAAAAGTACCGGAGAAGGGGGCGCTGGTGGAACCGATGCCGTCAAACCAGCGGACACTGCGGCTGTAGGTCGCGTCGTCGTTGTTTAGGGAGACGTCCTTGCCCAGGCGGACGGTCTTGCCGGAAAATGTGTTGCCCTGCTTGACAAGCAATGCAAGTCCGGCCAGCTGTCGCGCTGTTGTGAGGGTGAATTCGGTTTTGCTTGCGTCATACCAGTCCGTCTCTGCCAGCTGTGTCCAAACCTTGTGGGTCATCAGCGGCAGCACCGACAGATGCAGGGAAGCAGTGGTGATCAGGCTCGAAACGGTGGCATCGCCTTTGTTGGAGGGCCAATGGGTCTGATTCTCGTCCTCGTAGGTGAAGCTGTATTCAAAGGCGCCGGTGTAAACATAGTTGAGGTCATCCGGATTCATGCCGTCGTGAATCTTCGCGGTGGCCCGCAGCTTGTCGCCCTCATACAAGGCATCGCCGTCCTTGACAGGGTAATTCTGGACAGCAGTCAGCTGGCCGTCTACCACTGCCATGCCGCTTTCCTTGACGACTGTGATATCACAGGCGGGGTTGGCATCAATGTAGAGCGCACCAGCGGCCAGCGCTTCAAAGATACCGCTGATGGCGGCGTCCTGGGTTACTGTGGCAAAGGGGCTGGTCAGACGCTTGCCGTTCAGCGTGTAGGCCCGGAAGGCCCAGCCGCTGGCAGGCTTGTTTGTGAGGTGCAGGACCGTCCCTGCACGGACTGGGCTTTCCTGCGCGGCCGAGACGCTGCCCTGCTCATTCAGTACAAAGGTCACATTGCAGTTTTTGGCTGTGTTGTCCTGCTCCCAGGCAAGGCGGGGATAGCCGTTTTCTGTTTTGACAAAGGCGTCGCCATTGCAGTTGAGGCCATCGACAAAGTCCTGAGACTTCATATAGCTTTCCGATTTTGCTGCAATGTCCACATGGATGGTGATGGCGTTGCCCGCATACCAGCCGTGAGACTCGGTATCGTCGTCGCAGCCTTCCAGGTAGTAGGTATCGGCGATGGTATAGGAGCCACTGTCATGGCCGCCGATGCCGCGGCCGCGCTGGTTTCCGTTGGAATCAATGGTACCGACGTTAAAGCAGTTGTAAATATCCAGCCCCTGGTTGCTGGCGCAGATCCCGCCGGCGGGGCAGGCATAGGTGGTGCTGATTTCACCTGCGTTATAGCAATTGACGATGGCACCCTTGCTCCAGCCGGCGCCGATGATCCCGCCGACGCTCTTGGCGTCTGTACTCTTGACGGACGCAAAGTTTGCGCAGTTTTCAATGTAAATCCCAGTCGGGACGCTGCCGCTGCGGCCAACGACCCCACCGACCCGGCGGCGACCGTAAAAATTACCGCTGACCGAGAGATTCCGCACGGAAGGAGCCGCCTTGGGCGACACTTCATTTTCATAGAGCTGGCCCAGATAGCCGACCAGACCGATGCCCTCGGAATAACCGAAATGCTTGCTGCCATAGCGGTTGCATTTGACATTTGTGATCCGGTGACCCTGTCCGTCCAGCGTGCCGTTAAAAAATGCTTCGACGACCTTGGTGCAATTTTCTACATCCAGCGGGTATTTGCCGCCAATCGGCACCCAGTTGTTGACACCGCCCATGTCCATATCGCAGGTCAGGTATACGGTTTTGTCAGAAAAGTCATGGCCTGGGTCGCCGACGTAGACAGTGTCGTGAATGTCACCGCCACCGGCGCCAATAAGCAGGTAATCATCGACCTTTGTGGAGACAAGGTTTTTCTGGTCTCCTTTGATGCGGTAATCTGGCGTGTCGATGTCCACGTTGCCGCAAACCAGGGCAGCCAGACCCGCAAGCTGGGCCGGGGTGTCGAGATAAAACGCGTCCTTCGTTTCATCATACCAGGAGATATCCACTGCGCCGTCCCAGACGGTGGTGGAGAAGTATTCCGGGATGATCTCGTAGCTCTGGTCGGGTTTTTCAAAGCTGTAGTGGTAGCCATCGGCTTCCTTGGTAAAGTCCAGGAAGGTGTAGCTCTTGTCCGCCAGCTCGCAGCGGATCGTCGCCACGTCCTGCCCCGCCTTCAGCGGGACGATGCCGGTGATCGTGTCACTGGCCAGGCCGACGGCTGGCAGCAGCTGCACCAGCAGACACAGGCACAGGATGATCCCCAAAATTCGTTTTTTCATCTCTTCATTCCTCCAATGCAATCAGGCTGCAGGCGGGCCCCTGCGGCGTCATGACTTCTGCCATGGTGACATGGATGCCGTATAGCTTATCAATGAGGTCCGGCGTCAGCGTCTGCGCCGTTGGCCCGAAGGCACAGAGAGAGCCGTCTTGCAGTGCCAGTACTTGGCTGGCATAGCGCAGCGCATGCTCCGGGTTATGGGTCGAGACCAGGACGGTATAGCCCTGGTGGGTCAGCCCACAGACCCGGGCCATCACGCGCTGCTGATTTCCGTAGTCGAGATTGGCCGTCGGCTCGTCCATGATGAGCACGGCTGCATTTTGCACCAGCGCCCGGGCGATTAGCGCCAGCTGCCGCTCACCGCCGGAGACCTGACTGATGCCCCGGTTTGCCAAATGGGCGATCTCCAGCTGATCCAGCGCCCGGTGCGCCGCTTCCAGCTGCGCTTTGCCGGGGCGCTGGGCCAATTGCAGTGTCCCGGTGGTGCCCATGAGGACGGTGTCGAGCACGGTGTAATTGAAGATCGGCTCTGCAGATTGGGGGATATAGGCAATTTCCCGGGAGAGCTCCCGCTGCGTCAGGGAGCGGACGGGCCGCCCGCGCAGCAAGATTTCCCCCTCCGGCCGCAGAAAGCCGAGAATGCAGCGAAACAGCGTGCTTTTTCCTGCGCCGTTGGGCCCCAGCAGGGCGACCAGTTCGCCCTGGGGGATGGAAAAGCTGAGGTGCTGCAGCACCGGGTGCTTGGGATAGGAAAAGGAGAGGTCACGTACTTCAATCTGCACGGTTGCCACCTCCTGTCAGGACTAAGTAGATGAAGATCGGCGCGCCAACAAAGGCTGTCAGGATGCCCAGCGGGATCTCCGATGACGTTGCTAGCCGGGCGACATCGTCGACGACGATCAGGAACGCCGCGCCGAACAGGGCGCTGGCCGGAACGAGCCGCCGGTAGTCATAGCCGAAGATCATCCGGCAAAAATGGGGGATGACCAGGCCAACCCAGCCGATCATGCCCGAGACGGCGACACTGGCTGCGGTCAGCAGTGTTGCGCAGATGACGACGATCAGGCGTAGCCGCGTCGTATTGACGCCCATGGCCCGGGCCTCTTCATCGCCGACGGTCAGCAGGTTCATCCGCCAGCACAGGATGCACAGGGGGAGAAAGCCTACGACAAAGGGGATGCACAAAAATTGCACGTCCCGCACCTTGATGGAGGAGAGGCTACCCATGAGCCAGTAGGTGATGGCGGGCAACTGCTGCTGCGTATCGGCCACCAGCTTCATATAAGAGGTCCCGGCGGAAAACAGGGACGAGACCATAATGCCCGCCAAGATCATCGCAACGGTGGGATTCGTCCGGCTCAGACGGCTGACAAGATACGCGGCGAAGACGGCGACGAGGCCAAAGAAAAAGGACGTCGCCGAGATGGCAAAATATCCCGCCGCATAAGTTCGCCAGGGCCGCGCCGAACCCGGCGCCGGTGCTAGCGCCCAGGATATCCGGCGAGACCATCGGGTTCCGGAACATGCCCTGGTAGGCGACACCGGCCAACGCCAGTGAAGCGCCGACGAGGGCCGCCGCGGCGATCCGGGGCAGGCGGATCTCAAACAAAACATTCTCCGACCCGACTGGCCAGCACGGCTCGACCGCTTGGAACTGGGAGCGGAGTAAAGAAAAAAGCTGGTGGGGCGTCAGGTTGAAGCGGCCCAGCAATGCTGAGCCGAACAGGACAACCAGAAACACCCCGGCCAGCACGATAAACTTCCAGGCATATTGCTTGTGCGTCGTTTGCTCCATAGATTTAACTTCCGTTCTCTACAATATAATACTGGCCAGTGGCGGCGTCATAATAGACCTCGCCCAGCTTTTCCATGCCGGTATTGCTGCTGTCCAGCTTGTCCTGGGACTGCATGTTGTCCAGCTCGTCCTGGGAGAAGTTGACAGCGCTGTCACGGTCAATGGCAGAATTGCCGCCTTCGCCGTCGGCGGCGTAGGACTGGCCGGAGTCAGACATTGTCCCGCCGGAGGTGGAGATATCGACATTCCAGTGGACGATCAGCGCCAGCATGATGCCGACAGCCAGAACGAGCATGGCGTCGGAGAGGTTGGAGAGATAGTTCATCGGGTTGACCTCTTCCTCCGAAAAGCGGCGGCGGGTCCTTCTTCCTCTTCTCATTGCGGCTTCACCCTTTCACAAACGCAGCTGGTCAGCGTCTCCAGGTCTGCCATGTATGCAGCATACCAGCGGCGGCGGATCGTCGAGACGATCATGCAGACGGCGGCAATGCAAAGACCGGCGACCGTCGTATCAAACGCCGTCATCAGGGAGACGGAGAGTGTGTAGGTATCACCCTGCCCCAGCGCGATGATGCCGGGCCCCAGGGGGATCAGTGTCCCGAGCAGGCCCAGCATGGGGCCGAGCTTGGAGGCAAGGTCCGTGAATTTAATCATGTGGTCATAGTGGGCCTGCTCTTGCTCCAGCAGGTTATCTGCCAGATCATCAAGCAGGGGGCGGGTAAAATCGGGGTGCTGCGTCAGTTCCTGCAGTGTCGCCTTCTGGCGGCGGTTGAGCTTGCTTTCGGCAATGGCCGCTTCCAGATCCGTCTCATTGTCGCGCAGATGCTCCAGCAGCGCGGGCAGGTCCTCTTTCATGTGGCGGTGCTCCGAAAAAAACTCCGCAATGATCCAGCCGACGGAAAAGACGGCAAAGGCCAGCAGTAAAATCAGCAGGATGACCACCGGCAGCTCCATCGCGCCGGAGACAGCCCGCAGAACATTGTGAAATACAGTACTCATGCATCAATTCTCCCTTTTCTATAGTAGCCCACCGCGCTGCCTGCACCGAGGGCGGCCAGCAGAAGCGCGCCTAGGGCTGTGCCCAGGTAGTACCAGCGGCAGTCCTCTGTCTGCA
>OMNT01003199.1_pt1 | contig 12191 bp, 12 predicted proteins | sample 1672551 | NCBI WGS metagenome assembly OMNT01 (sample SAMEA3136698, study PRJEB25190) | human gut metagenome
CATCTGGTAATGCACGACCTACTATAACACTCATGGCATAATCTATATAAGATTTTTTCATTTCACTTGCTATTTCTATAGGGAGTATCTTATTATTTTGTTCCATATCTACTCATCCCCTTTCTTATATATCTAAGTTTGTAACATAAGTTGCATTTTCTTCTATGAATTCTTTTCTAGGTCCTACTTTATCACCCATTAACATTGAGAATACTTGGTCTGCCATTACTGCATCCTCTATAGTAACTTGTAATAGCGTTCTTGTTTCTGGGTTCATAGTTGTATCCCATAATTGCTCAGCGTTCATCTCTCCAAGACCTTTGTATCTTTGAAGCTCAACGCCTGTTCTTCCTATGTCTTCTAATAAAACTTCTAACTCTTTATCAGAGTATACATAGTATTCTTTCTTTTGTTTTTTTACTTTTTACAACATTTAAATTAATATTAAATTTCAATTTCAACACCTTCTTCAATTGATTGATATCCATCGAAGCGCGAGGTACAGTAGCCAACCTTGCAGCGGAACAAAAGATTGAAATATTCTGGGAAACGATTCCTGCATCCATAGCACCCATCAACTGAGTATGTGCATTCTTAGTATCTCCAAAACGAGAAAGATCACTAACCAAAACTAAAGATACCGGAGCTGATATTACAAATGCCTGTCCACCTGCCACTGCTCCACGATAATCGCCTTCAGCTATCAGATTCAACTGGTGATTTTTTGCATCATATAAATAGCTACCTTCCGGCAATACCACATATACATCCACATCCTGCTTATTCAAAGCCGACGGAGCAGTCCGTTTTCCAGAATCGCTCCGATTAATACCGTTAGCAGCCCACAACAAATCCGACAAATCAGATAAATTCAATGCTTTCGAAGCAAATTCACGAGTAGAATGACGTTCGGACAATGCTTTCATCACCGTACCAGTACGGTTCAAATTAGGTTTTGGTAACTTAATCACTTTATCAGCAGCAAATGCAGCTACCGAGAATACTAAACAAGCTAACAACAGTTGTACTTTTCTCATAATTGTGATATTTAAAAGTTGATGAACAAATATAGACAAAAAAGGTCTGCATTCATTTTTGAATACAGACCTTTTAAGAGTTATTATGAGGTTTGATTATTTATCGCCGAAATAACGGTTATACAGACCTTCAAAACCTTTACCGTGACGAGCTTCGTCCTTGCACATTTCATGTACAGTGTCATGGATAGCATCCAAATTTAAAGCTTTTGCACGAGTTGCGATACGTTTTTTGTCTTCGCATGCACCTTGTTCAGCATCTTTACGTTTCTGCAGGTTTGTTTTGGTATCCCAAACACAGTCACCCAGCAATTCAGCAAATTTAGCGGCATGTTCAGCTTCTTCCCAAGCGTAACGTTTGAAAGCTTCAGCTACTTCAGGATAACCTTCGCGGTCTGCCTGACGACTCATAGCCAAATACATTCCAACCTCAGTACATTCGCCCATGAAGTGATTGTTCAGGTCCTTAATCATTTCTTCGTCGCAACCTTTTGCAACACCGATAACGTGCTCATCAGCAAAAGTCAATGCGCCACCTTCTACTTCAACAACTTCTACAAACTTGCTGGCAGGAGCTTTACACAAAGGACATTTCTCAGGAGCTGCGTCACCTTCATAAACGTAACCGCAAACAGTACATCTAAATTTTTTCATTTTCTTCTCAATTTTAAATTAATTAGTCAATACGTGTTTCTTTATCTTTTATCAAGCAATTCTTACATATACCTTTATAATAATAATGCACTTCCGACACCTGATGTCCGTCCATTTCCAGACTCTCTACTTTTTTCACCGCTTCCGGACATTGCAGGTCATAAATGTGTCCGCAACGTTTACAAAGAAAATGGGAATGAACGGAAGTATCTGCATCAAAATTAGTATTTTTCTCATCAATTGTAAGCATTTGAGCCGCTCCTTGCTCCGAAAACAGTTTCAAGGTATTGTAAACTGTAGTCTTTGAAAGCGTAGGCATCGAAGGAGATAATGCTGTATAAATATCATCAGCTGACGGATGAATAGGATGCTCCATCAAATATTGCATAATTGCAATACGTTGCATCGAAGGCTTTATATTATGGTCTAATAATCGTTCGTATGGTTTCATCATTTATCCCTTTCTTTCCAAACTTGTATTCATTACAATTATAAATCCAATGCAAAGATAAAGAGTTATTTGGAATAAACAAATAAAATATGAGAAAAATCTAATGAAAAACATTACTTTTGTTGTACTATAATAAAAGAATAAGTTTAAACAACAGTATTATAGTACATAGAAAAGACCTCATTGAGAGGATTCACCATAGAAAAGATAAATATTCAAAACTATTTTCCTATTTTTGCACTCATTATATATAAAAAGGTATAAGATGAACTACGGATTCGTGAAAGTAGCAGCAGCCGTGCCACACGTGAAAGTGGCCGACTGTAAATTCAATGTAGAGAGAATAGAAAGCCTGATTGCAGTAGCCGAAGGAAAGGGAGTGCAAATCATCATTTTCCCGGAAATGAGTATTACTGGATATACTTGCGGCGATTTGTTCGGTCAACAGCTTTTGCTGGAAGAAGCAGAAATGGGATTAATGCAAATTCTGAATAACACGCGCCAATTGGACATTATTTCTATTGTTGGTATGCCGGTAGTTGTCAATTCGACGGTTATTAACAGCGCAGTAGTTATCCAGAAAGGAAAAGTACTAGGCGTTACCGCCAAAACTTATCTCCCTAACTATAAAGAGTTCTATGAGCAACGTTGGTTCACCTCCGTGATTCAACTAACAACAGACAATGTACGCCTATGCGGACAAATTGTTCCCATAGGAGCTAATTTGCTTTTTGAAACTTCAGATACTACTTTCGGAATTGAAATTTGTGAAGATCTATGGTCCACGATTCCTCCCAGCTCATCGCTAGCTTTACAAGGGGCGGAAATCCTATTCAATATGTCGGCAGACAATGAAGGTATCGGAAAACACAATTATCTGTGTTCTCTCATCAGTCAACAGTCTGCACGCTGTATCGCAGGATATGTCTTTTCATCTTGCGGTTTCGGAGAGTCTACTACTGATGTAGTCTTTGCCGGAAATGGATTGATTTACGAAAATGGAAGTCTGCTTGCACGCAGTGAGCGATTCAGCATGGAAGAACAGCTTATTATCAGCGAGATTGATGTAGAACGTATACGCGCAGAACGTAGAATCAACACAACTTTCGCGGCTAATCAAGCTAAATTAAGAGACAAGAGAGCAGTCTCTGTTGCCACAGAATTTGTAAACAGTAAAGAACTAACCCTCACCCGAAGTTTCCATCCACATCCATTTGTACCACAAGGGAAAGAACTAAACGAACACTGTGAAGACATTTTCGCTATTCAGGTAGCGGGATTGGCACAACGGCTTGTCCACACAGGAGCCAAGACTGCCGTAGTAGGAATTTCCGGTGGATTGGATTCAACGCTTGCACTACTTGTCTGCGTGAAAACGTTTGATAAACTAGGATTATCCAGAAAAGGAATTCTTGGAATCACAATGCCCGGTTTCGGAACGACTGACCGCACCTACCATAATGCTATCAACCTGATGAAATCATTAGGAATATCTATTCGTGAAATTAGTATTAAAGACGCTTGTATTCAACATTTCAAGGATATAGACCATGATATAAATGTGCATGATGTCACTTACGAAAATTCACAGGCACGCGAACGTACACAAATCTTAATGGACGTGGCCAATCAAACCTGGGGAATGGTAATAGGTACAGGAGATTTATCAGAACTTGCTTTAGGATGGGCAACATATAATGGCGATCACATGTCTATGTATGGCGTTAACGCAAGCGTCCCCAAAACACTCGTAAAATATCTGGTACAGTGGGTGGCAGAAAATGGTGTGGACGAAGATTCAAAAACCACATTGCTTGATATAGTGGATACTCCTATCAGTCCGGAACTGATTCCGGCAGACGAAAACGGAGAAATCAAACAAAAGACGGAAGACCTAGTCGGTCCTTACGAACTACACGACTTCTTCCTTTATTATTTCCTACGTTTCGGTTTCCGCCCTTCAAAGATTTATTATCTGGCAAACATCGCATTCAAAGGTAATTATGATGAAGAGACAATCAAGAAATGGCTGGCTATCTTTTTCCGCCGCTTCTTCAATCAACAATTCAAACGTTCCTGCTTGCCTGATGGCCCTAAAGTAGGCAGTATTTCTATCAGTCCGAGAGGGGATTGGCGAATGCCGAGCGACGCAAATTCAGCCATGTGGCTTAAAGAAATAGAAGGTTTATAGGCATCCTATCAATAGGCTTGTGCCACCCCATTGGCACAACTGTGCCAACGGCATGGCATAGTTGTGCCAATGCGATGGCACGGTTGTGACAGCACGGTAGTACAAACAGGGTACTAGTACGATCCTCCAACAGTCATCACTTCTCTTTTTATTCGTTCAATATCAGCTTCCCTGATTCTTCTAATAATGTTTTTATAAATACGATGAAAGCCAAAGCCTCCGTCAGTCATTTCACGAATTGCATCTTCTTTAGAGACATTCTGGAATATAATACGGTAAAGAGCACACACGACTCCTGTACGGTCAGAGCCATGATGACAATGAATGACAATGGGCGATTTACGATTCTTTATGATGCGCAATGCAGTTATCAGCTGTTCCTCATCTACCGAGTGCGCTTTCATCTTTACTCGATGAAGTTTCACAGTCGTTCCTGTTGCCTCATCATTGTCACTATGTCTATTACGAAGATTAAGAGACTCTCCAATACCATATTTTTCGAGAGCTTTAAAGTCCGAGTGTGAAGGTTGTTCGGAACGATATACACCTGAATCTATCTTATATAAATTATTCAGTTTACTATCGGGAAGAGTAATCTTCTCTGCTTTCAGGTTTTGACTAAAAAGAGAAAGAGAAAAGATTACTCCCCAAAGTAGGCTTAACAGGATTCGTTTCTGCATAAGTCTGTGTATTTAAGAAATCAGAGTACCCCTTTGCTGGAAGGAAGTTCAAAATGATAGATATCTCTCTTAATTGCCATTTTCAAGGCACGTGCAAGGGCTTTAAAAATTCCCTCTATTTTATGATGCTCATTCTGCCCTTCTGCTTTGACATTCAGATTCATTTTTGCAGCGTCGCTCAATGACTTGAAAAAATGAAGAAACATTTCCGTTGGCATCTCTCCTATTTTCTCGCGCTTAAACTCAGCATCCCATACTAACCAAGGGCGACCACCGAAGTCCAGACAAACTTGACAAAGACAATCATCCATAGGCAGTGCATAGCCATAGCGCTCAATCCCACGCTTACTACCTAAAGCCTGATTAATACACTCCCCTAAAGCAATAGCAGTATCTTCGATAGTATGATGTTCGTCTACCTCCAAATCTCCTTTTACACGAATCGTTAAATCCATACCGGAGTGTTTTCCAATCTGTTCGAGCATGTGATCGAAAAAGCCAAGCCCGGTGGAAATATCGCAAATGCCGCTTCCATCAAGGTTCAAGGCAACATAAATATCCGTTTCTTTCGTTGTACGACGAACCTCTGCTTTTCGTTCACCGGCAAAAAGGAACTCGGCTATCTGATCCCAGTCTGTTGTTGCAAGAGCACAAACATTTTCCAGTCCTTTTTCTTTCAAGCTTTCTGTTGAGTCCTGCAAATAAATGGCACGACATCCCAAATTCTTGGCAAGTTCCACGTCAGTGGGACGGTCACCAATCACAAAACTTCCAGCAAGATCGTAGTCAGGATTATCAATATACTTTGTCAGCATTCCGGTACGCGGTTTACGGGTCGGTGCATTATCCTCGGGAAAACTACGGTCAATCAAAATATCATCAAACGCAATCCCCTCTCCTGCCAATGTTTTCAACATCAAATTATGAGCAGGCCAAAATGTTTCTTCCGGGAAAGATGAAGTGCCCAGTCCATCCTGATTAGTAACCATTACAAACTCGAAATCGAGTTTACTGCGGACAAAGCCCAGATTACGGAATACTTTCGGGTAAAATTCTAGTTTTTCCAACGAATCGAGCTGATAATCAACAGGCGGTTCAATGACCAATGTACCATCTCTATCTATAAATAATACTTTCTTCTTCGTATCCATTATCCTTCATATTTTCTAAGAGCAGCCAATAACGTATTGTTCTCTATCCGGGTGCCCACTGTTACACGCAAACAGTTACAGCAAAGTGAAACCGAATGGCGATTGCGCACGATGATACCTTCACCTACAAGATAATTGTATATTTTCACCGCATCCGTCACTTTAACCAGAAAAAAGTTCGCATCAGACGGGAACAGTTTGATGGTACAAGGTAATTTCTCAAATTCTTCTTCCAGATAATCACGTTCTTCCTTCAACGTTTTAACCCAACGTTCTATTTCATAATGTTTATGCAACATAGAAATAGCTTGTTGCTGGGTCAGTTGATTGACATTATAGGGATATTTGATTTTGCTCAGGATACCGATTATTTCGACTGACGCAAATGCCATTCCCAAACGAATGGCAGCACATCCCCATGCTTTGGAGAATGTCTGGAATACAACAAGATTCGGGTACTTATCCAATTCTTCCAAAAAAGAAGGTGCATCGGAGAAATCACTATATGCCTCATCCAGTATTACCAATCCTTCAAACTCGCGAAGGAGTGTTTCTATTTCAGACCGAATCAAATCATTTCCTGTCGGATTATTCGGTGAACAAAGGAAAATCAGCTTGGTATGTTCATCGGCAGCTGCCAATAATTTATTTGCCGAAAACTGAAAGTTATCATCCAACAGCACTTTCCGGTATTCCACATCGTTCACATCGGCACACACCTGATACATTCCGTAAGTAGGGTCGATAGCGACCACATTATCTTTACCCGGTTCGCAGAATGCACGAAATACCAAATCAATAGCCTCATCACTGCCATTTCCCAGAAAAATATGTTCGGGAGACACTTTCTTTATTTTCGACAGCAGTGTTTTCAGTTCACACTGCATAGGGTCCGGATAACGGTTATGAGGCGTATTGTACGGATTCTCGTTTGCATCCAAAAAGACAGAAGCCGTATAACCTTTATATTCATCACGAGCCGAAGAGTAAGGTTTCAACTTCCAAATGTTCGGGCGGGTTAGTTCTTGTAACGTTTTCATCAGCAATACTCTTTTAGTTTTCAGTTATTACTTATTAATTGCTTTAAGGCGGATAGTGACGGCATTCTTATGTGCGTCCAAATGTTCATTGGCGGCCATTTCTTCGATAGCCGGACCGATGGTCTTTATCCCTTCCGGAAGGATTTCCTGGAATGTAATCTTGCGGATAAAGCTATCCAGACTTACACCGCTATATGCTTTCGCGTATCCATTAGTCGGCAAGGTATGATTGGTGCCGGAAGCATAATCGCCCGCACTTTCAGGAGTCAAAGCACCTAAGAAGACAGAACCGGCATTAGTGACCCGTTCGGCTACTTCCATATAGTTTTCCGTTTCCACAATCAAGTGTTCGGGAGCATAAGCATTCGTGAGTTCCAATGCTTCATCGATATTTCTAACCAGAATTAGTTTACTGTTTTCCAACGATCTGGAGGCAATTTCACGACGAGGCAATTCAGCTAATTGACGTTCTACTTCAGCCATAACTTCCGTTTGCAGTTTCTCGGAAGTTGTAATCAGCATAGCCTGGCTATCCACTCCATGTTCTGCCTGAGACAATAAATCCGCAGCTACAAAAGCCGGATTTGCCGATGCATCAGCCAAAACCTCTACTTCCGATGGACCCGCAGGCATATCAATAGCTACATCACTCAAGCTGACCAATTGTTTGGCAGCTGTCACATATTGGTTTCCGGGACCGAAGATCTTATATACTTTAGGTACGCTTTCTGTTCCATAGGCCATAGCAGCGATAGCTTGCACACCACCTGCTTTGAAAATCCTGCTCACTCCCGCCAGTTGGGCAGCAAAAAGAATAGCCGGGTGAATATTTCCTTCTTTATCAGGAGGAGTACAAAGTATGATCTCTTTGCATCCTGCAATTTTTGCGGGAACAGCCAACATCAATACGGTTGAGAAAAGCGGGGCAGTTCCCCCCGGGATATAAAGCCCGACTTTCTCAATCCCCACTGCTTTCTGCCAACAGGTTACACCGTTCATCGTTTCCACCTTCTTTCCGACAAAGCGTTGAGCTGAGTGAAATGTTTCGATATTCTGTTTAGCCAAAGAGATAGCGGCTTTCAATTTATCACTCACCAATGTTTCGGCTACCCGTATTTCTTCAGGAGTAACAGCAAGTGAGGACAAGGTTACTTTATCAAAGGTTGCTTCATATTCGAGTACAGCTTTATCACCTTCTGCCCTTACCTTGTCTATAATGGAACGAACTGTGTCAAACAGACTTTCCGTATTCAGTGCCGGACGTTTCAAGAGTTCCGTCCACTGGTCTTTTGTAGGGTATTTAATTAATTTCATTCTTCAGCATAGATTATTTATTTCCACGTATTTTACACGATCATCTTTTCAATCGGCAATACCAGAATACCTTCTGCGCCCAAAGCTTTCAACTTTCCGATAATCTCCCAAAAACGTTTCTCGTCCAATACTGTATGAACCGAACACCAGCCTTCCTGCGCTAATGGCATGACAGTAGGACTTTTCATACCCGGCAAGACGGCAATAATTTCTTCCAGTTTATCCTTCGGAGCATTCATCAATACGTATTTCTTATCTTCTGCTGTTTTCACCGCATTCATGCGGAACAGTAATTCATTCAACACTTCTTTCTTCTCATCGCTCATATTCTTGTTACCAATCAGTAGAGCTTCAGATTTCATGACCACCTCCACTTCTTTCAAACGGTTGCTGACCAAAGTAGAGCCGGAACTTACAATATCAAAAATAGCATCAGCCAGTCCAATGCCCGGAGATACCTCTACGGAACCGGTAATAACGTGAATTTCTGCATTCACGCCCTTTTCCTTCAGGAAATTACGAAGAATAACAGGATAAGAAGTGGCAATTTTCTTTCCATTAAACCATGATAATCCCGGATATTCCAAATCTTTCGGCATAGCTAGTGACAAACGGCATTTGCTGAATCCCAAGCGTTTAATGATTTCAGCATCTTCTTCTTTTTCCATAAATTCATTTTCACCGACAACACCCAAATCGGCTACACCGGTAGCTACTGTTTGTGGAATATCATCATCACGAAGGAATAATACTTCAATAGGAAAATTGGAAGACTGCACCAACAAGGTACGTTTAGTAGTACTCAACTTGATATCCGACTCTTCTAAAAGTGCCATTGTCTCTTCAAAAAGACGTCCTTTGGCCTGTACTGCAATTCTTAACATGATCTTATTTAATTATTTATTATTAATTACTATTCGAATTAAGGGAATAAAAAAAAGGCTTACCGTATTCGGCAAGCCTTTGTTATCGTTATATAGAGTATACACAATATCATCTATGCCCACCGAGTTATTCGTTAGGAAAATGATGATGATGATGTGTAGCTGTATATTTCATATTTCTTTTATTAACTGCGACAAAAGTAAAGCATTTGTTTCATACTTCCAAACATTTATCACAAAAACTTGAGTTTTTATTTCAAATTAAAGGTAGAATTTCTTCCGGCTCTACATCACAGTGCAAAAAATGCATTTCGCTTTTCGCCTTTTCCTGTGAGAAAGTAAAGTAGGTACAAACTGCCTCCGTACATACTTCATTATCCTTATTATATAGCTTAGCTTCGATGATAACAATGTTTCTTTTTATTTCCTTGATAGCAGCCCGCAGTACAACGTGAGAATCTTTCGTATCGACAGACTTCCGGTAACGAGTTTCCATTTTAGAAGTTACTCCTGTTGTCTGCAATTTACGCAACACAACCCAAGCACAAATTTCATCTAATAAAACAGCTTGAATACCGCCGTGCAAAGTGTCAATCCAACCCTGATATTCAGGACGCGGTTTCCAGATACTCACGATTTCGTCACCGTCTTCATAAAATTCCATTCTTACTCCGGCTTCGTTATTGGGAGCACAACCAAAACAATTGTATCCTTCCAAACCTTTCCAAGGATTTATTATCTTCTTCATAATTCTCTCCATTATTTAGTTTTACTTCCCAAATATAGGCAAAATATGAAAAAGACGAATCATTTCCATAGATTTACTTTCGGATACAGCGGATAGAAAAAGCCTTTCTTTCAACAGCTGATGTGGCCGTTTCCATAGTATTTGCATTGCTTTTCAAAAAAAAGACAGATTCAGCCATTTCCGTATTTGTATCATCCAGTGTCCAATATCCTAAAAACTTGCCTTCTAAAACACTTAGATCCGGATAAGAATACATTCCTACAGGAAGTCCGTTAAAACCTGAATCATTGTTAACGGGCAACACTTCTGCCCCGTCTATAGATACCCATTCACCCGATTTCAATAAAGAAACATCCCCTTTCAGGTAAGAATTTAAGATATTCCAGTCCTCCCAATTTGGAATATTCCAATGGAGTGGCAAGAAATCAGGAGATAATGCTACACTAGCGGTATAAAGGTAATTATTTGTACAGGATAGCAAATACCCGACAGCATTTTCAGTAACTTCATTCAATTTCGGAATTTCATCACCATTCGCAAACAAAGCTGCTTCCAGATTATTCCGCATCCAATACTGTGTTCCGATTTTCACCAACGGATAATTATGAATTACTCCTCCACGTACATCACGAGCCACATCATCTAATGCTAATACCTGTAACACATCATCTGCCTCTGTTATTAACAAAGTAACTTTTCCGTTTGCCAATACATAAATATTATTATAAACAGGCAAAGTCCCGGCAATATAAGTCAACGAATGCTCATCTATATTCCACGACACTTTACCACCATGCACCTTACCAGATTGCCCTAGAAGTTGAACTACCACTCCTTGAGATAAATCAGCAGTAGCATCATTCTTCATCGGATAAGCAACTATTGCCTGAGAAGAAAAGTACGGAGTCACCAGATATTCCTTACATATTTCAGCCACCTGTTTTCCTGCGTTCAAGACTTTATATACATTCGATTTTGCAAACGTCAATTTCGACACATCTATATATTTATGAAGATTTTCCGATTCGGCATGATCAGTTTCATCACCTTTCCAATCGCTAATTTCTCCACTAACTTTGTTCATCAAAATATCCTCAGCAGCTACAAAAGTTATTTCCAGCTCTCTTTGTTTGCCTTCCTGCAAATTCAGAGTTGAAGGTAACAAGCTAATATACTGTTTGCCTTCAACTTCCAGCGTCACATACTGATATCCGGCCATAACCTCTTGCGGTATCAAGATAAGTTCTTTCCCTATCAACTTCTTTTCAGCCTCTATCTGCCATACTCCGGCCGGGATAATAACATTTTCTTCCGAATAATCGGAATAAGACTGCTTCTGAAAATCATATATTGCTTTTGTATAAAAGCCACTAACCGAAAGGTGGGGATCAGCTGCCAATAAATCTTCCACATTGCCACCTTCACCCGGCACGATCGCTATCTTCAGACGAAAAAACTTATGATTATAAGTCAAAGGAATGGCATCTATGCTTGCAGAAACACCGTCTCGGATAGCAACCAAAAAATCAGAACGAGAATAATCAGCAGCAACCTCTTGATTTGTTTCTACTGATACCGACATCGTGCTCTCTCCTATCGCCACTCCCTCTTGCCGATAAGGATAATAGCTCACTAAATTAAGGGTCACTCCGTCATCCGGATAATATACCAACTCATCCGACAGAAACTCGCCTCCGGAAGAACGAACAAAATGAAGATTATCTACATAGCGTTCCTCCTGCATTGTAGTGGAACCCGCAAGTGCGAATAAACCGACTCCTTCTCCTTCTTCAAAACTATTACCGACAATACGAGTATTAGTCAATTCATGTATGTCAGTTACAAACTTCAATGGAATATTTCCATCAGCAATTATCGCTTCATTTTCTTCCGAAATGTGGTTCACACAAGCAGTCAGCAAGATAGAGAAAATAGCAAAAGAACCTATGTTCTTGGGTAAATAATGAAATACTTTCATCTTATTTTTTATTAATTTCCCATTAGAAATCTCTGATAGAACAGAAAGAATGACATAAGAGAA
>OMNT01003202.1_pt1 | contig 12187 bp, 10 predicted proteins | sample 1672551 | NCBI WGS metagenome assembly OMNT01 (sample SAMEA3136698, study PRJEB25190) | human gut metagenome
AGCTGAAGGCCATGATTCAATTGTGGCGCGTCAAATGGCATCAGCCGGATATGCCGTTTCTGATCGTCCAGCTTCCAAAATTCGACATCGACGCCATTGAGGATGGAGGCTGGCCACTCGTCCGCGAACAGGAGTGGAACGTCGCGAACGAACTTGAAAACGTTGCGACGGTGGTGACGCTTGACGCAGGCGAGGGCAACGATCTGCATCCGTATGACAAGAAGCTCGTTGCGGATCGCGTGTTCAATGCCGCGATGGATTTGGTATACGGTCGCCAGGCTCAGCCTCAACCGGCCGTGGAAACCATCGAGGTCTGCGGAGATCTGTTGCGGATGCACTGTGTGTGGCGGAGTCGCTCGGACGAGCGGATCCGATCGGAGGGCCGCCGGCTGATGACGTTGGACGGTGACGTTCCCCAGGAAATCGAATTTCTATGGCGCGACTGCGCCACATCCGCGCGGGCCGAGGCATGGCTGGACGGCTGTGATATCGTGGCGCGCATGACGGCGCGCAGGCCAGATGAGGTGCGGTACGCGTGGAGCAATAATCCGGAATCCGGACTCATCTGCGACGGCGACGGCATGCTGATTCCGCCGTTCCGCCTGACATTGCCCACGGACGATGATAAGGGGATTCATGCGTAGGCAGGTCGCGCTTCGACAAGGACTCGTCGATGGATTCTCCGATACGGACTCTGTGATTGCCGTGTTTCGTGGCATCCCCTATGACAAGCCTTCCCGTTGGCGCATTACGATTTGTTTCGTGTCATGATTCGGTATTGGACGAATTTCGCGGCGACGGGCGATCCGAACGGTTCCGGATTGCCTGAATGTCCGGCATGCGGACCCAATGTCCAACGATACATGCTGCTCGGCGGATGCCACGATACATCGGATAGTATGTCGTATGCCAGGTTAAGTAGATGAATATAGTATAGTGTGAGCGTTCACTATAGCGTGGTGGAAATCGTGACGAAGGAGACGGGCATGACGAAGGAGACGGAGACGCTGATCGCATCCGACGAGGATCTGACTAGGCTGTTCGCCGGCAAGCCGACGCAATACCGCAAATCGAAGTCGCTGCCGAAGTTTACTGGCGAGGCCATGCGTACCTGCGCCACGATCAACCGCATCTTCTTCGATGATCCTGACGAGGCCTACCGCCTGTTCCACGAGCTCGTTCCCGACGCGGGGGAGGGCGTACAATTCACGCCGCCGTTCAATGTGGATTATGGCATCGGCCTGACCATTGGCCGCGGCACGTTCTTGAACAAGGATTTCATGGTGTGCGGCGGCGGATATGTAACGCTTGGCGAGGATTGCCTGATCGGCCCGCGTTGTACCATTGCCACGCCGAATCATGCCTTGGATGCGGCAACGCGACTGGCTGGCTGGGAACATGCTTCGCCGGTGACGATTGGCGACAACGTGTGGTTTGGTGCGAACGTTACGGTCACGCCTGGCGTCACGATTGGCTCGAATTCCATTATCGGCGCGGGTTCTGTGGTTACACGAGACATTCCCGCCAATTCGATCGCAGTCGGCAATCCGGCGCATGTAATCCGCGAGATTCCCGAACGCGATCCTGCCTTCGCCGATGTCGAGGGCATCATCTGACGTTACGCTTCAACGCACTCGTTACGGAATTAAATCTTGATCTCCATTGGCGTGTTGCGAAGAATCAGAAGTTTACGTATAGTATTTCTTTCGATTCTTTCTATGTCTAAGATTGATGCAGAAAGATTTGAAAGAAATGCTCTTTTTAGATGTGCACTTAGTAAGTTAAATGAACGCACTAATTTTCGTTACAACGCCGCCGTCAAGAAATGCGACGACGACGAATACTCAGATTCCGGTAGCTCAAGAGAAAGCTGATGCAGCTAAATGATGCTGCCGCTGCGGATGCTAATGATCTGAATGTGTCCATGAATCGTGGCGAGCGTCTGAAGGCCATCGAACAACGCATCGCCAAACTCAAGTCTGATGCCGATACTAAAGCTGCAGCTGCGTTGTCTGCCGCGTCGGAAGCGCAGGATGTTAGAGATTCCTTGGATGCATTGCGTGTGCAAGGCGAGAATCGTCGTACGGAATTGGAAGGCAAACAGGATCAGCTGCAATCCGATGCGGCGAAACAGGCCGTGCAAACGGTGCTTCTTCAATCAAAAATCGATGATGCCAACAGACGGTACGCACAGCAACAGGCGGATGCGGCTGGCAGCGCCAATCCCGGTCAGTCCGCATTTCGGAAATGAATTGGGGAGGTCCGTTTCTGATGCGCTCGAGAGTGTTGGTGAATAGGGGCCAGTACTGGTTTGTGCACTGAATAGTGTTTTTGGGGATTGTGATTTTGATGCAAATGGGTGCCGTCACGGTTTGGCTGTGACGGCACCCATTTTTCGTGTTGGATCATGCGCGGATGCACGATGGCTGATTGATCAGCCGCGTGCTTTTACGTAGGCCTCGTACACGGCTTCGGTCGGTTCGCCGGTTTCCACGCCGTCGATGGTGAGCGGCCATGCGGGCGGTTCTGTTTCGCCGGACAGCACCCAGGCGGCCTGACGGGCGGCGCCGATGGCGACATACTCGTCGGTGGCCGGGCGGGTCACGTCCATGCCGAAAACGCTCGGCGCGAGCGTGCGGATTGCCTTGGACTTCGCGCCGCCGCCGATAAGCAGAATGCGGGAAATCTCAGCGCCAAGCGAACGGATAAGCTCTAGGCAGTCGCGCTGGGAGCACAGCAAGCCTTCGACGAACGCGCGGGCCATGTTCTCGCGTGTGGTGTTGGCCAGCGTCATGCCGGAAAGGGTTGCGGTCGCGTCCGGGCGGTTCGGCGTGCGTTCGCCGTCGAAATACGGCACCAGCGTAATACCGCCGGCGCCCGGTTCGGAAGCGAATGCCAGGGATGCGAGTTCGTCGTAGTCGACGCCGAGGGCTGCACGGCCGGCGTCAAGAATGCGCGATCCGTTGATGGTGCAGGCCAGTGGCAGGTAGTGGCCGGTGCAGTCGGCGAAGCCGGAAACGGCACCGGTCAGATCGTAGGTCGGATTTTCGGAAATGGCTGCTGCCACGCCGGAAGTGCCCAATGAAACGGAAACGTCGCCCACGCTCATGCCAAGTCCGAGGGACGCCATGGCGTTGTCGCCGCCGCCCGGTGCGATGATGCAACCACCCTCAACGTTCTTGCCGGCGATTTCCGGGCTTGCCTTGACTGCGGCGGCATCGTGCGGTCCAAGCACGGTCGGCAGCATGATTGCGTTGGCGTGCTCGCGTGCCGCTTCGGTACCTTCCGCTGGCTCAAGCACCATGGCGATCAGATCGCGGCGGTATTCGTTGGAAGCGGCATCGTAATAGATGGTGCCGGAAGCGTCGGAACGGTCGGTGAACAGCGCTTCCAAGTGTGCGTCCTCTCCTTCCGCGACTGGGCCGTAGCCGGCGATACGCCAGCTCAGCCAATCGTGCGGCAGGCAGATCGCGGCGATCTTCTTAGCGTTTTCCGGTTCGTTTTCAGCCACCCACGCCACCTTGGTCAGCGTGAAGGAAGCAACGGGGGAGGAGCCAACGGCCTTGACCCAACGCTGCTTACCACGTGCAATCACATCTTCCGGTTCGCCTTCTTCGGCGGGAGCCTCGCCCATCTTTTCGATGAGGGCCGCGGCCTGCGGCGCCGAGCTTATATCGTTCCACAGCATGGCGTCGCGAATCACGTTGCCTTGCTGGTCGAGAATCACCATGCCGTGCTGCTGACCGCCAACGGCCAGTGCTTCAACATCGTCAAGTCCGCCGGCCTGCTGGGCTGCCTCGAGGAAGGCGTCCCACCAGAATTTCGGGTCAATAGACGTGCCATTGGGGTGTTTGGCCTGGCCAAAGCGCACCATTTCACCGGTTTCGGCGTCGGTCACGCGCACTTTGCAGGACTGGGTCGAGGTGTCGACGCCGGCCACGAGAGTTCGAGTCATTGTGTCTCCTTGCAGTGAGCTGGCGCAGCGAAGTGCAAGGAATTTGCACCGTCCGCCACCTCATTTAGTTAGATGAATGAACTATAATGTCTAGTGTACCATCATAAAGTGATTTGACTATAGAGACGGTGCGCTTTTTCCGCGAAGACGCGTCGAGAAGGAGAGAACCATGGCTTCACTGCGGAGTATCAATCAAGACGATTTACGAAACCATAATCTTTCCGTTGTGCTCGATTCGCTATTGCGTGCCACCGAGCCGATGAGTCGCGCCGATCTCGCCAAGAAAACCGGCTTGACCAAAGCCGCCATGTCGGTGCTGGTGTCGTTGATGCTCGACAATGAGATTCTGGTGGAAGGCGCGCCATCCGTCCAGTCGCTGTATGGGCGACCCAGCATTCCGCTTGAAATCAAGTCTGGTCGCCTGTGCGGCATGGGATTGCAGGCCAACACCGACGGCTACGGCGTGGTGGTGCTCGATCTCGACGGTTCCGTTGTGGGGGAGCAATGGGTTGACGCCGACATGGCCAATGCTGATGAACAGGAGATTTTCGCCCGTCTCGATGAACTGGCTTTGCGGCAGGAAGATGCTCTTGCGAGGAAGGGTTATGTGCTTGCCGGTACCGGTTTGGCATTGCCGGGGCTCGTCACCGATGATCAGCGATTGCTGAGCGCACGCAATCTCGGTTGGGAACGTTTGGATCTCAAACAGTTCAATGTGGTCAAACGACTTGATCCTGTTGCCTGCAATGAGGCCAATGCCGCTGCGTTGGCGCAGGTCCCCGGCTATGCCACGCAGCGTAAAGGTTCGGAGCAGATCAAACCGACCGATTCGTTTATCTACATGTCGACCGATGTGGGCATCGGCGGTGCGGTGATCCGTGAGGGACGTGTGATGAGCGGCGATCACGGTTTCGGCGGCGAATTGGGTCATGTTTCCGTCGACATGCGTGGTCCCATCTGCCGTTGCGGCCGTCGCGGCTGCCTTGAAGTGTATGCGGGCAGGCGTTCCATGGTGAGTGCGGCCGGAATCGCCAGCGGCGATGCCGCCGCGACCAGCAGTGCCATCGACGAACTGATCGACCGTTGGCACCAGCGCGACGTGCAAACCGTGTCCGTTGTTGAAAAAGCGTTGGAAGCCATATCTTCCGTAATCGCATCAACCATCAATGTCTGCGACGTCGACGTGGTGATGCTCGGCGGTTTATGGGCGTGTTTCGAGCCTGAACTAATCTGCAGAATCGAACGCATGGTACGCCCGCAAGTGCTGGCATATCCGGAAGTCGAGGCGAGCGTGCTCGTGGCCGATGTCATCGACCGTCCAGCCTTGATGGGCGCGGCTGAGATTGGCTTGCGACGCTTCATCGACAATCCGTTGCGTTTCATGGGGCAAAACTAGTCCACCCATTTGCTAAACTTACCGAGTTGGCATGTTCGCATGTTGCAACGTGGGGCGTTAGCTCAGTCGGTTAGAGCATCGGACTCATAATCCGCCGGTCCACGGTTCAAGCCCGTGACGCCCCACTCTTTCGTAAAGTCAGGGCTTCTGATACAATCCAAAAGGTTATCCGGTTCACGCGATGCCATAGGGGCGTTGCGACCCGGGTCCCCCGAATCTCTAGGAGACAAACTATGAAGCAGGGTATCCATCCTGATTACCACGCAGTGCAGGTCACCTGCTCTTGCGGCAACACCTTCGTCACCCGTTCCACCTACAACGGCGATCACATGACCGTCGACGTGTGCTCCAACTGCCACCCGTTCTACACCGGCAAGCAGAAGATCCTCGACACCGGTGGCCGCGTGGCTCGCTTCGAGAAGCGTTACGGCAAGAAGGCCAAGTGAGTCTTATTGCTTAGGCAATGAAAAACGCCAGTCCGATTGTGGGCTGGCGTTTTTCATTATGCAACGGATACGAATCGCTGCGTGCATGCGATTGGGATATTCGTAAGATGCGTGGAATGCCTGCGAAATACCGCGCTTCGGCAGCGTTTCCAAGGCACCTTATATGATGGATAGGTTGAGTGGAGTTCAGCGAAGCGTTCACGCTGAAGCGCAGATTTATAAGCAGACAGAAAAGGCGTACATTGGCAGACGAGCAGTTCCCCGCGGCAGTTACCGCACTTGAGGAATATCACAATATCGAACAGCAGATGGCCGAGCCGGAAGTCGCGTCGGATCCGGATAAGATGCGTAAGCTGGGACGTCGTCACGCCGAGTTGGGCGTCATCGTTTCCGCATACACCGCATACAAGCAGGTGAAAGACGATTTGGAGGCAGCCAAGGAAATGGCTTCCGAAGATTCGGATTTCGCGGAAGAGGCGAAACGTTTGGAGAGCGAGCTTCCAGCGGCGGAGGAGAAGCTGCGTACCGCGTTGATTCCGCGCGATCCCGATGATGCGCGTGACACGATCATGGAAATCAAGGCGGGCACTGGCGGCGAGGAAGCGGCGCTTTTTGCGGGCGATTTGCTGCGCATGTACATGCGATATGCGGAAAAGCGTGGCTGGTCGGTCGCCGTGCAAAGCGAAAACACCACCGAGCTGGGTGGCGTCAAAGACGTGCAGCTTGCCATTCGCGCCAAGGGTACTCCTGCGCCGGAAGATGGCGTATGGGCGTCCCTCAAGTATGAGGGTGGCGTGCATCGCGTGCAGCGTATTCCCGTCACCGAATCGCAGGGTCGCATCCAAACTTCCGCGGCCGGTGTCATTGTGTTCCCGGAAGCTGACGAAGACGATGATGAGATTGAAATCGATCAGAAGGATCTGAAAATCGACATCTTCATGAGCTCCGGCCCGGGTGGCCAGTCCGTGAACACCACATATTCCGCCGTTCGTATGACCCACATTCCGACCGGCATCGTGGTGAGCATGCAGGATGAGAAGAGCCAGATCCAGAATCGTGCGGCCGCACTGCGCGTGTTGAAGAGCCGCCTGCTCGCCATGAAGCACGAGGAGGAAGCCGCACAGGCCGCAGACATGCGTCACTCCCAGGTGCGCTCGCTGGATCGTTCCGAACGAATCCGCACGTACAACTTCCCGGAGAACCGTATCGTCGATCATCGTACGAACTACAAGGCGTACAACCTTGACGCCGTGCTTGACGGCGATTTGCAAGCCGTCATCGATTCCGACATTCAGGCGGATGAGGCCGATCGTCTCGCCAACCAGAAGTAAGGCGTGGTTGTGGCTACGGTATTCGAAACGGTGCGTTCCTCCGCGGCCATATTGAGCGCGGCGGGTGTCGACACTCCGGAACATGACGTCAAACTGCTGCTTGCCGAAGCCTTCCACGTCGAGTTGCGGGACGTGGACAAGGCCATGCTTATGGGAGATGACGTTGGACATCTGAACAGTGCCTTGGCGTCCGATTCACCAGAATCGGGCGCTTGGGCGAATGCGAAAACCACCGGGAATACCGTCGCGGCGGCCATGGAACGGTTCCATTCCATGGTGGATCGTCGAGCCAAACGTGAGCCATTGCAACACATCACCGGCCATGCGCCGTTCCGCTATCTCGATCTGAAAGTCGGACCGGGCGTGTTCATTCCGCGTCCTGAAACCGAGTTGGTGGTGCAGGAAGGCATCGAATGGACCACCCGGCATGGCATGTACCGTGCCAAAGTGGTCGATTTATGCGCCGGTAGCGGTGCGATCGGCCTTGCTTTCGCCACGGAAGTGCCGGGCAGCGAAGTCTGGGCCGTCGAAAAAAGCGAACGGACCGCGCAGTGGACGCGTCGCAATCTTGACGAAACTACGAAACGGTATCCGGCGATCGCAGGTAATTATCATCTGGAAATCGCCGACGCCACGCAGATGCCGACACTGAACCAGCTTGACGGCACAATCGACATCGTGCTTACCAATCCTCCGTATGTGCCGCTTTCCGACATTCCCGTACAGCCAGAAGTACGCGATTACGATCCCGATCTGGCGCTGTATGGCGGTTCCGCGGATGGTACGCTCATTCCGGAGTGCATTATCTCACGTGCTTCGAAACTGCTCAAGCCAGGCGGGCTCATGGTAATGGAACACGATGTCATGCAGGGGGAGCGGCTTGCCGCTTTTGCACGTACTTGCGATTTCGTCGATGTTGTCGTGCACAACGATTACACCGGTCGTCCGCGTTATCTGACGGCAGAAAAGCTAGAAATCGGATAATACAAGACGTTTCACGGCATGCCGGTGAAGATATAGCCGGAAGTTGAGTCTCACTATAAGAACATTTTATGCATGGCGCTGTCCGTCGGGCTATAAAGAACAATCGGAATGCACATGAAGAACGGATGGCAGCCATAAGCGGCCGTTGCGGTTCCGCGCACGGGATTGAGATGAACATGAATGGCTTTCATGGTGCGCGTTGAGAGGAATGTGCGGCATTTTCAAGAAAAGAGGAAGAACGGAATGAACGTCAAGTTCTCCGCCAAGTGCGTTGCCGTGATCGCGGCAGGCGCAATGTCAATGTCCCTCGCTGCCTGCTCTGGCGGCAGCATGGACGGTTCCAGCAGTTCCAATGGTAGTGCGGCCAACGGCGATACCATCACGCTGGGATCCATCACCACCAACTCCGGTACCGCCGCCGCATACGGCGAGGCCGAAGTCGCCGGCTTCAAGCTGGCTGTGGACGAGATCAACGCCAAGGGCGGCATCAACGGCAAGAAGGTCAAGCTTGAGTCCATGGACGATAAGGGCGACGCCACCGAAGCCTCCAACGCCTTCAACAAGCTCGCCGGTGACGACAGCGTGCTCGGCGTGCTCGGTCCGACCATCTCCTCCACCACCGCAGCAGTGGCTCCGCTGGCCGATCAGGCCAAGCTGCCGGCCATCGCTCCGGCCGCCACCTCCGACTCCATCGAGACCGGTGGCTACATGTTCCGCACTTGCTTCAAGGATTCCTATCAGGGTGAGATCGCGGCCAAGTTCGCAGCCGAGACCCTGAAGGTCAAGAAGGTCGCCGTGCTATACGGCACCGGCGACCCGTACTCCTCCGGCGTGGGCAAGGCTTTCGCTGATGCCGCCAAGAAGGCCGGCCTTGAGGTTGTGGCGGAGGAGAATTCCTCCAGCGCCGACGACACCGAGTACTCCTCCCAGCTGCAGAAGATTCAGGCCGCTGGCGCCGAGTTCCTGTACGCTCCGTACTATTACTCAGTTGCTGGCCCGTACATCATCCCGCAGGCCCGTTCCGTCGGCTACGATGGTTATGTGATGGGTCCTGACGGCTACGATGGCCTGAAGATGACCGACGATAAGTCGCTGTACAACAATGTGCTCTACACCACCCATTATTCTCCAGACGACACTTCCAACGCCAAGGTGCAGGACTTCATCAAGTCTTACAAGAAGGCCAACAAGAACGCCGATCCAAACACCTTCACCGCGCTGGCCTATGACTCCGTGTACATGATGGCTCAGGCGATCGAGAAGGCCGGTAAGAACGCTACCCGCGAGTCTGTGCGCAACGCTATCTCCGGTATAAGCTTCGAAGGCGTGACCGGTAACTTCACGCTCGACAAGAAGGGCTCCCCGAAGAAGTCCGTCATCGTCCTTGAGCTTAAGGATGGCAAGCCTCAGTACAAGACCACCATCCAGCCATCCAAGTGATTTCCATCTGCTTGAAGGCAAGGATTTTGAAAGCCTGAGCATATAAGAGGAGGGGACCGGGAAACCGGTTCTCTCCCTTTCGCGTATCAAGGTGTTTTTATCCATATTCGTCGGGTTTGAGAGCCTGACGGCAGACAAATTTTTGAAAGGAGGAATGATGGGCGATCAGATCATCATGTTCATCAGCCAGATCTTCAATGGTTTGAAGATCGGTAGCGTGTACTCGCTTGTGGCACTTGGATACACCATGGTGTACGGCATCATTCGTTTGATCAACTTCGCGCACGGCGATTTCATCATGGTCGGCGCATATGTGCTGATGCTTACCATTCCGGCAATCGTCGCGTTCGGCCTGCCCGCATGGGTGGCCGTCATTCCTGCGATCCTCATGTGCGTGGCGGTGGGCGTCATCGTGGAGAGGGCCGCATACAAGCCGGTGCGTGAGAAGGGCAACAGCATGACGGCCCTCATCACCGCAATCGCCATGAGCCTGTTGCTGGAGAATGGCTCCCAGGCCATCTTCGGTGCCGATTACCAGACCGTGCCAACGATCATCCAGATTCCGACGCTGTCGCTCGGCAAGCTGAAGATCGATGGTGCGACCATCATCACCATCGCGCTCGGCGTCATCATCATGGTCGCGCTGCAGCTGTTCGTTTCCCACACCAAGCAGGGCAAGGCCATGCGTGCGGTTTCCGAAGATAAGGAAGCGTCGATTCTGATGGGCATCAACGTGAACTCCACCATCACGCTGACCTTCGCCATCGGTTCCGGCCTGGCTGCGGTGGCGGCGCTTATGTACTGCATTTCCTATCCGCAGGTGTCTCCGATGATGGGCGCGATGCTGGGCCTGAAGGCATTCGTCGCGGCCGTGCTCGGTGGTATCGGCTCCATTCCGGGCGCTATGGTCGGCGGTCTGGTGATCGGCGTGGTCGAAAGCCTGACCAAGGCGTATATCGGCACCATTACCGGAGGTGTGATCACGTCCGCGTTCTCCGACGCCATCGTGTTCGGTATCCTCATCATCGTGCTCCTGGTCAAGCCATCCGGCCTGATGGGCGAACCGGAAACAGAGAAGGTGTGATCCCATGAAGAAATCAATGCTTTCCACCAAACAGTCCTATCTGATGTGCGCGATCGGCGTGGTCGTGCTGTTCGGCATCCTGATGGGCGTATGTGAATCCGGCATGGCCAGCGCCTATATCAAAGGCATCATGATGACCATCTGCATCGCCATCATCATGACCACTTCGCTGAACCTCACTATCGGCGTGCTCGGCCAGCTTACGTTGGGCTGCTGCGGTTTCGAGGCAATCGGCGCGTATTCCGCTGCTTTGCTGAGCAAGCTGCTCGTCGCCAATGGCGTTGCGATGGATCCGACTTTGCGATTCCTGCTTACCACCCTCGTCGGTGGTGTAATCGCCTGCATTTTCGGTATTCTGGTTGGCATCCCTGCATTGCGTCTGCATGGTGATTACCTCGCCATCATCACGCTTGGCTTCGGTGAGATCATCCGCGTGATCATCCAGAACCTGAAGGTTGCCGGCGGCATGGGTCTCGACAAGGGTGCCGCAGGACAGGCGTTGATCGGCATCGACCGTCTCGCCAACCTGTATGTCGTGTTCTGGATTACCGTCGTCACCGTAGTGCTGCTGTTCATGTTCGCCCGCTCCCGTTACGGACGTGCCGTCAAGGCCATCCGTGACGACGAGATCGCGGCCAGCGCATCCGGCATCAACATCACTTACATGAAGGTGCTCGTATTTGCGATTTCCGCGTTCTTCGCAGGCATCGCCGGTGGCATCTTCGCACAGTACATCGGTTCGTTGAATCCGTCCATGGCCGGATGGCTGCAGTCGATCAATTACGTGATCATGGTGGTGTTCGGCGGTATGGGATCGCTGACCGGTTCCATCGTCTCCGCCATCGGCCTGACGATTCTTCCGGAATTGCTGCGCGCCTTCTCCACCTACCGCATGCTCGTGTACTCGGTGGCACTGGTGCTCATTATGATCTTCCGACCGCAAGGCATCTTCGGCAACTGGGAATTCTCCCTGACCAAGACCATCAACAAGCTGTTCTACCCGATGAAGTTCAAGGCACACGGTAAGCCGAAGCAGGCCGAAACCGTTGAAAAGGTCAAGGCGTCCAAGGAATCCGGCAAGAACGCTAAGAAGACGACTGAAAAAGTCGAAACCGCTGAAAAGGTTGCTGAGACGGTCACCACTACCAAGGAGGCGAAGGCATGAGCGAGCCCATCCTCAAGGCCGAGCATCTCGGCATCACCTTCGGAGGCTTGAAGGCCGTATCCGACTTCAACATGACCATCAACTCCGGTGAGCTCATCGGTCTGATTGGACCGAACGGCGCAGGCAAGACCACTGTGTTCAACCTACTGACCGGCGTGTACCAGCCTACGGAAGGCGAGTTCTTCCTGGACGGCGAACGCATGAACGGTAAGAAGACGTACCAGGTAGTGCGTGCCGGAATCGCCAGAACCTTCCAGAATATTCGTCTGTTCGGTCAGATGACGGTGGAAGAGAATGTGCTGGTCGCGTTCAACGAATCGTTCAGCTACCGCATGGGCGGCGCGATTTTCCGCACGCCGAAATTCTGGAAGCAGGAACGCGAGATG